>JAEHJW020008605.1_pt1 | contig 20922 bp, 36 predicted proteins | sample 9271431 | NCBI WGS metagenome assembly JAEHJW02 | reverse complement strand
TCCGATCTCCTCCGGGATGGCTTCTGGGTTACTTATTCTTTCCATTCAACTTGCACCCTGCACTTGCAAACAGGGAAGAAGCCAACTCGCCGGCCGCATTCCCCGCTCCACTGTGCAAGAGGCCCGGTATACCTTGCTTTGAGTCTGCCCACAAGAGATCGCCTGCCGTGTCGGTAAGCGTTGCGCTTCCGTAGGAGGTCCAAGAACCTTGCGCCCCGCTTGCCTCCAAGTCCTGCTCTACGTCCAAAATGGCGTCGGCGTACTTCGGGTTCTGCACGACCACAAAACATTCGCTTGGAATCAGCTTTCGTCGAAGGTTGACCGCGACCTCATTGTTCCCTCTTACAAAAATCCGAAGTCCAGCCGTAAGAGGAACAACGGGGGGAACAGGCGTGCTGTCGGAAGTGGCTGCCTGCGCGGCCACGCAGACACCAAAAACGGGGAGCAAGAAAGGGAATGTTAATAGACGTAGAGAACGGCTCAGCATGGTTTTGCCTCCGGTGCCAGAGTGTACCAGAGTTCTTGCCGAAGAGTGCAAAATTCCCTTTCGGCATCCGGCACCGGCCTACCATTCGGACTCGCGGTACTCCAGAAAGCGCCCGACCATCCACCGCAGGGGAGGGTGAGCATTCCACGCCTGGAGCAGCGCAACCACGTGGGGAAAGGGGAGACTCCACGCCTCGGATGGCGGGATTCCCCCCTCGGTGACCAGACGGCAGAACAGACCCACGCAGTCTAGCTCGCCGCCGCCTCTTCCCCCTTCGGAGACACGCCGCTCACGCGCATGATTGCCGCCTGAATTTTCAACGTGTCGCACGCCGGCACAATTGCGCAGAAACTGTCGTAGTCGAAGTTTGCTCCCGCGTTGTTCGCGGCGTCCATGTAGACGGTGGTGAGGGCTTTCCTGTCTCCGGTTTCCGCCGCTGCTTGGAGAGCGTCCACCTGCGCCAGCGTAAGCGGCGCGACGGTGAGGGTTTGGCCGTTGTCGAGGGTGATGGTTTCGGTTGTCATGGTTGCCTCCTTATGGCTGTTGGTTGGTTTCAGATTCCCACTCGACCAGTACAGCGTCCGCCACGATCAGTACCAAAAGGACTACGGACAGAAACTGAATCACCGAACGAGCGGGGACGTTGGGGGAGTTCGCCAAATACCAGTTCCACGCGCCAAGGGCGACAACGAACACTACCACGCCGGGGCGCAGGAGCCTCATGCCGATCCGTCCGAAAAGCGCCAGCAGGTAGCTATACATGGCATCCTCCGTAGGGTTGACCGGGCACCGTCTTCGCTGCGGCACCCGGTCGAGGCTCGCCGGGGAGTTGGCCGGCAAGCGCGCCGCCGTTGCTGGCGGCATCGGGTTACGAGGCGGCGAAGTAGTCGCTGTAGAGCACGCCGGTCCCCGGATCGAGCACGCTGAAGTCGAACTCCGGAATGACGATGTCGCCCTGCTTGAAGTCCATGTTGAGCTTCGAGCTGGCGCACTTGTAGAGCCGTTTGCCGTAGCCGCCATCCGTCGGGTTGGCCAGGAAAATTTCAAAGTACGGCGCTTCCTGCTGGGGATTGGTCGGAACGGCCACAGTGAGGCCGGTCGTCGAGGTGTAGGTGTAGTTGATGATGACGGCTGCGCTCGCGTCGGCTGCCGCGAAGGTGTAGACACCAGCAGCAACCGAATACTGGCCCTGAGTGGGAGCGGTAGTGACCAGCTCCAGCGGAGCGCCGGTCGCCGCGTAGCTCACGCCGTAGTCTTCGGCAAACTCCGCGCTGTTGTTCACCGTGATGGTGTACGTCGTCACCGCGGGAACCGTGTGCGCCTCACCGAATGCGGGAAGCACCGATCCGGTCGTTGCCTTGGTTCCGTGGAAAAGCTCGGCAAAGAGGCTGCCATTGATGTTGGCGCTCTTCGCTTTGCCCTCGACCTTGCGCTGACCACGGAAGGAACGGAGAGCAGCGCTACCGTGCCCGTATAGCATCTTCTCTGTGAACGTGTCCTGAAGGCTCACGTCCTGCAATTGGCCGAAAACCCTCGGCGTTGGGTTGGGGTTTGCGGTCGTAGCTGCTGCGCGTCCCGCGAGGAATCCCGAGCTGAATACATTCATGGCATTCTCCTAGATTGTGAGGATCGTGAAAGGTACGACCGCGATGGAAAGTTGCGAGCCTGCGCCTGGAAGCCCGTTGACGCGCTCGACGCGTCCAGTGGCGACCACCGAATCCACGAGGCCACCGAGAGTTTGTTTTGCGCCCGGCATCTCCGGCGTGACCGCATTCAGAACCGCAGTCAGCGCCAGGTTGATCGACTGCGCCGGAATCTGCGTTTCCTGTCCTGCTGGCTGCTTCGCTCCAGCGCTGGAGACGATCACGGCCACGTCGATGCGCAGCTCGTACTTCGTGCGAGCCTGGACCGTAGAGATGGCTGGCTTCATCTCGAAGCCAATCTCTTCCTGAAACAGCGCCGGAAGTTGTCCCGGAGTGAGCGTTTGCCAGTCGCGCGGCACACGCGAGGCAATGGCAAACGTCGTCGGGTTGCCGGTCACCGGATCGGTCCAGGTACAGGCCGGATTGCTCGCGCTTCCGGTCAGCAACGCGAAGAATGCCGCATAGATCGGCTCAAGGTTGACGACGCCGTTGTTCATTTACATGTTCTCCATCGCCTGCAAAAGATTAGAGATAATCTGCGCCTTTTTTTCCATAAAGGCGTCATACAGCATCGGTCGCGCTGGAAAATGAGAACCGGGGTGATGCACCAGGCGACGGAAGATGAGAAGGCCACCAAGCGCCGTCATCATCCGTGATTCTCCAGCAAGATTCGGGCTGCTAGCATAGAAGGCCAGCGCTTTCGCATTCACGGCCTTAATCACATGCGCACGAGTCGTTCCGCCCAGGTTGAGAATCCGAGCATACGGAACAGTTTTGGATTGAATGAAACCTACTTTTCCAGTTGCTTCTGTGCGTTGCTCGTCCACATTGAAGTGGAGAGACCGGGCGAGCGCCCCGGACTTCTGATTAACCGTGTCGGAGCCTGTCGGACCGCTCAGGTGGGCCTGCACCGTGTAGTTGCGCAGCCCTAACATTTCCGCGCGCATCTGCTTGTAGACAGCGATCTGCAACCGAGCAATTCCGTTCTCGATTCCCTTGCACACCTCCGGGACGCCGACGATCTCGAATGCGACTCTCACAGGCCCACCACCGCGCGGTCACGATACATCTGCACGACGTTCTTGACGCCGGGCGCAAGGTCTTGCTGCGAGAAACTCACTGTCGTGATTCCGTTCATCGACTGCGAGACGGTGCCGAGATTCGGCTGTCGCCGCAACGTGAATGCAACCTGATCGATCACGGCCTGTTCGACATCGAGCGGAACAGATGCATAACCAGCCTGATAGGTGAGCAGGACGTTACCACGGCCACGGCAGAAACGGTAGCCGCCGACGAGCCAAATGCTGAAGCTGTCAAAGACGAATCCCGGCTGATTCGGTCCCGGCGAAGGCGGAATGGAGATCCCGTCCACGCTGAGCGAAGTGATCGACACGATCGGCCAGTAGATCGTCGTCAGAGAGTCGCCGCCGGAGCCGTTGCGCTGCTCTGTGTAGGTAGACAGCAGCAACGCACCACGGTTGACCTGCGTCAGGAACCATTGCGAGAACGCCGATATCAGCCGCGTCAGCACAGTGTCCTGGCTGGTGTCGCTAATCTGCATGTAGTCCTTGACGTTGGCGAGCGTCGTCAAGTCCGGAGTTGGGATGGGTGCTGGGTAATCGGGCATGATGGACTCCGGGGAAAAAGGGGATGGTGGACGAGATGGGCGGAGGCGATCCGAATCTCGTCCACACCATTAAGCCGATCCCGGCGCAGGATCGGCCTAATTTCGAGCAGCAGCCTTAGTTCTGGCCCACGTTCTGAAGCAGGAAGAATGCCCACGGCGTGTAGGCAATCAGAGCCGCCGTCAGATACTGGCCGTGAACGCGCTTGCGGCTGACCAGCGGCCACTCGTATTCCTGCCAATCGGCGACGCGCGGAACGAGCTTGTACGGCTTCGGAACGTTCGGCGTCGTATATGGCAGGTCGGTTGTGAGGCCGAGAATGGTGCCCTGAGGGAACCAAGGATGTGTCTCCAGCTTGACGAGTTGGCCAGTAAACGGGTTCAGATAGCTGCCGACCATGCTGTTTGCCGTGACATCCAGCACTTTGCCGCTCTGGCCATCCATGTTGAAGCGGAAGAGCGGCGCCCCACCAGCCGCAATAGTCTTGCGGTTGATGGACTGAGCGGTGCCTGCATCGACCAGCATCACCTGCGGACCCAGCTTGTAGTTGTCGTAGAGCGACAACAGAGCCGCGTCGATCTCCATGATGCCAGCCGCCGAACTGGAGGTCAGGTTCGCGCCGTCCAGCGACTTGAAGTAAGAGCCGGAGGTGGGGTTCTGAATCTGCGTGAGCAGACCGTCGAAGACGTAGGAGTCGATGGAGTGGTCAGCCGTGATCGAGGTGGCCACCTGCGTACCCGCAGGAGGCGCGGTCAGAGTGAAATTGTTGACCGGCGTAACACCTGCCAGATAGGCAGTCGCCGCAGACGTTCCCACAAACCACGCGTATCCGAATGCGCCCGGAACAGCAGTGCAGCTCATTGCCAAGCTGCCAGCAGCGGCCAGCGTGACCGAGTTGGATGCTGCCGAGACATTCGAGCTTCCTCCGTTGGTCGTGGTCGTCGATCCGTCGTTGTTCGCCCGCGCAATCTGCGTCTGCACACCGTTCGCGACTGAAGAGAAGCGCAGACCGTTGTAGGTCAGCGCCACAACAAAGGCATAGTAAGTGGCAGCAGCGACCGTTCCCGTTGCGCCTGCATTGTCGGTGAGCACCGGAGCCGTCGGAGTTCCGAGCGCGGTCTGCGCCGAGCCGCCCGAGACGGTGATGTTGCCGCCGTTGCCGAACAGCACCAGGCGCTCCTCCTCCATCAAGTTGGAGTTGAAGAGCGACAGAGTGCGGATCGCCATGGCGTCGTCGAATCCACGCGCAAGGTCTTCGGCCTCAAACGTGATATCAGCTTCCTGGCCTACAGTGCGGAAGATGGCCGAGAAGTCCTGCTCAGTCACACCGATGGATGCGCCGCGCAGACCTTCGGCGATGCCCAAGCCGCCGGTCGCAGGGTTGATGGCCGTCAGGCGCTTGGCGTTGAGCGCAGTGCCACCGATCGGTGAAACGGTGCGAGGCAGGTACTTGTTGCGGAACGGTGCCAGCACGGGATAGACCTGCTTGAGCAGCGGTTCCAGGTTGTAGGCGGCGATGCCGGTGGATGTTGTGATCGTCGTTTTCGAGGCGATTTGTCCGGTCGCCTTGGCGATCAATTCCTCGATCCGTGTCATGTCTTGTCCGAACATGGGTTTGTCCTCGACCTCGAAGCGGCGATGGCATCCCCGGAAGCATTGCTGCTTCGCAGGCCCAGCCGAGCGCTACGGGCTACTGTTTGAGTTTCGTGGTGGTTGTGCGCCGAGAACAAAGGTGCGAGAAGGAGCTACCGACCGATGCGCAGGGTGGCGGCTTCTTCGTTGGAAAGGTAGTGGGGATTGGAGCGGACCGCCTTGGCGATGTCATGCACGCTGGCACCCTCAGTAGGCTGCTGGCCTGCAATCTCCTGCGATTTGCTCACCGATGCGACCGCCGCTGTGGTCACACTCTTCGGTGTCACCGGCTCGCCTGCAATCAGGCTCGTTAGACCGGCCAGAGCTTTGGCTACCTGCTCCATTCCGGCGTTGGTTTTCTCTGCAAGTTCCAGAGCCTTGGCGGAGTTCTTCTCAGCCGCTTCCAACTGCGCTTTCTCCGATTCTGTCATGTCATCTCCAGTTTCCGGGCTTGCGCCCTGTTGGGTTGTAGTGGCTGTTGAAGCCGCTTTTCCGACCGTCTTATCGGCGGTGGAATCCTCATCGTCGCTGTCGTCGGCCATCTGGCTCACAGCGTCCGTTGCGTCCGCGTGCGCTGAGCGCATCTTGGCAACGCATTTGTCGATCCCTTCGCATTTGCAGCTCTTGTCCATGCACTCGCCCATCGACTCCAGAGCCTTCGAGCACTTGGCCAGCGGCGTCCGCTTCGCCTTCGCAGCGCGAGCGGATTTGGTGGCGAGGTCGTTCTCGCCGACATCAATTCCGTGCGCCTTGGCCGCGTCACGGATGCGCTCCGCTGCTTTCTTCTTCTCTTCCGCGACGGGCATATCCGTCGAAGACCACCGCGCGAGGGCGTTCTGGATATGCGTCTTGCTCTTCTCTGCGGTCGAGAACTTGATCGGCAGCTTCCAATCGTCTGTGTCGTTGGTGGGCCGATACGCGAAGCTGGATTTGGTCAACTCTTCGCCGTCCACCTTCTTCGTCTTCTTGGCCTTCTCCGCGTAGTCAAGCATGAAAGTCTTCATCGACATCACGGCTTCGGATGTTTCCTCGCGAACAAGACTCACGAGGATCTCCGAACCTTCGGCGATCCACGATTTGAGCTTGTCGGGGATCGGCGAGTTGTCGCCTTCCTTGTCGCGCTCCATCGCAGCGTCCTGCTGCACATAGGCTGCCCAGCTCAGCACGGTGGCCAGGTCGCCAATCTGATTCAGTCCCTTGGATACATTGGCCACTTCGGCCCTCTTTTCTGCGGACTGTGCCGCTTTGAATTTGCGTTGCTCGATGATGCCGCCAATCTTGACGGCGGTGAAAACTGCTTCTCCGTTGCACGGCAGGTCGCACACAGAGAACTCAAGGGGCGCGCAGATATAGCGCTTGGCCCCCGGATTTGCGCTGTCCGACCACTTCTCGCCGACGACCGGTCCGTAGATGCTGAAGCCGGTATAGGTTCCGTCCAGGCACTTAGCCCAAGCAGCGTCGTCCGAGATATAACTCGTGAGGACGACGAGCTTCTGGTCGTCGTCAAAGATGATCGGCTCAGAGAGCTTGCCAACTGCCGAGGGCTGGTGCATCTCGCGGATGTTCCCGAAGCTCTTTCCGTGGCTCCGCTTCTGAGCTGCATCGGACCACTGCTGGATGTAGGGCTTAGACCCGTCATAGTCGAAGATTTCGCCATCCGCGTCAACGGCTTCCGATGCGCCGATGCCGGTCACTGTCCGTTTCTCTTCATCCACCTTCGAGATGCGGCAGAAGAGACTCTTCATTGCTTGCTTGCTCATTGATCCTCGCTTCCTTCAGCACGGTTTTCCGCCGCCAGCGCATCGACGAACACGACCAGCACGATGATGGTGCAGCATCCATCGACCACGATGCTCCACGCGTGTGATTCGGGGTGTATGAAGAGCCACCCGGCAACGCCAAAGAGGATCAGCGCCAGATTCCAACCGCGCAGCACCTTCGCCACAATCTCGGCCATCAGCGATTCAAGGTAGGAGTACATCGGGGAACTTCCTTTCCGGCGCGGTTATCGGTTTCATCAAATGTTTTGGATTTGCCCAGAACAGGAACCGCCAAAACTGACAAAAAGGGTTCGGACAATGGTTTTGTCGGTTTTGTCGGTTTTGTCAGTTCATGCTTTGCGGATTCCGCAGCGTCGTTCTTTGGGTCGGAGACCTTCCCTAGGTACTGCATTGCAGCCTTCATCGGCGCTCCGCTACCACCTGGCCGCGTCCCTTTCCAGCCATCTCTACTCGTCGTCGTCATCGTCTCCCCCTGGCAGGTGGACCATCTCGACGCATCGGCATCGCGGGTGCAGCGGAACGTGGAGCGCTCCGTTGGGATACTCCGCATCAATTGGAACCTTCCCCAGCGCATGCGCCGCATCGCAGACATCGTCCACGTCGTGGAGATTCGACATCTGGATAGTCTTCGTCGTCGCTCCCATATCCTTCCCCGTTTGCACGGTGGCGACTGTTTGCGCCATCGCCGTTTCGGTATCGGCAATCAGTTGCGCTCGGTCGCGCGAGAAAGTGAAGGATTCATCGATATGCTTAGCCAGTTCCGATGCGGTCCAGTTCTTCTCGAACGCCTCAGCGATCATCTCGCGCAGATCGTTGCGGGTGGTTTCTGTAATCACCCAGCGAGCATCGGGGTTGTCTACCAGCTCACCGTTTACCCACTTCTTGCCCACCAGTTCTGCGGCTCGTTCTCGGGCATAATCAAGCGACTGCGTACCAGATAGATTGAACAAGTCCGAGTCGTCGGGGCTTATCTCCAGCCTTGCAAACACAGAGGCGACGGCTTCCTGTGCTGTCTCGGCTATATCCGGCTGAAGGTCGTATGCAAGCGTGTTCCACGCGCTGAAGTCGATGGCTGCGAGCACCGTATCCACGTCCGGTGTGCTTTGGTCGCCAGCCGCCTTCTTTGCCTTCGGAAGATAACCCTCAATCGTGCGACTCACCGAAACTCGCTGGTCGGAAAAGAACGCATGAAGATGCGCCTTCATGTGATGGATCGCCGCTTCCCGCTTTGGCCCGTAGTAGTCCGGATCAATCAGTAGCGTAGAGTTTTTTTTTGAGCGATAGCGGCTTTGGCCGCCTTCTCGCCGCTCTGCTTTGTATCGTTGGTCGGCGCGTTGCTCGTCCCGTCTTCGTTGCCATCGCTTGGAACATCCTGCGTCTCGCCGCTCGAAACGGCTCCCGAAGGCGTCGGAGGGTTACCCCGCGACTGCTCCCATATCGGCGAAAGGCCATCCCTGTGGCGCAGTTCGTCGGCCAGACGCGTGCCAATCGTAACGTTGATCTGATCGACTTGTGCCTGCTTCAGCGGATCGGTCTCGGCGTCTTCTTCCCAGATGATCTCGATGTCGGGAGCGTTGAAGAGGTCCGGGCGCTGCACGATCATGTCAATCTCGCCCTTCAGCCACTTCAGCAAGGGAACCTCGCCCGATTCCTCGCGCGTGTCGTCGGACTGCTGAGCCGTCGCCCGGTTGTTCTGTTGCACGAATGGCGTCGCTGTCTCACCGACGACAAAGGCAAAAATGCGCGCGCACCATTCCTCGAACTTGGCCTGATACTCCTCTTTCTTGATGAGTTCGAGCTTAGATCCGAACGGAACCGGGTAAATCTTGGAGCGCTGCTGGAGGTTTCCGTCGAGCGTGGCTTCCATCTCGCGGATAAGCCGCAGCATTTCCGCCGTGCTCATGTTCTCGGGCATCGGCATGTAGGCCAGCGGGATATTGCTCTCGTCGTAGAAGTTCTGCAAAAAGACAGTCTTGTAGATCAACGTCAGGATCAGCGCCAGCGTCTGCTCGACCGGCGAGTATCCGTAGAGCTTGTGACTCCGGATGTTTCCCGGCATGTACACTAGGTCGCGCGTCGTGAAATCGACGGCTGGCAACCCTTTTACGATCTGCCGATACGCGGGCAGAGGGTACGTCGGCCTACGGCCTGTGTTGTCGATCAGCACATTGATCGTCGCGCCATCTACGGGCAGCAGGTTGAGGATGTCGCCGCCTTTGGTGCGCTGAACTTCCAGTGTGGCCGCGTCGATAACTAGGCGGTCTTCGAGCAGCATCCGCGTCCACTGTTGGAAGTTATGGATCGAGTCTGGCATCTGGAAGAAGTTCGTGAGCGCCTGCACGCGCGGATCATTGTTCGACCGCTCTTTCGAGAGCGCCAGGAATTCTCCGCCTTTCGGCTTGAGCCGGAAATGCCACTTCTTCGAGGCGACGCGGTCCTTCATTTTCTCGATGATGACGCGGATGAGATAGCAGCCGTCGGCCATCATGCGGAGCTGCGGAAAGCCTACCTTCTCGCCCGTTCGGGGCATCCACGTCTGGTTGAGGACGAGAGGATAGTCGAACTGGCGCGGTGGTGTGCCGGAGGGCGCAACCGGAGGGATAGGCGCGGACGGGTTGTACCATCCGTTCCACGCGGAGCGTAGGCGGTCCACCAGAGTCGTTCGATTCGGTGCAATCTCTACTTCATTCGCCATGTTCCCCAGCCTTCGTTTCCATTTCCGCTGTCTCGTGGATGCGGGCTTTGTTTGCCAGCAGCTTCTCGCGCCACTCTTCGGCGTCGTTGACCACGTCCGGGTTGTAGCCACGGAAGTTGCCCAGGTGGCCAACGAAGAGGTGGCAGTTGACGAAGTGCTCGTCTTCGCAGAGCGTGATGAGGTTCGTTGGATCAAGCTCCAGTTCCGGGTGCAGATGGAATGGCAGCTTGTGATGAACATTAACATGCTTGGTATCGCCGCACACGGCGCAAGCGGGGTGCTGCGCCAGATGCTCCGCGCGAACCTTCGGCCAGTGGCTTGAGCGCATCGATTCGAGAGGCTTCTCGCTCATGGTGTGCCTTTCAAAAATCAATTCCGCGTCCGATGAAGACCGGGCTGAGGTGAAGCGTTTCGGGCGTGACGAGATACGCGAAGGATTCGAGGACATTCAGCGCCTCGATACCCGCGCTGCGCAGCCACAGGTACATGAAGGCCGAGCAGATGATCGAGTGGTCCGATGCTCCCATGCGACGGTGTAGCGCCAATCCGACGATGTCTTCGTAGTCGTATGGAGTCCCGATCTTCGACTCCATGAAAGCCATCGCAGCTTCGTATTGCTGGTCCGAAACCGGCAAAGCATATCGGCGCTCGAACGTCGGCTTACACCAGTCGAGCAGTCGAGCTTGGACGCCGGGTCCAGCGTGTGCGCCCACCCACGATTTGCCGTCCCGCGACAGTCCTTCTGTGTGGCAGAACAGCGAATCCATCTCCCAGGAGATCAGGTGCGATACAAGTCCCGGGTCATTGATAAAGCGGATGGTGAGGTTGGGCATTGGCATTCACCATTCCTTGCGCTTGCGCCAGCACGGCGCGAGCCAGGTTTGCTGCATCCTGATTGCCGTGCTCTTCGCAGAACGCGATCCAGTCCTCAACCTCGTCGGTGTCCAGCGGTCCGGATGGCAAGATGCCCATGCGGACGACACGTAGCGACTCTGACCATTGCCGCGCGGGTTTCTGCTGCACCTTTGCAGGCGGCTTCTTTGCGGCCTCAACCTCTGCTGCTACCTCACGGTAGTAGTCGGCGATATTTCCCATGGCCGACCTCGTGTAGTTGATTGCCTGGCCGCTTGCGTCCACCGCATCGTCATTCGGGCCGTTCGGGAATATGGCCCACTCCTCAATCAGCGTGTCCACCCATGCGCGGTGCTGGGGGAACTCCTCAGGATCGGGCAGGTAGACGTTACCGGCTTCGATGTCTCCCGTTGCTGCGACGGCCCTGGCATACTTCGACCCCGTCGGCTCAATCGGAATCAGCCCCGGCACGCTCATCTTCAGCGCGTCAATTACCGCTGGGCCGTTGGCCTTGTCTTCGATCAGCACCCGGCTGGCGACCGGCTCGCGCATCCGGAGTCGCTTGACGGCATCCTTCGACGCCGTGAATCCCATCCTCGCGTGGATCGCTTCGAGGAAGTACCGGCGCGCACCCTTCACCCCGACTTTGAAACCGGCTACAAAGTCAGAATCCTTTGACTCCTTGAAGGTCAAGTCCCAGGAATCGATCACCTGGTCGAAATCGTCCGGGACCGCTCGGTAGAACTTCCACCACTCCCGCTTGCAGATGTCGCCGCCCTCTGGGCTTGGCCTCTGTTGCGCCTGCGTCTCGAATGTGCGCCGGTGGATCTGCTGCGCGGCTACAACTGCTGGCGTATGCCGGTCCGGTTGCAGCACATCGCCAATCTTCCTTTCCCACTTCCGGCCTGAGACCGGGAAGACAATTTCGAGGTCTGTTTTTTCGTCCTGCACCAGCGGGATGATGACCTGCTTCCACTGGTGCGGCTCGTTCTTGAGCAGCCATCCGGTGATGTCCTCGTGGTGCGTCCGCTGCTCGATCACCACTATCGCGCCCGTTGCCGGGTCATTGAGGCGCGTCCGAAACGTCTCGCGGAACCAGGCATGAGCCGTCTTGCGCTCAGCCTCCGATTGAGCCTGATCCGCGCTCAATCCGTCGTCGAGGATCAGGGTATCGCCGCCGCGTCCCGTCCCGGTTGCGCCCACCGATGTGGCGATCATCTCGCCCTGCTGGTCGTTTTTATACTGGTCGGCGCGGTTTGTGTCGTCGGAGAATGCAATCGGCCAAAGTGAGCGATACCACTCCGAGTCGATCAGGTTGCGCCGCTTGGCGCTATGTTCGCGGCTCAGGTCGCGTGAGTAACTGGCCGTCAAAAATCGGTGCCGTGGATCGCGCGCCCATCCCCACGCCGGAAAACAGATGGTTCCCTCCGTGCTCTTGGCCGTTCGCGGCGGCACGTTGATGATGAGCCGCAGGCATTCACGCCGCCAAACCTTCATGAGCCATTCGCTGATGAGGTCATAGTGTGGCGACCAGATGAGATTCCTGCCCGGCTCCAGTACGTTCCATGCGGCCTTGAAAAAGTCTGCCGGAGATGCCTCCAGCGTGGCTCGGTATTCGAGGCGCTGTTGCTCGGCCTCGGAAAGTTGCTCAAGTTGCTGTTTCCGCTCCATGAGCAGAGCCAGCTCTGCGAGCTGCTCGGGCGTGTACAGGCTCCACTCCATACGCACCCCGCATTACGGTCGCCGCGCCTCGATCTTTGCGATCCGCTCTGTGTGGTCATTGAGTCGTAGCTCGATGGTGTCCACGCGCTTGTCGGCCCGGTCATCGCGCGAGTCGGAGCGGTCGGCGCGCGCGGCCAAGTCGCGGATCGATTGCCGAATCTGGCCGAAAAAGAAGGCCGCGACAAAGAGCTGGCCGAGCATCCCGAGTACACTGACTACGGCGGAAACGGTCATGTATTTTTTCTCCGCGGATTTCTGGCCGCGCGTTGACCGCGCTTGCCAATCTCCATCAGCTCAGCAATGCGCCGCTCCAGCTCTTCACGGGTTCCTGGTATCTCGATTGCGATGGGTCCACCATCCGGGCCGCTGACCTCGGCGCGTGATCGCGCTTTGCCCTCGGCGCGGTCGATCAGCTCGGTAATCGCTCGCACATCGCCTTTTATGGCTTTGCTCATGAGAGCGGCGACCAGCAGCTCACCCCATGTGCGACCCTGCTTGTCTTGTGCGCACTTCTCTTGCAGTTTTTCGATTAGGATGTCCGTAACCGGCAGACGTTTCGGCTTTCCGCCGGGATTACCCGATACTCCCTTCGGGAATGGCTTGAGTCCGGATATATTGCGCGCCATGATTGCCTCATATCTCGTGATCGTGTATCGCTGAGAGAGCAATCCGCTCTGCGTCGTCGAGCGCGCCTGCGTTGATCTTGCGCATCACGGCAACCGCATCATCGATTAAGCCCAATGCGCACAAGGTATTGCATTGCCGGATGAGCCGCCAGACCTGCCGGTATCGGTCCGTCATGCGCTCGATATCCTTGTCGCTGAGGTGCAGGGTTTCGCGCTCGGCATTGAGTCGCTGTGCGTAACGGAGTACCTCAGCATCGGTGTTGTCCATGTCAGCCCTCAGTGGATCGCGCCCAGCACTCGGAGCGCCTTGGCGCGCTGATCGTGCATTTTGCGCCGCTGGCCCTCAGTCCGGAATTCCCGTGCTTGCGTGGCTTTCCGGGCCTCTTTGTACTCGTGGCATTTGGCATGGTCAAGCTCGTATTCTTCGCGCACCTGCATGAGCATTTCCGGGTCGGCCCCGGTAGCCTTGCGCAGCTCGATCACATCAAAGCAATGCAGGCATTCCAGTGAGTTTGTCTCGGAATGGTAGAGAGTGTTTTCGATCTTCATCTCCACGCCTCCACGATTGCCTGGTGATACTTGCTGCCTGCGACCGCAGCAAACGAGGTCGCGGCGGATGGGCTGGCCGATTGATCGCGCAATTTGATGGGCGACTCTTTTACGAGCCGGAGACGCCAGCGCCCAAACCGCGTGGCAAAGCCGCAATCGAGCCAATAGCTCGCTGTGGCAGCATCGATGAGCTGGGTGGGCTGAGTGGTGGATCGCTGGTGGAAGCGGTACACCTCATAGAGTCGTGATGCGGAGACACGTATAGCGCTCATCGGATCGGGACGACCGGGGAGCGCCGGTGCGACCGCGCCGGTATATGGGGGCCGGCAACCGCACCATGAGCACTAATGGGTGCGGTTAAAAACTTACCACAATGGCTGGGGCTGGTCAAACATTTTCGCGCGGTGCACGCACTCTCAGCGGTGCGCTGCTCTGAGTGATTGCGCTCGATGCAACAATTGGATCAAAAAAAGTGAAAATAATTGCAAGAATCACTTGACACATTACGCGGTTGTGCTATGATTAAGACATCAGAGGCAACCAGCCTCATGGAGATAAAAATGGACTACGCAGACGCACGATACGAACTTCTACAGATGGGAATCGGGGCAAAGAAAGTTTTTTCGACCTCCTGCAATGCGCTGGCTTGTGTTACCCGTTTGGGCAATGAAACGTGGGAGGTTATGACGAACGGGAATTGCAGGGAAGACTTAAACTCAGCTTTATTTACTCTTGGGTATGTAGCGCCCCCACAAGAATACGAAGTTGGTTTGATGGTTGCTGAGTACCAAGCAGAAACGGGTTGCGATTGGAGCACCGCTCTTGCCCTCTGCAACTGTGACTAACTTAGCGGCGTATCTGCGGTAAGCTCAGGGTCCACCGCAACGCGGCCATTTGAAAAAATGGTAGGGGCATATCGCGGATACTACAAGGTCCACCCAGCGATTGATATGGGGATGCCCGTCAAGGTGATCCGAGACGGCCACGGAATGGACTAACCTTCGCCGCGCCGTCTCCACGGTAAGCGCAGCGTCCGGGGTGGTACCTGGGGCCGGTACGTAACCCGGCAAAGGATCGCGATGCACTACACACCCGACTGGGATCTATCCACCATCCCCGCCGACGCATGGGCCAGCGAAAATGCGCGTCGGATCAAGCCGCCAGCACCACGTCCGCGGGTGGAAGTGCCCTGCATCGGCTGCGGCGTGATGCTCAGCGCACGCGAGCGGCGCAAGCCGTGTCCGCACTGCGGAGTGCGGCCCACGCGGGGTGCGAAGGCGACTATCTAATCCACTGGAGACGACAGACTCACGGCGTCGAGGTAGCTTTCGACGAATGCTTGCGCGACCGGGACAACGATTGCATCGCCATACATGCGTAGTCGTCCCACTCTGGCGGTACTCCCATCAGCCAGCGGGTGATGGATCATTCTCGTTGTAGTAGGCGCTCATATTTGCTTGCACTGGAACTGTTCGCAGGGCCAACACCTACTCCTTTCCATCCGGCAAAGCAGTCAAGCCGGTGCAGCCGCTCAGGTCGAGCCATCCGCTGACGGTCAGTCCATCCGGCAAAGCAGTCAGGCCGGTGCAGCCGCTCAGGTAGAGCGACCCGCTGACGCTCAGTCCATCCGGCAAAGCAGTCAGACCGGTGCAGCCGTTCAGGTCGAGTGACCCGCCGACGCTCAGTCCATCCGGCAAAGCAGTCAGACCGGTGCAGCCGCTCAGGTCGAGCCACCTGCCGACGCTCAGTCCATCCGGCAGAGCAGTCAGGCCGGTGCAGCCGCTCAGATAGAGCCACTCACCGACGCTCAGTCCATCCGGCAAAGCAGTCAGGCCGGTGCAGCCGTTCAGATAGAGCCATCCGCTGACGGTCAGTCCATCCGGCAAAGCAGTCAGGCCGGTGCAGCCGTTCAGGTAGAGCGACCCGCTGACGCTCAGTCCATCCGGCAAAGCAGTCAGACCGGTGCAGCCGTTCAGGTCGAGTGACCCGCCGACGGTCAGTCCATCCGGCAAAGCAGTCAGACCGGTGCAGCCGCTCAGGTCGAGCCACCTGCCGACGCTCAGTCCATCCGGCAGAGCAGTCAGGCCGGTGCAGCCGCTCAGGTCGAGCCACCCATCAAACACTTTGCCGTGCTTCTCGACGTACTCATGGAATTTCTTTGCTGATGTGAACTTCATCTCATCCTCTTTCCGCGCCGTAGGCGCTGGTGCAATATCTCTCAAACCAAAAAACAACTGGAGTTGTGTCGATTTCCAGTTTTCCGAAGCGCATCAAGTGATGGACGTGCGAGTAAGTTTTGATGCGGGGGATGCTATGGGCCATGTATGTGAGCGCAGAGCGGAGCGTCTCAGGGGTTCCTGGACCCTTTAGGATGTTGCATTTGACGCAGGCTGGAAATAGGTTATCTAGGTGGTCATTCTCTGGTCGTAATAGATTCCCACTATTCACCCACTTCCCGCGCACGAAGCGACCTTCGCGCTCAACGGCTTCAACGTGATCCGCGTGCCATTTCTCAGACAGCTCGCAGCCGCAATAAGCACAGCGTCCTCCGAACTTCTCACGTAGCGCGGCTCTCTGCGCCTTAGTCAGCTTCATCGCCAAGCCTATTTTCTGTTACCCACGTGATCGCCAAAGCATCAAAAAGTGCCTTATCTTCGCTCCAAGTGTTCGATGGGTTTAGATATAGGCACATGATCGGTCACCCCTCGGCTTCGGCCCACGCTTGCGAGCGCTCGTTTGCATCTTGATTGCGCCCTTGACCTCTTCCGGCAAGCACCACCATGGCGGACAACCCGGAGCGGCTGAGATGTGCTGTACCGGATCAGTCTCGCGCTCGCCGATTCGGAAGCTGATTGCTGGGATTCCCCGCGCGCTGAGGTGCGCAGCGCTGGTGTGTATGTCGCCGACGGCTGCCAGGTGCAGGATCGTGGTCTCTTCGCAGTACACGACGAGTTGGCCTCGGTGCAGTCTAGGCGGCGATTGACCAAAGTTCGGCTGCTGCCGGATCGCCGCTTCGAGTGTGCTCTCAGCCTCGAAATACGGTAGACGCCGGAGTGTCTGGCCACTGCCGATTCGCTCGGCCTTCGCGGCTCCGAAGCAGTACGGGCATTCGAGCGTCGTGATGGTTTCGTCGGTTGGCTCAATTGCCATGCGCAATGAGCCGCATTTGGTGCAGACGAGGCGGACCATCAAAAATGGCCTCGCCTCGCGGTGGAAGATGGATGTCTGCATTGGTCCCTTTCTCTCAGTTCACGGACAGGCTTTTCTTGTTGGATTTCTTGCGTGGCGCGGCGTGATCTTTGCCTGGGCGGGCGTCGATCATGCGGGGAGCTTGGCTCATCGGTTCGGGTGCGCCAAGCGACTTGCGCACCTGCTTTTCGTAGTCTTCGCCGAGCGCTTCTTCGAGCGTCGGGTCTGTCGGCATATCTTCTGCACCCATCCCGAACTCTTCATCGTGCTCCGGCTTCAGGATCTCCAAGCGGTCGGCTTTGTCATCCGGGTCGGCGTGAACCGGGCGCGTTGTCGGTTTGACGACGACCGATCCGAGCGTGGACGGGAATGCCATGTAGACCTCTTGGCCTGCCATCTCTCCGATCCACACCCAGAAGTCACGCGTGAATGGAGCATATGCTTTGAAGTGCAGCTCAATTTCCGGGTCGTCCGGGTCGCCGCCGCGCACGATCTTGAATCCCTTCAGCGAAGCGCCGGGCAGACGGGCCGAAGGTGGCGCGAACAGCTCGCCGGTCGGCGCGTCGTTCGCGAATGACAGCGCGATGTCGCTCATCTCCTGAACATCGGGAGTGACCTCCATGCAGGAGTTGCAGACGGCCACAAAGCCGTTGCTCACCCAGGATGGGAGAGCTGTGAGCGAGTCGCCGGTCAGGGGCATATTGACCGGGAAAAGGATTCTCCCGTTGGAGCATTGCTTGGTGGGGCTTCCGAGCGTCACCTTGCGCTGGACGCCCTGGAAAGAGTTCGTTGATTCCATGTGTTGCCTCCGTTCGGCCTGCTGGGCCAGGTTAGTGGGACTGGAAGTATTTGCTCAGCCAGACAGCGTGAAGATTGCCGTTTTTTTCTGGCCGCGCGCTGCGGCAGAACCGATCTGTGCGCTTCAGAATCCCCATCTGCGCGGCACGTTTCATCGCCGGACCGATGGCCGCGAGGTTGTGTGTGCTCGGAGGGTTGGGCAACGCCTCGATCTCGGCGAGAACGTCGTCGCTGGTAATCTCCGGCTTCTTCCTCGCGGCAGCGAGAACGCAGGCGTCGAAGACGTGCTTCCATCGCGCCTCGGCGTTTTCGTCGGCTTGCTTCATACCGTCGGCGATGCGCGCCTGCGTCGTCACTGGTAGCTTGACTGTGAAGTCCAGGGCGAATTGCATCTCAGCGATCCTCCAAAACGAGTTGCATGATCTCAGCGCGGCTTGTTGCTTGCGCCCCACTGCAATCCTTGTGACGTGGCCTTCCATCCACGCCATGCGTCCATCCGCCTTGTCCGCGACGGATCGGCAGCGCACACGCGGAGCAGATCAGCTTTCCGACGGGAAGCGGGATGGGCTGCCCGCAGGCTGAGCACACCTCAGACCGTTTCATCTCTGGTCCTTCCGGCGCCGACCCGCGCATCCATCCTTTGGCAGAACCAGGCACTGATTGCTGCGTGTGCGCATTCTTCGCCGCAGATGTGTATTGAGGTGGCCACCAGAATGTCGTCCCATTCGTGAAACTTCGGAGAGCTGAACGAGTTCCCAGCTTCCCCCATCCACCAGTGGTTGGCCTCTTTGCGCTCTGCCCCGCACACGTCGCAGGTGATCTTCTGCTCGATAGCCATGATTCACTCCTTCCCTTCTAGAAGCTGCATCTGCGCCGTGCGCACGATGATGATGGTGCGCGGATTGGCGCGGTCGATGCGCCGGTAGCCGTGCAGGTCAACGACCTTCTTGTCGTTGTCGATCACGCCAGCGTGCGCCAGGCCATCCAGCACACACTTGGCGTAGTTATCCACGTCCGTACAAACCGCCGTAGGCGTGTAGACGGCATAGCTCACGGTGTAAGCTGCGTCCCGGAGTTGCCTTCCCTGCGCGTGTGCGCAGACCGCTGCGAACCACTCCTTGGCCTTGGCCGTGTGATACCAGCTCGGGACGCTCTTGCCGTTCCTCGTGGGCATCACGCGGAAGTTCTTGTAGTGGTTGTTGGTCGGCGGAACTCCGGGGATCTCCAAGCGCAGCTCAGGCATGATGCACCACCTTCCAGACGGCCCACGCGATGAGAGCGATCAATGCGCAGCCGATAGTACCGAAGATGCAGCCGTAGATGAGACCGCGCATCGAGTAGCATCCGTCGAGGTCAAATTGGAGTTCCTCTGGAGCGCTGGTCGCGTCGCAGACCAAGTGAATTTTCCGGTGTGTTTTATGCGCTTGCATGGGCTTCCTCCTGATTTCGGTTGGTGCTCAGAGTGCGGGAAAGCTCCGCGCGTAGGACATCGAGGCTGCGGCTTGCGGATGGAACGCCGCCGTGCGCACATATCTTCGCTCGCAGAGATTCCAGCATGTGTTCGAGCGCGAATCCTGAATCGGCGTCCTGGTCTGCCCGGTTGCCTTGGTAGATTCCCACCGATGCTCCGGTAGCCACAGGCGCAGCTCTCCAGCCACCGTCCGCAAGCCAAAAATCCCACCGGCTCTCGCCCGTACCTTGCGCTCGTAGCACTCGCGCCAGCATCGTTCGCGTGGCTTCGGGTATACCGATGCGCTCGACTTTCGCAAGCAGCTTGATCGCGTCGCCGAACTTACGTACCAGGTGAGGGAGCGCGAGGATATCAGCGCGCTCCAGGACAAGCGCCGCGCACATCATCGGCGGTGCGTCCCGCGGGATCGTGTCCAGAGGATCAGCGTTCCAGTCTGGAGGTGATTCTGGAGCGTCGGTCTCGACTTCCTCGGGCGCGTGGGGGATAGTATTTTGTATTGAAGATGAAGATGAAGAGGGGTGTGACATCGGCGTGACATCTTGTGTGACAAGAGTGTCACCATTTTCTTTTGTTTTCATTTGTTTACGGTAAGAATGCTGCCTTGAACGATTTTCTGCTCGCAATTCTTCGTCGCGTTTAAGCCGTCTGGAGAAGATCGTGCCGTTCTTGGTGCGGGAGAACACGCCGGAGGTTTCAAGCTCCGCAAGCAGATGGGAAACCTCATCGGGCGAACAGCCGGTCATACGAGCGAGCTGGTCTGGCGAGTAAGGCTTGCCATTCGGTGCCTGTAGGAAGCCCCTGCGGTCGGACTCGAACATCAAGCAGAGCATATCCATCCATAGGCCGCGCGCGGCGGCTGAGCATGCCCGGAGACTGGGGTCTTTCATCCAGTCGCCGGGGTAGAACTGAAAGGCTGGCATCTTGGCCACGGTCTATCCCACCTTGGCCTGAGATGGAAGAACGCGGGCCGGTTTCGGCCCACGCTTGCGAGCGCAAAGCACCCGCAGAATCTCGACGATCTCTTCCGTCCGGTAATCGGAGTCCAAGACCACCTCAGCACATACATGGCTGAGCAGAGTTCCCGGAGGCTGGACAAAGAGAATCTTGCATTCCGGCTGAGCCGCTAACACGGTCTGGATGGTCGGTTCGACTCCAAGGATTAAGGCCGCGTCGAATACGTGTGACCTCAGGAGGGTCTCTGTCTCGGTTTGAGATGTAGCGAACCTGCACTCACACCATAGCTTCGTATTCAAGACAAAGGTGAGTCGCGACACTTCAACGACGCGGTCCCCGCAGATAAGTATCTTGCGCTTCGGTCGGCTCACACTACCTCCACGTTGACGGCGCGTTCGCTTTTTTCACCCTGTCTCCCTGGAGCGCGTAGGAATCGAACTCTGGTTCCGGAGGGTGGAAGTCTGCCAGACTTCATGGCGGATTCATGTAAAAAGAATCGTCTCCCGTCGGGCGTGTGTACGAATCCGTAATGATGGCGGACAAATATTCTACCCACCAAACCGATTTCAAAGTTTTCTTCGACCACTTGAATCTCCTCGATATTTTCGGCTGTGGCTGGGAGCTGGGATGCGACGCCCACGGACGTATTGAGCCGAGCTTATTTCGTCCGCAACCACGGTGGATTATGAGTTATTCCGGACTTCGTCGTCCTCTGCTTCGTCCGCAGATGGCACGAGCACCAGATTGCCAAACGCTACGTTTCCTTCGATGCGCTGGGCAGTGATCGTCATTTCTTCTGTGGTCGGGATGCGCCACATACAGATGCCAGCGAAAACGCGGAGCTTGACCGATATATCTTTTCCAGCCTTGATGCCCAAGCCAGCCTCGATGCCCCAGC
>JAEHJW020008366.1_pt1 | contig 20930 bp, 33 predicted proteins | sample 9271431 | NCBI WGS metagenome assembly JAEHJW02 | reverse complement strand
TTTCTGGAGGTGTACCCGGGGCCGACACAAAATGTGTATTACCGGGGAGTGCGAGCGGGGATGCTCCCCAAGCCATCCCGCTTCGCGTACAACTTCCTGTGCCCGATGACCCTGACTGAGGACCGGACCTTTGAGAGCCAGTTCACTGTGCAGTGGAAGCTGGCCCAGCTCATCCCGCGCCTCTCCCACAGGGGGGTGCATGCCCAGATCCTGGAGGCCCGGGACCACTGGGACCGGGACCTGGACTTCACGATGTGCGGCTCCCCCTCCCAGGAGTTCCTGGATGCGGCCGCCTGGTCGCCCTGTCCATGGGCACACAGGCCCCTGAACCTCAGAACCAACGAGGACGTGACGACATCCCATTCTGATGGAGGATGACATGGAGCGGAGAGTGAGCCCTGGAGTTGAAGCAATCGCGGCCGAGCGCCGGCGCCAGATCGAAGTGGAGGGATGGACGCACGAGCATGACGACTTGCACGCGGACGGTCAGCTTGCAGAAGCAGCGGCCTGTTACATCACGCCTCGCATGAGCATCATCAATCCCGGATTTCTCCTGCGGTGGCCATGGAATGCAACATGGTGGAAGCCCAAGAGCCGGCGGGAAGACTTCGTGCGCGCCGGGGCACTGATCGCCGCCGAGATCGACCGCCTGGACCGGATCGCTGACCGCATCAAGGAGGTCAAGTGATGGAACAGTGGATCGTCACTGTATTCTACCTGGGTGGGATGATACCCGCCTACCGCGCTGCACGGTCCAACGGGCGCGGACTGTTCTCCTCTGTGCTGATAGACGCAATCTGGTGGCCTGCTGACATTGGCTGGCACCTCGCGATGCGCTACTGTGCCGACGACAAGGAGTAGGGCAGTGGTTGACCCCGGACTCAAACCTTGCCCGTTCTGCGGCGGACGACCTATTGTCAATCTGTCCAATCCGCGTCCCCTCATCTATTGTGAGGGGTGCGAAGCCTGCGGGGGTGATTGGGGGACACTTGAAGACGCCTGCGTGCACTGGAACACCCGCGCTGCCACCGATGACTACAGCGAAGGGGTCAAGGAACCACCAGAGGGGGGATAGACTTATCCACCGACATCTCCTACCCTACGGGGTACACCGGGGACAGTCCCCGGTCCTAGAAATGGAGCACTGCCATGTTCGTCATTGATGTTGAGAAGCAGGGTGGGAGTGTCCTGCTCCTGCATGAGCGTGGGTTTGAGGAGTTCTACCAGGTCTCCCTGCCCCCAAAGATGTCCTCCTCAGCGCGCAAGCGCGCATGCCACGACCTGGAGCAGGCCGGCTTCCAGAGTGAGTACAAGTTCCGGCGCCAGGTGCTGAACCCGAGCACGGCATCACTCGCCAAGGCTCAGGCGGCTGCGATCAGCAAGCGCATATTGAACAAGACCGGCATTGCCATGTCTATGGGGCACCTGATCTGCCTCAAGTGACGGCACCCGGGTGGTGGGACGGCACCCGGGAAACCGCACAGCAAATTTCAGCTTGACTCATCCCCGCTCCAGGACTATTCTTGATCTATCCCCGGAGGACCGGGGCCTAGAAATGGAGCACCTGAGATGACGCTAGCTATATCCCTTCAACGTTCGGAACACGCTCACCGCATGATCATCCTGGAGCGCACAGGCGGCTCTGGACCCCGGGACACCACTGATCTGCTCTTCATTGTGGACATCGTGGAGTCTGACGACCTCGACACCCTCCACGATGTCTTCACCATCAGCTATCCCAACGTGACCCACGTTGTCACCGGCTCCTCCCTGTACGGCGACTGGGAAGAGCCTGACTGCCTCACCGTCTGGGAAGCCGCTGAAGCCAATCTGGGGGACCGCTCATGAACACCTTTGAATACACTGAGAATGGCACCCTTGTCAAGGTCCACTCCAGCTTCAGCTACGCAGCTGAGGACCTGCAGTCAGTCCGGGTGCGCGGAAATTTCATCCGCAACCGCAATGACTTCCTCGACATCGTGACGGCCGAGAACGTCGCACAAGCGGCCACCGAGCTCACGGGTGAGCTCTACATCGCCACTGACCAGGGTCTCCACGTGTCGCCGCGCTTCGACGTCATCCGCGCCCCGAAGGTCGGTGACAAGGTCAGCTGTTCCTTCAACGGGGACAGCTACCCCTGCGGCATCATCACCCGCATCTCCCCCACCCTGAAGAAGGTCACCACAAGCGACGGCAGCGAGTTCTACCGCGTCCACACCAGCGGGACCTGGCTGAAGAACAGCTGTTGGAGCCTGACCCAGGGGCACGTTGACGAGCGCAACCTGAGCTTCTGAGGAAGGACCGGAGACAACGCTTGACCCACCTCCGGTCAGTTGGCAATCCCCTCTCACCCCCGCTGACCGGGACCTAGAAATGGAGAACCTGAGATGACGAAGTCCACCACCCAACACACCAGCTCCCGTGGCTTTGAGTACCGTGTCCGCCACGGGGGCGGCGGCCTCTGGATCATTCAGATCAAGGTCGGCTCCAAGTGGACCAGGGATTTTGGGCTGGCCTACACCAGCCGCGAGGCCACCGAACAAGCTATGCGGGATCGCTGACATGGACAACCCCAACACCAACCCCGCCTTAGAGTTCACCACCATCGAGGCGCGCCTGGACGAGGCCCTCAAGGAGCTCAAGAAGCTCTCCAAGAAGGCCGAGCGGCGTGGGACACCGCCCATCACCTGGGCGGTTGGGCCCTCGCGCATGGAGGTGTTCACCCTCAGCGGCGGCCGCAAGTCCCTGGTGGCGGTGCGTGACCTCACCCTCAACGAGATGGAGGCGCCCCGGGTCGGGGACTTCCAGTTCATCGCCCGCCTGGAGCTGAGGCCGGAGGGGGTCATCATCGACAGCGTGCCCGGCGAGGAGCTGCCCGCTCGCTTCCGCCACTCCACCGGGGAGTGCGAGCACTGCCGCCGCATCCGGGACCGCCGCCACCTCTTTGTGGTCAGAGACCCGGAGGGGGTCCTGGTCCAGGTCGGGCGGTCCTGCCTGCGCGACTACATGGGCACTGACACGCCGGCCTCTGTGGTGGCGCGCTTCCAATGGTTCAAGGACCTGAGGGACTGGGGTGACAACTGGGGCGCCGGGAGCGTGGGGCCAGACAGCGCCGATGAGCTGCTGGCGGTGACCGCCTGCGCAATCCGGCTGTGGGGTTGGGTGCCCATGTCGGCTCCCGGGACTGCTGGAGCGCCCACGGCAATCGCCATCGGGGTCTGGTGGGGGGTCGCCCCGGGCAACAGCGAGGGAAAGGCCAAGCAGGACCAGCTCAGGAGGTCCATCTGCGACAGTGACTGGGCCACTGCCCAGGAGGTCCGGGACTGGGTGATGAGCGCAGCGTCCGGAGACAGCGACTACATCCACAACCTCAGGGTTGTCCTGGGCAGCGGCCTTGTGGAGAGCCGGCGCCGGCCGCTGGCCTGCTCCGCTGTGGCAGCCTGGCAGCGGCACAAGGGGGATCTGGCCGAGCGCCAGAGGCGGGCCGATGAGGCGCGGTCCAGCTGTCACCTCGGCCAGGTCGGGGAGCGCCTCAAGTCCCTCCGGGTCCGGTGCGAGAGCGCACGGGGTGTGGACAGCCAGCGGGGCACCAGCGTGATGTACAAGCTGGTTGACGACAGTGGCAACCACCTGTGCTGGTTCTGCTCTGGGTCAGCCAACATGGATGTGGGACGCACCTACCTGATCGACGCCACAGTGAAGGAACACAGTGAGTTCAGAGGGGTGCTGGAGACCCAGATCACGCGAGCAACTATTAGGTCAGAGGTTCAAGGGTGACCCATTCCCGGGGAGCCTGAGCGGGGATAGATTATCTAGGGACGACAGACAGTTGGAGACCGACGATGGAAGCCAAGAAGACCAAACTGAAGCTGCGATACTCAAGGGGGGCAAAGAGCCAAAGCCTCACCATCACCATGAGCAGCATCTGCGCGGAGATGCTGGGGTTGCGAACCAACAAGCTGGAGGTCAAGTATGACCGCAGCTCCCGCGTGTTCACCCTGACCCGCACCCTGGGGAAGGGGGCGACCATCCACCGCAACTCCAGACCCGTTCCCGGGGCCGAGTGGCGCATCAGCCCTGCCATCCCGAACGCGCCGCGCTGCGGGGTCTTGGAGGTGGAGGCCGAGCTTGTGGACGGCACGGCCACGTTCAAGCTGCCGGAGGTGCTCCCCCCGGCACGCGAGGTCAACCGTGGGACGCGGACCAGCATGACACCTGAGGTTGGACCAGATGCGCGCGAGCGCGCCATGCGTGCACGGGATGAGCTGGTGGCTGCCCTCGCGGAGCTGGGTGGTCACCTGCAGGTGGCTGCCCTCAAACACTCCCCCTCCCCTGTGGACACGCCCAACGGTCCTGCCCTGCGCTTCGCGCCCACTCACCTCCGCATTGTCCTCCAGGAGCCGGTTCAGGTTACACGTGATGTTGAGTACTGACCCGAGTGCGCCAGAGCGCATCAAGAGCTACTGTCTCTGTGCCCGCTGCGTACAGGAGAGGCCCCCCGGGGTGAGCCACCGGGACTGGGCATCCATCCGCGTCGGGCTGACGGAGGATGGCCTCCGGGTCTGGTGCAACCGACATGAGATGGAGGCGCTCCACTTGAAAGTGGGGGACCAGATCTGGAGAGACCTGACCTGACCAGCAGCTGGTTCGCCCAGCTGGAGGATCTGCACGATGAGATTGACCTGTCAGAGCTGGGTGTGAGTCCGTTCTGGCTGTACAGCAAGAGGAGCAAGAGAGTTGAGCAACAAAGTGAGGCTGAGGGTGTTCACTCGCCAGCCCGGCAGAGACGGCATCCAGGACCACGTTGTGTCCCTCCCGGAGGACGTGAGGTGCGTGGACGTGGTGGCCCTGGCTGCTGAGGTCCTGCGTGGGCGCCTGGGAACAGAACAATTCACCGTCACCGGGGTGAACCTCCACCCCCACTGGAACAGGGAGATCCACGGACATGGAACTCAAGCCTGATGAAGCCATGCTGCTGAGCAGGGCTCGGGGAGAGATTGAGGGCAACCAGCAGTCCCCCCTCACGGTGCTGTGCCGCGACCGCGACGGGGCCGGCTACTTCATGCGGCTCGAATTTGGGAGCAAAGAGGACAAGGAGGCCACTCTGGAGGTGCTGGAGAACTTCTTCCTGTGGCGGCGCATCACCAGCTACACCCTGTCCTGCGAGGTCTGGCTTGTAACGCGTGACCGGGACAACCTCCCCAAGGGGGCAGCGGCTGACTGCGAGGACCGGCAGGAGGCCCTGTCTTTGCTGTCAGTCGATGGTGAGGTCAAGCGTCTCCTCCTCTTCCCCATCACCAGCAGCGACGGCAACAGGCAGCTGGGGACCGTGCCGCAGGTGTCCGAGGCGAACCGCGGGAGGTTGGCCAACTTGATGCTCCTCCCCGGCGGTGACGTGCCAGCCCATGTGCGGCACGCCCTGGACATCATCTTCGAGCAGGTCCCAACCTTCCCGATGGGGGACAAGACATGACGAGGGCTGTCTGGTCAGGCATCTTGTGGGGGCTGGAGCGAGCTGGGCGCCTCCTGGTGTTCACCGCCATCCTGAGCGCGCTGGACTGGCTGCTGGGACCGTCCCCCAGGGCAGCCGTCCCCCTGGTCCAGGCGAACCTGGACCAACTTGCCGGGTCCATGGCAGCTCCGGCTGTCCTGGTCCTGATGTTCTACTTCATCATGAGGGACTGAGGCAGGGAGACGATCTACTGGATGCTTGTGCTGGCTGTGGTGTGCGCAGTTGCGGTGGGAGGGTGATGTGGCGGAGCAATCTGAACTGACCGTGTCACAGGGCACCCTGGTCATGACCCACTGGAGCCGCCACCCCCTGCTGGAGGTGCGCTGGGACGCCATCCCCGCCCAGATCAGAGGGCCAAAGCCGAGGGGGCTGTGGCTCAGTGATGAGCGTGACGGACAGCGGGGGTGGAAGGAGTGGTGTAAGGCGGAGGGCTTCCGGCTGAGAGACCTGCGCCACGGGCGGCAATTCCGGCTCAACTTGAGCAGGACGCTGTGGATACAGAGCGCCCGGGAGATGGACCAGTTCACCGAGGATTACAGGACGGATGACCCTGTGAATTCGGTGAGTGGCCCGTCAACCTACTTCATCGACCGGCCTCAGGTCGCCCAGAGGTGGGCAGGCATCCTGATCACACCACACCGTCAAGACCGGCGCCTGGCCGGATCCTCCCGCTGGTACTACGGGTGGGACTGCGCCAGCGCCTGTGTGTGGAGCCCAGAGGGGATCGCAGGATGACTGTGAGGAGAGGTGAGGACATGGACCCAGATACAGCGGACGTACCAGAAGACAGGTGCCCAGTGTGCGGCGCCCGGTCGGTCTGTGTCCAGGGGTTGACCACCATGGGGACCCCTAAGTCGGGTGACTTCTCCTTGTGCAGCACTTGCGGGTCTGTCAGCAGGTTCGGACCGCAACTGGACCGCCGGCCGGTGGGCGCAGATGAGCTGGAGCGCGACGAGCATGCTGAGTTGAGGAAGCTGCAGATCTTCGTGAGGTTGCACATCCTGATGAGGAACCTGAGGGGGAGGCGGAGTTGATGTCCTGGGCAGAGTACCGAGAGGCCTGGAGGCGCGCAAGGGCTGACCGCCCCTCCCTGACGTTCCTGCACCAGAGGTTCTGGCACCACATCCGGGAGGTCAGGTGCCTGGGGACCGCTGCACAAGTGCAGTGGGCCTTCTGGAGGCACGACCGCTTCCCCTTCGTCCTGAGCGGGGAGGTTGAGGAGCTGCTCCCGCAGGGAGAGGTCCGGGTGAAGGGGTACCGTGGATACAAATTCAAGTACTTCTACCTGGCCGAGGGCGAGCACGGCCGCCAGCTGAACACCCTGGTGCGCCAGATCAAGCATGTCTGCGGCATCCAAGAGGAGTGCGCGCGGAGTGCCGCTGGGAGGGTTGCGCATGAGCTGCTGGAGGGCGCCGGCCTCCCGGTGGACAGCCTGCCCCTGCTGAGAATGGGATGGCAGGGTGAGGCATACGCTGACCTGTTCCGGCAGCTCATGAAGCGGGAGACCGGGGGATGACCGACAACAACAAGCCACCCTACGGCAGCCCCTGCAATGGATGTGGTGCGTGCTGCCTGGCTGAGCAGTGCTACCTGTCCCTGGTGACCTTCGGCCAGTCCCACCCGTGCCCAGCCATCATCAGAGACGGGGGCCGCTTCGCCTGCGGCCTCGTGGAGAGGCCTGATGAGACCGTCCCTGACCTAGTGAGGGTGTTGGGCTCTGACGTCACCAGGCGAGTGGCGGCATTACTCGTGGGTGCGGGCCTCGGGTGCGACAGCCGGATGGAGGGTGAACCGGACAACCCTGAGTGGAGGAGGACGGTGCTGGGTGAGCTTGACTGGGAGATGGGCCAGAGGCTGATCAACCTCTGGGTTGCTGCCTTGTGGGCAGAGGCGCCTGAGACCTAACCCCCAGTTAACTAACGATTTGGACATCGACCTTCATCAAGGTTCAGGGGATGCGTCTTGGTTCTAAGTGTTTGAATACGCACAAATAACCCAGGGTGGGAACTGTTCGCGGGACTGGTCAACCTGCGAACAGTTCCGCATAAGCCCATGAAGTCAAACAGAGAAGTCCAGTCGGGAACGGCATTCTCGGCTTTCTTACCTGGTTTTCATCGCTAGGCCCGGCAGGAAGAGGTCGCCCTGCCGGCCACATTTTTTACCCTCCCTAATTAAAGTTAAGAAAGATAAGTAAACCGTTATTCCCCTGTGCTGTCAACAGCTTATGCGGAACTGTTCGCAACCTGAGCGGGACCGCGAACTAAGAAAGCCGTTCCCGTGACGCCGCACCCTCTTTGGGCTATCCTAGATGTTGACATGATGACATTCCGCTGCTCCCCCGCCCTCACACTCACACTTGGCCGGCAGCTGGCTGAGGCCGGCCTGGACGTGATCACACCAACCACCATGGAGCGCAGGCGGTCTCCGCGCCGCCGTAAGGTGGTTGTGAGAGAGGTCGCCCTGCTGCCCTCGTTCCTGTTCCTGGAGGGTGAGCTGCCACCCTGGGCACGGGGGGTGCGGCCGATGGTGGTCAATGGGGGGCACGTCCAGGTTGCGCGCGGTGAGCTGCTTGCCCTGCAGGACCGGGCCAGGGAGGGTCGCGCCTGGGATGTGCCGCAGGGGCAGCGCGTAGTGGTCGCCTACGGGCCACTCAGGGGCCGGGTGGGTAGGGCTATGGATAGGCTTGGTGGTGTGGTCCTGCTTGAGCTAGATGGCGCGCCGGGTGTGGTGAAAGTTTCCCCTTCTCTTTTGCTGCCAATCTAGGGTACAATCTGCGCTCACGGGAGCGTGCTGGCAGGTCAACAAGATCAGGCTGCCCTCCACCCACCTGGGGGCCACTTGGCCTCCCGTTGCTGCGCATTGGTACATGGCCGCCAACCGACTGCCGAACCACTCTGATGATGCTGTCCAGGGCCGAAAGGACCTCCTGAAGCGGCTCAAGAGCAACAAGCCTGGTGTCCCCTACTGGCTGATGCGTGACCCATCCTTCCGGGTGCGGCGCATCTTTGAGTCAGCAGATGACCTCATTGACGCGGCCGGCCTGTACTTCGAGTGGGCGCGCACGAACCCCATTGAGGTCCAGGTCTGGGGAGGCAACCCACCTGCCCCCCACCCCGAGTTCAAGGAGCGGGCGCTGACCCTCCAGGGCCTGTGCTACTTCCTCAACATCGAGACCAAGACCTGGGTGGAGTGGCGCCGGGAGCGTGAGGACCTCAAGGAGGCCATCACTGAGATTGACAAGGTCATCCACACCCAGAAGTTTGAGGGGGCTGCCGTGGGCCTGTTCAACGCCCAGCTCATCCAGCGCGACCTCGGGCTGGCCGACGCCCACACGGTCAGCGGCCCAGACGGTGGCCCGATCCGCATGGACAACCGGACCATCACCACTGAGATGACAGCCAAGGAGGCTGCGGAGGCATATGCTGCCACCCTCCGTGACGACAGCTGACCAGTGGCCCCCTGACTACGTGGGCGTGTTCATGTGGCGGCAGCAGCAGCTGATGCGAATGCGCAAGGACCCGCGCCTGCTGGAGGGTGCCCTGGCCTACTATGCCCAGCCGGAGCACGCAGTGGACTTCATCTGTCACTGGGTGGACACCTATGACCCCCGCAAGGCGTCTCAGGGCCTGCCCGCCAGGATGCCGTTTGTGCTGTTCCCGCGCCAGGCCGAGATGGTGGAGTTCATCATTCAGCTCATCCAGGGGGAGCAGAGCGGTCTGATTGAGAAGTGCCGGGACATGGGCGCCACGTGGGTAGCATGCGCGGCGTCTGTCTGGGCTTGGCGCTTCTGGGACGGTGCCGCTGTGGGCTGGGGTTCGCGCAAGGAGCAGCTGGTTGACCGACTTGGTGACCCTGACTCCATCTTTGAGAAGCTCCGGATCATCGTGCGCTACCTGCCCAAAGAGTTCATGCCGCCAGGCTTCAGCGAGAAGGACGACATGAGCTACATGCGCATCCTGAACCGCTCCAGCGGGGCCTCGATAACTGGCGAGGCTGGCGACAACATCGGCCGGGGCGGCCGCAAGCTCATCTACTTCAAGGATGAGAGTGCCCATTATGAGCACCCTGAGAGCATCGAGGCCGCCCTGGGTGACAACACCCGGGTGCAGGTGGACATCTCATCGGTGAACGGCATCGGCAACGTGTTCCACCGGCGCCGTGAGGCCGGCGTTGAGTGGGAGCCGGGGTGCGAGCTGCCCAAGGGTCGCGTCAGTGTGTTCGTCATGGACTGGCGGGACCACCCCGAGAAGACACAGGCCTGGTATGAGGACCGCCGCAACCGGGCGCTTGAGGAGGGCCTCATGCACCTGTTCGCCCAGGAAGTGGACCGCGACTATGCGGCGTCTGTGGAGGGAGTCATCATCCCGGTGGACTGGGTCAACTCCGCAGTGGACGCGGCCGAGCGTCTGGGCTTTGGGCCATCAGGCCTGCAGTTCGGGGGCTTGGACGTGGCTGACGAGGGCCTGGACCGACACGCCTTTGCGCGCCGCCAGGGTCCCGTGTTGAAGTCCGTGGAGGACTGGGCAGACGGGGACACGGGTGAGACGACACGCCGGGTGGCAGCCTCCTGCCTGAACGAGGGCACCATTGACATCCAGTACGACAGTGTCGGTGTGGGCGCCGGTGTCAAGGCTGAGGCCAACCGCCTCCGCGCCTCGGGCGAGATGCCCAGTTACGTGTCCTTCACGCCGTGGAGTGCAGGTGCTGGCGTCCTCCACCCGGACAAGCACCTCAATCCCCATGACAAGCAGACCCCGCTCAACAAGGACTACTTCGCCAACCTCAAGGCTCAGGCCTGGTGGCAGCTGCGCCTGCGCTTTGAGCGCACCCACCGTGCTGTGACGGAGGGGGTCAAGTTTGACCCGGACGACATGATCAGCATCCCGTCCACACTCCCGAAGCTGCAACAGCTCAAGAAGGAGCTGTCTCAAGCCACGGCCGGCCGCACCCCCACAGGGCTCAAGCTCATGGTGAACAAGGCTCCCGAGGGCACAAGGTCCCCCAACCTTGCTGATGCCGTGGTCATGGCCTTCTGGCCGGCCCACACCACTCGCAGGGTCATGATCTCAGAGGCGGCGATGCGCCGCGCCATGGCGGGTGCTCGATGAGCAAGCGCAGCAAGAACAAGCGGAATGTGAAGGTCCAGCCTGGCGGGTCGGCTGGGGCCACCGCGCCCTCGCCTCGTCTTTCTTTCCCCCTTGAGGCAGTGGCGAGGGCGCGGCAGAGCACCAAGCCCCGGGCGAAGACCTTCTCAGTGCCGGCCCACCCCCCGTCTGTGGCGGCTGGGAAGCAGCTGATTGCGATGGACAGCGCAGTTGCCTCCACTCAGAGCTGGGCCAACCTGCAGCTCATGGGCAACCTGACCTCAGCGATGGAGGAGGGCCTGACCTTTTTGGGTTACGCCTACCTGGCTGAGTTGGCCCAGCGTCCTGAGTATCGGGTGATGTCCGAGATCATCGCCATGGAGATGACCCGCAAGTTCATCCGGTTCACCACCAATGACGATGGCAAGCAGGACCTGGACCCGGATGACGTCCCCACCATCCAGGGCCTCCCAGTTGAACCGAAGGACCCGCGCACAGACCGCATCAGTGATCTTGAGAAGGAGTTCAGGCGGCTCGACGTGGCTGGTGCCTTCCGCCACGCGACAGAGCTAGATGGCTTCTTCGGCCGTGGTCACATCTACATCGACACCGGGGACACCCAGAACCCGGATGAGCTCACCACGTCAATTGGGGATGGGATTGACGCCATCAGTCAATCCAAGATGCGTGGCGTGAAGATCAGGGCACTGCGCACAGTTGAGCCTGTGTGGTGCTACCCGACCGGCTACAACAGCAATGACCCTCTGGCTGATGACTGGTACAGGCCCAACAGCTGGTACGTCCAGTCAAAGGTTGTCCACTCATCCCGCCTGATCACCCTCATCGGCCGGGAGGTCCCGGACCTGCTGAAGCCCACCTACAGCTTCGGTGGGCTGAGCCTGACCCAAGTGGCTAAGCCGTATGTGGACAACTGGCTGCAGACACGGCAGTCGGTCAATGACCTTGTCCAGGCATTCACCACCTGGGTCCTGAAGACCGACCTGGGCGAGAGCATCATGACGGATGGCTCTGAGCTGTTCAAGCGCGCTGAGTTCTTCAATGCCATGAGGGACACGCGCGGGCTGATGATCCTGGACAAGGACACTGAAGACTTCGCAAACGTGAGCACCTCCCTGGCCGGCCTAGACGCCCTCCAGTCCCAGGCTCAGGAGCACATGGCCTCTGTGAGTCACATCCCCCTGGTGAAGCTCACAGGCATCAGCCCATCAGGTCTCAATGCCACCTCCGAGTTCGAGATGGAGGCATTTTACACATGGATTGGAGCATTCCAGGAGAAGTTGTTCAGGGCACCCCTGACACGCCTGCTCCACCTGATCATGCTGTCCCTGTGGGGAGAGATTGATGAGGGCATCAGCTTTGAGTTTGAGGCCCTATGGTCCCTCAGTGAGGTGGAGCAGGCCAATGTGCGCAAGACCAACGCTGAGACGGATGTAGCCCTGATAGACGCAGGGATCATCGACGCGAAGGAGGCGCGCGAGCGCCTTGTGAGCGATGATGAGAGTGGGTACAACTCGCTCAGTGTGGATGAGCTCCCCGACTTGCTTGAAGAGGAGGAACAGGGCCTTGAGATCCCGGGGGGTCGCCCAAATCCGCCGCTGGAGGCGCAAGGTGAAGAGCAGCTGGGTCAGGAGCCGGCTGCTGAACCTGTTGGGGAAGCAGCATGAGAAAGCTGCATCAGATTGGGGGCAGAAAGTACCTGCGCCCAGTTCGGGCCAGTGCCGCAATTGAGTCGCGGTACCAGCACCAGCTGGAGAGGTTGGTTGACCAGATGTGCCGGTCAGTCATGTACTGGCTGCGCGCCACCTACAGGAGCAATGAGGACCGGATTGTGACTGACGCCACTCCGGCCTCTGAACTCCAGAGGCGCATCCGGGACCTGCGCAAGCAGTGGGACAAGAAGTTTGCGGATGCTGCCGACCGGCTGGCCCGCTACTTTGCCCAGGACGTTGACCGGAGGTCTGCAGTTGTCCTGCGGAACATCCTCAAGGAGGGCGGCTTCACGGTTGAGTTCCAGACCACGGCCGGCATCCGAAACATCATGGAGGCGACTATCCATGAGAACGTGGGTCTGATCAAGTCCATCCCGCAGCAATTCTTGAACCAGGTGGAGGGCATCGTGATGCGGGGGGTCCAGAAGGGTGGAGACCTCCAGCAGATCACGGAGGACCTGCAGAAGCAGTTCGGCGTGACCCGGCGGCGAGCATCCCTCATCGCACGGGACCAGAACCGCAAAGCTCAGGCGGCCTTCAACCGGCAGAGGCACTTGGACTTGGGCATTGAGGAGGCTGAGTGGGTGCACTCGGGTGGCGGCCATGAGCCCCGCAAATCTCATGTCAAGGCAGGAAAGGACCGGACCCGCTACAGGATAGCCGAAGGCTGGTGGGACCCGGATGAGGGTAAGTTCATCCAGCCTGGTGAACTGATCAACTGCCGCTGCACATCACGGCCCATCATCCCGGGGTTGTCGTCGTGACTCAGTGTGGGACAGCAACCGACTTGAAGAGCAGTGCCGCCGTGCCGAGCATGAAGACACTCCACAAGAGCCTCCGCAGTGGGCGCGCTGTCTCCCCGAGCGGGAAGAGCAGGAACCACATGAAGCCGGATGCACCGGCCAGGGTCATCAGTTCTTTCATCTCACAGCCTCCTCTGAGCCACCTTGAGGTTAGCCTGTCCGGGGATAAGTCAAAAGGGAAATTTGTTGGGAGCGCGCAACCATGACTGACATCACACTCACCAACTACACGCGCACCTCCCAGGCTGTCACGGCCGGGGACCTCATCCAGGTGAAGCAAGGCAAGGTCCTGGTTGGTGCCACGAACAATGCCGGGAATGGGGTTGTGATGACCCCGGAGACGGCTCCGATCAGCCTCAGTGGCACCGGGACCATCTGGCTGGAGAAGATCAGCAAGGAAGACGCCATTGTGGCGCATGAGGCCCTGTGATGCCGAGCGTGTCTGAGCGCCAGCACCGTGCCATGGAGGCAGCCGCACACGGCCACTCCACTCTGGGCATCCCCCAGAGCGTGGGCAAGGAGTTCGTCGCCCATGACTCAGCGGCGGCGGCCGGAGTGTTGTGCACCATCCCGGACGGCCGCGTGCTCTTGCTGAAGAGGTCTGCGGCTGAGGCCAACTACCCAGGGCACTGGGACCTCCCGGGTGGCATGGTGAACGCGGGTGAGGACCCGGCGCGGGGTGCTGTGCGTGAGCTGGAGGAGGAGACCGGCCACCGCGCGAGCGGGCAGCTGGAGCCTGCGGGTGAAAGCCCCCTGTTGGGCAGTGGTGAGGGCACCTACAGCACCTTCAAGTTGCAGGTTCCGGAGGCATTTGAGCCCAAGCTCAGCGGCGAACATGACGACTATGCGTGGGCGCACCCGATGGACCTGCCCAGGCCGCTCCACCCAGGCCTACAGGGACTGTCTGGGCAGTTGAGCCTCGGCCAGGACGAGGCCCCCCACCAGGTTGCACTCGACCGGGGATCTGTCCGGCGCAAGGATGTTGATGGGCACCTCCATGTGGAGCGCACCCCCATCAGCAAGGCAAACATCTGCCCGTACTATGGGCGCGAGATACCAGGGGGCGAGGGACTGGGGCTTGATCCCAACCGCCTGTACCGGCTCCTGCGCCACCCAGATGAGCTCAAGCGTGCGGCAAACACCTTCGCAGGCAAGCCCCTCCTCCTGGATCACCAGGTGCTGTCGGCCGATGAGCACCCGCACAAGCGTACAGTCGGATCGGTGGGGGATGACGTGCGTTGGGAGCCGCCGTACCTGACAGCCCCCCTGACGGTGTGGGACCGCCGCGCCATCGACGGCATTGAGGGTGGAAACCAGAAGCAACTGTCAGCAGCCTACCGCTACCGGGCAGACATGACCCCGGGGACCTACCAGGGCCAGCCCTATGACGGAGTCATGCGCGACCTCATTGCCAACCACGTTGCCCTCGTGAGCGAGGGTCGCGCCGGCCCAGATGTGGTTGTGGGTGACGCCGCACCTCGCCCTCAATCCTTCAAGGGGATGTTCTTCATGAGCAAGCCTCGCTCTTTTGCGGACATGTTCGCCCTGGATGCAGACTGGGACGAGGACAAGCACCCGCGCGGCGAGGGGGGCAAGTTCGGGAAGGGGGACGGAGCGTCTGCGAAGGCTTCGGCGAACAAGTACGGCAATTCCGACCGGATGGAAGCGCACGCCCAGTGGGCTGCCCACAAGTTCCACTCCCAGAAATCGGCGGAACACCGGGATGCCGCCTCCAAACGGGGCCTTGACCCGGAGGTTAGGCAGCGCCACAAGGAGGCAGCGCGCCAGCACTTTGATGCCTCTCGCCTCCACGCCCAAAACGGCGCAGACTTTGAGAAGGGGGTGAGCTCTCAGGCGCGCAAAGACGCGGCTGAAAAGGCCCACCAGACCGGGGCTGAAGCTCTGAAAACCAGCGACAAGCTGAAGCTGGACCTCATGTCTCCCGAGGATCGGGCGAAAGAGGAGAAGCGACGTGCCGACCAGAAGAAGGCCAATGTGGCAGCAGCTTACTGGATGACGGGTTTTGGCAAACCCGCCCAAGACAGCAAACCCTCTCCTGCGCGTGCCGGCGCTGGGAGGGCACGGAACCCCGGCACGCAAGCGGACACCAAACGGAAGGAGGCCCCAATGGCCAAAGACAAGATGTCCAAGACGGCCACCCTCGTTCAGGGTGCGCTGATGGCGACCCTGGCACCGAAGCTGGCCCAGGACGCGAAGGTGGACTTGCGCCCCATCCTCAAGGGGCTCACGTCCAAGAACTTTGGTGAGCGGGTTGACTCCATTGTCTCCGGTGTCACCCGTGAGGTCAAGGGCAGGCTGGCCCAGGATGCTGACGTGGGGGATCTGGCGAGCCTGCTGGACGCCCTCAAAGAGGTCCCAGTTGAGGAAGATGAGGACCTTGAGCCCATGGGGGAGAAGGACCTTGAGCCACGTGGCCTGGACGACGAGGGTGCCGACCTGGGCGCCCCAGAGGCTGGTGAGGGCAACACGGAAGTAGCCGGCAAGGGCGGCGAGGAGGGCACTGACCCCCTGGACCAGGTGCGCAAGCTGCTTGCCGGGAAGCTGACCCCCGAGGAGATCAACCGGATTGACAAGATCCTTGACTCCCTCTTGGGGGTGAAGGATGCGCCGATTGATGAGGAAGCTGGTGGCGCGCCAGCCATGGACCAGGACAAGGAAAAGGACATGATCACGAAACAGGCGATGGACACGGCCATCAATGCGGCGGTCAAGGCAGAGCGCCAGGCGGCGCGCGAGGTTGAGGCTGCGCGCGAACACGTCCGCCCCCGTGTGGGCAAGATCGCTCTGGCCTGCGACACGGCGGCTGATGTCTACCGCAGTGCGCTGAACATGTTGGGAGTTGATGTCAAGGGGGTCCACCCCTCTGCCTTCAAGGCAATCTTCGATGCTCAGCCGAAGGCCCGCGCCGGTGAGTCCCTCACCCCCACCATCGCGGCTGACAGCAAGGTGGTCTCCGGCTTTGCCGAGCGCCACCCGAACGCGGCCCGCGTCCAGCACGCCTAATGCCTAGATCTGACAGGAGATGACCATGAACGGTTTCCAAACTCAGGTGAACACGCAGCCGGCCCCCGGGGTGGCCGGTGACTTTGCGTCTGCCAACATGAACAAATACTCTGTGCTTGCCGGCCCCGGCGGCATCGTGGCCGGTGCGGCCGGCCTCTACCAGGCGCGCTTCGCGTGGCTGGACTGGAGCCAGGTTGACGGAGACAGCGCCCCTGCCCTCGCCAACAACACTGGCAGCGGGGCTCCCGCCGGCTTTGTGCGGCGCGACCAGCAGGCCCTCAACACCACGTACCTGTCCTCCGCCAGCATGCTCATGCCACAGGGCTTCCCCGTCACCCTCTTCTCTGAGGGCGACTTCTGGGTGGTCAACGATGGGGCCGCCCTCGCCCAGCCGGGCATGAAGGCTTATGCCAACTTCGCTGACGGCAAGGTGACCTTCGCGGCCTCGGGCGCGGCGTCCACTGCCGTGGTCACCGGTACAGTCGCGGCCTCGACCTTCTCGGCCACCGGCTCCATTGCCGGGAACATCCTGACGGTCAGCGCGGTCGCCTCGGGCCCCATCGTTGCAGGCGCCACTGTCTCGGGCACCGGGGTTGCTGCCGGCACCAAGATCGTGTCGCAGCTCACCGGCACGGCCGGCGGCGTGGGCACCTATGCCGTGAACATCGCTGAGCAGACCGTGGCCAGCACCTCCCTCTCGGGCACCTACGGCACACTCACCGTGTCGGCCGTGACCTCGGGCGTGCTGGGCGTTGGCGATGTGCTGACAGCGGGCGCTGGTGCCGTGGTGGGCACGGTCCTGACCCAGTTCCTCACTGGCACCGGCGGTGTGGGCACCTACGTTGTGGACAACAACACCGCAGTCACATCGGCTACCACATCGATTGCCCTGACCTTCGCCACCAATGTGGAAACCAAGTGGTACTGCCGCAGCACTGGTCTCCCGGGCGAAGTCGTCAAGATGTCGAGCATTTCCTAAGCGGCTGCTCTCAGAGGAGACATGACATGAAGTTTCAGACCTACGAAGAAGCGGCTGCCGCTTGGGCTGTTGACCAACAGCTCCTGGCTGAGGCCGGCGCAATCTTCCCGGATGTCCAAGGCTACATTGTGGAGCCTTGGCGCCGGAACTATGAGCTGGCGATGGACGCCCAGCCCACCCTCACCACCGCGCCCAACTCGGGCGTGCCTGCGATGCTCACCACTCTCATCGACCCAGAGGTGTTCGAGGTCCTCTTTGCCCCCACCAAGGCGGCCGAGATCCTCACCGAGCGCCGCAAGGGTACATGGGTGGATGACACCGCCATCTTCCCGGTTGTCGAGCACACAGGCGAGGTCTCCAGCTACGGGGACTTCAGTGAGAACGGCAGCGCCAATGCCAACACCGCGTGGCCGCAGCGCCAGTCGTATCTGTTCCAGACTGTGGAGCAGTACGGTGAGCGCGAAATTGAGCGCATGGGGAAGGGCCGGATCAACTGGGTTTCCGAGCAGGACAAGGCAGCGGCCACCATCCTGAACCGCTTCGCCAACCTCACCTACTTCTTCGGCGTGGAGGGCTTGCAGAACTACGGGCTGCTGAATGACCCGAACCTGCCAGCCTCGATCACCCCGGCCACCAAAGCCTATGGCGGTGTGCTCTGGGTGAACGGCGGGGCTGTTGTGGCGACGGCCAACGAGGTGTTCAATGACATCCAGTCCATCTTCCTGCAGCTGGTCTCCCAGACTGCCGGCCTTGTGGACAAGGACGCCCAGATGACCCTCGCCATGTCGCCGGACAGTGCGGTTGCGCTGACTGCCACCAACAGCTTCGGCGTGAACGTTGAGGACCTCTTGAAAAAGAACTTCCCCAACATGACCGTCAAGACTGCTGTCCAATACGGCGCGCGCTCTGCCTCCAACCCGCAGGGCTTCGTGGCCGGCAACCTCGTGCAGCTGATCGTGAACAGCGTGGAGGGCCAGGAGACCGGCTACTGCGCCTTCAACGAGAAGATGCGCGCCCACCCCATCATCCGCAAGATGAGCTCCTGGCAGAAGAAGCTCACCGGCGGCACCTGGGGTGCCATCATCCGCCTGCCGATTGGCATTGCCGGAATGGTTGGCGTCTGATCCAAGTGGGGAGGCGCCTAGCCTCCCCAATACACACAAGGGGAAACCAGAATGACTGAACCAAACAAGTCTTCGGCCACTGTGACTGTGGCCCTCAAACATCCACACGGACTAGTGTTGCGCCTCTATGACATGGTGGAGGTCAATGAACCCGTGATGGGTGGCGGGTCGCGCCTTGTCAAAGTGGCGCGCTACAACGGGAAGCAGGTGATCCTCAAGGGCTACTCCCCCAAGGGGAGTTCTGTCCCGCTGCCGGCGGTGGACAGCTCCTTTGCGCTCACCAGTGGAGTGCCCAAGGACTTCTGGGACGCCTGGCTGGCCCAGAACCGGGATCACCCGTTTGTCGTGAATGGGATCATCTTCGCCTCGACTGACTCCAAGTACGTTGGAGACAAGTCCCGGGAGCGCGAGGAGCTGCGGTGCGGCATGGAGCCGCTGAACCCCTCCAAGCTCCCAGTGTCTGGCATCCAGACCTATGATCGGGCGGCGGGCTAAGCTATGGGCGTGGCCATCAACTACCCCTTCAGCACGTGGATTGCAGTGTACCCGCAGTTCACGTCAACTGTGAGCCAGGCTCAGTTTGATGGCCTCGTCTTCCCCGTCGCCACTCAGAACCACGCCAATGATGGGAGTGGGCCAGTGACGACATCAGACGCCCAGACTGTCCTGCTTGGGCTGATGTGTTCACACGTGGCGCAGCTCCTCTTTGGGTCATCCACCCAGCCGCTCAGCGCCCTTGTCGGGCGCATCTCGAATGCAACTGAGGGTGGAGTGACCGTGGCTGCCGAGATGCCGGCCGCCCCGAATGCGATCCAAGCCTGGTTGAACCAGACCCAGTATGGGGCCACGTACTGGGTTGCGACCAAGCCATACCGCACCATGCGGTACATCAGGGGTCGCCCGAGGAACATGAACCCGTGGCCCAGAGCATGAGGTGATACATGGCTGATCGTGTGACAATGTTGATGAGGGAAGTTGCCGATCTGCGGCAGGCCCTCAAAGAAGCCGAGGAGCGCCATGGCGGCCTCCACGAGAGTGTGCGCCAGCTTGAGGACAGGGTTGCTGCCCTTGAGTCTTCTAAGGCTCCGTCCAGCAGCCGGAAGTCGGACAACCTCTGATGGAGATCTCAGGGGGTGATAGACTGGACAAAGTCCTGACTGAGCTGGGCAAGAAGGTTGCCTCGGCGACCCAGGTTGATGTAGGCTTCTTGGAAGACAAGACCTACCCAGACGGCACCCCGGTCGCAATGGTTGCGGCCATCCAAGAGTTCGGAGCGCCCAAAGCGGGCATCCCGCCACGCCCCTTCTTCCGCAACATGGTCAAGAAAGACAGCGGTGGCTGGGGCAAGGACCTAGCGGACCTCCTGGAGCAACATGACTACGATGCCAAGAAGGTCTTGGCTCTCATGGGCGTGAAGATAGTGGCCCAACTTGAGCAGTCCATAATCGACACCAACGATCCGCCGCTGAGCCCCGTCACGCTGATGCTCAGGAAGATGAAGAAGGACAACCCTGACCTGGTCATCACAGGCGCCACAGTGGGTGAGGCGGCCCGCCTAGTGTCTGCCGGCGAGAGCTATGCCGGGGTATCAACCAAACCGCTGGTGGACACAGGAGTTCTCCTGTCGTCTGCGGCCTACAGAGTCAAATGAGAGGACACAACATGCCTGGCTTCCACCTGTTGACCCACCTGGGTGACATCCGCATCGCTGACCACATCGCCCGCTTCCTGACCTCAAAGACTGTTGAGGAGGCGCGGGACGCGCTCCGCGACATCATCATGGAGGTGGAAGAGCCGACGCCGGTCGAGCCGACGCCGGTCGAGCCGACGCCGGTCGAGCCGACGCCGGTCGAGCCGACGCCGGTCGAGCCGACGCCGGCCCCACCGGAAATCAGACAGGAGATGGATCCTGACCCCGCCTCACAGGAAGCTGTGGCCGAGGATGAGCCTGTGGCCAGAGATGACACCGAGGGCACCAATTGAACCTACACGCCATGGCCTCAGGGGCAATCGGGGCGGTGAATCCGAACGTCCCTGCTACCGTGCGTGTCTTCAGCGGCATGGTCACGGGTCCTGACGGGACCCGGACCCCCGCCTACACTGATGTTCCAGGGACTGCCCAAGTGCAGGCCACCAGCTACAAGGACCTCCAACAAACAGACGGGATGAACCTGAACGGGGAGAGGCGCACCATCTTCTTCAACGGCGCCTACCACTCCACGTCCCGCGTTGGGCAACAGGGGGGAGACCTAGTGGTGCTCACAGATGGGGTGAACGCAGGGACATGGCTGATTGCCTATGTGGCGGAGCAGTGGCCTGACTGGTGCAAGCTGATCTGTACCTTGCAGAACGGGGCTTGACTTGATAACCGAAACTGAGCTGCTGACCTACCTCAGGGCCTTCCTCACCTCCATCCTCCCTGCGGGTGTGGAGGTGATCAGGGCTCAGGTGAACCGGGTTCCTGAGCCACAGGTTGATGACTTTGTCATCATGACCCCCACCCAGCGATTGCGCCTAGCCACCAATGAGAATACCTACACTGACTGCGTCGTAGTGGGGTCCATGTCGGGGAACGTCCTCACAGTCACATCGGTGCTGTCTGGGTCTATCCAGGTAGGTGCGGCTCTGTATGGCACAGGTGTCTTGGACGGCACCCTGGTCACAGCCCTCGGGA
>JAEHJW020006404.1_pt1 | contig 20963 bp, 28 predicted proteins | sample 9271431 | NCBI WGS metagenome assembly JAEHJW02 | reverse complement strand
GGAGGCGTTATATTCTTACCCTATAGGATAGGGCTTGTCGTCCTTCCGTTCCTCTACGAGACCGTACTTGGTACGGCACGACTCGCAGATAAGGGTATAGATGATGTACCCCCTGAGTCCGGTGTCGGCTTTCAAAACCTTCAACTTCTTGCCACAGCAAGTGTGGTCTTGCATAGTGTCCTCGCTAGTGCAGGTAGACTACGTTATTCTCGTTTGTAAGAATCCCAATGGCATACTTGTCTATGTCCTTGAATGGGATTTTTACCTTGACGGCTTCGAGGCAGTTCTGGCAGAAAAAGAAAACGAGTGTGTAGTCCTTACGGAAGGAAGGGGTGGGAATGACGATGTGTAGGAGTGAGCCGTTCCTACACGAACACGAAGCGAGTAGGTAGGTGAAGGAGTAGATGGTTCTCACGGCGGTCTCCTTAGAGTTGTTAATGTACTTAGGCAGGGGCATTACAAAAGTAATACCCACCGCCTAAACACACTAGTTTTCAAAGTACACAAGGTTGTCACCCAATATAATTATACTCCTTTTATGTCTTTTTGTGAACAACTACCGCAGGATAAACAGGTATAGATTTGAATGTGTCTACCAGAGGCTAAATGTCTTTTGCCTCGTTTTTGTAAAGAGTTCATTTTGCATTTCTGACACTTAGGTTTTTGTAAAAATTGAGATTGAGGAGAGTTTTTAATATAGGGGCGGAGTTTGAGATAGACTTCTTTTAAGAGTAAGACATCGGCGCGATTATAGGTAACCATTTCTTTTACCGCTTTCTTACTTCCTCTTAGAACATCAAGCCATAATGTGGGGTGGGTTTTTATCTTCTGACCAACGTGGAGGAACTTTCCCAAATAGTCTAGGCGGTTTGATGTGAAGGCGGCGACACGTCTTGCTTCTTTTAAGGTATCTACTATTTTAATGTTCGTAAGCGGCGTGAGTCCGTGAAATATCGCGCGGGCATTTATCTTACGGAGGTCGAACTTCACACCATTATGGGCTACTACTACATCTGCGTTTGAAATAACATCTAGTAACTTTTTAACTACCTCTTTATCTTTCCCCGGACTCTTTACATACACCGATTTAGGCTTTTTCCATTCAAGGTCTTGCCAACTTGCACAGATAATATGGAAGTCCTCTAATATATTCGCGTGGTTCGTCCATTCAGGTTCAAGTGAGAACTTGGCGATTTTAAGGAAAGAAGTTTCTATGTCAATTACTAAAATAGAAGGATGTTTGATACAGATATTATACTCCTTTTTTACACTCTTGTCTATGAAAACACAACGCCCCCAAATGGGAGCGTCTGCTTCCCATCGCCTTGTTTCCTTACTTATAGTGGTCGTAAACCGATACACGAAGCAGGAGGCGGAGGAATCTATTTCGTAGATAGGAGACGCTAAATGAGTAAAATGTTTATCTCTCTACTACCCTCCTACTGTACCATATTTAATGAATTGTGTCCTGTATATAACTTTAATTCTGTCCCTTAGCGGTCAAAATGAGCTTTCTAAACGCTCCAATAGTTCCTGCGATAAAGGTAATCGCGCTTGCTCCATAGAATACAACTGAGGAAACTCCATCTGCAAAGGTATTGAGGTCAAACGCTGGGTGAAAACCCAACGCAGGCAATACTGTCGAGAAGATAATATTGACTATCGCCAAAGAACCATAACCTTTTACTGTCAAAGACAACTTAGCTGGGTCAGCAGAAGAAAATACAACCCAATTCCACGCACTTGAAATACCTGATTTAATTGAACTCCAAAATGATTTCATATATGTAATAGTTGTTTAATGAGTATTACGACTTTTTGATACAGATTTATTTGCTCGGTAAGATTTTCTATTACCGCGACCTTGTTTTTTGCCAAGAATCCATTGAAGTAAGGCGAGGGGTCTATCGCTCCGTTGTAACCGTTAAAGGGTTCTAAGTTAAACCATTGCCAATCCTGTTCTCCTGAATATATTGGTTTAAGTCCGAAATGTAAATGGTCTCCCGTTGACCAGCCGGTATTGTCTGCTAAAGCAATTATATCTCCTACTTTGACATTGGTATTCACCTGAGCCACAAACGAAAGAAGATGACCATATACTGTTTTGAAATATGATTGTTTTTCTCCATAATCATACTGAGCATCGGTTCTTATAACCATTATGTTTCCGTTCGCTCCGTCTAAACCAGCGTAAGTAATTATTCCATCGTGGGAAGCACGAACTACCGCACTTTTAGGAACAGTAAAATCCCAACCGTTATGCCCAAGAAGTCCGAATGATTTGTACTTAGGAAGCAAATCAGGAAACGTATTTTCTGGTCCGAACTTCTGAGAAATATCTATTGAATCTACCGGATACCAAAGTTCTAGTTTCATTTCACGGGTTTATCGGGTGCTATACATTCAGTATTCTTAGATGCCTTACACAAAAGGTAAACATTATTAGCCACGTTTAATATCTCTGTTTGCTGAGTAACTTGCGTGTCTTCAACTGCGTTTACCCTCGCTTCAACCTTATCAGTTCTAGTAGACATATTGTTATACACGAGCAAAGACAACGCTCCAATAAGTCCCATACTTACGTTCAATAGAGTGCTTACTGTTATTACTCCCTTTATAGCGTTATTACGAATGGACATACTAATTAAACCAAATAATTTGCATCTGAGGCGCGACTCCTCCCGCTGGAGATGTATAACTTACTATTACTACTCCAGAACCTCCTGCAAAGGCATCATTGGGGGGATTAGTTTGCGTTCCCACTACCGTATTTCCTCCCCCACCTCCGTCTCCCGTGTTCGCTGAAACCGCCACACCCGCAGTAACTACGTTTCCTGTCGCTAGTGCTTGTACTGAACCTCTGCCTGACGTACTATTATTTCCTCCCAATCCTGGGGTGGGTGTCGCGTCTCCCGTTGCTCCTCCGCCGCCTCTGCCGTAGATTTTTGCTGTTCCTGAAATGGTACTCGTAACTCCGTCTCCACCGTTTCCTCCTCCTGAAGCCGTGGTCGCGGGAGACGTACCAGCGGTGTTAGCTCCACCTCCTCCCGCAGATGGATGATTTCCCGCCTGACCAGGCGCAGAACCTCCGTTATTACCCTGACCCGCAGTTCCTGTACCTCCAGCAAGCTGTGCGGCGGTGCTTCCACCTCCTCCGCCAGACGCTCCGTTGCCAGCAACTTGATACGCCGAACCACCGCCAGACGCTCCTTTTCCGCCTCCTTTGACTACGATGTTTGCAAATGACGAGGTAGCTCCATCAGAACTCGAAGTTGCCCCTCCGAATCCTACTACTACCGTCATTGAGCTTGAAGCTACAAATGAAGCAGTTGATGTTACGCCTCCGCCTCCTCCGCCACCGCCGAAATATCCTCCTCCAGAACCTCCTCCTCCGACAACAAGAACTGAAACGGTCTGAGAACCAGTACACGAAAGAGTCGAAGTCCCTAACGCGGTAAACGTATGAATAGTATTCCCTCCAACGTGTGTAATCGTTCCTCCTGTACAGTCTGCTGAAAAATCAGCAGACGCGGGCATCGCTATTAAAGACGATGCTATTACTGCTAAGATAGATAGTTTAGAGAGAAACTTCTTCATTGTTCTTTCATTACAAAGTTAACCCTTAATGTGGTAGTCGAATTAGGCACGCTTGAACCCCAGAAGTTTAATACTGAGTTAGCGGGTATGTTAGCATTAGAGAATGTCGTAGTCGAAGCCCCCGTTGATGAGCAGACCAAACCAGTAAAAGTAGAAGTTCCATACGTTTGAGGAGTCGAAGAAGCTCGATAGTCTGATTGAAGCGTTATCGAACTTCCGTCAGTTGAACAGTCAATCTGCGTAAGTGTAGACGCTTGATAGATAATCTTTTGAATAGTTGATGATGCTCCCACGGAAGTCGTTGAAGAAGTATTATAGACGTTGAATGCCAAATACTTGTAAGCAGTAGACTGTTTGGTTGAGTCGGGATAAGTTACAGAGGTAAATGACGGTGTGGTTGTGGTGTTTATTGTAACCGTTCCACCAGTTAAAGATTGAGTGATATTCGTTCCCGCTACCGTAGAAGTTACTCCGTTGTTGTAGAGAGTGCTTACATTCAAGGCTAAGCCAGAGGTTGCGGAAACAGAAAGGGAAGTCGAGGCTACTGGAATAGGGAATGAAACAGGAGCTTGATAATCAGTCCCGCTTGTGGCGTTACCTAATAATCCAGCAGTAGACTTTACTAGTCCAGTACCGAGTGAGCTAATAGTAGTCTGACCTATGACGTGTAGAGGAGTTTGAGGAGTTGAAGTTCCTATACCGATATTAGACCCAGAAACAAACAACGTGTTTTCTTTTGTCCACGCAGTTCCGTCATACATAAGTACCGTACCAGTCGCCGCGCCAGCGACATTCACATCATTTGCATCCGCAAAAGCGTGTTCATCAAAGATACTTACTTCCAAAACTCCCGCGTTTATATACGAGTAATCTATTTCTCCTACATGGGCAATTTTTTGAGGATATGAAGGCTTTACGTTTGTTAAGTTGTTTAAGATTCCACCAGTTGAAGAAGCATAAAGATACACATTATCTCCGTCAGCAAATCCACTGGTATTAAGTCCATTTACAAGTCCGAATGTAGTTACTAATCCGTCCGCGTTATTAAGGATATCTTCAGTTGCGACACCGATAACATCAGCAGTATTTGTATTGGTAGTGCTTGCATATGCTACTGCTACACAAGGCTTCTGACTGATTGCTACACCAGTCCTATATACCGCCGCACCATTGGGAATAGTCGCTCCTGTGTTACAGTTTCTTACATCTTTCCAATTTTCTTTTCCTATCTGGAGGGCAACATTAGAGTCGTTATTATAGAACGTTAAATCGTATTTATTCGCCGTTCCTTGTTCGTAAAAAAGTAATCCAGGTTGCCACGCAGGAGATGAAGTGGGGAACTTAATACCTGTCGTGTAAGCCAGTCCATTTATGGTTAATGGATATCCAGGAGTCGAAGAACTGATACCAAGACGAGAGTTTACGTTGTCCCAAAAGAGGTTTATAGAGGAGGAAAGTGTTTGGAGAGCGGTATAGAAGGCTACTTGGGTTGAAGTGCCATTACCGGAGAGAGTGCCTGCCCCCGCAGCGGTTGGTGCCCACACAACATATGGCGCTGTACCCGTTGCCATGAGAACATATCCTGGAGTGCTTGTTGGAAGATTTACCATCCTCGTTGTTGATGTACCAATTAAAAGGGATCCAACGTCGGTTGTCGGTGGTAATGTTATTGCCGCAACAACAACGCTGGCCGACAAAACGAATCCTATAACTGACGCTATTATGTATTTAAATTTTTTATTCATATGATTCTATACTGGGCTTACTGTAAAATTAACCAAGAACTCATCGCCTGCGATTGGAATGTTTATCATAGTGAGCGCCGAACCAACAAGAGTATATCCGGACGCTAATTTTAATTTCGTTCCGTTTAGATAAACCTCAAGTGATGTTGCCGGATTTGGTATTGCTGATAATGTGAAAGATGTATTTACACCATTCATTGTTCCGGTGGGTGTTTCATTAATATGAAAATAAGTTCCGCTTGTTATGGCCTGAACAACAAGCGTCTGACCAGCAGTAAGAAGCCCCTGTATTGTGGTAAGAAGTCCTCCTGGAGTTGTTGGATTTAATATTCTCGATGTTCGCGTCATACTATACTAATACTTTTATTTTCACTTCATTACTCTATCTTTTCTAGTCCAGTCGGTATTTCTAACCCCGCAAGCACATTCAATTTTATTCCATTCTCATCGTAGTATTTCTGAAGGTTCTTCGCATATACCCAGAAGATACCGAGATTCTTTACGATGAGTGCATACAGATCACCTTGATACTTAATACGATCTTTTACCTCACCGTCTTTCTTTTGAAGTTCTGCAAACTCATTATTTATTTCAATCAGTCTGTTTTTACAGTCTTCTTGAATTTTCAAAAGTTCTTTCTTACCGCCAGAAATCAGATCGTTCAACTCACCTAACTCTTTCGTTCTATCCACAATCAATCCAATAATCTTCGCGTTATCATCTATCAACTTCTTCTGTTCTATCAACGTAAGATTATTCTTCTCTATCTCTTTATTCTGTTCAGTAACGCGCTCACCTGATTTTTCCACGAACTCCCTATGCTTTCCGCTTTCAAATTCATTCGATAGTGTGATCGCTTCCTTATTTTTTTCAAGAGTAGCAATATCATTCTTAAGACCATCTCTCTTATTTGATAGAATTGCAATCTCAGAAATTAACTCGTTTTTCTTTGAAGACTCCCTTCCAACATCTTCAATCACTAAGCGATGTTCCTCCTTAAGCGCTACTATTCTATCCCCATAATTGACAAGATCCTTCCTCTTCTTTCTCAACTCATTAACCTCCTTCCTGAGCCCGTCCCGAATAGGTATTAAATTTTTAATATCCTCAGAAACAGTTTTCTCATTTTCGAGAACGAGCTCATCCATACTATACGATAGATGCTGTTTGTCTTACCGCAATGTACACAATATCCAAATTATCCGCATTGGTATTTGTTACACGAATCGGAAGCGCAAGCGAAGAACCGTATGTAGGAACAACTAAGTCGTGTGATGCAACTACGGTGCCGTTAATGTAGAACTTAACCGCGTCCTGTTCCCAGCGAATCCTGAACGCTGTATTCGTACCGGTATATCCTGCGGCCCACGTTAGCACCGTTGATTTCGTGTTTCCAACATTGTCAGTTGTTTCGGCGGTGAATACCGCACCCGAAACCTTGAAGTATGCGGCACCAAGCGTAGTAGTAACTGGAGAATATAATCCCCATACTTTACTTTGACCACCAACAGGAGCGACTGCAACATTCAAATCAAATTCAATATCAGCAAGACAATACTGAGTATAGCTTGCGATTGATGCACTCGTAAGACGAAGAACGCTTCCACTCATTGCGGGAGCGCCGGCAAGCGTAGCAAAGAATACAGAATCCCATCCCTTAATTATTGGATCATATATAAACCCATCCCGATGATCTCTTTGTCTTTCCATAATTTATTTTTTATTTTATTTCTTAAGCCAATTCGACCCATTGCTTATCACCGAAACAGAAGACCATTGGCTTGATATTGTACTCGATGCGACTCCGTCAATTGTTTGCGAAGAAGTAGAAGTAAGCACAAAAACCGTGCTTGTAGTAACATCAATCTTCTTAATTGTAAATTCAGATCCTGCCGAGCTCGTTGCACTAGGAAGTGTGATGTTTACCGAAGACGTTGCAGCATCTACCGCAACGAAATAATTAGAAGTTGTCAACGTTGTTGACGTTGCTGTACTCGTTGTGTTTCTAGCAAAAGAACCGGAAACCAACACAGAATTCATCACTGTTGATGATGTTATTGTTACCGATCTAAACACCGCATCGAACAAAGAACTTCCAATAATATACGATGAATTCCAAGGAACCAAACTCAGACCGCTCAGCGTCCACAATGAAGGAGTGAGTATGCCACCATTACCACGGCCGGACGGAGTAAGTACTCCTGCATATGTTACCGAATAAAGACTTAATGATAATGCAAGTGCGATTCCAAGAATCTTAATAAATTTATTCATGTATATATTATATCATTTTTAACGCTTTCATTACAGTACCCGCCCCACGCAGGTACTGTAGGAAAGCATTAGGATTAAGTCCTGAATACTTCACTACTTACGCCCGTAGTTGTCTCGCGATAATTCTTCGGCATGAATACCGTTACCGGCACTATTGCTCCAGTTCCTGTCGCGCCGAATGTAAGTGTGGTTGATGTAGCAAACGAATTACCAACCATCATACCAGTACATCCAGTAAGAACAGCGAAGCGTGCATTCGTTCCCGCACCAATCGCGGGCATAGCAGTGAATTCATTATTTCTGATAATGACACCGTTCATGCCCGAACCAGCGGAAAGGAACAAGTTGCAGTCAACGCTCGCGGCCGGACCACTGAAGATGTTATCTTCAATGATAACGTCCTGAGGCTGGTTCAATGAAGTTCCCAAGAGAACAATGTCTCCTACATTCTTATAGAAGCGATTTCCCTTGATAAGAACCTGCCATGATCCACCGGTCGATGACCACATAATTGCACCACCCGTTGCCGCGTTCGTTGCGGTCGTACCTACGCAGTTCTTGAAGTGACAATTCCTGATGGTTGTGCCAAAAGCAGTTTTCGTGCTTGTGTCATCATCCAAAAGAATTCCACCGCCCGTTGCTCCGATACCATTAATGCCCATACTATCAATCGTGCAACCCGGTGCGCGAATCGTAATCTGAGCAACCGCGCCAGATCCTTTCTTAATCTGAGGAAGTCCACCCTGCGTGCGAGAATCAAACATTCCCTTGATTGTAAGGTTTGCACACGTTGCAGGAATAATAACGGTTTCTGCGTAGCTCGTCGGATCACCAGTCATATCAGTGATGTCTCCGGGCTTCACTAAGATAACGTGTCCCGCAGCAGGATCAGTATCCGCAGCAACCGCAGTTACTGCTGACTGAATAGTCGTGTAAACACGCACTACTCCTTCGTCATCCGGAGGGAACGCGTTCGCAAACTTTGAATACTGCTTGTCGGTAGACTGAACCACAAAGAAAGTTTTTCCCGTAGTAAACGGAACTCCCTTTGCAATCGCGCCATACCGAGTCAATTGATTTTCCATGTGTTTGGTTTATCTTTTTAACGCCGATTTACCAGCGCACCTTATTATGCTTTCGGGGCATCTAAGGATTTTTTTTGTATATTGATTAATTAAATAAGTTAAAGTTTTTTTATGACAAGGAAAACATAAAGTTCTTCCGTTATTAATATCCCAAAGTTCTTCACAAATAAGCGCTTCATGAATATTTGTGATATTATTTTCTTCAATTATCTCACAAAATGGTTTTATGTGATCTGCGTGGATAATAACTTTATTTCCAGCACAGCTTCTCGCATTACACCACACACATGAATAATTATCGCGAATAAAGATTTTTAATCTCCATTCCTTATAGTTTTTACAAGAACGAATTAATTTTCCAAGAGCGGTCCTTCCACCCTTCCAATTACCACTCTTATCTCCATATTTAGGATCAAAGAATCCTGCGTTCTTTAACTTCTTATAATGCTCAACAGACAATTTATTTCCAGCAGTCCAAGGAACATTTCCTTTTTTAAATTCAGTTTTTATAGATGGTCTTTGCCCTTCCCGAAAAGCCGTGGGAGGCACAAAATGTCTTTCTTTTGAAAATTGAGTAGATGGAGAAAAATTCTTTCCCTTTCTCCAAATATTATCACAATTACGTGAGCAAAATTTTCTTTTTAAATTCCATTCTGGCATCCCACATGTTTTCGGTTTTTCAAAAACTAATTTACAAATAGGACATATTTTTGTAAGTAATGTTTTCACACTACTACTATATCAAAGAACAATCTCTATTGCAAGTAGTCCCGTCTCCTTACGCCGCCCCTGTTCCGTAAGAAATTTTTACCCATACGCCATTCACTACGCACACGCCCCATCCCGCGCGCACGCCGAAATTCCAATCATCTGTTGAGAATTCTTCACCAGCATTCAAGTCTGAAGGAACTTTCAAATGCGGCTCCTCCCAAATTGCGAGGTGTCCAGTTGATGCATAGGAAGAACCAAGACCCCAATATTTCCTCTTCGTTGAATCAACAGAACCGTCTGCGGTCGTTGCAATGCGAGGAAGAATCACGTGCTTATATTTCGCCTTATAAGGGTTCAATACACCAGAGTTCAAACCTGCATCAGTCGCGGCCATTGAGCGAAGATCTACGAGAACCTGATTGATAGTATTCGGGTCATCAGTCGTGAAAAGAATATCAAACGGGATCACCATCTTCTGACCGAACTGATTGATAGTCTCTTCAACTACCAAGCGCTCCATACCCTCAAGCGCGCTCTTCGAATACTGAGGATTGCCAGCGAGGATGTTCCTATATGTGGTTGCTGAGCCCTTTACTGTGTGAACAGTAGAGAACAATGCAAGCGTATCTCCCACACTAGTATCAATCGTTCTTCCATCCTGGTCAGTGTACGATACAGCATCTCCGAACGTGATGCGATGCGTAAGATCGAGATCCATCCTGTTTACTGCAAGACCCGCGAGGTTCGTCAAGCGACGAACTACTTCCGGATACTTGTTTTGGGTTCTCATTTCATACGTGATGCCGATGTCTTTAGCAACACGATATGACGTGATTACCTTGTTATAGCCCTGCTGCACCTTCGCACGTGCCGCCTGATCTCCCTGACTCTTTACCGTTGCATACTCTTCGAGATCAACTTCAGTGTACTCGCGCGTATTACCGCTATTCATCGGGATGCTCTCCACCTGGAAAAGTCCAGAGTTGCGAGCTGCCTGATTGAGTGACTGACGCTCTTTCTCGAAGATGATATCTGCAAGACGGGTAAAATCAGAAAGAGAAATGTTATTTAATTCCATGTTTGTGATTTTTGTCTTTACTTAAAGCAATTTCGACGTTGCTTTTTTCTCTCTACATAACTGCTACGGTTTTACGTCGCAGAACCACTATGGAGAAAAGATACCGAAACCAAACTACTAAGCCTTTGCGCGAGCATCCACACCGATGTTCAAAAGGAATTCACCTTTCGTTGCTGAAAGAACCTTCGTGCACTGTACAATATCGTACGTAGATGCGCCGCGATTCACTGTCAACGAATCAGTAAGATCCTGATAAAGACCGATGTCAGCCGCAACAAGTCCTGAGGTTACATCAGCAGTCCATACCACATTCTTCTCAACCGGAACCTCTACTTCTACAAGACGTGCTGTTGCATAGTCTGCATCAGTAGCAGCAATGGTATGACGAAGAACTCCAACAATATCACTTCCAACGGTCGTAGAGGTGGCAGCAATCAACTTACCTGAGCTGAATGTGACCAATGCGCCCGCAGACAATGCTGTTGAAGTAGTAACCGGAAGCCACATAAGCTTCGTTTTTCCTTGTTTACGAATAAGCATATGTTACGTTTTTAAATTTATTTTTCGACTATTGTACCTCGTTATCTTCAACGCGCGTCTTTCAAATCAATTTGTCAGAGTTTTATTCTCGATTTATTTGAACACCCTTTTACGAAGGGACTTAACGAAAAAGGCATATGATGCTTTCATCAGATGCCTTTAACGCGGCTAGCCGATAATTCAGTTGTACCTACATTATACCATAAACCAATGTGGATAACAACTATTTCTTACCGGTGAGAATATCTCCAAGCGTTTTCCTTTCGCTCAAAAGGATATTATTTATATCAAGGAATGTCCTGTCTTCCTTATTTTTACCAAATAGGATTGTCCTAGCAGACTCCATGTTCTGGTCATACGTCAATACAAACTTTTCTAAGATTCTGTCAATCTCAGCAAGCTTTATATTATATTTCAAGAGCACCGCCAACATTTCAGGAACAATAATATTCGCCCTACTATTCATGAAATCAGGATACGGTACCGAATTATCCGACAAAAGTTGATTGAGAAAGAACGTAGGAATCATTTCCTTCTTTCCGTTCTCAAACTCAACCTCGCTCATTCCGTCGGTGTCAACAATATTCTTCACCGCATTCTCTCCAAGATATTTCTTTTCCATATTAGTTCAAGAATTTAGGATTCATCTCAATCTTCTCCCCGGTAGAGAGCGCCCTTACCACAAGCGATATTTCTCCAGTCTCTGAATTCACTTTTCTCTCTACTTCCTCAACGACATCATAATCGTTGTATCTTGCATTCGAGAAGTTCGTATATCCTGAAATATCTTTCTTGCTACCATCACTCAACATCAATTCATAAACCTGACTGATAAGCCACATACCACCAGCCGTCTGCTCAACCTTATCCTCAACCGTTGACCATCCAACAATAAACTTCCCATCAATCTTTCCAATCTTATAACGATTCGGCCCGCGCTTATTCTTATTTTGTTCAAGATTCGCAAGCCTTGCCTTGTCTGCAATGCTCATCAAATCTGAAATCATCACATCCTTCTTCGCGTCCTTCGCCATCAATGCAGCAACCTGCTCCTTAAGTTCGGCTACTTCTTCTTTTGTAGTTTTCTTTTCTTCTTCCATATGTTAATTATTATTTTCCCTTAAAGTATTTTTCGACATCCGCATCAGTGATACCCATCCTTCTCGCCATATCAGAAAGCTCAGGCTTCAACGATTTCTCTCCTGCAAACGGACGATAGTTAATTGCGCCGCCCGCAGAACTTACCGCGGATCCAAGCGCGTTACCCTTTCCATTAACGCCGGCAAGTACCGCCGCATCATTCAGCTTCTTCTCAACTTCTTCAGGCGTACTCGCGGGATCCTTAAGACGATCTAAGTGGAATCTGATTTTCTTCTCTACCTCAGCATCACCACCTGACAAATTCTTAATCTTCTCATCAACCTGACGCTTAGAAAGTTCCTCAATAACCGTATCCTTCATCACTTTCTTTTCTGCTTCCGCAACCCTCGCACGCTCTTCCGCTGCCTCCTTCTGCTTACGAAGCTCGGCAAAGTTTCCGTCCTTATCTTTTGCCTTCGCCAAATCCTCATTCGCTTTCGCGAGTGCCGCCTTCGCATCATCTGCCTCCTTCATCACTGCCGCATTCTTCGCTTGTACTTCCTCTTCAGTAAACACCTCAATTTCTTTCCCGTCTTGTGTAATTTTCATTTCGTATAGTTGTTCGACTTAGTTTGTATTAACAGCACTTTAACGTTAGTGCGGGACGAAGTACTTCTCCAAGCCGACCTTTTTTCCGGTATAACTATTCATTGTTAATTGGATTATGCGCATCAAAATTCTGATTGTGATCCATAATATCCTGTATATGCTCAGCAAAACATTTTTCAAATTCTTCAAATATCAGCGATATTCCATTCAGTGTGCCCCGTGCGAATATAACCTTCTCCCAATCCGTTGCTTCTTTTCCAATAAATTCCAACTGCGTCTGCACCAACTTTTTAAACGTAGGATCCAAATATCCCTTGTATCCGCTCGCAATATATTGGACATATGCCTTTCGCTCGCTCTCATTCTTCGGAAGAAACGATTCAAAATCTTTCAAGTCAATACTTCCTAACTGATGACGAACCAAATCACCGGTAGTAGGTTCTGCAACTACCGGCTTACTCTTCAGTATCTTTAATATCTCATCAACCTTCTTAAATATACTGAGCATCTTATTGTGTAGTCATCGCGGGTGTCTTCACTCCACCAGTAGCATCCATCATACCCTTCATCGCGGCTATACCACCGGGAGCTCCTGCACCCTTATCTCCACCCGGTAACTGCATTCCCGCGGCCGTTGCTCCTTGTCCACCCTGTCCTTGTGACTTAAATAACTTCGACGGATTCTTATCCCAAATCGTTGCCGCCTCTTCTTCCAAGAACGGAATATTCAAGTCTGCCTGGAACATCGACAAGTCAACCAACATATTCCTGAACATCAACTTATCAAGCTCAGTTGACTTCTTCGGCTTTGGAATCACCGTAATCCTCCACGTGAGGTCTGCGGCCTGATGCATCTTGCGAACCTCGTCAACATTCATCACAAACATCTTCGTAGGAACACCAGTACGATCTTCGTTTACCTTCTCAGCCTCGCTTATCTGATCAGGTGTAGGCATAGTGTCCGTGCCATCCATCATCTTTACAATCCTATTACCACGTCCCTTTCCCGCGATCATTCCTTCAGACGAAACCGTGCGATAAATATTTTTCAGCGCTCCGCGTACATCATCAATCTTTGTGTCCACCGGATCGAAATAATTCTCTATGATGTTATGTATTCTCAAATAATCCAGCTTCTTCTCCAACATAGACGCAGCGAACACCAAATTCCCCGTCATAACCTCAGCGTTCTTCTGTGCAGTTAATACATCAGTTGCAGTCGTTCCTGGGCCGCTTACGTTTCCCTGTGACTGTCTTCCAATCGAATTGTCGTCAACCATACCTCGGATCAACTGGAACATCTCATACTCAGTGTTGTTTACACCTTCCAACTTTTCAAACATAGGCTTAATCAAACTCGCATCAATTCCATTCGTAATTTTTCCCGGCAAAAACATTCTCGCGCTCAAAACCTTACCTGTCATGTTCGCAATCGGAGGAATAAACGACCTCTGCGTTTTCAAAATCATCAGCCTTAGGAATTCATCCATCGCTGAATCAAGCGTCTTAAACTTAGACGGCACTGACTTTCCTCCATAGAAAAACGGAGAGAACGGTTCCAACACCTGATGCTCGATGTTATACAACGGGAAGTTCCATGGCAGCGGAAATCCTATCGGCATCATCATAACGCCGTTCAGCATAATCATATATTCATTACTGAACCTATCCTGAAACTTAATCTCTTCAACCTGTCCATTCTGGATAAGTGACAGCGTCCATCCCCTGTTGTATTCAGAAATTCCTCTGTCCAAATTCGGACTGAAGTATTTCCTATCAAACGAAACATTCTTCCATCGATCCCAATTTCCATATATCGACTCTGCTTCTGCATACGACAACACGCGCGCCGTAAACAAGTACGGCTGATTCTGAATATCAAACTGTGTGATGTCTCCCAAGAACACATTCAGTGGGTGGATGATGTTCCTCGTAATCTTCGGATACAGATCCACAATCTTCTTCTCCCACTTCACATTCTTCAGCGAACCGTCGAACTTCCTGTTCAATTTTTTCTTCACCTCAGTCGGTGAGATACATACGTCCTCAACATATACCTCGCCCTGCTTCAGGAGTTCCATCAACCGGAGCAACTTCTTCTCGTCATCCTTATCAATTTCCTTCGACTTATCCACAATCGCTTCCATCGAATGTCCAAGTCCCGCAATCTGAAAATCTCCCTTATCAAACGCTGAGATATCACTCGACAAGTTCAAGTTGTTTACAATCGCCGCAAGCGACAGAATCTTCTGTCGCGTAACGCCGGTCGTAACCACGGTGTCTTCCCTGTTCACGCGCGGTTTCAAAAACTGGCTTGAACGTCGCTCATTATCTCTCCACCACTCCGAGCGTGGCATTAAATCAAAATAATCCTGAGGTGTCTCATGAATCTGATATGAACGTTCAAGTCTACGCAACAATTCACCGCGGTATTTCACCTCCTCCGGTGTGTAACCAACAGCAGGAACGCTCTTCGCCTCTTCAGCGGGATATCGTACGTTATCCATTTCTTTATATTATATCACGATTCCACAACAGTGTCATGTGGATAGTCTCATCACACAAACGAACCTATCGGACTGTGGTCGTCTACCGCGCCGTCACTGCTTCCGAAGTACGGATCATTCATCTTATCCGGGTCCTCATTACCTTCCGCGCGTCCTGTATCAACAATCATCTTCCTTCCCATAGCGCATATTCTCAGAGAATCACACGGGTGACTCGCCCAGTTATGCAACGGCTGCGCCTTATATACTCCCAGTTCCTCATCCCACTCTTTCCTATATTCCTGCAGTGCTTTCGTAAGCTCTGAGCACTTCACCTCATCAATATATGTCGTCGGCAGCATCATCCGCACCTCATCAATTCCCACGTCAACCGGGTGACGCTTGACCGTTTCAAACCGTATGCCAAGTTCCAACGCGGCCTGCTTCCTGCTTTTCGCCTCGTTTCCCAACTCACGCACCTCGATATCATGCGGTGCATAGTGCCCGCCATACCGGTATCCGTTCACTAATTGCTTCTGCTGCAACATAATCGCGAAGTGGCTCAACCCTTCTCCGGTAGTGTGATACTCGTCAATCACGCGTACCTCCCTATTATAAAACTGCACGAACAACACCACCGACGGATCTCTTACCCCCAAGTCCCAGAATGTGAACACCGGCAACATCGGATCATGCACAACCTTACCCACACGCTTGTCCGCCACCATTCGATTAAACTGCTTTGCGTAATACGCGCCCTCAATCGAAGCCATGAACGCCTCTTCCGGTACTGAAGGAAATTCCCTGAACATATCATCACCCAACTTCTCCCGCTTCTTAATATACCAATTCTTCTGTTGCTTCGTAAGCGTAATGCCATGCTTCTCGCGTAACGACGTGAAGTATTCCTCCATCTCACTCGTCACTGTGACCTCACCGCTCAAGACATACTTCGGATCATCCCACCATGTGAAAAAGAAAAACTTCCAATCCATATCCGTGAGCTCTTTCCCTGACGCTGCCAACAGTTGCGCTTCAGCGCAGTAGTCAAAGAAGTACCCACTGCGGCCCATAGCGGTAGACTCAATAAATACCTGGTTCCCCTTGTGGACCGTCTGCAGCGAACCGGTGACTATTTCCTTTGCCTTCTCAGGCCACTTCGCGCAGATGATGCCAAACTCAGAGACATGCAAAAACTGATATGTCCCGGAACGCCCCGACGTAGCCACCGCTATCGAGGAACCGTTCGTCTTAAACTTCAACTCATTCGTGTTGTTCGTATCCACCTCATACTGCTCGCGCAACCACGGAGGCAGATTATCAAACGAGAATTTTATCTTCGTTTCAAATATCTTACGGGCATCCTGCACGGTATGCGCAATAACAAGTGCCGACTGATTCTCCGCAAACAACACCGAGTCAAGGAAGTATACCGATATAAACGTCGTAATTCCTCTCTGCCTAGCCTTCAGTATCAAATTCAAAAACCACCGATGCTTCAGCAGAAACTTCTGTGCCGAGTTCGGTTTGAAGAGAACCTTCTGCCCGTCTTCATTCAGTATGTAATACAAATTCTCAAGCCTCCACTCCTGATCTGATAAGTGCTTCCGTATCTTCTTAATTTCCTTCTCATTCAATTCGTTTGGCTGTTCCATGGGGAGATTCTATTAAGTGGGGAGTGTGTTAAGGAGTCTGCTCAACAATCTTTCTAGTAGTGCCGGGATTCCCGGTAGTTGCTGACGGAGCAGTACGGCTATTAGTATTCGATTTCATCACATCACGTAGGATGTCAGCCAAGATGTTCGCCGTCTTATCCTTCGGTGTTTCAGGATCATCATATTCACCAAGAACCTTCAACGTTTCAGTAGCAGCCTTCAGTCGCGTTTCCGGTGATGTGCGTTCATCGTGCATAATTTCCTGCATGGTGAGCTTCGCTGAGTTAGCGTCAAATCCACGGTGACGAATCTCGCGCGTAGCGTGGTCGTTTTCAAATAAGATGTTGCATAAGGAGATAGCCTTATCATATGGATAGCCGGCTTCAACCAACATCGTGAAGCGTGATTTCTGGAGAGCAGGAGGAAGCACGTGATTCTTATTAATAAGTTCAATAAGTTTTTCCTTTACTTCTGCGGGGATTGCTTCCTTCGGTGTTTTTGCAACAGGAACAATTCCTTTGATTGGTTCAACAGGAAAACGCGTATAGCGCTTTGATTCACGGGGTATTTTAAGTTTGGGCATCAGGAATGTATTGCTTGATGAATTCTTCAAACTGAATAAAATTGTGTACCACGAGCACGAGTCCACCTGCGGCCGTAACAGAAGCGAGAAACCCTTCCTGTGCAGGCCTCAGGGTGTCTCGTCCCGTTTTCACTTCAATTGCAAGGAATGTACCGGTAGGAGGAAGCACTGCGAGGATATCAGATACACCTGCTTTTTGTGACGGACGGTAGATGCCTGAGCGAGGATCTAGTAAGCCGTTTGTGTTTTGCCTCCACGCAAAACACTTATGGCGTAGGAGGTAGTCGATTATTTGAGACGTGAGTTGGTTAGTGAATGATTGCACCACGGATATATTATAACACAGATTAAAAATTTTGGAAAAATTTTTTTGGAAAATTTTTTTACAAGCAATATATTATTAGTTCTACTGTCTATAATTTTTTCACCTTGGGGGTTGCCCCCGTACTCTTGGCGGTCATCATAATCATTGTAAAATCTGCACAAAACCTATTGACAACTTATATATATAATGTTATTTATCTGTCGCACAATATACAATTCACGTCAGGAGAAAATAATGTAGAGCTGGCTTCAATATTTCAACGTGTGCTTTTTCATATTCAACATAACTTGACAACTTTGTCAATTTATCACGCTTATAACACAACTCAATTTTGCGGAAACTCGGCTCTAACTATACCCCCCCTATCCTGATAGATACTTATATATTTATATATATTATATTTATATATTATCTATTGACAGAAGTTTGACAAAATTGTTTAAAAAATAATAAAAAGAAGAGAAATAAATAAAAATAAATGAGGGGGGTACTTCTACGCTCGAATCTCCGCAAAAAGCCTCAAAGTTTCCCTGTATTTTACTACCTCAACTATTGACAATAACTCTAAAATCATCATAATATACAACTATCGTATATCTCTTTAAGAACTTACAAATACACTTTTTTATTTTAAAATTCAAATATGATACTATTATATATACAAGACAATTGAAAATATAAACACATTCAATATATCTTGTCAAAGGTCGAAATAATAAAACATAAATAAAAAAACTGTCAAATGAAAATATATCACATTCGTTTCTCTGATGCAGAGCAGGAACTAGCCGACAAGTTTGAGGAAACTACTGGCCGAAGAATACAGGAAGTAATCCACGCATCAGCACATGAATATATGGTTGCAGGATTAGAAAAGCTATCGCGCGCGCTTGCAGGCACAAAGGGTAAACACGAAACCGTATTCGACAAGAAGCAAAAGAAGAAGACCGAACTGTATGAATCATATGTCAATGAATGCACGGAAACCTATACCGACGAAGTCACCGGCAATCTTATGGGCAAAATTATCCACCGCGATACTAAAGGCAACTCGTGCGGCACAACGCTTTATAACCTAACTACCATAAAACAGGAAATAGATGCAGGCACTAGGTATAAATAACCCGCGCGAGCGCCACCGCAATGCGCACACGCCGCATACTCACACCCCCTATCAGTATGTATCCCCTCACACTTCGCACGCCTTAAATCGCATTATACGCGCACATCCGCCGATACTAACCGCTAAAAATAGCGGTTTTGTCGTTATATACACTATTCTCTATTGGAATCCGCTCCGCGTCGTTGATATGCGCTCGAAACGAACGCATAGAAAGTTATCCACAGTTAGCACTTGTATACTTTATCGTTTGTGTTATTCTTGCTTTATGGAATACATAAATCCATCAAAAGACCGAAGACAGCGAAAGGTCGAGCGCCTTGTCTTTATATTCATCGCCGTTGCGTTTCTTGCCCTGTTAGGAATCTCCGGCCACGATGAACTCACCACACTAACCCCGCACGCCACACCATGCGCACACGCTATCCGCTAACGAACGCCCGAAGAATCGCGAAGCGTCGCGCCGTAGCACGCACGCTATCGCGTACACTCGCCGCACTATTGGCACACGGCTACGAATATGAGCAAGCCGTACACATGGCGGAACATGAGCCGAAGAGAGCAAGGGAAATAATCGAAGAAATAAATAAAAAGTAATAATAATAAAATTAAAAAATAACTAACACTATGCACAATCTATATTTTGTTTCTATACCGAGAGAAGAGGTTACTACATCAGCAGAAGCAAGAGAGTATGCAGTGAATTTTCTTGATGAGAATGGTTTTGCGGATGAGAGTGGACTCTATAAGAATCCGCGCGCGGATTGGTATGAGGTTGGCGGTCGGTGGTCTGGATTGTATACGAAACTTCAGGATTGGTGGAAGGACTACGAGAAGGAGGTGAATGATATGGTTGCCGCGAAGTATAAGGCGCTTACAAGTGGAATCGTGGGAGTACACTATGGAAATAAGCGCGCGCAGACGCAACAGCAGAAGGCAATTGCAGAAGCTAATGCGATATTTAAGAAATATTGCACGACGGTAAGCAATCCGCTCGAACGTTGCGGGACGTTTTCATGGGACGGTGTTTCACACTATGATAGTGATGATGCATTCATAATGACTGCGGAATTGTTTGAAAAGATAAAAAAGGAAGAGGGTGAAGTGTTCGTTGCGATAACAGAAAATTGTGACGAGGAAAATATAGGGTTCATTGAAACAGAAGACGCGGTCGGTCGTTGGTTTGTGGTTATTGACTACCATTGCTAGAACAACACTATGAAAACATTCCACACATTCAAAGATATCAGCACGTTTGAGAAGTTTTTGCGCACGCGATATCAGAAGTGCACACACGGAAGCGGTTGCCTCGATTATGTGCGCGTCGGTGGTGTGCTCTACACTATGCAAGAGTATGACATGGACGGGCAGACAATCACATGGGCGAATAAGAAGAATGACTGCATGATAGAAGTAAACACCGCAGATAGATACCGCCGAGGGTATGATGACGCGAAAGTGTACTACTTCGCGCCCGCGCCGTACTTGCGCGATGATATCTCGTATGCAGAATAATTAGCCCACTGCTAGCGTGTCCGTGTCTCACGGGCCCGCTATGGAGCGGACTATAACGCCCCCACACTACTCGAAGTGTGAACACGCGCATACCCGTGCCGTGCGTACATTAAAAATAAATAGGGGAATAATAAAACCCTATAATAATACTATGAAGGAAAGCAACATCACTTTTGGCAGGTTTTGCGATAGTTTCAGTGATACGTATAAGAACAACTTCACGTATGCGGGAAAGCGCGCGCTATATGAGTATTTTGAGGAACTCGACGAAAGCACCGGAGAAGAAACAGAGCTAGATATAGTTTCTATCTGCTGCGAATTTTCGGAATATAGTAGCGCGCTGGATTGTGTAGAAGATTGCGGATATGACTTCACGCGCGACGAAGACGAAACAGAAGAAGAAAACGAAGCGCAGGCGCTTGCATGGTTAGAAGCGCACACGCTTGTGATAAGGTTTGATAGCGGAATCATCATACAGCAATTTTAGCCCCATCCTATGAAACTCTACGCAACAACGACAAGCGAGCGGGCAAGCAAGGGGCAGGGAGGTAACAAGCGCA
>JAEHJW020006531.1_pt1 | contig 20979 bp, 27 predicted proteins | sample 9271431 | NCBI WGS metagenome assembly JAEHJW02 | reverse complement strand
CTTCTCCGGCGCAGGAGGAGGAACAGTCTGTGCGATGGGCATACCACCACCGTTTCCTCCCACGGATATTCCGCCGGAGGACGGCGCATTGAATTGCTGCGCTTGAATCGTGGCGACCTGCGCCATGCCTGCGGCGACGATTGCTGCCGCCATCGCGATCCCGAACCACCCTCCCTGCGCGAGAGCCTTGGTCGCGCCCGTCGCTGTGTTGATGATCGCCTCGGCGGTCGATGCGATTTTCATTATCTCGAAAAATTCCCTGTTCTTTTTCCCCGTGGCGATGAATAGAGACTGCGCGATCCCTCCAATCAACCCGGCGGCGTTGGCCGCCAGCGCGTACTTCTGTTGCTGGAGCATCCGTTCCTGCTGAAGTTCGTATGCGCGGTATTCGTCTTTCAGGGATGCTTCCGTCGCGCCGAGTTCGTACATTCGTTCAATCTTTTGATCCTGAATCTTTTCCCATGCCTCGTAGTCTTTCGTGTATGGGTCGGTCTGATTCTGGATCGACATAATCATCCCGGCCCGTTGCCCCTGATCCCCCGCGCCGAGAACTGAAAACGCATTCTGTAAACTGGCAACCTGTTGCTCCGCAATCAAGTCCCGCTGTTGCTTCTTCAGGTCCGTGATCTCGCGTTCCAGTTCGAGCCGGCGCGCATCCGCCATCCGCTCCTCCTCCCACTGCTGCCGCTTCAGGGCGAGGATCAAATCAAGCCGGGTCTGATCGTCGATGAACTCCTGCTTCTTCTCCGCTATTTCTGCCCGGAACAGACCGAGGCGGGACTCGAACGCCTTCTGGTCCTCCACGATTCCGGCGGCGCGGATCGCCTCCGTGTCCGCTTGGAACTTCGACAGGGCAGCCAGCATCTTCTCCCGGCCCTTGGCGAACGCCTCAGCTTCCTTCCCCACCCCTCCCCCCGCGCCCATGCCGAGGTTCACGGCGGAGCCCTTACCCTTCATCCCGGAGGAAAACTGCCCGAGTTGCTTCAACTGCTCCAGCGCCCCTGCGAAGTTCTCCTTCGCGGCGAGGGCGGAGGAGGCGCTGCGTTCCAACCAATCATCGGATTTCTTCTGCCAGTCGGCGGCGGCACCCTTCGTGATTCTCAACTCGTCGGTAAGCCTCGCAAGGGAAGCGACCACGCCGAGGATGCCTCCGACGAGTCCGTATACGATGGTCGCTGCGGACTGGAACAAAGCCATGAACGGACCGCCAATGACGATCGCCAGTTGGCCGAGGAAGAACTTCGCCAGGGCGAGTTGATTGTTGAACCGATCCATCCGGTCGGCGGCGGAGTTCTGCTCGTTTCCCGTCGCTTTCAGGATCTTCCCCATCCGCTCCGCGACCATGTTGTAGAGGATGGCGGACTTCTCCGCCTTCGACATCGACTCCGATAGCCCGTTGGTCGCTTCTCTCAGGTCGATGGTCGCGCCGAGCATTTGCACGACGGACCGCTCCCGCCCCGTGGCGATCGCCGATGCAAGCGCCTCGAACGCCTCCTTCGCGCTGCCGACGGAGTTGGATAGGTCGTCAACGGTGGGCGCCCACTTCGCGATATTCGTAAGCTGCTCTGGGGTGAGCCCCTTCGCCATCGCGTCGTTCGCAAGCGAGGCGGCGGACGCCATGCCGATGAGTCCCTGCGACGCGGTGGTAATGTCGCGGGCGAGTTTCTCCGCGGACATGCCGTACTGCGCGGTCAGCCCCTCCAGCGTCTCGAACGCCTCCTGCGTCCGCGCAGCGTCCTCCATCGTTTGCCATATCTTCTGGAACGCAAGATACGCCCCGGTGATCCCCGCGGTGACGGCGAGCCAGTTCTTCTTCAGGGACTCGGTGGTAGAGAGGGTCCGCTTGCCGAGTTCTTCGGTCGAGTCTCCCACGCCGCGGATGCCGGCGATGGCGGCGGTGCCATCCGCACTTATTTTAATTATTATTTCTCTATCGTTGGCCATTATGCCGTAGCCCTCTCCGCGAAGACGGGACGATAATCGATATGCTTTGTTCGCTTCTTAGAGTTACAACTTCCGCACAATGGTTGAATATTCTCTTTGCCATTGCTTCCGCCAATTGATAATGGTATGACGTGATCCATTGTTAGTGTGATTTCCGATTCCGTCTTTCCGCATGACAGACACGCATTTCCATACAATTCCTTTATTGATGCCCACTCCGCCTGAGATATATTTCCCTGCGCTTCTTTTTTTCTTGTCCTTCTTTTTGCGCTATTGATAACGGCGCAAATACGCCGCCCACCACGCCATAAATAATTCTTTTCACCTTTATGGCTTTCACTCATTCTTATCCTTGTTTCATCTGATGCCGTCCTGCCTAATTGCCCCTCACTCATCTTTTTTAATGTTTCTTGGCTATACACTCTACCCGTCAATGCCTTTCTTATCTTTTCCCTTGTTTCTTCCGACGGATTTATTCCTTGATGACTTTCGCTCATTCTCTTTCTGGTAAAAATAGAGTGAGATTTCCCTGCCATACCGGACCCGCGATGGTGTTCGCCCATTAACTGTCTCGACGATTCGGTGTGCTTTTTCCCCTTCATTGGGCTTGGCCGACATGGGCGAGAGCAATATTTCTTCCCTCTCCCCTCGTAATATCTGCCGCAGGCATCGCAATGCCTCTTGTAGATTACTCCAGGGCATTCTCGCTCATTTGCCATCGGGCATCCTCGGGGTTTCCAGTAGGATCTTCATTTCGCCGATCGCGAGCCATTCGTCGATCGTCAGGTCGTCTTGGGCAAATGGGAAACCGGCCGCTTGTAGACTGTGAAGCCAGAAGACGTGGGACCACCACGCGGTCGGGGTATATGGCTCCCTGCGATGGCATGCCGCGCACGCCGCCTTCAGCCGAGGGCCGCATCCCTTAGCGCACTTCTTCTTGCGCTCGGGGGTGCAGTTGTCCCTCAAGCGGTCGAGTTCTTCTCCAAAGGGAGGATGTCCTGCGCTTCCTCCCCCTCGAACTCAATGCCCGAGTCCGCCTTCTCCACCTTCACGCCGTCGAACGCTACCGCCGCGACGATGGTAACGATGTCAGCCGCAGTCTCGGCGAGGAGAACCTTCCAGTCCTCTCGATAGTTCGGCGACTCGGGGTCGCAGGAGATGGGCTTGCCGTCGAACCCGAACGCCCCTTCCTCGAACCCGGTGAGGATTTCCAGCCCGTACTTCAGCGCGGGGTCGAAGGTATTCATCACCATCCTGTCTCCCTTGCGCTTGATCGACGCCTGCCGGTACGCCTTGATCTGCGACGCCAGGGGGGTCGAATAAAATACGACGATCTTCTCCCCCGTCACGCCGTCGGTCAGGACGAGTCGGTTGTTCTCGGATCGCTTCAGGTCGCGCATCTTCCCTCCTCTTTTAGTTAAACGTCACCTTGGTGTCGTCCTGCCCCGCCGAAGTCGGCTCAACCAGCAGGGACCCATCCCATGTCAGCAGTCCCTCCCGGTCGCCGAACTTCGCGGAGTCGATGGACACCTGCGGGCAGTTGATCCGCATACGGTTCCCGGCGGTCGAGCCGATGGTGAAGGCCAGCGGCGCGGTCGTGCCGGCGGTAAGCAGCGTGATCGGATCCCACGTCGCCAGCGCGACGGCCTCCGGGTCGATCTGGATCAAGGTCTTGCGTTCCTTGATGAAGTAGGAGAGCGTCCCGGTCGCCGCGTTGACGGACGGGCGGCGGGCCAGTTCGTTCCCGTAGGTGAGTTTGAACGTGTCGATGATCGCCTCGGTGTCGAAGCTTCCGAGCGAGAACGTGGCGGCCTTGACCGCCGGAGGGATCGTCGCGTTGTAGACGATCCCGGTCTCAATCGCGGAATCAATCGGCCCGACGTAGAGTCCTTGGAATTCCCACTTGATCTTTGCGTACTCGGCTGACTTCGTGTCCAGCGACCACGTTCCGCGGCAGCCGGTGACCTTGTAGAGCAGATCGTGCTCCTGGACGTACAGGGTGATCGAGTTCCCGTCCAACGTGTCGGACGGCGTGTAGACCACCTTGTTCGCGGTGAGGGTTTTCGTGACCGGGCCTTCGTCAGCCACCGTCTCCGAGAAGGTCATCTCCAGCGCGGCCACGACTGTCACCGTGAACGGCCCGGGATTCAGCACGGCGTCGCAGGTCACAATGTCGCCGACCTCGAAGCCGTCTGTGACAAACGACCCCGCGCCCCGCGTCACCTTCTTCGTCGCCGCGACGAAGGTGATCGACAGTGCCCCGGAGGACTTGTCGATATCCTCCGCCATGTTGCACCCGACGAACAGGACACCGATCTCGGGAGGCGTGTTCGGCGTGGAATCCCCGCTGCCGCGCACCTCGGTCTCGAAGGACACCTTGACCTGCTCCCCGATGCTCACGGAAGCCCGGTTGCCGAGGTACTGCTTCACGTTCAGCCGATCCATCTTTTTGAAGACCGATTCGATGTCTACCGGACCGGTGAGGATCGCGTTCAACGTCTTCACCGGAACCGGATCGGTCCCGTAAGTGACTTCTTTTTTGGCGTACACGGACTGGAAATGCTTGAACATCGGAATCACCCCCTACGGCGTCCCGAATGGATGCCGGTAAAGTATTTGGTATGTCTGCTGGAACGCCGACAGAGAACGACCCGGATCGACGGATAGAACGTCGCCGCCGTCACGGTAAAAGTTCAAGGCATGGCCGCCGCGGTAGATGTCCACCATGAGCGCCTGGTGAACTGCCGCGTACAATGTCTCCACATCCGAATCCTTACACCAGACCTCTACCGTGATCGTCCATTCCCACGTTTCAAGGCCCATGGCCTGCGATGGCTTACGCTCCGGGCCTTGCAGGACGAACGCGACGGGGAGGGTCACGGACTCAAGATCGACCTGCTCCGCTTTCCCCGTGATTACGGATGCGTCGATGAACTCCGTCATCGCCTTCAGGACGGTGTCGATATCGGAGAGGATGTCGGCGCGAACGCTCATAAAAACCTCTTGCCGAGCAACAGCGTTGTCCATCCGGTCTCATCCGGTTGGATCTTCAATACCCGGTACGTCGCGCCGTCAATGTAGAGGGAATCCTTGTTCCGGACTCCCAATACATCGGACGATGCGCATCCGGCGTGCGCCATCACCCCCTGCGGCACGACATCCCCGCCGAGATTCACATCCTCCACACCGAGGGCGAATGTGACGCGAATAATGGAGGTGCCGGCGGGCGCGGAGAGTCCCGCCGTGGCGGGATCGGACAGGAATCCGGCCATGTCCGATTCAGAGACGAATCCCGCCGCCAGGACTTCCGGGACAAATACGGCATTCCGGCCGAGGAAGTCGTCGGAGGTGAAGGCGGAATGAGGGAAGGAGAAGATCACCCGCTACTCCTTGCCCTTTCGCGTCTTCTCTGTGGGTACCTTTTCCTTTTCCGGGTCATCTTTCGCGGGGTCGTACAGTCGCCCGGTCTTCAGCGCACCGCACATCTCCGCAGCAACTCCGTCCGGAACTTCCAGCACGTCCCCGACATTCCGGAAGATTCCGCCGACCCATACGGTGCGATTGACAATGACGATCTTCTTCATTTCACTCTCCTTATTGAGTAGCGCCGGACTTGGGGTTTCCGAGGATGCAGATCGCGTTGAACCTCGCCGCATTAGTATTGTTCGCGGTAGTGATAACCAAGCGGGTAAACCGTTTCGATCCGGAATACCCGATGCTCTTGACGGTATTGTCATCCGTGGCGGCGAAGGTTGCCCCGGCTACGGTACCGATTAACCCCGTGGCCGTTGCGGCGTCGTCGCAGTTGTCGAGGGCGCATTCCTGAACCGTTGGCGTAAGGGTGACATTCGAACCTGCAAGGGTTCCCGTCTGAATGATGTACGTAACGGATTCGTACCCGCGCTTGTCGATGACCGCACCGGTCGTGACGCTGTTGTCGGATACCGATGTATCCGGGCTGATGACAAATTTTTGCATGATGTTCGAGCGGAGATCTGCGGCGAACGCGACGGACGCGACCATCAGACCGATCGCCACAAGGAAAACGATGTGTTTTCGCATAACCCCTCCTTGGGGAGTGGGCGGGAGGATCGCTCCCCCCGCCCGGTCAGGTGGTCAGGATCAGGTGATCGACACGGCGCGGGAGAAGGCCCCGGCGTACCGGACGCCGACATCGACGGACTGGAACGCCGTGACCCCGATGATGCCGTTCTTCCCCTGCGTGTACGGATCCACGAGGAGTTCGAGCGTGCCCCACTCAGCGAGGATCAACTGCGAGAAGTCGCCGAAGATCATCGAGGCGGCGGTCAACTGGTTCGTGGAAAACGCCTTGAACCCAGCGCAGGTTCCTTCGAGCAGGTTCCCCACCCACAACGGCGAATAGGTCGAGGAAATCTCCGCGCGGGCCTTGAGGAGCGCCGCGACCGCAGGCGTGGTGACGTACGCGCAGTTCTCGGAAAGCGCGTTCGCCGTTGCAACGTCGCTCTGCGCGTTGAGCAGCGCGGCGAAGTCAAGCGAAGTGCCGGGGAAAGCCCCGATCGAAGCCGTGATGCTGATCCCGGACGGCTCGTTCGTCCCCTGCCCTTCGAACGCCGCGAGGTCGATGGCGGTTGCCAGGGAGATCGCCAGGTCGCCGTTGACCAGTGCGTCGATGGACGGGTTGCTCTGGAGAAGCAACTGCCGGGTGTAGTCGACGTTCGCACCGACGTTCTTCGGGGTGAGGGACAGCGTGCCGAAGGTGTTCGCGCCCTCCGTCGGGGCGGACCCGTCCGCGACCCAGTAGGAGACCGCGCCCACGGTCCGCTTCGGGATGGAGACGTTCCCCTTGAGGCCGGACAGTACGCGGCATCCGAGCTTCCGGATGAGCAGTCGGTTGCGGAGAACGTCGATGAACTCGGACCCGAGGTGATCGGTTCCTTGGAGATACCCGCCGACACCCGAGGATGCGAGCGACAGGTCGCGCTGCCCGGTCCCGTGCGGATCGGTCTGTTTCTTCATCATGTCGTACGGCATGAGGATGCCCTTGCCGCTTCCGAGGCCGCGCTTCACCAACTCCTGATGGCACGCCTTCTCGAAGGAGGCGTCCACGCCGGAGTCCGGTACCTGCGACATGATCGCCCGGGAGACGGAGTACCGATTGATCTCTTGGTTGGACAGTCCCAACTCCGACACTGGGGTGTCGATCGGTTTCCCGCCCTCGACCCGGGACAGGACCATGCGCTGGAACTCGTCCAGCGGCATCCCCTCGGAGACCGCCTTTTCCACGATGAAGTCCGGCACGAACTGGCGGAACCGTTTCGCCAACTGGTAGATCCCGGCGACACGCTGTTCCGCGCTTTCCTTGGCGGCCTTCGCCGCGCGCTCGGACTGCTCCCTCACGTCCTTGTCGTGATCTTCCAACGTCTTCGTTACAGGGTCCATCTCTCGTACCTCCGTGATGGTCTGGATGGGTTGCGGTTTGATTTCGTCGATAGGCGGCGCCTTCTCCGGATCCTTCTTCTCCGGGGCCAGGGTTCGACCGACGCCGACCGTCGGGTCCGCTGGCACCGTTACGAGGGAGCACTCGAAGGGTTCCCAGTCCGTGATCCGATAGACCGGGGCCTTTTCACGGGCCGCCATTTCCATCAGGTCGGGACTCATGGCTTTCGGGTCCATCTCTTCCATGTGGTGAACTTGGTAACCGACTGAGACGTCCGTGAGGATGCCGTCCTGCACGTCGCGCATCTTCTCGTCGGCGGTCGGGGAATTGCCGAACCGGGCCATCGCCCGGCCCACCTTGTCCGGATCGCATCGGACATCCGACATGCGCCCGAGAAGCGCGTTGCGGTCATGGTTGAATAGGAGCGGGATGCCGCTGGAAGCGCGGTCCATCCTCATACAGCCGGGAGAGTGATCCAGGATTTCGATCCCGTACCATTGAGGGACGGGAGTCTCCGAGGAGAATGCGATATCGACGGTCCGCCCCTTGTTGTCCACCTTCGCCCGGTCGACCTTCAGGAACCGGCGGCGCTTCCCTTCGTCCTTTTGCAACTGGTCGAGGATTTCCTCTACCTTCATCGCCTCACCTCCAAAATGAAAAAGGCCGGGGGATGCCCGGCCTTCTCGGTACTGCCTTTTTGCTTTGTTGGTATCTTACGGGTTCGCTTGCTTGCCCTTCCCGCTCTTATTCCCTACCATGTCGCTTGCCGGTTCCGGTGTCTGCGGCTTGGCTCCGTAATCCAACTCAAGGCCCAGCGCCGCCGCCATTTTCTTTTCCTGCGCGAGCTCCTGGTAGATGTCCTCGATGTCTCCGCCCGTCTCGTTGATGACTTGCGTCGCCGACTTGAACCCGGCGGATACCGCCGCTTTCGCGGCGTCCACGTCCTTCATCGGATCCACCCACGCCCACCTGCGGCCGGTCCACTTCGGCGCGTTGAACTTCGCGTATTTCGCGGGCGGAAGATTGACCGCCCCCATCAGGAGCGCCATGCTCAACCATTCGGAATAGACGCGGTTCAGGAACGTCTCGATGAACCACGACTGGAGCGACTTCCACGTCTCCCGCTCCTCAATCAACCCGGCGCGGATGGAGGAATAGTTCACGTCCGACAGGTCGTTGGCGAGAGACGCATACGACACGCCAAGACCGGATGAGATGCCGCGCAGGATCGACTTGACGAACGGATCGAATTGTTCCGTTGGATACTTCGGGTCGTACGGCGTAAACCGCTTGTCGCCGATATCCTCCAGTGTTCCCGGTTCGGAGGATGAGATGTAACGCCCGGATGTGTCCTTCGTGTCCCCTTCGTATTGCGGCGCCGCCGTTCCGTCCGCGTTATGGAAAAACCCGAGTTTGTTCGCGCCCGACCGGGCGTTGATGATGGCCGCCTCGACGTACCCACCAAGGTTGTGCAACCCTAACATCACCGGCGCCATCCACGACACGGCCCGCGTCTGATCCGCGCGCTCCGGGTCGTACAGGTGAATCATTTCGTCGGCGGGGATGCGGATGTACGGGCCGCTCGGCATCGTGACTCCGTACAGGTCCAGCACATTGTTGCGCTTCGAAACGTAGTACGCGACCGGCCTTCGCCATTGGTCGATCTCAACACCCATGCGGATGATGTTGCCGTTCTTCAATTCGTCGTTGTACTTCTCATCAACCCAGTCCGGTTCGATCAACTGGAGGGAGAAGCCATACTTGTTCATCTTCGTGTTGCGGACCATGCGGACGAACATATCTCCATCCCGGGCCGTAGATTCGATGACGACTTCCTCTGCCTTGCGTAGCGACATCTTGCCGGACACCGTGGCCGTCTCGGGCCGCGCCCAGTCGTAGAAGGCGTTTTCGAGGATGGAGTTCGCCAGCGTATCCATCACCGGCTGCCCGTTGATGTATTCCTTCGCCTTCACCTGGAGCGTAAAACCTTCGCTCCCTACGACGTTGGTACGGACGGCGCGGAGATACGCCCGGGCGAACTCGTTGTTTTGTGACAGGTCCCGCGCCCGGGAGCGCACCGCCACGAGGCCGGATCGGATATCCGCATCGATGCTTGTTGCGGTAGATATCCAGTCCGCAGTGAGGCGGCCCATCTTCGCGGCGGCGTATGCCCGGGATCCGGACACGCCGCCTCGACCGAGAACGAAAAGAAGGCGATCGACGAAACCCATTATTCGCTCCCGAACTGGAGGCGCACGATTCTGCCGGAGTCGCCGCCCGCCGCGATTTTCTCTTCCTGCTGCTCCCGCCTCACCTCATCCCGGTACAGGTTCCGCCACTCCAACAGTTCCTTGGGACGCAGGTATTGGATCGACCGCCCGTTGACTGTAAGGGACAGGTCGGCGTGCGTGGCCCGCCCCTGCAACGTCGCCTCGATCCCGTCGAGCATGATCTGCGCATGGGACCGAAGGTCCGATGTCGCCGCGGCCACGGACAGGTCCGGCTTGACCGTCACCGTCCCGGAATTGACCGTGGTACGTGTCGTCGCGTCCTCGACATATGCGGACCAATTCCACTCGCCCGCGACGATCGAGGCCGTCGTGGTCTTCGAAACGGTTACGGCATGATCGGTTCCCGAGGCGGTCGCGGTGATGGAGACGGCGGCATACCCGTACCGGTACAGGACATACTTGAGCGTCCATGTCGGGGCCGGATAATCGGCGAGGGAATCCGTCCAGGACCAGGTATCACCTGCCCGTAGCGCTTCCGGAATGTTCATCGGGACTCCTTACCAGCGGGTAGCGGACCAGCCTTTGCGGACGATCGGCGTTACACGGGGAACGGCTTTCGTTGATGCCGGGTGTTCCGGCGGCTCCGGCTCCTGCTTCGCGGCTTCCGCCTGTTGCTCGCGCCGCTGTGCGATCTTTTCGAGGTTCGCATTGAGGGATGAAAACGCCGCCGAAGCATAGACCGCACAGTCAAGCGCCTCGTTCCGCGCCCGGATCTTCTTCCAGTACAGAACCGTCTGCCCCTTGATCTGCTTGCGGACTTTCTGCTCCGCCGTGAGTTGGCGGAACCAATCGTTATCCAAGTCGCGGGCGAAATGGATATGCCCCGGGCCGAACTCCTCGACCTGTAGCCGGGCGAAGATCAAGTCCTTGGCGGTATCGACACCCACGGTGCCGAGGGCGACGCCCGCCTTGTTCCGCTTCGTGGCTATCCGGATCAGCGGCAACCCCACGCCGCCCCGTCCGATGATCGCCCATACCCGGCGATGCTCGCGCTTCCTGCAGAACGCATACACTTGGTCGGTCGCGTGTCCGCCGGAGTCGATACAGGCCGCTGCTACGTGGAGCGCGGTACCGTCACCTGAGGGCCGCACCCGCAAGAGCCAGTCGTCCAAATCGCGCCATACCTGCTGACTCGTGGCAGGGTTGCCGCGGAACGTGGCGTGCTCGATAACCCACGACTCCTGCCCGAGCCCCCATCCGTACAGGTCCGCCTCAATGCGGTCATCTTGGACATCCGCGCCGACCGTCAGCAGGAGAACACCTTCCGGCAGCGGATCCCCTTCGCCGTAGTCCTCCCGGCGCCCGCGCAGCGCCTCATCGTCCGCGCCTTCGCCGGATTCTTCCCACGTCTCCGCAAGGGAGGTGTTGACGAAAGTCTGCAACTGCTCCCGGTTCTTCTTCGCCGCGAGAAATCCCTCGGCCATCCCCTGCCATGTCGACCAAGGGGAATACAACTCGTTGATCCAGAATCCCGCGTGCCCCCGCACATGCGGCGCGGCGATAACCCACTGACCGCTCCGAATCATGCGTGGCTTGTCCTTCTCCGTGAGCGACGCCCCGCACGCCTCGCACTCGTACCGGACGTTGACCGGCTGGCCCTTGTCGTCCTTCTCCCATCGGAGATGTCCCCACTTGAGCACCTGAAACACGCCGCAGGACGGACAGGGGACCTCGTAGTATCGCTTGTCCGACTTTTCGAATCCGTCCTCGATGCGGGACGCCCCGCGGATCGTCGGAGAGGAAACCTTGACCAGCTTCCTGTTCCAGAATGTTTGCGTCCGCTTCTCGCCCAAGCGCACCGGATCACCTTCCGTGCCGGCTGACGGAGGGAAGCGGTCAACCTCGTCGAACAGAACCACGCGGATCGGCCGGCTCGAGAGCCCCGCCGGAGCATTCGCGCCGCAAAGGATGACGACGCCGCCGGGGAATGTCTTCTCCCGGAGCGTGTTGCCAGAGTCCCTGCTGCGCGGATCCTGTACCTTGTCCCGCAGGACGGGCGTATCCCGCAGCATTGGCGCGAGGCGGTTCTTGCTCCATGTCTCCGCCATCTCGATCGTCGGCAGGACAACGAGGACGGGCGACGGATCCTGGTCGATGAAGAAGCCCAGGGCGATCAACTCGATCGACGTTTTGCCGATCTGAGCGGATGACATGACGGTGACTTCCTGCACCGCCGGATCCGTGATGGAGTCGAGGATCCCGCGCTGATATTCGGCGCGGGAGGTGTACCACTGCCCCGGCTCCGCGGAGGACACCGAGGAAAGCCGGAAATGCCTATCCGCCCACTCCGACAGGGACAGGCGCGGCGGAGGACGGAATAGGCTCCGCGCGTTCATCAAGGCCCTCCGTATCGTCCTCGTCTCGATCGCCGCCGGTATCATCCGCCGCAAGCTCCAGTAACGCCTCTTCTACGAATCCGTCGAGTACCGCTTTCACTTCCGCAAGGGATGAACACCCTACAACCTGCGGCGATGCCTTCGTGGGGAGCGACAATAGCCGAGCCCGGCATCGGGCAACGTGAGATTCCCATGCGCCAGACACGGAAGACATCCGTACCAATTCGCCACGTTCCTCGGAGAGCTCCAACTCTGCGAGGTCGGCTTGCGCTTTCGTCAGCCGGGTCTTCTCATCTTCGAGGCTCCCGGCGACCTCGGGCAGGCTCATCTGCTGGATTCGCCAGGCGGTTGCGTCGGAGAGATTGATGCACCAGCGATTCGCCACCTTTTTCGCCGGCAGTCCCTTGCGGATCCACGACTCGACTGTGGGGAGCGAGACGCCGAACGCATCGGCAATCTCCCCCTTTGTGAGCGTGGCGAATTTACCCAAAGGAAACACCTCTTTATAAACAACAAGTTATGGATATTCTGTGGCTAGAAAGCAATCGGGGTCCGAATAAACCCCCGACGAAATGTTCGTCCCAGTACCTTTTTAGTTACACTGCAACAGCAAGCCACGCCTACTCCGTGCTTGTCGCGCCCACGCCAGCCCATGCTCGCCTAACATGATCTTTCCGTGATTCATCAATCGAATTAAGCCATTCATCGGGAGTCTTTGCTCTCTTCCTGCTGTTGCAACTGAAGCAACAGACAATAACGTTCTTCGCTGAATGCCATCCGCCGCGCCATCGCGGGGTGATATGATCCAACGTCTTATCTTGCGATGCCATGCGCTTCCCGCAGTACGGACAATCCTTAACGGAGAACAGGGAGCAAACAACCCCAGATGTCAGCGATCCATCATCGAACAAGGGGGCGCGACTATCCGCTTTCGCTGCTCGCGTGATTTCTCGCGCCTTGAATGAATCGTCAAGGTTATACCGGGCACGATATGCCAAAGAATCAATGCAGAGCGATGGGTCATAGAGGGCGGGTAATTCTTCGCGTAATCTTTTTACCCACATCTCCTTGCGGTTCTCTTTCTTTGGTTGCCTTGCTCTCTCTGCCTGCGCCTCTGCCTGCGCTCTTTGTCGCTCCTGCTTTGCTGTTGCCCGCTCCTCCCGAGTCAAGAACGCCCGGCCTTCCTTCTCGGCCTTCGCCCGCAGATATCTTTTCTTTTGCTCCCCGCGCTCCCCGGTCGCTCGCTTCTTCGCGGCATACTCTCGCGCATACTTCCTGAACGCTGCCGGATCAGTGGCCCTCTGCTTCCGCCTGTCTTCCCTTGCTTTGTCGCGCCCTTTATCGTTCACACATTGCCGACAATGACAACGATGCCCGACATTCCCGGATGCAAATCGTTTCGGCCCGAATTCAGATAGGGGCTTCTCCACACCGCACGTTCTACACCGCTTCATTTCCCCTCCCGTCCCGAGGTTCGTCGAAATAGAAACGGCCCGGCTGCCCGATGACGAGTCGGGCGGGGAGCTACCCCTTGCCGGGCCGTACTCTGAATCAGTTGTTATTTATTGCTTCTCCAGCGCCTCGCCGATCGTCTCCCTGAACTCTCCCGGGAATGTTTCATCGGCGAACTTGCTTGCCAGGCTGTAGAACGGGTACCGCGCAGAATACGCGGGAGCCTTGCGTGTGCGCAGGAATAGCAGACTGGTCCTTCTCCCCTTGCGCTGCCAGATTCCCGCTCGCGTGATGAAATACCATTCATTGCTTTTCTTTTTCGCGCGCGACGCAGCCGTAGTGTTGGCTCTCACATCCGGTTGCGCCTGTAGGCCCGCGAGGATCTTCTGTATCAGGCCAGGCGACACGTTCCCATATTGGTTCAGGGGCAGCCCGCGCGCGGGGACGAGATACTCGTTATTCCCAAGGATGTTCCGTCCGACGCCTCGCATCCCGAGGCCACGCACTCCGAACATCGACATCGCCATTTCGAATCCCTTACGCTTGCGCGGTCCGCCTTCCACTTCGGGTTCGAGGTACTTCGTGGACCGTGGCGCCCACGGTTCTTTGAATCCCACCTCCGCCTGTAGGTTGCTCATCGTGGGAGGCTTGACGCGAAGCGCGTTGAGCGTGTACGGCGTCGGACGATCGAATACCCGGTGCATCTCGGAGTACAACCGGCTTTTCGTCTTGTCCGCCGTTCTGTCGATCGCCTTGAGCATGGCGAACCGGATCTGTCTCGGCAGGAGGGAGGAGAACTCCTCGCGCAGCCGTTCGATCCCTTTTATCTCGATCTTCAGTTCCACACTCTCACCGCCTCGACCTTCTTGTACGCCTTGTCCTTACGTTCCTCGCGCAGGATCATGTCCCGCTCACGCTCGTTGTCTGCCGTGGCGAGGTGGACGCGCTTGCCCGTCGTCTTCTCGGTCGCCACGATCTGCCAGATGGCCGTGTCCTCCAACGGAAAAAGCCCCGCGGGATTGCTCCACCGGGGCCTGATTGCTGATACAGAAAAGGCCCGAAATCGGACGGTACCGACTATTCGGGCCTCACAGAAAAGAATCATTCCACTTCCGAATCAGTGCGTCAACTGTTTTTTTTGCATCACGCCGTTTCTTGTTGTGAGCCGCCATGCAAGAAAGGCACATCCTCTTCCCACTCTGTAGCCACACATCGGGGTCGCGGGGTACCCGCCTGCCTAGGTCGCCCCAGTACCTCCAGCGTGCCACTATCCAGCGTCTCGCAGGCCAGCGTCGTGGGGATGGGGATTCAATGCGCCACCTCCGCCTCGTTCGCTGTCAGCATCAGCCGCACCTCCGGATCGGCCATGCACTCGGAGCAGACGGGATGCAGGTCTGTCAGATAGCCGCCCTCCGGGTCGCCGGATCCATCCCATCGAACGGCCCCGAGGTGCCGGACGGGGCGCCCGCAAAGGTAGCAGGGGATGGGCTTTTTGGAGGTCATTTCCCACCGCCGAGGACCGGCGAAAACGATTGGTGCAGTACTATAGATCTTATATAGAGGGACTGCACCAATGCACCAATCCGCAACCTATTGGTATTCAAGGAGTTTTCCCTCCTTGCTTTCGGTGTCCTCATTATTGGTGCAATCGCCTATTTCACGAATAAACGCGGGGTAGTAGTTGACCGGCTTCGTCTTCCCGTGCCGACGAATGAAGCCGAGTTCGACCGATCCTCGTATGCATCAGACAATTCCTTTTCCAGTTTCTCCGTGCGATGGTACTTCGATTGCGCCATTGGGGTTGTGCTCTTCAATGTTGCAACGATCATTCGCATTTCCGCTTCCTCCATGTAGATGCTGTGTTGTCTCGTCTTGTCTCGTCCAAGCCAGTCTCATCTGGTCACGTCACGGCTTCGCCCCCTTCTTCCTCAAGCATCCCCTCCTCGCCTTCGGGCACCGAGGGATGAAGTTGATCACACACAATTCGCAGCCGAAGTCCCGCACCGCCCGCATCAGTACGCGCATCTCGGCACCCGTCCACTCCGGCTTCGGCAACAGTGGGTCCGGGATGAAGTAGAGCATAAACCAGTACGGGCGATCGCCGCTGCCGGGGTCGGTCGCCTCCGCCCGCGCCCAGACCGTAAGTGCGTCGAGGTATTCATAATCCTTCAACGCCCCACATCCGCCGCCCCCGTGTTCCTTCGTCGGAGTGTTCGTCCGGCCACCACGGCGCTTCATCAACACCGTGGTGGCCTTGTCGTAGGCGTCGAAGGTGTCCTCGTACTTCGGCATTACCCGCGTTCCTCAATGTCGGGGAAGAAGTCTCCCCGGCATTCCGCCGTCGGCTCGATCGCCACGGGCGTCAGGTCCTGCGGCGTCATCTCGGCCTCGTAGATCTCCATGCAACGCGGACAGACGCCGTTGATCGGCTTGTCGTGGTGGCCTTGCGAGCAGGTCCTATCGGTCATCCAGCGCCTCCGTGCCCTCGGCCCGCCAGCCCTTGTAGGTAGCGGGTTTGCGGGGCCTATGTCCTCCAACCCGCATGTATCAGGGGTTTGCGGGCCATCGTATTTCATGCGGCCATCCACCTCGCGCCCATATGTATCCCGCCCGTAAGTAATTGATTACCAAAGGGATTAAAAATATCTTGTATCCCCTGTAAGTATGTATTGACATTGTTACGACGATATGGGACGATGGGGTCAACAAAACAGGAGGTGACGAGATGACGATCACGACGACCGACCCCAGGATGATCCGCAAGGCAACCGAGGCCGCCGGGCTCACGATCAAGACCCTGCGCCCCATCGTGGACAACGACTGGATGGTCGAGCTTGACGAGGCGGGGGCCGACAGGGCCGCCGTGATGACTTTCTGCCGCGCGCTGATCGCCGCCGATCCCTCGGCGGTCATCCTCGTCGGCAAAATCCGCGTAGACGCCGCCAAGCTGGCGAGCATGTAGGGAGGGAGGACCATCATGCGATCCACGGTCATCATCGAGCACAAGGGCGGCGGGTACAGGGCAACGGTACAGGGCAAGTTTGGCGGCGGCTACCGCAACGCCTCCGCCGGAGACACGGCGGAGAAGGCGGCGGCCCACGCGGCGCGGGAGATGATCCGCTACGGACAGACCAATCCCGACGGCGGGTCGTTGGTCGCCCCCGCCGAGGTCCTCGCGCTGGTGCCGGAGCATCTGCGCGAGGTGGACGGCTCCACGCCGGACCGTAGGGACAAGTGGCTCCAAGTGCGCCTGACCGGCGCAGAGGCGGACGACATCGCGGCGGCGGCGGACAAGACGGGGCAGACTGTCTCCGAGTACGTACGCGACCGGGCGCTGCGCAAGCCCACCAAGTAGCCGCAAGGGGGGGGCGGTCATGACGACGCCCCTAAATACCGGCATCCAGCGCCTCCATGACTTCCTCGACGGAGTGCGCGGTGATCGCCACGCCTCCGCATTCGTTGATCGCCACCTTGAATTGCCCCTGCGCTTCCGCCCGCTTCTTCGCCGTCGTGCCCTTCGGCGTCTTAACTTCGATCGACAGGAACCGTCCACCGGGCAGGATGCCGATGATGTCTCCCCCGCCGATGATCCCGAATTTTAGCGGTCTACCCGCGACGAATACCGTGCGGGTATTGTTCCTCCATGCGAATATCCGGCACGCCCGCAGGTAGTCGAGGATCTGCCGCTGGATGTCGGCCTCTTTCACTTCGCGACCGCCCTTGGAAGTTCCAGTTGCAAGTCAGTCAACTGAACACGGATCGGATTGTTGAGCATCTTCAGGAGCAACGACAGCGCGGAGATTCCGCCACTGTCCATCGGGTACTCGATGACCACTTGCCCGACCACTTCCTGATCGTCCTTCCCGGGGTTACGCAACGCCGTCGCCGTCCGTTTCACAATTCCGTCAATCGTCACGACTGCCATTTCTTCATCCTCCTTTTTCCGTTGTGGGTTCGTTACGGTCAGGCGGAGTCAACCGATCGGGACCATTTCTTTTTCCACCCGATCCGTCCTGTTTTTTCCGGCCCCGTACGTCAGGGATTTCAGCAACGCCATGATCTCCATCCCGCGGCGATACCGATACTCCCGGTCGAAATAAACATCCTTCCGGTCCTTCAACCGCGCCGCCATCTCTGCATCGGTCCATTCCTCAATCGGTCCCGTGTAAAGTGATGCCGACGGGACGGGTGTCCTATTGCAAAGCGGGCATCGGTAGTGGGTGACATACTGTCCATCGTCGATTGACACCCCACCGTCGATGCAGAATTTGTTTCTGCAATCGGACGTAATCCATTCGCGCAAGTGGTCCTTGTAGGTCTTCTTCGGCGCAGCTACCTGCTCTTCGACCGGATATTCCTCGTTCACTGGTTCGCGCTCCTCTCCCATGTCACGACCGCCGCCCGCCATGACTTCATCGGGTTCTTTCCGACCTTCCAGCCGTTGGAGGTGTAATGCGCGTGAAACTTTATCGGGTCGATCCTCCCGCCTCGGGACTTGACGTGTTCCGAGACTTCTTCGAGGGTGGGCGGGGTGAACCGCCCGTTTCCTGGGCGGGTCACAACGCTCTTTCCCGTTCCCGTTCCCGTTCCCGTTCCCGTTCCTTGCTCCCCCATAGGTAGGGGGGTAGGTATGGGTGAGGGTATGGGTGAGGGTATAGGTGAGGGTATCTTTGTGGCCTCGGGTTTATAGTCGACCCCGTAGTATTCCGCGAATTCATTGAGGATATGGAGTTTTGGGAGAGTTTTTAGGATATTGACGATGCCCGCCTTTTGTTGATCGGACTTCGCGGAGTAGTTCGGCTCGTTTTTCAGTCCTTTTATGATCCATAAAATAGGCCGTTGATAGGCTATCCAGTGGGTACGGCATAGGGTATCCCATACCCTATCCAGCGCCCCCGGTTTGATGCCCTGAAAGTACTCGGCGAGGATCGACGGATAGAACACATAGATGCAGGGGAAATTGCAGTCCTTATTCGTCCGAAGGTAGAAGAAAACCTGTCGGGTGAGAAGGTCGAACGACTGAAATTCCGGGTCATCCCAAATCGCCGAATAGACGGACCGATAGGAGCCTTTTTCACCCGGCACTTTCTTCCCCCTCCACCTTCCGCCTGACGATCACCGTATCTGCGTGCGCCCCGGCGTATCGTTTGACCTCAAGACAATCGCCGTGGATGACCCGGTTGATGTACCTGTCCACCCCCTACCCCTCCCTCATCATCATCTCGCTCGTTCCCGTCCTTGCCAGCTCTGCGTTCAAGGCTTCCCGCCGCTGTTCCTCCGTGCATTCCGCCCACACGATCCCCCTGGTATCTCCGCACCGGCAATTGAACGCTGCATGGTGGGGCGCGTTGTCGATGCCGTAGAAAATTCCGATCATGGGGAAGATGCGGATAGATGCGCACTTAGGGCAGGGAGTCATACCAGCGCCTCCTTCGGGTGTACGAACATCTTGTTCTTCTCGTATCGGATCTCGACGCCGGGCACCTTGTCCCATTTGATCCAGTTGCGCAAACAGTTCCGAGCCGTGGTATCGCTGGCGTAATGGTGATCAACCATATCGACCAACTTCTTCATCGTGATCCCGGGCTCGCGCGTCACCACGGCCAGCACGTCGCGGCACGTCCGGTTGAACGGGGTAAAGTAGCCGCCTCCGTTGTCCCCGCGGGCGCGTATGTTTTGTGTTCCTCGCATAGTTTCGGAATTTTCCATGGTTTCCGGTTCAATCGGGGGCGCAGGATTTCCGTTGTTCCGCTCCTGTCCGAATAGGCGCGGCCCGCCGATAGAATCCCTACTCCGAAGAGTCGGCAGACCTCCTTCCCGAATTCTCTGGGGTGTGATGGGGTGGCGACCGAGACCAAGTGCGCGTGCGGAATCCACCGTTTTCCCTGCTCGATCACCGGGAGACCGAATGTGGTTTTCGTCTCAATGATCCAGACGATGGAGTTCTGCCGCGCCACGATATCGGCTCGACCCGCAGACCCGGTTACCTCTTGGAAAACTTCCCAATGAAGATCTGAGAGGTAGTCCATGATCCCCTTCGCTACATCGGTTTCGGAAAGGCTAGGGCGCACTCTCACGCCAGTGCCCTCCTTCTCTCTTTCGCGCAGTCCTGGCATTCCTTCGCGTCCCGGGACTTCGGCTCGCCGCATGAGCAGACGAGCGCCCCGACGTGGACTACTTTCTTTGCCGCCTCCGCCTTCGCCCTCGCTATTCCCTGCCTGCAATTTGTGCATGGAATGCTGCGCCTCGCGTCCAACAGCGTGTTCGCCACCGGCCGCATCGCCGCCGTGCGGACCGCCAAGCAGACGCCGTCGTCGACGCACGGGTTGATCTCGATGTGGGGGCGCGTGGAAATGTCAATTTGACAATGTTTGACGTTTTGTTGACAATTCGCCGCCGCCGGATTGCTAATCGCCGGAGCCTCTGCTGGCGCGGGCTGGCGGATCTTCGGCCTTACGGCGGATTTCGCAGTCGCACCGCTCCACGGATCACGCCCAAGCAGGGCGATGATCTGCTGCTGTCGGGTTCCGTGCGGGATCAGATGACGATGTGAATATTTGCTGACCGCTGCGCTCGGGATGCCCGCTTCCGCGAGGATGCGGTATTCATCGGTGGTGAAGATTCCGGGGAGGCGGGGCATTTAATACTCCTCGCCGGTCATGAGTTGTACGAAAACGCTTGGGCTGTCGATAAGTTGCAATCCGGCGCGGCCCTCGTGGAAGCGGTGAAAAGTTAAATTCGGATTAAGCAGCTCCGGCTTTTCCGTTGGTATCCTTATCCGGGTACATGGCCCTCACTTCTACGTAGGACAGCCCCGTAACCTTCAGAATGATCGGCATCCATTTAGGGCCGGGAAAGGTTCCAGACTCCCATGCGAAAATATGCTGCCGGGTGCAATCGGAGTGCTCCTTCAGGAGCCATCGTTTTTGGTCGTCCGTGAAATTAAGCGCCAAGAGAATCACCTCCGAGACGCAATATAGTAGATTCGACAGACCGCGTCAAGTCATATTTTTAAGACACACGTAAAAAAGTATTGACAGAATATTTCCATCGTGTATTATGGGAGCAGATCACGCCTCACCCCGCCAAATAGGCGGACCAATCCGGGCACCAGCCCTGCCGATCCCGCCCGCTGAGCGGATCGGTGGATAACGCAACGGCCCCGGGAGCAGAGATGGCAGGTCTTTGATCGACGGTACGCCCCGCGGATACGGGGGCACTAAGCGCATGGGCGTGAAGAGGACGGGAGGGGAACGGTGAAGACAGTCATCGTCAAGAATCAGGCCGAGTGGGATGCGCTGCCGGAGAAGTTCGCGGAGGAAATCGCCGTCCACGTCTACTCCGACCCGAAGGTGCCGCTGACGATCAAGCAGACGCCGGAGAACTCGACCGTCGAGGCTTCGGGGAACGCGACCGTCGAGGCGTGGGGGAGCGCGACCGTCGAGGCGCGGGAGAACGCGACCGTCGAGGCGCGGGAGAACGCGACCGTCGAGGCGCGGGAGAACGCGACCGTCGAGGCGCGGGAGAACGCGACCGT
>JAEHJW020008599.1_pt1 | contig 20987 bp, 22 predicted proteins | sample 9271431 | NCBI WGS metagenome assembly JAEHJW02 | reverse complement strand
TGCAACACCCAGATCTCGACCAGAAGACGCAACAGACACAGCTGCGACTTGCAGCACTAAGGTGCGAGGAGTCCTACAACCAATTCACGGAGATCTACAACAGCGTGGTAGATGCGCCGATCACCCCGCTGCGCTGGCTCTACCTCTCTGACGAGGAACGCGAACAAGTGCTGGATCGCTTCGATCGGACACAAACCGGCCCATCCTACGCGATGGTTTGACGAAGGATTTAGGAATGCACAATCCACCTGAACCTGGTACCCCCGGATTTGAAGTACATCACTCGCGAACCGACTACCGGGCCATTATTGAACTCGATACCGAATCCGAAGAACCCGGCTGCATCGTATCATTTTGCCGAGAAGACTATGTACGTGACGATTTTCATTGCCTCACTGGAGAGACCGTAGAAGGGGTCTGGAAGCTAGCCAATCTAGACGTGCTCGACTGCCAATATCGTTCATATCCACTAGATACTGGGTCACTAGATCCGGTAGACGATGATGAACGTGGATACTCGCCTGATTGGGTGTTCGAGGACACGATTACTCCTCGTCCAACTGACGCGATCGCTCCTAGGTTCTGACTAATTCCGAGTCGTTAGTCTACTCCAGATTCGCATCTACGTCTCCTTACGGCATCGAGGTACAGTCCGCTGTTGATTGCGCTTGGCCATCTGCAAACACCTTATTAGTGTTAGTATACTGCACAAAATAAGCTGCTTTTGAGTTGTTATAGGGTGCGGTCAAAACAGATGTCCCGTTATGGAGCTGTAACATGGCGTGGGGAACACAGGTTCCTGGCACCGTTGGGTACTTCGCCGGATTGTTGTCGGCCATCTTAGGAGTGATCGGGCCAACGGGTGACTCGACAATAGTCGCTTCGCTCGGTACATCTAGGGTAACACCACTAAAATGGGCGGCGGACTCAACACTTATATCTTTGGAGAGTGCAACTGGGGCTTGCGATGATGGCCACTGCCCGTATGCGCGATAGTTAAAACCATCAAGAATGGATGGATACGCGGTCGACTTTGCTTGAAATAGCGTAAGTATTTCTTTTAGATCTATAGCCAGAATCTTCGCGTCGCGGACCTGTCGGTAGGCGAGGCCCTTGGTGTATGGTCCTACAAAGATGTAGCGGCTGAAGGTCTTCGAATAGACCCAGTCTTGGGGGTTGATGATCTCCTTATAGAAGGAGTAATCCTTAGTGGCGAACTTGTCGATCGTCGGGCTAGCTAGGCCAGCATGAGGAAGCATAAGCTCTGGTAATCCGGTAGCAGGATCGGTCTTGGAATTGATCCATCCGTAGCTCGCTGTGCTAGCCTTCTTTTGGGCTGGCTTAGTTGATGCGTGGGACGCAGAACCGCATGCGGCAAGGGCCATACCGGCTGCCACTATCGCTCCTGCTGTCCGTGAAACTGTTTTCATATACTTATCTACTCGACAACCTAGGCTGATGCTTGAGGACTACAATCGAAGGCTCATCCACCTGCTGAGACGCTTGCATTACTCACCTGGCTCTGCACTGCTTTGACTGGCACAACTGGCGGAGCTAACAGTACAGGCCAGGTTTCATAGAGCGTAATTGGCTCTTGTCCGTTGCGAACGCGATAATCGTTGAACCCTGCGGCCCACGTCAGATACGCATCCGTTTGCAACGAGAGCAATTGAGAATTGGGTACGTCCTCTAACTCAGGATAACGTTCACACATGGCTTGCGCCACGTCAAGGCAGGCTTTAGAATCCGCAAGCGCGTCATGTGCGTTCTCGAAAGTTACCCCATACTCCTCGCATAGCGCGGTTAAGGTGCGCTTCCCCTTCCGGTAGCGGTCAAGGTGGCGATCCATAACTATAGTGTCAAAAATTGGCCCGTTCCAGCCAGCGTCCAGCAGACCTTTGCCAAAGTGGGTGTGAAGTTGCTGATCAAGAATGGTTAGGTCAAAACTAACGTTCATCCCCACCAAAATGTGCCCTTCTCGCGAGGCGCGAACAAGGGTGTTGCCTAGTGTCCGTAATGCGGTTGTGAGCTCAATGCCCCGCTCATCTACGTCAGCCTGAGTGATGCCGTGTACCGCGATCGCGTCATCGGCAATTGGCACGGTAGGCTGCACGAGTTGGTGTTCGCTGCGCGGTGTATCGGGGTCGTTGAAGTAGAGCGCATAGGACACTGGTTGATCATAAGCGAGATCGGTGCCAGTGGTCTCAAGGTCAAAAGCTATTGCGTTAACGAACCTATCCAAATCAACCCCTTTCGTGGCAGTTATTAGTTGGTGTGTCTCCCAGCGACTCTCCAGAGCAGCTTGTAAGATACGTCAGTTCGCTTTAGCAGTTGACCACTGATATTCGGGTTGTCATGCAGCAAGAGCAGATTCAACGCTTCTGGTGAGCATGCGGGATTGGCAGCCAGCGTTACACATGCAGGCAGATTGTCCGAGTCTGCAATTGCCAATTGCGCTTGTTCTGAACACGCGGAGTTGGATGCAAGAGCTGTTACAACTTCATCAACTGGATCTAGTGCGAGTTCGCGCTGCGCTGATCGAGGACATAATGGATGCGTTGCCACCATTGCTCGCACTTGAGGAGAGACATCGCAAGCAAGCTGAGTCAACAGTTCCTCTCCGCAAGCGGGGTGCATCGCAACATACATGCGAACCTGCGCATTTGGATGTTCTGCTAAGGCAGATATGATGTCCGCAGGCAACATTACGTTAAGTGCCAGGTTCGTCAATATGCGAATGTTGTTGCTGGTTAGGAATTCCAGCATTAGATCTACTGGGCATTTGGACGATCGTGCGACAGCACAGCGTACCGTTGTGTCAATGTCACAGGACAGACGATCAAATAAATGTTCCGCAATCTCTGGATTTTTGACTAACGCCGCCCTGACGTCAGGTGATGGATCTTCACAGAGCTGAAGGTGTGCAACGTCAGGCGAGCTGGGGTTTAAGGCAACTAGTTGGCGAACTTCGTCAATAGGGCTCATCGCCAACTCTGCCAGACGTTCTGGTGGAGTTGTGCTAAGACTAGCTTCGTCCAGTAATGCTATCGGTGTCGTTCGAGTAGTTAACATCACGCTACCTCCACTGTCGATGATGAGTTCGATGTCGTGGGTTCCTCTGTTACAAGAGAACGAAAACGGTCTAAACGTGGTGTGGGAATGGAGGACAGTCGCGTAAACACCTCTGTCCATACATCTAGAGCTCCTGGATCAGAGTCTATGCGTTGTCTATAAAATGCCGGGAATCCCCGTAAGATCGACATCGCAACGTCGCTCTCTGGCTGCTCTTCTAGCCATGTCGCAATCCGGACAATCCCGTCTATGTCGTCCCGGAACATTCCTTGTGATAGTCCGCCACTTATGGCTGCTGTTCTCTGATCTAGACGAGGGAGGGAATCCACAACGTGAGGATTGGCAAGAACTTCACTTGGATACGGGAGAACATCTCCACCAAGCACCGCTAAGGCTTGCGCGGCTGCTGTTCGACCAACGCGATAAGTCAACATGTTCTCAAGTTCGGTGACATCTGACAGCGGAATGTATGCAAGTTCATGGGCTGCCTGTTCCCAAGATCGAGGGCTATGGTAGGGTCCTCCTGATTCAATCAGATCGGAAGAAGCAATCACCAGCCCAGTACGCTCAATCACTGTAGCTATCATCCCGACGGCAGCAAAATCCTCTTCAGTTTCCATCCAGGAAAATGGGGTGCGACCGTCCCCCCAACCAAACCTAAAGCCATTGACGACTTCGGCTAAAGTTGGCTCGAATTCAAACAAAGAGACTCGGTTGATCATTGGCGCAGTAAGCTCACCATAACCGGCTGCTTGTGCTCCGGTATTGCCAGCTCCAATCACCCATGCGTCTCCTAGATCGAACGTATCTAGCCTGCGCTCAAGCACCAGCCGTAGCATTACCGCTTGTACGTTAGGACCAGCGGATGTTATCTCATCGAGAAACAAGATCCCATCACGCACGGCGCTGGCAAATTGAGGTGGAGACCACCGAACCTCGCCATTGTCTACGGACGACGAGTTATTGATGAACGGTAGTCCTTGAAGGTCAGTAGACGCATACGCACTGCCACTTAACACCACGCATGCCTTATTGTGTTGAGCAGCTATTGCTTTCACTAAGCCGGTTTTGCCCACTCCAGGGGCACCGAGCATGAATACCGAGCCTCGCATGCGATAAGCCCTATCCAGGGCCTTACGAGCACTTGCTGTATTCAGTTTTAGTATTCCGCTATCTGTAAATGCAGGCATTGTGTTTGTCCTCTACTTCCATTCTATCCAAGGTATTCCAACTTCTAGTGCAATTGATGTGCCCGTTAGCATGATGGCCTATTGATGTAGTCTATCATGAAGTAATACTCTGTGTGTGGAATTATGGTATCGCTTTCGCGCTCAAGCACTGGGCTAGGTCCTATTTGTTCAATACGCATGACCCATCGCCCACATCACTGTATTGCTATTACGTGCGTCGAAGGTGGTTCTGGCAGCGTTGGCGGTTGTGATGTCACTGTCTTTCGTTAAGAGGACAATAGTGGAGTCGGATGTATTAGGGTTCATCGCAACTCCTTGCCGAACTAGTGAAGATTCATCACGCGAGAGCTCGTCCAGGACTGATGCTGGTGTATCAGGGTGTTGGGCTACTCCGTATCGAACGGCAACATAGGCATCACGCGAGAGCTCGTCCAGGACTGATGCTGGTGTATCAGGGTGTTGGGCTACTCCGTATCGAACGGTAGGGGTGGTGTCGCGTGCTAACTCCACCAACCGTTCCGGTGTAGTTTCCGGATGTTGCGCCTCCTCAAGCTTGTCCATAACTAAACCCCCATCCCCACAACAAGGTTGGTGTAGAGGCTCGTGATGCCAGGGCTGCTTTGGCTGCTGTGACAACATCTGCATTGTCATCTTCGGTTAGCAGAATGAGAGTTCCGTCAGGCGCACTCGGGTTCTCCGCGACACCTCTGCGGACATCTGGTTTCCCATCCCGACTCAGATCAACAAGCACCTCTTGTGGAGTACTCGGGTTCCATGCGACCCAGTAGTGGACACGCCAATCCCTATCCCTCGCCAGCTCAGTAAGTACTTCGGGCGGTGTATTCGTGTTCTCGGCGACCCGATCTCGGACACTTGCATCCCCATCCCGACTCAGATCAACAAGCACCTCTTGTGGAGTACTCGGGTTCCATGCGACCCAATAACGGACCTTCCACTCCCTATCCCGACTTAACTCCACCAACCGTTCTGGTGTAGTTTCCGGATCTCGCGCTTCATCAAGCGTGCTCATCAGTTACCCTCCCATCCCCCATGCAAACGTTGACCGTGATCGAGTTGCTAACGTTTCCTGAGCAGTTTTGACAACATCCTCGTCTTCGTCCACGCTTAAGAGGGTTAGTAATGCAATTGTTGCATGAGGGTTTTGGGCAACTGCCATGCGAACCATCCAGTCTTTATCATGTACCAACTGACCTAAGTCGCACACTTGCGTATTTATATGGTTGGCGACACCAAGACGGACTTGGGAATAGTCATCTTTAGTAAGTTCTGATAGAACAATTGCCTGTGTGCTAGGGTTAGATGCAACTTGGGCACGAATCAAGAAGTTGTTGTGTTTAGCCAACATCGCTAAATCGTCGGCGGAAGTATTAGTGTTTCCAGCGACAAACTTCAAGATGGTCTCGTTCGCATCGTTTGCCAGCCTATGTAAGGTATCTCGTGATGTATGGATATTGCTGGCCACTGAATGACGAGTTATTTCGTATGCATCATTGACGAGCCTGTCTAAGGTGCTGGGAGCGGTATTCGGATTTCGAGCAACTCGCCACCGGATGTTCTTGTCGGAGTCGTATGAAAGTTGGTCCAAAATATCTGCAATCGCAGGATTAGCATTTTCAGCCACACTGTAGCGCACATTAGTTTCGTGGTCGATTGCCAATCGCATTAGGGTAGCAATTGCTGAATGTGGGTGTTTCGCCACCTCTCGGCGGACGTATGGATTCTCATCTTGCCCTAGTTCAACTAGTAGATCCGCAGGGGCAAATAGGTTCTCTGCAACCCCACGACGGACGTATGGATCGTCATCCCGACTCAACTCAGTAAGCACCTCTAGCGATGTGTTTATGTTGGATGCAACCCCACGACGGACGTATGGATCGTCATCCCTCGCCAACTTTGCCAACCGCTCTTGAGATGTCGCAGAATCTTGTGCTTGATCAAACTTCTTCACCATGCACCTCTCATGACCCATGGTATTGCTGATGACGGTCGTAGATCCAAGGTGGCGTGAGCGGTTTCTGCTACAGACGCATTGGGATCCCTAGTTAAAAGTGTCACGATTTCTGTAGACGCACTCGGATTGCTGGCAACTGCTAAGCGAAAGTTCCAATTGTCACTAATTGCTAAAGCAGCAAGTGTGGCGGTTGGTGCTTTGGGGTTCCGTAAGACTTCAATCACCACACCTTCGTTAGCATCATGCACTAAATGCGCTAATGGCGCACCAAAGGAAGCAGGATGCTGGGCAACGCCTTGTCGAACCCGCCAATTGGGGTCGAAGGACATCTGCTCCAATAACTCTGTTGCGGTATTAGGGTTTAGGGCAACACCCCACCGAACCATCCAGTCGTCATCTAGTGCCAGGTGAGATAAGGCAACATCTGTTGCATTAAGATTGAATGCAACAGCGCAACGGACACCCGACTGTGGATCTTGTTCTAACGCAACAAGCACATTCTTAGGCGCACTCGTGTTCCCCGCGACAGCTGCGCGGACCTCCCACTCCCCATCCCGCGCCAGATCCACCAACCGTTCCGGTGTAGTTTCCGGATCTCGCGCCTCATCAAGCGTGCTCATCAGTTACCCTCCCATCCCCCACACAAACGTTGACCGTGATCGAGTTGCTAACGTTTCCCGAGCGGCTCTGACAACATCATCGTCTTCGTCACCAGTCAGAAGCGTAAGTATCGAAGTGGACGTACTTGTGTTCCTCAATAGGGCTAAGGTGCTAGGGATTAGGGCTACGCCTTCGTGAATAGGTTGAATTACGCCTTGTATCAGCGTTCTAAGCCATGGCAAGATGTATGAGATACTGGATGATAGTGCGTGAGACAATTCAATTGGAGAACTCACTAGCCACTCTCTAGGTGTGGTATCGTCTGCTGTTGCCATCGTGTATCCAGTCGTGTTGAACCTGTTGGCGTTACTGAATTCTGTTAGAAGGCTAGTGTTGGCGACGGCGAGGACTTAACAGATGTCGTTGGCTTTGGTATATCTACCACTATGGTCTTGATCCACGAAGGAACATCATCTACCGGTGGGTTAGAGCCCACCAAACACGCTAATGTAGGCGTCTTTATCGGGCTGCTAGGCCATGGAGTAGCTCCGTCGGTCAAGACGACGATCATGGACGGTGTCGGATACACATCCAAAGCCATGTCGATCCCCACCCTCATGTCAGTACCTCCAGTACGACGTTGACCAAGCTCTGATATCGAGGAGATGTCGCGCACCTGAGATACTTCTGCATCGCAGCAAATCACAGTCGTCTTAACCTGGCGCTGCTTGAACAGTCCTTGCAGCTCGCTTAATGCTGAATCCATTGCATAATCCATATCCATGCTTCCGCTAGTGTCGAGCACGATTGCGATCGTTGTGTCGTTGTAGACTTCGCCAGGAAGAATGAATGGCTTCATCGAAGACGAGCGTCTATTGGCACGAGTCCAGGTTTCTTCACTGTATTGGGTGACCTGATCAACCATTCGACTTGCGTTTCCTCGTATAACTCGTTTCCAGTTCACTTGGGGCTGCAGCAACCGTTTAGACCACTCTTCCCAGTCGCCTGGCACGGTACCCGGAGGCAAGGCTTGAATGTTGTTAGCTGTGCGAACACGCAAACTTGCTTGTTGTATATCGGAAAGCGAGACCGCTCTAGAGTCAGAAGCGGACAGCTCACAATCAAGTGGGTCACCACCAGCGCCGCTCCCACAAGTTGGCTGCATCGCATCTTCTTTGTCATCCGCGATGCCCGCCCCCGAACTAGAGCTAGGAGAACCGCCGGCATTGCCACTCATTTTCTGTGATAAGTTAGACCGCCTCTGTTGCAGAAGCAATTGGTAATAGTCTTCTGCTAGCAAACCAACCGGGAACTCGCGGTCGCCGGGATGAACATGAGGTGGTAAAGGCAAAAAATCAAGATCATCATTGATCTCCATATCCGTGGCTATATTGGCGAGCTTTGGATCGATCTCAGGCGATGCCAATCGTTCCCCGTGTTGACGAAGCACATGGCCAACTTCGTGAATGAGAACGCTCCCTGCTTCCTCTCGGTTCCATTTCGTAGTCAGGGCATCAACACCGAGATAAAGACGTCCGTGTTTATCGACCGCAAAGGTGTCGAACCCGGAGACAAACACCGGTTGCATAGCGTAGATGGCTTCGGAGAAGTATGGACATTTTTGCACCGCCCATAGTCGTGCGAGATGGAAGGCGTCAATTTCATCCTGTAGTGGTTCAACTATTTCTGTATGCTGTGCCATAAGTGATGATTACCCTTCTTGTTGGGTTGTGTACTCGTTCTAGAAAGTCTGAGAAGCTTATTGCAAGCTTTCAATACTAGTGTAGTACAGATATCACATATGTGTGGGAAGAACGAGGATCAGGAGGCGGAACCCACATGGCCCCAGATGGTACTACCAATAACTGAGGCCATGCCAGGCACTGTTGGCGGGAGGACACACAGGATACTTTGCCAACACGCTACAGCATAACAGCATAACGAGTTAACACACCACAATGAGACAATTAATTATGACTCGCCTCACAACATATAGGTGTGCTTCTTGACTACGCAATCGCATCAAGCAAGAGAGCATGAAGTGAAGGGTCGTTCACCAGCTCGCGTGATGCTCTCTCGCGCAAGCGAGTGTGCTCTGATGGGCTGAGTGTGCCAAGCTCGTGTATCAGCCAAAGACAAGGGGTGGCGACATTAATAAATGAGTCGTTAGCCAGACATGCCTCAATCAAAGAGTGCAAATCCTGGGTCGTCAGAGTCCGTTGCTCGGTGCGCAGCTGAGAAGCTGCTTGCGCGATTAGCGAGGGGTCATCTGATAGTTGCAAGATGAGGATGACGGTCTCAAGTGGATCGAGACAATAAGGCTCAGGTAGGCCATCAAAGAGTTGTTGCAAGGAGGATAGTTCATCCATTGAGGGCAATCCTAGCAGCGACCGAATCAGTGGACGGACTAGGCATGACAGCTTACAGGTACTCGGTGTGGACGATATTATTGCTATCCAAGGTGTGTCACAATATGTACATGTAGGTAGACAATGTGACTCATAAACTAGGAAAGCTCAGATAGCCAAGCTGTAGAAGCTGTGGTTCTAGAAGCTGTGACTATTGTCTCACAAATAGCCGGGAGTCATGCAACACGGATCACGGGTTAGCTGGCAGGTGGGGTTTCTCAAAACGAGCATGTGTGAACATAATTGGAAGAAATATGGTGATTCGACCCCACATGAATGCCACTCTCTGTGGCAGAATGAAAGTATCACTATCATAGTCAAGTTCAGGGATGAAGGGTCGATGCAATCAGTTATGCACACACAGGACATACTTTGTAAAGTTAATTACATCGCTGAGGAAATATGTACCCACATTAACAATGGATGGGATTTGCTGACTCAGCTAGCAATAGAAACCGGGAACCAATGGCCGAATCTGCAAGTGGCGACTATGCCCATCGCAACCGCGAAGATGTTTACAGATACATTTAAGATCGAGTCAGTTAGCCCATTCGAAATCGCCTTGGGTTATAGTCTGTCAGTCTCACCAGTTCCTATCGAAATCGATCCTCAAATGGCTCCTGTTTTCCAAGAGGACTTTGGCAATGAGGATGTCCCTGTCGACCTTCTGGCTAGTTGGCCAATGCCTGCCTGCTATATCAAGGCAGATGGGGTATGGGGGTCCGAGATGGTCAAGGGAATCGCTGTGGTTCCAGATAGATGCGATGGTAAACTGCTGGTAGGGATAGATATCGGAGGCACGTTGCTTCCGTTTGTGATCCACCTTGATGAATTCTGCGTCTTTGGATATGAGCCAACTATTGACGGCATTCTCGCATGTACTGATGGCTGTGCCAGCAATGAGTTGGCTAGGGCGATAGTCACGTTCTTACTGCGGTTCGCGTCCATGCTAGAGCACACTCCGAATCAAGAGACCAGTCAACAAAGTCTCGAGACTCGGGTAAGTGATGTCATTTGGGGACAACTGCTACAGTATTGATTTATCATATCCAGTAGCAATGTCAAGAGCCAGTATACTAACTACTTAAGCAACTCAATGAGTGTAGTTCCATGGAGGTGATGATATGCTCGCAGACAATGAGCCCGCACCATATATGAGTGCTCAGCCTGGGTCGGGCATTAGCGACGAAGAGGCCAGACGAACAAAACTGATCCTATTAGGCATTGGACTTGTGCTGCTAATCACCTTCCGCGACTTTGCCCTCATGGACGCGATTGTATTGACAGTGTTGTCATGCATGATCGTCTTGTTCTATCAGCAGGCTAATGCCGGCATGTCTCGCAAGCGACTGAGGACGCTGAAACATCTAGAGCAACAACTTTCCGAGGACCACATCGAACACTAATCATCCGATAGCCGACCATCGGATGATTCTAGAGCCAACGCCAAGCCAAAGCAAGTCAAGGTATTCATTATTTGCGGAATGCAACCACTGTCCGCAGATACCGACATTTATCGGAGTAGGTAATTAGTCTGCAAAGGTGTGGCGAGATTCAGCAATCGTCGGCAAATCGTTGCAGAGGGCGAATAGTAGTTGCTGAGATCTGGATGGACAGCGTGAGCACAGAATAATTGCCGACAACGTGCCTCGATCGCAAACAGCGAGCAGCCAATTGTGGAACAACTCCCTGCCTAGGTATAACTAGGATCAATCCCATAGCTCCACCCCTTAGCAGTTGGTATTGCCTGGATGGTGCCGTTATCAACCACCACCACCTGTGATCCACCGATATAGACGCCAAGGCCATATGGGGTTCCCGCAAAGTCACCAATCGCTGGTTTGGTGCTGATATCGGTGAGCGAGGACATGCCGGTTGGAGCTGGAAGAGTCGATCCACTACTCGCAAGTTGACAGACTGCGTAGATGAATTTGTTGTCCGAGTTCACCTGTTGGCCAATGAGTTCACTAGCTGCTCCTGAAATACTGCCAGCAAGTGGATTATTCGGAGCCGGCGTCGTTGTGGGGCTGGGTGAACCTCCCCCGCCACCTGAGGATGGAGATGTCGAATTAGGTAATGGGGTTTGAGGGGAAGTCGGGCTAAGTGCGGATTTGCTTACCAGTTTGTCAAACACGGCATGGACTTCGTTGACGTAATCGGTAGTTGTAAAGCCTCCGTATTGACAAGCGCCAGGGTTGGTGATCCATGTACCACCACAGTTGTACTGACCAACTGCGCGAATGTCACCAACGCTCCAAGTAGATGATGTGGCACCATCGCCACATAACAGCAAGTCTGCTGCATAGATCGCATCGGGTGCGTCAAAGGCAGATGGTGGCGCTGAACCACCAGAGGGATTTAGTGCTCCGACCATCGCTGCATAGCCACCAAAGGTGGTCGGTTCAAACTGCATGATTCCTTGAGCCCCGGCACCGGAGACAGATCCGGTATGATAGCGCGATTCGACGTAGGATTCAGCGGAGAGTAGTTGCCACGGTAACGTGCATGGCATTGCGTTCCCGGTTGCTTGAGAGAGACCCCGCACTGCGGACTGAATCGTTGGTGAAAGTGATGCAAAACCGTCCGCGTTTGCTGCGGTCTTAAATACTGCCAACAATGCTGGCGGTGGCATGACCGATCCGGTGACTACATACTGGGGACCGGTCACTAGGTTACCTTCGTTGCCGGATGTGATAGAACCAACCAAGGCTGCAACCATAGTCATAAGTCCCAGAGCAATCAATGCACCGGCTGCTGCGAGTTTTTTAGCTAACGGTATAGCCTTCTTTGCGGCCAACGAAGCTAGCTGCGCCTCCATGGTCATTGCAGGTCAACTCCCTACAGAGGCAGCTCGCGACTGTTGTAGGCTCTGATCTGTATTGGTAATAGCGAGCTCAAACTTGGTGACTACAGAATCGAGCACGCCCCATAGTGGGCCAAGCTGGACGAAGGCGCTACCAGGTGGCAGCGTCTGTGGGTCGGCAATCCATTCTGAGGCCCATGGAGTTAGCCCCCACTGCTCTAGGGGGGCTACTGCGTGTTGGTCGAGATGGAAGGCGATTTTGGCTGCAAACTCCCCAGTTAGCGTTTGAGCAATCTTTTCCGCTCGAGTGTTGGTCGCGGTTTGGCTTGTGATGTTTGCCGGGTCATGAACTACCAGAATCGTTGATAGTGTCCACTCCCGACTCAGCTTTAACTGGGTTTGTAACCAAACGATGAAGGGTTCGTAGGCAAGGGCAGACCAGGCTTCGTCCAAGATCAGCATCTTGCGTTCGCCTTTAGTGTGCAAGCGTGGCGTTAGCCATTCAGTAGAGGCGGTCAGCATCGCTGCGAGCCGTTTCGGGTTAGTCAACCACTCGGATAGGTTAACAACGATCCCTCGTGCCGAAAGTGAGGCAAGTTGGTCGATATGAGTCCGTCGATTCAATACCGCACCAAGCTCTTCTCGTAGCAGTACAAGCAGATGCTGGATCTCGGGCATATGTTTCATAATTGGAGTTGGATCGAGATCTCGGGTGATATGGAAGGTAGTCGAGTTGGCAAGACTAATAAAGTCATCCAAGATCGGATTCGGGTGGGTTCCGAGTTCGGCACACATTCCCCTGATGATGTGTTGCACAAATGAAGGCAAAGGGCGATCGGCATATATGTCCAAGAGCGCGGTCAACACTCGAACACGTTGATCCAATGTCTCTTTGTGGTTGTACCCAGGTATTTGGGTGAATGGATTAAGCCCATCTGTCTTTGGGTCAATGTATGCCAGTCCAAGGTTCGAGGCTAATGCCCCGTACTCGCCCTTTGGATCCAGTACATAGAGCGGAATCCCGAGAAAGTTGTGGCGAAGTGCATAGGTCTTGACGAATGTGGACTTGCGTTGCCCGATCTTGCCAAAGACGACCATCGAGTAGCTGCTGATACCGCTAACACCGTAATAATCCCATAATGAGAGCTGGAATGCGGAGTAGGCAATGCGGTTGATGCCCATAATCACCCCATGCGTAAATGGGTTGATTCGTGGGGCCGGGAACAGAGTGACCCCGTTGGGACTAGTCGCCTCTTGTTGATGAAAGGCGTGTATCCCGTCTTTGATCCCAAACCCACGAAGAGCTTTGCTAAGATCGCTCTTTAGTGCATCAAGAGCCATGATTACCTCGCCTGATTCCTAGTTATTCCAAACGGCATCAGCATACGAAACGCTTCTAACTGACGCCCGTTGCAAGTTTGCACGTCGAGTCCGCTGGTGCGAAATGTGCCGTCAACAATCCGGGTCGCGTTACGAACCGACGCTAACTGCTTGGACATGACGTGATACCCAACAATCACCCGATACAATGCAGCCCCGGAAACTATCTCCTGATTGCGTCTAGCTGCGTCGGAGAGTTGGCGAGCGGCCGTAAAGTCGGTCTTGCCCTTGGTTACCTGACTCTCATAGATTGCACCTTCGGCGGCCTGTAGGCTGCGCCCAGCCATCTTAAGCGCCTGATCATTTGGGATCAGATTAAAGGTGACGGTGGTAGCAAGAGCCACGTCTGGTTGTGGTATTCGAGGTTGTACCTGCGCCCACCAGTTGGACTGTACCTCTTGACGAGGCAGGGTTGTTACCATCCGACATTGATGTTTGACGGTATCGGTTTGAACGTAATCTAGTTGGGCTTTGATTACCTCCGGGAACGGAGCTGCAAAGGTTTGGTTTAAGTGCTTATCCGCCCATGTGAATGGGTCGCTCAAGATGCCAATCACATGCCAGCCAATGTCGGTCATCGTCAACGGGGTGGCTGTGACCGCCGCCATCTGTAGCGCCAGCTCAACATTGTGCTTTGTGGTGAGCATGTCGGCAGTGCCGTCGGTGGTGACAAAGAACCAGATATGGGTGTCGCGCATAATCGCTGCTGTCTGTTGGGCGACCTCTTCATAGAATCGCGGTGGCGATACCGGAAGACTATCGAGATGGTGCTGTACCCCATCGGCGGTGCTTGGCATATCAAGAGTGGTAAATCCAAACCGCACCACACCAGGGTTGCGCCCAAAGTCTTGCATCATCTTTTCAATTGAGGCAAGCATCCGATTCTGCTCGGCACTAGGAAGATAGGCAAAGCCGTTCATCGCCGGAATATCGAGCTTCCATAACAGTGCGTTCCCCCATGCGTGAGAGACGTAATCGACTGATCCGCTACGTCGAAGTTCGACCAAGAATGGCGAGTAGTCGGCTTTGATCCCACCGTTGCGTTCGCTATGTTGTAGCACCTGTGGCTTCCAACGGGCAGTCTTGGCTGCATGAGTAGTGATGGTTTCGAGCCAGTTAAACAATGGTAACTCCTGTACGGGTAAGAAAAACCCCAACATGCCAACGGCGAGGATAACGATAAAACCGAAAAGACCAACAAATGACTGATGGAATACAAACAAGAAGATGAGGCCAACAAAGAGAGTAGAAAACGCCTTCGCGAACTGTCTTGCGTTTAGACCAAATGCCAAACCCGTGCGCTGTGGAACACCAAAGTAAGCCATTGCTATATACCCAGCTCCATACCTGGCTCTGGATCATGATAAGCAGGAGGTGAGGCACTGGCATCGGAGGATACCTGTACGGACTCTTCTTGAACTGGTTGAACGTGCGTGGATTCAGCCACATCAGCGACGGTGTTGCTCTGGAATTGAGGGCTAGATGTTGGACTAGACGAGGAGCTAGTAGTCGGAACATAGGGTTCAATGCGCTTGGTTAACGCCTTGGATGCGACATTTCGCATCTGTTGGTGGCGAAACTTAGTGTCGGCACGCATCTGTGGATACATCGCATGAAGAGCTTGAGGCGCATTGACGATATCTCCCTTGATCAGGGCTCGCCCAATGTATGCCGTTCTTGTGGACTTGGCATACAGGCTCGCAATCTTGATTGGTCGACTGATCTGTTGGTAGCGAGTCCTGACGGAATCAGAGGTCTTGCGGTAGGTGCCAAGAGCCTTGCCCGCTGCAGAGAGCACACGATGTTGTGATTGTGGGCCAGCTAAATTGGCACCACCAGAAGAAACGGGGTCGGCAATGGACTGGTCTGGTGTCGGTACTTCCGTCACTGGAGGCGCGTTGACTTCACTTGTTGCTGGATCTCCGGTTCCTGTATCGGCGCCGGTATCTATTCCCGCTTCGGGTAATGGTGCGTCCGTGGTCCCAACACTTTCCTCTTCAACTCCAGTTGTGTTCTCACCAGAACCATTGTGGGCAACAGTGGTGTCTAGGCCAGACGCTGCCATACCTGCATCAGCTAGGCCACTAAGAGCGCTACCGAGTGGACTTGTGGCTCCACCGGCAGTTACTGTATCGCCGATTCCTCCACTGCCAGTATTCGCTGGAGGCGGAGCCTTAGGGGAAAGAGAATCGAGCCCAGCTTGGAGAGGACTACCCTCCCCTCCCATCTTCCCAAGGCCGGAGGTTAAGTTTTGTAGCATGTCAGCACCAGCGATGCCCGACCTGCCATGGATGATGCCGTGCATCATTTGGATAACTTTGGTTGCCCCAAACCCCAACATCAAGGCCATAAGAAGTGGTAGTAGTACTGAGAGTATGTTCATCGATCACTTCCTACTTAGTTGCCGCCGCAAAGGAGATGAGTAAAAACACCCAACTCAACAACATGACGATTACCGCTACGAGCTGCGAAAACGCTGCCAGGCTAATAAAGGAGACGAGTTCTTTGACCCAGCGCTTGCCAAAGGAAAACGCCAATGTTGATGCTGCTAGTGGAAATAGAACCAGCATGAACAACCCCATCGCTTCTGCGATCACCAAAACGGCGATACACAAGAGCCAGAGCATGATCAACATCATCAAGATGATCAGAAATAACCAACCGATGCTCCCGCCAAGTATCTCAAATGCACCCCCTTCTATCACTGCACGCAGGACGCCTGCATTGTTGCCCGAGAAGAGGTTGGCAGACCCGATCACCGACGAGAAGCCTACGGTAAAGAGGAATTTTGCAACTTCACTCGATAGGTAGAACAGGAGCTCAGTGAGTATGGTCGGAACCTGAAAGATGATCAGGATTACCGATCCCAAAGAAAACGCTGTGATTCGAAGTGGTTCTTTGGTGAATCCCTGCTTGCGAATCAAGAAGCTGCGAATCATTGCCAATAGCCAGACAATGATGACCGCTGCTAGCGCCAAGCCCTGCATGTATCCATAGATATCTTGGTACGAGCCTGAGTTAAGCACCTGTTGAAGTCCATCGCGAAATATTGCTGTCTGAATGAGAGAACCTATCCCACCCAGGCCAGATGCGATCCCTGATGAGATGTGACAGGTGATCCCACTAACGATATGGAAAATCCCACCGGGGCAACCAGCAGCTTTATGTGACTGATAGATCGGCTCTGCGGTTTTGTAGACTTTACAAAACTGAGCCGAGGACCCCTTTGGGCATGCAGTGGGCGTCTTGGACGCTTGCGTCTTTTGAACTGTGCTGCAGTACTTTCCAATTCGTCCTGGTGGGCATGACGCTGTAGGCATACGGCAGTATTAAGCCATTGGGAGAACAACGTAGGAGAACAACGTCGCAATCATCATGACTAGGAAAATGCCACCCACTCCGTAGGCCATGAACTTAAGACCCTCAGTGCGCTTTGCTGACGCCATTCCAGCACCCTGTTTGGTGCCAAAGTGGAAGGAGCCCATCAAGAACATCACCAAACCCCAAAAGACAAGGACTGCGCCGGCGAATAGTGCAATTGCTTTAATTCCTGCGATGATGTCGCTAATGATCGACTGCAAGAAGCCCAGGTGTACCTTGGTTAGTGATGGATTAACGTGGAAGAGCTGAGATACAAAACTCGGCAGCGGGGCGTTGGTGGCAAAGATAACTGTCGATGGGTCGATTCCAGACATTAGATGATCCTTTCTATGGTCTCACTAGGTGAGTGTTTATGCTGATGCTCCGAGAAGTTCCTGCAACTCATCGAGCACTTGGCTCTCAAAGCTCGAATCTGTCGTGACCGGAGACTCCATCTGCCTCTTGGCAGCAACCTTGTTCCACTCCTGCATAGCGGCCCCAACCCCGGAACTGGCTTTGGCGACCGCAACCTTGATGAGCTCGATTCTGTCGGTGCTCCCAAAGAGTGCAGTTAGTAGTCGATAGATAGCTAGTGAGGCGTTTGGTGAACGGTATGTGGCGCTGATCGCAATATCCACAAAACGATCGACCAGCATTGCATCCAGATGTTCTCCGTATAGAGCTGCAAAGCTCCACTGTTGGCGCAAACTGGCCATTGGCAACCCAGTGAACAGGTTGGCAACCTCTCGCAGGCTAGTTGTAGCACAGAGCAAGCCAAGGTCGGTTCCAACCCCAGCATCGAGGGCAACCGTGCCGTTAGCAACCGTGATAGCACTGCCAAGATGATTCTGCACTTCGGCTAGTGCCCTAGCGAAGGCATCCTCGGATGCGGACAAACCAGGCAATGAAGCTAATGCAAGTTCACGTACTCCGACCTGTCGATGTATGCCGAGCACGAGTGCTATACGATTAGCTAGCGGGCTAAGCGCTGGGTGTAGACCAAGCTCATCACCAAAGTACTGGATCATCGGCTGAGCATTGCTTGCAAGCGTCCTAATGTCCAGGGTGTTGGCGACATAGGCACTGGCCGTACTCATGTAGGCGACGTGTTGGAGCATTGTCGCAACGCTCATGGTGACCGGGTGTATCCGCATCTGTCCACCATTAACGGGTACGCAGAGCAAGCCGTCAGCATCAATCGTCCAGGTTTCGGGAGCATTCTGAGCTACCAACATGACTAGCGTCTCTGTGCGCCCGACTTGGGAGACAAGGCCACTTAGTGCTGGCTCGCTAATCTCGGTCTTAGCCAAGATTACGTCCATACCGTAGGTGTCCGCCTCCATCCTGGCGTTCGTAAGGCTTGCTCGTGTGCCGTGTCGCTGTAATTCATTGGCACTGGCCAGTGATTGGTTGACAATTCCACGCAACTCGGACTCGTTAGCAATATCACTCGTGAAGTCAGAAAGCCCACTGACCACTGACTGTTCACCCAGTAGATCGCTTGGAACTTCAAACTCATCGCGTGAACGATAGAAGAAGGTGTTATTGGTGCGTAGCCACTCTGTCCATCCGAACTGGGCGAAGATCGCTCTCCACATCTCATCGGTGGCGTTGGGAAGGCCAACGATACCGCGACCCGCAATGTTCACGAAGGTGTGTTCGCCGGCAGTGTTCGCGCCAAGATAGATCAGCCCACCATAAGGCAACCCGTTGCTATCGAGATCGGCGGTAGGCAGCGGACGTACAAATCGCAGTGTGTTGCCTTCTTGTCGGACATACTCGGCAAGCGAGTCCGGGATTGGTGCTGGTGTAGTCTCGAGATGAGCAACAATCTCTCCTTTACCAACCAGGACGGTATCGATACGAGGAGCGCCAAGGGCAGTCGCAATAGCAAGTGCTGAGCGAACATCAACATAGAGTTCTTCGCTCTCGCTGAGGCTAAAGAGTCCGTCAAAGACCGAGGGTTCAGGTGCTACTGGAACCATTCCCTTTGGACGCTTCACCATCTGACGCCCACGGAACTTCTTAAAGGCAAAGGCGCTAGCGCCGGCCAGGATTCCCATCGCTAACAGCTCCATCGCAATAGTGCTCGTTGCCCCCGAACTTGCCGGGGTGGATGCGTTGCCGCCGACGTGTAGGGCATCAACCACGATTGGGGCAACTGCTCCCGTTGCTGGGGCGCTGATATTGATCACCGGAGCCGATGTTGGCACGCTTGGTGCGTTTACATTGATGGTTGGCATTGGAGTTGCCGTGCCACCAAGGTCGGCAACCTGGATAACTTGACCATCATGGATCACCGAAGGGTTGACGATTCCATTGACCGTTGCTGTCTCATTGACAAGATTCGCGATTTGTTGCGGCGTGGCGGTTGGGTTCTGTTGTGCCTCGATCCCCCACAACGATTCACCCCTTGTTACTGTCGTTGTGGTGGTTGGCGTCGACGCGGAGGTATTGCGCATGGTCTGAACGATCGGGGTCGTTGTTACTGCTCCACTCGCGTTAGCGACATTCTTGGCAACAGCTCCGGTGTGACCAAATGACTGCCAAACCAAGAAGACGGTAAAGGCTCCGACCTTGATCCAACGCTTGGTGCTTGGAGTGATCGTCTTATGGGTCAGTTGAAACCCGACAGCAACAAGCGCTGAGAGTACTGCCCATATCCAGAACAACCACACCATGATGACCATGATGTTTAACAGATAGGACTTCAACATGACACCGTTGCTGAAGTTCTCAACCACGGTGTTAAAGTGAGTCAGTGCATAGCTGACGTGATCGGCGGAAGACACCCCAATAATTGGGTCAGCGCGTTGCGCGATTAGTGGCATGCCGATATAGATAAGCAGCAAGACGATAGCTGTTAATGGCCTCCGTCTAGTAGCAGTCTGTTCTGTGAGCACTAGTGTTCTCCTCTCCTGTTAGTGGTTAAGTAACCACGCTCTGTTAGGTTTTGTGCAAGATCTAGGTAAATTCATGGAATTAATTTGCTCCAAAGGTTACAAGTGATGCTGTTCTGGTTACGTGTAGGGTGCCGATTAAGCGAGACATTTCACCACCAAGTGCTAGATAGCTATTAGGGCTGTGGTAGCTGATTGTGCATCGCACCGAACTCACCGAAGGCAAGACACAGGCGACCTTGCCGCTACCACCAGCTGTTTGCAACTCTTGAGCCATGGTGGCGTCGATCTGTTGAACAACCGAAAGTGGGATCTTTAATAGAGCGGCATTTGAGGTGGTGTCGTAGTTAGCAACCAGGTTGGCAGCGTCGTGAGTGATTAGCAACGCTAACTGATCCCCTGTGATCCTCTGGAAGGTGCCGAGATCGGCTGTTGTCGAATAGAGGGTGAGAATCAGCATCGAAAAGATCGAGAACATGGTAAAGATGGTCAAGGCGACAAACCCGCGTCGGTCGCGGTTGAGCTCGTGGAACCTCGCAAATGCTCTATTGAATAACATGGGCATAGAAGACCGCGATTCGTTGGTGGTAGCTAACAGTTGGATCACCAAAAGAGAGTGCGGCAATCTTGCACTGCATTGTGATGGTGACAAATGCGTTGGCGTTGCCTGAGTTGGCGGGAGTGAACCCGTACTGGGTTACTTTGCACGCCATCTTTGGGCTGGCTGTACTGGTGAAGGTGCCAATGGCATTGTTGAGCGCAGCCTTGGCCTGAGTAACTTGCTGAGGGGCTGGTAACAAAGGAACCATCTGCGCTAACCCCTGTGCTGTGAGACTTCCCGTAATCGTCCCTTGAGTGAAGTACATCAGCGACATGAGAAGCAGCCCCCAAAGCAGCAGAATTGAGACTCCAAACATGCCACCTATACTCTCGGCAAAGCCGAAGCCACGGCGATCACGATGAAGTTCGAGTATTCGACGGCGCAAGGCGTTAAGTAACATCAAAGACTCGCTTGTTTGGCTGATGGAACAACGGCTTGGGTCTCTATGTAGTCAGAGAGTATTCCAAAGCTCAAGGTTGTAGCCCGTAGCTGGATTAAGCGGACTGGCACGCTGATACCATGCTCGAATAAGCTAGTATCAACTGCCCTGCAGCTTATGTTCTTAAGCGAGGACGTAGATCTAGGGCATGGTGAGGCAATGTGGTAGCTCTGTTCGAGAGCCATATTGCGTGCATCCATAGTAAGTGCCAATTCAGCTGCTCCATGAGCGAAGATGCTGAATCCAACTGCCGATAGTAGCA
>JAEHJW020004321.1_pt1 | contig 21008 bp, 25 predicted proteins | sample 9271431 | NCBI WGS metagenome assembly JAEHJW02 | reverse complement strand
GGTAGCTCCCAAATACCTTCGTAAATGGTTCTACAATTTCCTCATAATGAACAACGTGCCGGAGCCAGTGGCAGATTTCATTGAAGGTAGAGCCCCGGAATCAGTAAGTTCTATGCACTATCTTGCAAAGGTGAAACAGGCGGATTATTGGTATGCGACTATAGTCTCATTGGCAAAGAAACTGATGTTTTAAGCTATCTTTTTCTTTTCTCAAGCAGTACAGTGATTACTTGTCTCCTTGATGTTTCTGGCTTCTTTCCCATAGGGCTTGTCCTTGCTAAAGACACTATAAGAATCAAGAATAACGAAATTGCAAATGGAATTATAATCATCTCGTTCTGAAACATAATGAATAGTGCATGCAACAAATCATATTGGAGTATATAGGAGTTAGAAGGTACTGCGAATCCAAGAATCAAAGGTCTTGGGAGGAATGGTCCTCCTGGGCCTAAAAGAACCCCAGAATCTGGAATCATTGAAATTATGGCCCGAAATTTTAAAAAAAGAACGAGGTTGAAAATAAGAAATGAAACTATCATCACAGTAGCCATCTTTAGCCATAGGCTCTTCATGATTATCCACTATAATCAACAACAAACTGATACGGTTCGGTAATGTAGCCACAATAACTCATCTGATTTCCATTGATTTCCGTGAAAGAAACAATTTCAGAGAGAAGATTCCCTGAATTAGACGAAGCTAATGACCAAGTCACGTCTCCATAGTTAGGTACTGTCGGATGCGAGACTGAGCCTGGATCTTCCACAATCCATTCAGCTGTGTTTGTGGCCGGAGTGAAACTTACACTTTTTCCCCAGAACTGTCCAGTGGTGTAGTCCTTTATCTCAAAGGTAGAGACTCCATTACTGTAATTAGTCCAAACCTGCACCAAGTTACCGGGATTAAGATGCATGTTATTGTTATAAATTGGAATTGCTGGTGGCATTTCATACCATGGTGTCACGGTCTCCACGCCACTGGACGAAACGTTCACAGCAACACCCGCCTGCCATATGGCGGAATTCTGGCTAAAACCACCTATTCCCACCCAGATCCCAATGGAGTTTGGGTTAGTTCCTCCACTGACAAAGCTTGCGCTTGGTACGTAAAATTCACCGGTTACGCTATTGATAGAACCAGATTGAACAAAGCCTGCCCAATTTGATGAGGTGCCATTCAAAACAAGAACAAGAGTCCCAGCGTTTGTGCCAGTATTTAGATAGGTTGGCGTCCTCTCATAATTTGTTATGCTTCCTGAATTGGTTTCCCACTGGAAGAACTTATAGCCGCTGGCAATGGAAACGGCCTGTATTTCGTATGTTGTGGACGCATCAAGGGTGACAGATTGCCCGTTGGAATAAGTGCTACTGTCAATCTGGATGTTTGCATTTCCCCCGAATACATCGATCTTGTAATTGACCGTGGCTGGTGGGCTTCCTCCTCCGCCACCCCCACCTCCTCCACAGGTGGAGCAGGGCGTAGGTTCCTGAGGAGCAGCAGAGACTTTGCTTCCAAGGTTTCCAAAAATGTTGGCAGAGGAATACTCACCTGTATTGACACCGTGGTTTGTAACTGAAGATATACTGGGAGTAAAGTACATTGCAAGAGGAAAGACAAATAGTAAAATCAGCAACAGTGATAGTACTTTTTCCAATCGCACATTAAATTTATAAAGTCATGATATTTATATTTTGTTCAATGTCTCTACACTAATTGAACCCTTGCAAACCCCTAACCTCTTGCTTTACCCTTATTTACCTCATTATTATGATATTGAACTATGAGCAATGACATACAGAGACGTGTTGTGGGTTATGCCCGTGTCTCAACAAAGGACCAAGATCTAACATCACAGGTTGAGAGAGTCCGGAAACACATCACTGAAAATGACCTGGTTCCTGCTGTGGAAGGTGCATTATTCCATGAGAAGCTTTCCGGAGCTTATAACCATAGACCAGAAAGGGCAAGGATCCATCATTCCTTTTGCATGCGGAATCAGAAAATTTCAAAATGGACCGGTTGGGATTTGCTTATTGTTTTAATCGAATACTGCCTACCTCGACAAAGCAATGGAACCTCCCAGGCTTAAGTCGATACGTAAGTCATAAATACTGTGGCATACTATGGTGCAATATAGTGAGTTAAAGTGCCTACGACAATACAAGTAAGTGAGAAATTGCAGAAAGAGCTTGCAAAACGCAAGATGTATGACAAAGAGACATATGAAGAAGTGATCTGGGATATGATAGAAGACACCATTGAACTAGACGACGAGACAAAGAAAGAACTTGCTCAGGCACGCAAAGAGATCAAGGATGGCAAGTATCACACCTTAGAAGAGGTCAAGAAGGAACTGGGCATTTGACATATCGGGTGATCTTCTCTGATCTTGCCCTCAAGCAGATGAAAAAACTTGACGAAGAAATCAGGCGGAGAATAATTTCAACGATTGAACGGATCAGGATAAGACCAGATGCTTATGTCAGGAAGCTCGTTGGTGATGAAGGATACAGGCTGCGGGTGGGAGATTACAGAGTGGTATTGGATCTCGACAAGGAACAACTAATAATTCTGGTGTTAAGAATAGGACATAGGAAGAATGTTTATAATTAGCAGGATAGCTCATACTCGCACTGGATCATTTCTTGAGGGTTTTATTGCGACCATAGAAACTCTACTGGACAAACGAGTTATGGATCAAATAAATATGAGCAGACAGGACATCGAGAACGGCAAGGTAAGAAATGCGAGAGGCTTTCTTGACGAACTCTGATGTTAGTAGCAAGGCTACGTCAAGTGTGTAAAAAAGTTCCCAAAAATAGACTTGAAGAGAAGCTCATTAGTTTCTTCCGTGCAGAGAACAATCGCAATTGGAAAGTTTATGAACCATATCTCTCGGCAGATGTTGAGTGGGTTTTGTAAGGTCCACCCAGGCGGAAAATTTTGGTTGGAAAAGAAGAATATGTAAAGACAATGATCTGGGCCTATCGAAATATATCTGCAACATTCAAGGTTTTGAACATGGTATCGTACTTAGAAATGGGCCTTGTGATTTCAGAGCTAGAACTCCCCTCGAGAAGATATGTAGATGTCTTCGGGTTTGAAAATGGCCTGATCACGAGAGAAAGAGAGTACTATGACGAAACTGTATGGTTAGGATCCAAATGCAAACCATGAACGCATAACCAGAAGTCGGTGACAAACTCGGCACTAATTGGGTTCGTAAAATGGACCGGTCGGGATTTGATTAAAGTTTTAAGCGAATACTGATATTTCACAAAAAAAGTTTATCTGACCTCATGTCGATACTTAAGCCGAGTGTTTGTAAGACTTCAACTCCTATTACGGCATCATAATCTATCCCATCAAATACAATGAATTCCGGCTCTACTAGACGAGTTTCGAGTAATTTCAACTCTTTAAAAACAAAGGCGGTCTTAATCTCCTTTTCTCTGGATCCGGCAATTGAAACTTCCGTATCATAAAATCTTAGCACGCCTATCTCTTCGAATCTATCGGCCAATAGCTCATTTATATAATTTCCTTCAGCACCAGTGTCGATAAGGGCTTCAACCTTAATTGTTCCCCTAACTCCTGTTACTTCGACGGTATCGGTGATAATGCCCATGTCGTCAGGTTTCCTTATACTTCGTGCCACCAATAAACTTGACTTTTCTCATCATCGACAACTACTAGACATGATTTGCTAAGGCTCATCTTTGGTTCGAGCTTCAAGTTTCCGAGTTCGGCAGTCTGTGTTATTTCGATATTATAGGAAATAACTAGAGTCCACACTTTGTTTGTTTCATTTGGTACAGCTGAGTTTATCCTGAATTTCTCAATCCCAAATTCTTCCTTCATGAATCCCTGGACTATTTTCCTCAGGTCTGAAACAGTTAGCTTCATTGGTTTCAAATAGCCTAACCCAATATAATATTTAGCAAACACGGAGTACTGAGTCGTTTACCCCTCTCATCTTAACTGATGTATAAAATGACGCTGTAAGATAAGTGCAGAATGGACCGGTCGGGATTTGAACCCGAGGCCTCCTGCTTGCAAAGCACGTCAAATACCAGTTTACAGCGAATTTAGGGATAGATTGCTAAAGTGGATGAGGGAGAAGAAATACAGTGTGGCCTACCAGAAAGATGCAGAGAGATACTTATCACGCTATCTTGACGGTAAAACCATCACTGAAAATTCTGAACTTCGCTCAGTTATGGCGGAATGCAAGTCAAATTACATCTATACAATGGTGAGGGTTTATCTCAACTTCCTGGAAGAGAATGAATTACTGTCAGGTGAGGATGCTGACTATTTCCGGAAGGCCATACCATCAAGAAAGACATCTCCTGACGGATTCATACCTTCTGATGAGAAAGTAAGGGAAGCATATTCTAAGATTGAAAGTGAACCCATGAAGACCGCATTCTCCGTTCTGGCAGCATCCGGAATACGCATAATGGAACTTGTGAAGATGATGAAGGAATATGACAGGGACAAGCTCATTGTGAACCATGATATTGCAAAATACCCTTTGAACTATTTCAGAGGTCACAAGAAGGCGTTCTATGTCTACATGCCAAAAAATCTGGCCCTCTCTTTGAAGGAAGTGGAATTTAATGACGATACAATTTCTCATTACTTCAGCGAAATCGGACTTGCCCCAAAGTACCTCAGGAAGTGGCAATATAATTTCCTCATTTACCAGGGAGTGCCCGAAGGTGTTGCAGATTTTATCCAGGGAAGAGCTTCTGAATCTGTAGGGTCCATGCACTATCTTTCAAAGGTTAAACAGGCGGATTACTGGTATAAGAAGACGGTTCACAAATTGGTAAAAGCCTTGAAATAAATTTTAAGGCTCTTGGATTCTCTTTCCCAATCTCCCAACATACTCTTGAAGCCATACACTTTGGTTAACCCCCCTATCAAATGAGTAAAACGATGTAGATTTATCGTCTGAGCAAAAGGCAGCCAGGGCAAGTTTGTCTCCTTTCTGTATTATGGAATCTTTTCTGTCTATATCGCTGTAATGACGTTGAAAAACTGAACTGAGCGAATCCATTTTGACAGACACTAAGTGGCCCTCTTGCATCCATGTTCGGATATGTTGAATATGCCGCTGTATTTCCGTACTAGCTAAATTTACATAATCGCCATTTCTAGGCTCTAAGAGCCGCTTGAATACTTCCCCTAACGTATACACAAAAATCCTGACTTCGAACTCTCCCCTGTTAGAGGGGTTAAAGAATTTGTTGACCCTCTTCTTTCTATCAGGGTCTTTCAAGGAGTTCTGCAAGACATAATCCAGAAGTATGTTGGCATCTATTGATTTGACACCGTTTCTGGTGGTCATTGTAAATACCAAATATTAAAAGATATTATGGTTAGAAAGTTCGCTGAGGACATCCCTCAAGTAATTTCTATCCTTACTTTTTTCGCTGAGTCTTGTAGACTTTAATTTTGAAACAACATCTATCAGCTTGTTGTCTCCAACTCCACTGTTGACAGTTCGAATAGAATCCAGTGTGGCTGCAATTTCAAGGAACAGGGCATCGTTCCCTCTCAAGTAGTGAAGGGCCTTCTCTATACTCTCCGGTACATCTATAGTTCCAGATTTCCACTCATCTTCGGACATGTTGTAATAGTCGTCAGCAAGTTCCGTCGAATAGGGACCATAGAGATAAAGGTCAAAATCATAACTAAGCGGAAGTCCAAGTTTTTTACCGAAGTATACGAACTTTTGAGCCTTGATGCGATTCTCTAGCTTTCCACTTACGATCTTATTCCTGTCAAGGCCCATGAACTTAAGAAATCCAGACAAGAGAAGTCTATCTTTGGCGTCGGACATTTTCTACCTCATTATAGTATTTCTTTAGTCATAATCAATTTTACCTCTATAGGTAAGTGTTCTATAGGTAAGTTTTCTCAATCAAAACCCACTCATCGACTCACAGAACCAGTAAAATAGCCCTGAAGATGATACTATTGAGGGGTGATTTTCTACTTGTTATTTCTGGACAGGAATTCTGATTAATAGCTGATGGAAAAGTAACAGTGAGAACATACCCCTGAACATTTTTCACAGAGGGCGTATTTTAGTTCCCCACAAAGTTGTCGAGGGGTAAAAGAAGCTATAAGTTCACTTCAATTAGTGTGGTCTTTAAGTGTCATTCAATTTCTTCATTGTTTGATTTAGGGAGTTTTTCAACCTTGTTACATTCCCCATTTCCTTTGGGTCTTCAAACGAAAGGTCAATTTCCCTATCCTCCAGTTCTCTTATTTTCACTTCTAAGAGTGCAGTAATTTTCTCCCTTCCATAGTGCTTGGAAAAAATTTCTGAAATATCTGAAATCAGGTTTGCCCTTATATCTGCCTGTTCCTTATTTATATTGACCTTTCTAGTGAAGAGGGATTCAACCAGATTCTTGGCCTCGTCTTCTGTATACACATAGCACAGGATTTCAAAGACGTTCTTTGAATGGTCATTTACAGTAGTTTCAGTTGCTCCCAGTAGTTGCTTTGTGCAAGATTCAAATATGGCCCTTAATGCAACCGACATACTGGTTCTCTCATCTTTCTTGAGCAATCTATTCAGTCTTCTTATCTGTGGTTCCAGGAACTTAAAGAGCTCTCTCTCGCAGTTGTAAAGGTCTCCATCAGGAATTTTTCGATGAAATCTTGCGATTTCTATAACATCTTCAGGTGACACCAGTGGATATCCGCTGAATTCTCTCTGAATAATAGTGAGAAAATAATAGGGGGAGTTCTTTCCATTGTAATCTCTAATTTTCTGTAGTATCTTGCCCCATTTGTGTGATTTGCGCTCATCCTTGCGGAAATAATAAGTTCCCCTCAAAACATTGCCATGGTCGTCAACTAGACCAAATTCCCTTTTCTCCTCCCCCGAAATCACATATGTTAGAGGTAGTTTGAGCCTTCGAGCGGGCTTATCTTCCTCCTTAAAATTATCTGAAAGCAAACGATGGGCCCTGTAGAATGTGGGCCGAGACATCCTTCTATTTCGTTCAAGTTCCTGATATAGTTCTTCAGGTCTCCAAGGTTTTTCGGAGTATTTCTCAAGCACCAAGCTTTCCCTCCAATTAAGGTTGGTCTCATCAATGATATTCATTGAGTATCACAACTAGAATTTGGTATCATTATATCAATTTTTGTTTTGTTTTTAATATCATATTGAGTGACAGTTTAGTATCATAAATTTAATACAAAAATAGAAATGTAGGCTTTTACATGAACTATTGATAACATGCCAAATATCAGATTAGGTTTAAGAAAAGTCGGAAAGAAAGGAGACGGATACTGTATCATGCTCCCATCAGTCTGGATAAGAAACACAGAGGTGCACACGGGAGATCGCTTGCAAATTGAGATGCGTGGTAGAAAGTTAGTCCTTGAGCCAGAGGTGAAACAGAAATGAGTTCGACAGTTTCGCCCCCGCCGAACTCAGTCAAAGAATTCGTGGAACAATATAAGGCTTATGAAGTGTCATTCACAAAAAGAGTGGAAGCGGCCTTATTTTTTGCTGGCAAAGGTATACCGGTACTACCACTTCACACCGTTAAGAATGGAACATGCACTTGCAGGAAAGCCGATAATTGTAAGACTCCAGGCAAACATCCCATGCATAAGAACTGGCAGGATGAAGCCACAACCGATCCGGAGAAAATCAGGAGGATGTGGCTGGCAAATCCAGATGCCAACATTGGCCTTGCCATGGGAAACGGACTCGTTGGAATTGACATCGATGTAAAGAACGGTAAGGATGGTTGGAAAGAATGGCAGAAAATTCTGAAACACCATGACAGCGACCAGATAATTTCTTTGATGCAGCTCACTCCTTCCGGAGGACTCCACATAATCCTGAAGGTGAAGGATTCATCGGTCATAACAGGCGTGGCCGATGCTTTGGGCTCAGGAATCGACACAAGAAGTGATGGAAACCTTCTAGTCGGAGGCGGGTCTGAGAACGAGAAGGGCACATACAGGGTCTTAGACCTCCCAATCGCCAGTGCTCCAGGATGGCTCGAATCCATGATGATTGGAAAATCGAATTGGGTCAAGCCCATGATAAAGCGCATAGAAAATGGAGCAGTTTTCAATGAAGGTGAGCGAAACAGTGCGTGCCTTGCCTATACTGTCTTCTTAAGCAGAAGAGGTTGCACGAAAGATGAATTTGGTGAAAAACTCGCTAATTTTGCCTTAACACGTTGCATCCCTTCGTATGATGATCCATCAGTAGATTACATGAAGGAATATTACTGGCATCCAATAACTGAAAGTTCTCCAGAAATTCCTACTTTCCCCGACCTCGGCAAACCGGACTTCAGGATCTGGGAAATTAAAGAAGAATATGTAAAAGAGGCACTTACAACATTATATGAGTACATCCCTCAGGGCCCAGACGAATTATACGAAAAGGCAAAGAGAAATTTGCCAAATTTGTTGATGCAGTATCTTAAACACAACTTTCACGTTTCCAGGGAAATTGCCTTAGACAAACCTCTTGATTCACTGTTCTGGTACAATGGAAAGTATTACGAGTCAGAAGCAACTAATTGGTATCTCAGGGAGAAACTGGAATATCTAACTTCCAACCACATATCAGGAAGCGAAAAAAACGAAGCCATTAACAAGCTTATGGATAACGCTTACAAGAAGGAAGAACAGGAAAGGTATTTGGCCCTTGAAAATGGCATACTTGATTGTAAGGAATTCAATGTTCTGGACTTCACGCCAGATATTTTCGCAACTGTCAATCTTCCTGTTTCATACGAATTTGGAAGGGGGCACCCAACTCTGGACAAATTCCTCAGTGAAGTAGTTGACGCTAAGGACATTACAAGATTGCAGGAGTGGGCAGGTTATACGCTTATCCCGGGGTATCCCATAAAGAAAGGCTTTATTGCGATCGGGCCGACAGACAGTGGAAAGAGCACATTTCTATTGACACTCAAGGACATTCTTGGGGTAACTAATGTATCCTCGGCAACATTACAACAACTTTCCAAAGCTGACCAGAGGTTCATCACTTCGAAACTGTACAAGAAGCTGGCCAATATCGCACCGGATATGCCAACAAGCTCCCTGAGTGATATCTCTATATTCAAGGGAATCACCGGCAGAGACCTCATACCTGGGGAATTCAAGTACAAACAGCCGTTTGATTTTCAGCCAAGATCCAAACTGCTGTTTTCGGCAAATTCATTGCCCTTTGTAGGCGATGACGAGGAGGCATTTTTCAATCGCTGGGATATAATTGTCTTTCACAAGCCACCTAAGATCGATGCACGACTTCAAGAAAAACTCAAAGAAGAGTCCTCAGGTATTTTCAACTGGGTCATTGAAGGGGCTAGAAGAATAATTGAAAATGGACTGAAGTTCACTGATGCCACACCTACTGCAGAAGCAATGAGAATCTGGACCAGATCTGCAAATCCAGTGAGGGCCTTCTTTAACGAATGTATTGCAAAGGAAGGCGAGGAAGAGAGGCCAGCTTCAGACTTTTATGATGCTTATAAACAATACGCGGAGAGATATCACCTGAAATTTGAAGATGAGGATATTTTTGACATTAAGTTCTCCAAGGTCAGCAGAACCAATGTCTTAAAGCATCAACGGAATAACGTGACTCACAAGTACAGAAAGGGTTTGAGAATTCTACCCTTGGAAGATTGGCCAGATTCTGACTCCTCTATTCCTGACGAGTATACTGAAGATGAAATGGATTCAGATAAAATATTTGAAAAGGTCAGAAAAGTCTTTGCCGGAACAAGTGAAGTCGCCAGAAAACGCGACAACATTGAAAGATGGATTGCTTCAGAGAATGGTATATTGATAGAAACCGCTCATAACGTTATTGAGAAGTGGATATCAGAGGGGACAGTCGTCCCTAATGACAGATGCCTGGAATTTCCGGAGTGGGATGATTTCAATGCTTGAACAACGAGGTGCTTATCTTTACAGGAATGGAGATGTTGTGGGTAAACTGGAAAGCCCTCACTGTATTGCGGTTCGTGATAGAAGACACTACTTCAGGAAGTATGGTGGATTTGCCCTTGCCGTTGAAGCTTATGAATGGCTGCTCAACAAAGGGTTCACTTACTTCCGGGTGATATATAGGCCTGAAAAGAAAATCATCACATACAGAATTTCAGATTTTGCATCTGGTTACAGAATTGATTACCCTCCGCATGGTGAACAGTATGTGCTCCCTACGACAACGAGTCTTGAACCTGACGAGAAATCAGGCTTGAATGGGTAGCCTTCTCTGCTTGCCCCCGATGTAGCGCATAGCCATCTGAAATTTCTCGTCATGATGCTTCGAAAAAATATGGGCAAGCTCATGAACGAGAACCTCCCTAATTTCAATTCTGGTAAGTTTAATAGCATCCTCCCTAACCAAAATGGTTGACCCTTTGAGCATGGAGAGAATGGACCTATCCCTGAATTTCCTGACCAGCTCAAAATCAATTTCTCCAACAATGTAAAAATTTCCGTTTTTCTTCAGCTTCAGGAATTCTGATTTTAGGATTCGTATCAGTCTAGTTTTCATATACTCCATGAGAGCGTGTTTATCAAAGGAAAGCGGTACGTAGAGTATGTCACCGGAGTGTTTTGGTCTTTTCCTCTCGCACCTTACTATTGTTGTAGTCTTTCCTAAAATTATTGCATCAGAATCCAAATGTCTCCCTCAAATTCTTGTATATATTCCCGACAACCAAATCTTCTTCTCCAACATCTCTTGGGTTAAGTATTTTGATTGCAGAATATCTTATTGATTTCACAATCTCTTTTCTGTCTATTTTGCGTACAGTTCTTTCCCCTTTCAGAAGAAGTTTAATGCCTTCTCTGCTGGCCAGATCCTCACAGAATTGATTTAACTTATCATTTCCAATCTTGTCTATTGCAGTTTTTACGGCCTCTCTGAACGCAGTCTTTATTTCACCTTCGGTTGATTCAGCGGCTTCAATTGAGTCCAGAGTATCCTTTATCGCCTTTATTTCAGTCAGTATCTCTTCATTTACAGCCTTGGCTCTCATCAATTTCTGGTACGCATTGACTATTCTCTCCAGAAGGCTTGGATATCTGAATCTTCTTCCAGATACATCAATATGCCAGGTGTTCAAGGCCCTCAAGGCCGATGCATAATCCTTGGTTCTCCCTAAGTTGTTAAGGTATGCTCTGTCTATGGTAAAACTTCCTTTCTTTTCTACATCGATAAAGAAATTCTCACTTACGATCTTCTTCACTCTTTCATAGGCATCCTGTACCTTCTGCTCATTAACATCCCCCAATTTCAGGTTGTTGACATACACACCATAAGCTTTGGCAAGAACTTTGTATCTGTCCATGTGGCCCAACAGGTATGATTTTGCTCTCGGCAGGTTAAGAATTGCCGTGAGTTTCTTAAAATTCTTTTCAAAGTTTTCTGAAATCTCAGAGTCAGACAGGAGCTTCATCAATTGGTCAAGGTTCTCGTGGCTGTCACTTGAGAAATCAAAATCGCCGAAGAGTTTATAGGTTTCATTCAGTAATTCAACAAAGTCCTTTTCAATTTCCTCTCTTGATATGACTATGCCACGAATCCCCCCGTCTGATGACATTCCTTCATATTTTTTTAGGGTCTTGTTGAGGGTTTCAAGCAGATACACATAGTCAATGACATAGCCATAATCTTTTGTACTAAAAGGTCTGTCAGTTCTCCCTATGGCCTGCAAAAGGCGTTCCTCAAAGAGGGGTTTGGCGAGATACATTACCCACAGCTTTGAGGAGTCAAATCCCGTAAGAAGCATATCCGTCACTATGAGTATCTTTGGGTTTTCAGAGAAATCAAAATTTTCAGCGAATTCTTTGCAGGCTTTCCTGACATCTTTGCCCGTCCTCTTTTCAAGCTCGTCCCTGTATCCCTTAATGAGATCGGAGACCTCGTTATGTCCAAATGTCATCACAATCTCAGAGGCCTCCGGGGAAAGCAATGTATCAAGTTTCCTTTTGTACATGACACATGCCTCTCTATCCACTGCCACGAGCATGGCCTTTAGACCCGTGTTGCTGCCTTCAATCTCGCTCCGGAAATGGTTGGCAACATCTCTTGCTATTGTATCGACGTTTGCCTCCGTTTTATACAGCTCCTTGATTACCCTAATCTTTCTGTTAAGCAGTTCCTTTTCAGGTTCAGATAAATCCTCTGTTTCTTCATCGTGGTCGAGTGCCTGCTTTATTATCTGGTCTTTAACCTCTGGAATCGCAGCGTTGTATTCATAAGCTATGGGGACAGTGAAGTTGTCATCCTGGGCATCTTTCATGCTGTATCTGTCCAGGTACAGTTCTTCTGGAGGGCAGAATTCTTCGAAGGTGTTCCTTACCTTCCCCCCAGTGTTCTTTCTTATGGGAGTACCGGTGAATCCGAAAACAAAGGAGTCTGGAAACGCATTTCTGAAGGTTGCTGCCATCAGACCATACTGTGTTCTGTGGCTCTCGTCGACCAGACAAATTACATTTCTGCCCTTTATGTAAGAGTTTCCAGCTATGGATTTGAAATTCTCAGGGCTGAACTTCTGGACAGTAACGATGAAGACCCCAGGTTTCCCCTGGCCGTTGTTGTAGTCAATAAGTTCCGCCAGTTCCGTTGTGTTGTTTATGCTGTGAGTAAGCTCCAATCCCTGTATATCAGAAAATCGTGTTAGAGCCTGATTGTCCAGATCCTTTCTGTCAACAACAATGAGAAGTGTGGCATCCGGCATCTTCTTCCTTATCTGATATGCTGTGTATGCCATTATCAGTGTCTTACCCGAACCCTGCCAGTGCCATATCAATCCGGTTTTGACGGCCTCATCCTGCTTTCTGTCAATATTATCCTCAATTCTTTTGAGAATCTTCTCAGTAGCCCTGAACTGCATGTATCTGGCCATTATCTTTTCATTTCGGTCACCCTTCTTTCTTATGTGCAGATAATTGGTCAGAATTTTTATGAAATTATCAGGATACAAGGCCCCATATAGCAGTGTTTCAACCTCATTTTCTGGTGTTGGTTCAAGAGGGTACGAGGTCTTCCATTTTGCCCTGATATCCTCACCCTTCTTATTGAAGAACAGGGGGAAGAGTTCTCCCTTTACACCGTTGTTTATAACAGCCAATTGCAGGTAGGTGAACAGTTCCCTGACACTTTCCTCATATCCCTTTATCTGGTTATAAGCCAGTTCAAGGGTGCCCATATTGTAAGGGTTCTTGTTCTCCATAATCACAAGCGGAATTCCATTGACGAACAGTACAACATCAGGTCTCTTGTTGGACTTGCCTTTGACACTAAACTGATTTGTGACTATGAAGCTGTTATTGTAAATTCTTGACTCGTCAAGTAATTTTACAGTATGAATCTGCTTGTTTTCGTCCACAACGCTAACTCCTTGTTTCAGGAAGTCCAGAAATTTGGCATTTCCTTCCTGTGATGGGGTCAATTCTTCCAATTTTGAGATTGCATCGGAAATGAGCGACTCTTGAATGGGATTAATTTTCCTCAGGCTGTTAAGAAGATTCTCCATGAGTAAAAAGACACCATTATTTCTTTCTTCGAGGTCTTCCGGGGAGTTGTAGATCCATCCGTAATCCTGGAGTTTTCTTATAATCCATTCCTCGTTGGAAGCCTCGCTGACCATCAGACCTTCACCCTCATCTTTCCAGTCAGGAGATCGCCCATCAGTCTCTGCTTGATGGTTTCTAAATTTTCCCTCTTCTTGCTTAGAAGGGTTAACTTATCATCTATGCTGGATAGAATCTCAGTGATTTTGTTCTGCTCTGAGATAGGTGGGACTGGAAAAGCTAAGCTAAAAAGAGAATCTTTTGGAACTCTCTGTCTTCCCGTTGTCCCAACCATGCTGTCAATAAGCGGCTTCCTAAAGAGGTTTGTTTTCAAAAGGTAAAATGTAAATAAATTTGTAAGAGAATTTTCAGAGACAATAGGGTATACCTCTGAAGTTGCGAAAGCGTGTCCCGATGGTATATTTGGAACAATTCCCTGTTTTCCGTTTTCTACGGAGGGGGTTATTTTTGGGAGAAGTATATCGCCGGGTTCGCAATAGGTTGGAGGTATGACCTCGCCTTCTTTTAGGGACTTGTATTCACAGTATGTATTCTCGTCAGGAATTAGCTCCATGGGAATAGCATACAACGCATCCACTTCTGCCAGCTTCTTTTTCTTTCGAATTTCTAGTACTTCACAAAATGGCTTCAGGTCCCATTCTTCAGGTATTTCCCCAATCTCGGTTTCTTTGAATTTTGTGTGTCCTATACCTATAGTAAGAAGTCTCTGCATTAGCCCCTTCTTTAACTGTTCCGTCAGCGTTATCTGTTCGTTAACCTTCTGGATCGCATCATCTGCTGTTGTAAGGATTTCTGCAATTTTTTGCTGCTCGTTCAACGATGGACAAGGTATTTGCAAATTCTCTAACGTTGATTTTTTAATGGAAGGCATTGTCGTAATGTTTGATAGAACTTTAAGATCCACTCTGGAAACAAAGTAATAGTATAGAAATTCATCGTGAAGTCTCCTTGGGACTATACCTGCTACATTATTGTCAAAAGTGGCTTCCACAGAGAGAATTCTGAATTTATTGAGATAAACTGCCATTCCAATTTTTGGAAATATGGTAGTGCCTGCAGGAAAAACTTTCGCATGTAACAGTTTGAGTTCTTCTCTTCCAACAAAATTGCTTGCTGTGTTAACATATTTATTGGACAGGTTCATATCTCCTACCTTTACGAATGGGTAGGTACCTTGATCCTTTCCTTGATATTTTAAAGGAAATCCATAACCAGAAACCACATCGGCCACTTCAGAAAGCTTTACAATTCTCCATTCCGGAGGGCCTGTTTTATTAATTGTTAAGTCGTCTCTAGCCCCCTCTGAATTATTCAATATAACCTAGCTCCCTGAGATAACCGTTGAGCTTGTACTCAACTTCAGTAAGTTCGATATTTATTTCATTAAGCCCCTCAATAGTGCCTGAAATATCAATTGAATTTTCATCGTTAACTGGGTTTACATAAGTGCTGACATTCAAATCGTAATCTTTTGCTTTTATTTCCTCCACACTAACAACTTTTGAAAACCCCTCTTTGGATTCGAAGTCTGTATAGGTTGAAACTATGTTATTGATATTTTCTTCGTTTATTATATTCAATTTCTTGATATTTTGGTGCTTCCCGAACTCTTTAGAAGCATCTATAAACAAAATATCATCTCTGTGGCTCTCTTGTTTGTTCTTATTGAAAGTGAGGACAACTCCAGCTGCTCCGGTATTGTAGAATATTTTGTCTGGCAACAGAATAACGGACTCCAGAGTCTTCTCATCAACTACCTTTTTTCTTATGACTTTCTCGGAATTTCCCCTAAATAGTACTCCCTGGTCCATGATAACTGCCACTTTTGATTTCGAAGTGTAAAGCATATGCTGTATCCATGCCCAGTCTCCGTACCTCTGAGGAACAAAACCATCGGAGTATCTATCCTTGAATTCTGCCTGTTTCAGCGTTTCTTCCCCATAGCCTTTTTGGGCCCACGGTGGATTGGCCAGGACAAGATCGAAAGGCCTCAACCCAGAAGCTGTTTTAAATTTAGGGTATAGAAGGCTGTCACCTACTTCAAGATGAGATTCAGAAATCCCATGGAGAATTGTGTTCATTTTTGCCAGAGCATAGGTCGTTGGACTTCTCTCTTCACCATAAAGGCCGACACGATTTGCACCATCTTCGCCGATTTTCCGTTTTACATGTTCATATGCCTCAATGAGCATACCGCCAGAACCGCACGCAGGATCGTAAACGCTCATTCCAGGCTGCGGGTCCAGTATGTCAACCATAAGCCTGACAACCTCTCTAGGTGTGTAGACTTCACCTTCCTTGGCCTTTTCGGGTGCGAATCTCATGAGTATGTGTTCGTATGCATCTCCCATGGCATCGCCTTCAATACACCTGTTTGAAAAGGTGTATTTGTCAAAAAGAGCGATTAACTGCTCAAGGAGGATTCTGTTTTCCCTGCTCTTCGTGAAATCAATGAAGTCTATCCTGTTTATGACCCCATCAAGCTCTTTGTTTTCCTTTGCAATTTCATTTATGGCCTTTGACAGGTTTTCCGTGAGCTTTTCCTTATCCTTTCTTATGTTATCCCAGAGCACATTCTCTGGAACCATGAAGCTGTGGTATTCCTCTCTCACTGCACGTTTGATTGCTTCAGATTCATCAATTCCCGTCTCCTCCATGATTTCAGTCTTTGCGTCCTCTACTTCCTCTTTCCATCTGTCACTCAACCTTTTTATGAACAACAAAACCAGAATGTACTTGTAATCCACTGATGTCCTTATCAAATCTGCAGCATCATCCACCAGTTTGATAAGGTCAGCTTTTGTGACTTTTCCAAAGCAATCAACCATAGCCATAGAATTCAGAGAGATAAACATAATAAAATAATATTAAAGTTACGTGACAAATCGGACATGGTTACCATTGAATCCGAACACATGTATTACAGACACAATAATAATGTGGATTAGGAAGAATGATTTGCAAAATTTATAAATATGTAAGAATGTATTATTTTTCTAATGACCACATGCTGTCACTGTGGGAGAATTCTATACTATCGCCAAAGTGTGAAGAGGCATAGCGGTTCATGGTGTTATTATAACAAAGGTGCTTGCAGTTTTGACTACAATTATGCACATGATGAGTCAGAGGAAGGGCAAGAAGACTTCAAGAGAAAACTAATCAAGGGAATCGCCAAAGGAGCCATCATCGGTGCAGCACTAGGTGTTACGTGCTTGTTGGTGCACGTCGCTTGCATTATTACTGCATTCATACACCAGCATTATTATTTTAAGTCAGCAGCTTCATCAGTATATTCTGTTCTGAAAAACAAGTCTGAACACGATAATCATCCAGTCAAGGAAGCTGCAATATCCGGAACACTGGAAACATCAAATGCTGCCGGTACCGATGCGCTATCTTCTAAGCTCGGAGCTAAATTTGCTGAAATTGCCCACGCAAGGTCCGGAGCATCATTATCTTGGGCTGGAGAAATAGGAAAAGAAACAGGCAGAGGAATGCTTGAACAGGGTTCTAGTGCCGTATTTGACTGGGGCTCAAAGGTAGTTGTGTGATAAAAATGGAAGATACCAATGATAGAGATATGAATTTCTCAGAAAATTTTGTTATAATATCATCCAGAAAGACTGATTTTCTGACCCGGTTCATTGAGAAACTGAAATCTGAAAGTGAAGAACGCATACAACCAGACACCATTTCGGAAGTTGTGCATATAGTAGCTTCTCTGGACCCTTTGCTGTTTGTTAGTCAAAAAGAAATCAAAGAAGGCCATCTTCACCTCGACACCAAGCTTGAAGACCTTGATAGAGAAAAGATCGGAGAGGAGATAGCCAAAAAGATGAACGGGTTTACTGAATAGGTAGATACAACCCAGGAATCAATCTAGTAAGTGAATACTATCCTAACCCCTCAACAACCTGGAAAGCCTTTGATATAGCCTTCCAGTGAAAGATGTTGAGGGGTGGCATTTCATTGTTATTCTATGATGCCTAAATGTTTTATTTTGCTCCAGGAAACAACAGTAGGAAAGCACCCCTCGACATGTTGGTACAGAGACGCTATTACACTGATTCAGAGAGTTGTCGAGGGGTCATCTTGACTGATTCAACTCACATTTCACTATGTCATTTTTTACGGTCATTTTTCAATTTTCTCCAAAGTGGTAAGTCACAGATGACTTTGGAAGAACTGCAAGGTCTAAGAGCATCACTTTCGCATGAATACTACACTTTCATAGGTTTAAGGTGAAAGGAAAATTACCTTACAAAATGCCTATTTTTGATGAAATTTATACCTATAGAACAGATATATGATTTATAGATGACCACTATGTGATTTTGTAAATGTTAATATAGATGATTTTAGTTAGTTCTTCATGTCAAAATCCAGGCACTATCCTCCTTCTTATATGAGATATCAGATCGAACATCCTCCAGTTACAGTTCACCTAAGCAAGAAGGTCAAGGAGAACTTAGATGCTGTCAGGGGAAACAGGTCATACGCGGAAGTAATCAATGAAATTCTTGATGGAACGTTCAACCTGGAAGATGAGGTTAAGAGACTCCCTCTAAACGAATCTGTAATTTCATACGCACGCGGATTTGAAGAGGCAGAGGAGCGTTACGCGCAACTGGGCACCTGTCTCAAATGCAAAGGCGAATACAACTACCTCTGGAAAGACGGAAAATGTGACAAATGCCATAAGAAGACTGAAGGCCCGGATTTCTCACATTTCAGGGACAAGATACCAATCACATGGATTGATGAGAGCGACTTTGAAAAGGCAAAGATAAAACTTCCCAATCTTGAGAAGATATCGTATGAAAACGGATACAAACGTGGCTCCAAAGAAGGAAGGGATGCAGGTTACAAGTTAGGTTATGATGAAGCAGAAAAAAAGTTCAAGATAACCTATCCCTGTGCCAGGTGTGGAAAGTCTATGGAAATGCACCCAGGTGATGAGGACCATAAAGAGATGATGACATATATGAAGGACCATGAATGGCACCATTCTAAATGTTCAAGTTAGTAGATGAGACATTATTTAGCTCAAGGGAATGAGTTTAATCGGCGAAATCATTTGTGCAACACTAAATCGTTCCTCACGAATGGTGCGCAATAATCTATAATTTAGGCCAGTTTCGTTCTTTCTTTAACTGTAAAAACAAAAGTTAATACTTATCGAGTACGAATATAATTAAGCCATTCTCCGAGGGTGGGTTTTACTTCCCTGACATACTCCCTTACCTCGCCTTGCTGGGCGAATTTTTTACTGAAGTGAATTTCATCTCCACTTCTTTCAAGCTCATGAAGCTTAAGGGCATAAGAGAGAGTTTCTGACATCTCTTCATCCTCCAAGATTTCCTTTATCGTATAAGTCTGAACTATGGTTAATATTAGTTCTTTAAGTTCAGTAGATCTAAGACTCCTTATAGATTCTAATAAACCTTCTATTCGTTCTTTATCTCCTAAAATGGCTTTAAGGTGACTTATAGTGAGAACATTCCCTTCAAATGCCTTGATTACTTGTTCTTTTTTTGTGATAATATCACCATTTCCATTTTGCTTGGGTGGAGGCATTCTTCCGCTTCCAAGCGCCACTACATCGCTCATGAATATTTCTTGGCCATGTGGCCCGCTGAGTGACTTGTACCGGCTTTCTCTTTCAATTCCAGTGGTTATTATAGCGACATCTAGGTCCTTAAAAACACGAATCAAATCCCTTAAAATTGGCTGCATTTTTACAGGGCTACTGTAATGCAATCCAATGGCCGGAATGTGCCCTGAACTCACTGAGGATTTCAAAAAAGGCGTAACATATTGAAAAGCAGTAAAATCCTCATCGGACGGGTCCAGAAAAATCATAGGATAGGGTGCATTGGATTCTCTGTCGATAACGTATCTCTGCCATAGATCTTTTATATCTTCTATTGGTATAAAATGCGGAAAAGTAAGTCCCCAGAACTTTGCTCCAGTGTTTGAGGCTATCATTGCAGAATAATCATAAATTCTCTCATATTCTTCTTTTCTTGAAGCTAATACATGTTTTGCTTTATTCTGTGGTCTGACAATGAATCCGTGCAATGGTGAGTATTTCATTTTAGACATATGTCGGTCGACTGAGGCATTCAGGCTTACATAACCATTCGTACCCCGCAATAACTTCCTTAGCTCTGTTTCTTTAAGGGTCTTGTCTACTATCGAGACGTCAGATGAGATCTTCACTATTTCTTTCAATTTTGAATTAGCATTGTATTCTACTGTTGTTGCAGACCTAGTTGGAGATGTTATCTGCTTTCCATCTACGTAAATAGTTCCCGACCTAAAATAATATGGAACCGACCCCACGTAGTTAATATCTGCACCAGGGGACTCCAATTTGAAATTTATATCTGACAAATCAATCACCACGCTCACGTAACTTGTTTTTTCGGGAAAGATACCTATCTCTCACCGCTGAATTTACAGTATAGTCTGGAAACTCTTCGTATACAACTTTCATGATTCCATCAGTGCCTTTTTGATCGAGTCTGATTCTAAACTCAACGAGATCCTCCCATACTTCAGGCTTATATTCTTCTCTCACTTTCTCTAGTACATTGTGTCCTCGACCGTTTAGCCCGATTTTGTTTCCATCGATGGAAAGGACTCCATCACCATGAAGCTCTCTGAGTTTGTTTGCAAGATATCTGCTGTATGGCCCATATCTATGCGGGTAGAATGAGATATCAGGGGGATTTATCAGCTTACTCCTCATAGTTTTTAGAAAAAGGAATGCTTCTTTCACGATTAGCGTCCTTCCCCTTATCGGGATTCCTGTTGTTCCAAGTAACATAACAAGGAAATTCTTAGTTCTATCCTCTAATATCTCTTCCCCTATTTTCTCTATATATTCGTCATAATACTTGGGGTCGATAAGCACACGACCCTCATCGGTTTCATAGGCTGGAATACCAAAATAGTTTGTTAATTTCGTGTCATTCCCTCCAATTTTACATAAGCTGATTCATCCATTCCAACAAAGCATGTCAATACATATTGCTTTCTTCTGATTTTAATTCTTACATCGAATTCGAAAGGATAAACTGGGATCTCAAACCTTCTCAGTTCAGCTGATAAACTTCTTGGAAGCCTCTTCTTGAGTTCTGGGAAAAGAAGCGTCATATCACTTAGTGCAGTTATTCTGTAGTAATCTGAGAAAAACTGATCCCCCATCCAAACTCTGTGCCCGGATATCATAATTGGCTCATTAGTGTCGAACGAATTGCCACAGTCGTGGCAAGCCCACCTCTCTTTTCTTGGAATTATTAATCCAGAATTTATTTCCTCACCTTCAATGTGGCTCCTGTTTATCTTTATCCTGGAATCGAAACCTGCCTCAGTATGAA
>JAEHJW020008294.1_pt1 | contig 21012 bp, 27 predicted proteins | sample 9271431 | NCBI WGS metagenome assembly JAEHJW02 | reverse complement strand
CGACAACCTGACCAAGTCGATCCTCGACGGCCTCACCAAGGCGGGTGCCTGGGAGGACGACTCACAGGTCGTGGAGTTGCACGCGGTGAAGGCGAAGTCGGTCAACGAGCCCAGGGCCGAGGTGGTGATGGGGCTGGTAGCAGCGGGCGGGTAGTCGGGTCGGTGGCGGCTCCCGGCGTCAGGCATCTGGCCGTGCTAGGGCGTGAAAACCTTGAGCACGGGGCCTGGCGACCGGGAGCCGAAGGGGGATGGGATGGTGAAAATGTCGCCTGACGAGCTGTTCATCTGCATGGCGCTCCACTGCACGCTGCCAGCTCGCGTCTGCGCGGCTAGGCAGGCCGTTTCGGAGATGGAGTTGACCCGCGACCGCAACCGGGGCTGGCGGCCGCGCTCCGCCTCCCGGAAGGCGGCCCGCCCCCAGGAACGCGGCGAGTCCACCACGTTCCCGCTCTGCGTCACCGCCCAGTGCGCTCAGGGCCGGCACAACCTGCTCGCCCTGGTCAAGCACCAGACCAACAGCGTGAAGCACGGCCAGCGCTCCGACCTACCGGCGCAGTACGCCGCCCGCGTCGCCTGGGAGGCCGAGCACCCGGAGATCCCCACGCTGGACGGGCCGCCACCCTGCGCGCTACTCGGGCGTGATGGCGCGCGCCCCTCAGAGCAGCGGAAAAACAACCGGAGGGGGACGGCGACCCCCGCTGGGGCGCCGGTTCCCGAAGGGAGTTTCGGGCAACCCCGGGGGCCTGCCGCGAGAGCACCGGGAGCTGCGCCAGCTCGCCCTGGAGAAGTCGCCGGAGGCGCTCGAGCGGCTGGAGCAGCTCATGCGGCAGAGGTTGTCGCCCTCGGTCGCCCTCCAGGCCGCAACCGCGATCCTCGACCGGGCAGGGCTGAAGCCGTTCGCCGTCGAGCCCGAGAAGCATGACGTCCGAGTCCACGACCCGGCCGGCGCCGTCGACGCCCTCCGTGCGCGAATTGCTGGCCTCGCTTCCGCTGAAGGACCGGCTGGCCGCGGTGGAGGCGCTGAGTGAGGAGCAGCAGCAAGACCTCGTCTTCGCCTGGCGCGATCTCTGGGCGCGGCCGAAGCAACTGGCGCCGGCGGGGGACTGGCGCACGTGGCTCGTCCTCGCTGGCCGCGGCTTCGGCAAGACACGCATGGGTGCCGAGTGGGTCCGCGAGCAGACCGACCTGCATCCCGGCTGGCGTATCGCCATCGTTGGCAGGACGGCGGCCGACGTGCGCGACGTGATCATCGAGGGCGAGTCGGGGTTGCTTTCGGTGTGCCCTCCCTGGGCGATGCCGACCTACGAACCCTCGAAGCGCCGCCTCACCTGGCCAAACGGTTCGATGGCGACCGCCTACTCGGCCGACGAGCCCGACCTGCTCCGCGGCCCCCAGCACCACGCCGCGCTGGCCGACGAGCTCGCCACCTGGCGGCGAGGGGAGGAGACCTGGTCGAACCTGATGTTCGGTCTCCGGCTTGGCACGAACCCGCGCGTGGTGGTGACGACGACGCCCAGACCGCTGCGCCTCATCCGCGACCTGCGCGCCGCCCCGACGACCGCCATCACCACCGGCTCGACCTACGAGAACCGCGCCAACCTCGCTCGGCCGTTCCTCGACCAGATCGTGACCAAGTACGAGGGCACGCGCCTGGGCCGCCAGGAGCTGCAGGGCGAACTCCTAGAGGACATCCCCGGCGCCCTGTGGACGCGCGCCAACCTCGACGCGCTGCGCGTCAGGTCGGCGCCCACGCTCCGCCGCATCGTGGTGGCCATCGACCCGGCGGTGACGAGCGGCGAGGACTCGGACGAGACCGGGATCGTCGCCGTCGGCAAGGCCGAGGACGGGCAGATCTACGTGCTCGCCGACGAGACCTGCCGGGACACGCCGCTCGGGTGGGCGCGCCGGGCCGTGGCGCTCTTTCGGCGGCTGAAGGCCGACCGCCTCGTCGCCGAGGTGAACAACGGCGGCGATCTGGTGGAGGCCACGCTTCGCGCCGTCGACAAGCATCTGCCGTACACGGCCGTCCGCGCATCCCGCGGGAAGCGGTCGCGCGCCGAGCCCATCGCGGCGCTCTACGAGCAGGGGCGCGCGCATCACGTCGGCACGTTCGAGGCGCTCGAAGACCAGATGTGCATGTTCACGCCGGACGGCTTCGACGGCTCCCCGGACCACGTCGATGCGCTGGTCTGGGGCGCTACCGAACTCACCGAGGGGTCGGCCGCCACGTTCGCCGGCATCCCCGAGATGCCCGTCTCGCAGCGGAGGATCTGATGGCCAAGAAGACCCAGAAGCCGCAGCAGCCCTCCGACGCTCGGAGCTTCGTCGCCGGTCGCCCCGTCCGCGACCTGCCCGTCGCCACCTTCCCGGGTTGGGACAGCGTAACTTCCGTCCGCGGCGCGCTCGTGCAGCTCGAGCAGGGCAAGTTCGAGCTCGCCGCCATGCTCCTCGACGCCATGGAGCAGGACGACCGGGTGAAGGGCACGACCGCCGCCCGCTATGACGGGCTCCTCGGCCTGCCGCTCGAGATGCGGCCGCCGACCGGCGAGGAGGACAACCCGAAGGCGCTGGAGATCGCCGAGGCCTGCGACAAGGCCTGGTCGAAGATGGCGCCGACCTCCGAGCTGCGCGACATGCTGCGCTTCGGTCGCGGGCTGGGCTTCGTCTCCGTCGAGAAGGTCTGGGAGTACGGCGACGTCTGGCTGCCGCGGATCAAGGTCCATCACCCCCGCTTCGCCTACTGGACCTGGGGCATCGGTCCCGAGGCCGAGGGAATGGGTTCCTTCCGCGGCTTCAACCTCATCACGCAGGACGGCGTGGTGATGCTCGACCTGCGGGACCCGGCGGTCCGCAGGAACTGGGCGCTCTACACGCCGTTCGGCTTCCAGCGCGGTTGGGCGAAGGCGCTCATCAAGTCGCTGGCGATCCCGTGGCTCGCCAGAACCTGGGCGCTCCGCGACTGGGCGCGCTATTCCGAGGTCCACGGGATGCCGATCCGGGTGGGCGAGGTGCCGACCGACGCCGCCCAGGAGGACAAGGACCGATTCATCCGCGAGCTCGCTTCCCTCGCCAACGAGAGCACCATCCGCGCGCCGCGCGAGCAGGACGGTACCGGCTTCGCCGTCAAGCTGGTGGAGGCGGCCGCGCTCGGCTGGGAGGCGTTCAAGGGTCTGCGCGAAGAGGCGTCGGACTCCATCAGCGTGGCCGTTCTCGGCCAGACGCTCACCACCGCGGTCAAGGGCGGCAGCTACGCGGCGGCCAAGATCCACGACACCGTCCGCCAGGACATCATCGCCAGCGACGCCGGCACGATGTCGGAGACGCTGCGCAGCGGCCTGCTGGTGGACTTCGTCGAGGTGAACTTCGGCCCGAAGTTCGTGGACCTCACGCCCTGGCCGACCTGGCCCATCGATCCTCCCCAAGACCTGGGGTCCCGCGCGACCGCGTTCAAGACGTTCGGCGAGGGGCTGGCGTCGCTGCGCGCCACCCAGTTGCCCATCGACATCGCCGAGCTCTGCGAGCGGTTCGAGGTCCCGCTCATCGACGGCGCGGAGATCCCCGACTACGAGCCGCCGCCTCCCCCGGTGCTGCCGGCCGCGCCCGGCGACAAGCCGCCCGACGACGCGCCGCCCGACGAGAAGCCCGCAGCCGGCGGCAAGGACGAGGCCAAGCTCTCCGCGGCGTTCTCTCGGCGGAAGAGGTCCGCCATCCAGGGCCAGGTCTACGTCGACGAGGTGGCGGACAACGCCAGAGCGGAGGCAGCGCGTCTGCTCGCTGGCGACCTGCGCGCCGTCAAGGGCCTCGTCGCCGAGGCGCAGGGCTACGAGGAGCTCCGGCAGAAGCTCGTGGCGCAGTACCGCGGCATGAGCCCGGCGAAGCTCGCCCGGCTGGTGGAGAAGGCGCTCATCCTGGCTGAGCTCTCCGGCAGGTACGCCGTGCAGAAGGAGAGCGCGTGAAGAAGCGGCCGCCCGCGCACCCGGACGCCTTCGCCGAGGCGGTGGCCTGGTTCCGGGCGAAGCTCATCCTCACCGACGACGAGTTCGACGCCCTGGAGGAGGCGAGCTACCACCGGGCCTTCACGATCGCCGGCGTCGCGCAACTGGACATGGTCACCCAGGTCTGGGAGGCCATCGACCGCGCCGTCGCGCAGGGAGAGACGCTCAGCGACTTCCAAGACGCGGTCGGCGACAAGCTCACGGCGGCGTGGGGCAAGGAGCAGCCCTGGCGCCTGGAGACCATCTTCCGCACGAACGTACAGCAGGCCTACTCCGACGGCCGCTGGGAGCAGATGGAGCACCCGGCGGTGAAGGAAGCGCGGCCATACCGGAAGTACAGCGCGGTCATGGACTCGCGCACCTCGCCGATCTGCGCGCCGCTGGACGGGACCGTGCTGCCGGCCGATGATCCGTTCTGGAGCTCGCACAACCCGCCGCTGCACTTCAACTGCCGGAGCCACGTGGTGACGCTCTCCGAGGAGGAGGCGAAGTCCGAAGGGGTCGCGCAGGAGGCGCCGAGCATCGCGCCGGCGGACGGCTTCGGCGACGCGCCGCAGGGCGAGTGGGTGGCCAGCGAGCCGGACCTGGACGGCTACCCCCAGCCGCTCGTCGCCGAGTACCGGCGCGCCGGCTAGAGCAGTTCCAGCCCCCGCAGCAGCGCATCGACGAGCGCGCGGTCGCTGGCGCGAACGTCGGGGCGAGGGCCGAAGCGTCCGTGCCGCAGCCAGAGCGCCGTGGCTGGCGAGACGGCGCGCACCTGGTCGAGGAGTTCCAGCGCGCGCCGCTGCCGTTCGCTCAGCACACCGTTGAGGTCGATGGTTGAGCGCGTCACTCGGCTACCGTCTCCACGTAGGCCTGCATGATGTGGTCCGCGCAGGGGTCGCCGGCGAGGTCCAGGCCGACGCACTCGGCGATCTCCGCTACGCGGTCGGTGCATCCCAGCGGCTTTCCCCGGGGGCCCGGAGGCAGGCGAGCGACCCATAGCGCGACCTGCTCGTCGTCCCGGCGGACGCGCTGCGACAGGTCGTAGAGCTTGAGTTTGTTCACGAAGCCGCTCAGCCGGCCATAGTTCTGCTCGGTGGCAATCTCCTGCAGGGCGGCCTTCCGGTCGCCCCGGTAGAAGCAGAGCAGCCCGGAAATGGCGGCGCGCGACCAGCGGTCGTCGGCGCGGCGCTCGGCGACGGGGCGGGCCGCCATCCCTTCCTCCCAGCCAGAGGGAGCGGCCATCAGGAACAGCAGCAGGGCGACGCGGGGCATCGGGAACCCTCCTACCGCACAGCGTAGGCCCCCGCTTGACGCTCTGCAAGGTGCGCGCTACTCGGCGGAGTGAACGCTAGGAAGCGCCTCGTCTCCCTACACGAAAACCGGCCGGACGCGGACCACTTCGCGCGTTTCGCCGTCGAGCTGGCGATCGGCGCCAGCGGCGAGCTCCCCACCGAGTTCTGCCTCTTCCGCGCCGGCGAGAACCGCACCCACGACGGTCGCGGCGCGTTCCTCTTCGACGACCTGTCGACCAAGTCCTGCGAGACGCACCACGCCGAGCGCGGGCTCGCCGACTACATGGTCGACTACGACCACGCCTCGCTGGCCTTCATCGCCACCGACCCGGCGGAGTCGGGCAAGGCCGCCGGCTGGTTCAAGATGGCGGTCCGCGACGGCGCGCTCTGGGCCACCGACGTCTCCTGGACGCCGAAGGGCGCCGAGAAGCTGCGCGCCCGCGAGTTCCGCTACTTCAGCCCGGCCGCCGACTACGAGACCACGCCCGACGGCGCGAAGCGCATCACGAAGCTCGTCAACTGCGCGCTCACCAACAACCCGGCCCTGGCCGGGATCCCCCCCCTGGTCGCGTCGACCACACCGCCGGCGAAGCCGGAGAAGGAGCAGTCCATGAAGTCGATTCTCGTCCTGCTCGGCCTCGCCGAGTCCGCCTCCGAGTCGGAGGCCGCCACCGCGCTCGCGAAGATCAACGAGGCGCTCCGCTCCCTGGTCACCCTGTCCGGCAAGGCCTCGCCGGCGGAGGCCCTCGGCGTCTTCACCGGCTGGAAGGCCGCGGTCGAGCAGTCGGCCAAGCTCTCCGCCAAGATCGCCGAGCTGGAGGCCGCGTCCGCCAGCCGCGAGCTCGAGGAGCTCATCAAGACCGGCAAGACCGAGGGCAAGCTGCCGCCCGCGCTGGAGCCCTGGGCCCGCAGTGTCGGGACCGTGGCGCTGAAGGCCTTCCTGGAGGCGGCGCCGAAGATCGGCGACAGCGAGAAGCACGAGAAGCCCACCGGCGATCAGACCGTCACCCTGTCCGCGACCGAGATCGAGGGCTGCAAGAAGACCGGTCTCGACCCGAAGAAGTACGCCGAGCACAAGGCGAAGAGCCTCGCGCAGCACGCGGCCCAGTAGCCGCAAGGAGATCACGACATGGCCGCCCTGACCGCCGCCCGCAACACCGCCCGCATCGGGACCCACGGCATTCCCGACGCCTACGCCTTCCCCGTCGCCGACAACGTCAAGATCTTCCCCGGCGCCGTCATCGTCCTGAACGGCGGGTACGCCGCGCCGGCCACGGTCGCCACCGGCCTCATCGCCGCCGGCGTCTACCGCGGCACCAAGATCCTGGACAACACCGTGGCGGGGCACGCCGCCGGCGCCTTCTCGGTGCCGGTCGACTGCGGCGCGTTCTGGCTCGACACCGGCACCGCCGGCGACGCCATCGCCCAGGCCAACGTGGGCGCCGACTGCTACCTGAGCGACGACCACACCGTCAACCTCACCAACGGCACCGGCACCCGGAGCCGTGCCGGGAAGATCGCCGGCGTCGACGCGACCCTCGGCACCCTCGTCCAGATCGGTCTGGGCATCTAGGAGACGACCATGATCATCAATCAGGCGACGCTCGACTTCCTCTTCTACCAGGCCGAGTTCAGGTTCCAGCAGGCCTACCTGAACACGCCGGTCTTCTTCGACCAGATCTCGACCGAGGTGCCGTCCAGCACCCGCGAGAACCACTACGGGTGGCTCGGCCGCCTGCCGCGCCTGCGCGAGTGGATCGGTGAGCGCCAGGTCAACAACCTCTCGTCCCGCGGCTACGTCATCGCCAACAAGGACTTCGAGGGAACGGTCGGCATCAAGAAGCCGGACATCGAGGACGACCAGTTCGGCCTCTTCAACATGAGCTTGGACCTGCTCGCGCAGCAGGCCAAGCTCTGGCCGGAGCTCCGCGTCGTCGACGCGTTGCAGAACGGCCACACCACCGCCGCGGCCTACGCCTGCTTCGACGGGCAGCCGTTCTTCAGCGCCTCGCACCCGGTGAACCCGGACAACGCCGGCGCCGGCACGTACTCCAACTACTCGGCGTCCGCCCTCGCGCTCACCGCCCCGAACTACCAGACGGCGCGCCAGACCATGATGTCCTACACCGGCGAGGACGGGAACCCGCTGGGCATCGTCCCCAACGTCCTCATGGTGCCGCCGCAGCTGGAGGCCACCGCCCGCCAGATCCTCAACGCCGACTTCATCGCCCCGGCCGCCGCGCTGGGCGGGAACTCCGCGGGCGTGGTGCAGAGCAACGTCCTGAAGGGGAGCGCGAACCTCATCGTGAACCCGTACCTGGCCGCCCAAGCGACCACCTGGTACCTGTTCTCGACCCAGTTCCCCATCCGCCCGCTGCTCTGGCAGCTCCGCAAGGCGCCGGTGTTCGTCTCCAAGATCGGCCTGGACGACGAAACCGTCTTCCGCATGAACGAGTTCCAGTACGGCGTCGACAGCCGCGGCAACGCCGGCTTCTCGCTGCCGTTCCTGGCCTACAAGGCCGCCGCCTAGCGGCGCAGTCCGTCCCCGGCGCGCGTCTACCTCCTCCGCGCGCTCGGGGGCGGGCACTGAAAGGAGTCGCTGATGCCTCGCGTCGTCGTCACCTGCCCGGATCGCCGCGGCCAGTTCGGCGGCTTCTGGAGCGCCGGCCTGCACTTCGGCGTGGGCGAGACCCGCATCGACGTCACCGCCGAGCAGCTCAAGGTGCTCTTGGCCGAGGTCGCCAGCGGGTCGTCCATGCTCGAGGTCCGCGAGATCGCCGCCGAGGAGTCGGCCGCCGACAAGGGGAAGGGCAAGAGGTAGACCAGCGTGTCCAGCTACGCCCTACCTGCGGACCTGACCCGGCACGGAGCGTCGGACGGCGCCCTGTCCGAGTTCCCGGTGGCTTACCAGCAGTCGGCGCTGGACGCGGCGTCGGCGGTCGCCGACGGCTACCTGGCGGCCCGCTACCGGCTGCCGCTCATCGCCCAGGGCACGCCGCCGGTCTTCGACGTCGGCTTGGTCGTCGCCGTCTGCCAGATCGCGGCCTACAACCTGCTCTCCTCGCGCGGCTACAACCCGGAGCTGACGGGCGACACCAACGTCCGCAGCCGCTACCTAGACGCCCTGAAGTGGCTGCGCGGCGTGGCGGAGGGGGAGATCTCGCCGCAGGTCGTCGACTCGACGCCTGGAGGCGTCAGTTCCGGCCCGTTCGTGCAGCAGGCCACGGTGATGCCGGACACCTACGACCAGAACGGGATGCCCGTGCTGCAGGTCGGCGCTCCCGTGCCGCGGGGCTGGTGACCCATGCCAGTCCGTGGCGACTTCGCCGGGCTCGAGGGTCTCCGGGCGCGGCTCGCGCATCTCGCCACCGGCGAGGCCCGCCTGGACATGAACCGGGTCCTCGGGGAGGAAGCCGCCAAGCTCATCGACGACGGCTTCCGCGCCGGCCGCGACCCCTACGGCAGAGCCTGGAAGCCGGTCTCCCGGGGCGGCCAGCCGCTGCGCGACACGGGCGTGCTGCTGAACAGCCTGGCGCCGAAGGCCGACGTCCGGGGCTTCACGGTAGCGACGCCGGTGAAGTACGCCGCCGTCCACCAGTACGGCGCGGTCATCCACGCGAAGACCTCGCGCGGGCTGCGCTTCCGGCCCGGCGGTCGACACGGTGGCGGTGGATGGGTGACGAAGCAGCAGGTCACGATCCCGCGGCGCCAGTACATGCCCGAGGGCACCATCGGTCCGATCTGGGGCCCGTCCATCGAGAAGGCCGCCGCCGACCACCTCGCCCGCCAGATGGGGGGCATGTAGATGGCGCTCTCCGACATCATCAGCGCGGTCACGGCCACCGGCAGCCTGCCGCTGGGCGCCACGGTCGAGATCGGCGAGGAGAACCTGGCGAAGGAGGGCACGCCTCCGCGCGTCGTCTGGGTTCCGACCTCCGACCGCTTCGTCGCGCCGACGGAGCGCGGAGCGACCACGCAGCGGTCCCTGCACACGCGCCAGGCCGGCGTCGATGTCCACCTATGGGGGGCGGACTTCGCCGGCGCCGAGAGCCTGCTGGCCGCGTTCGTGTACGCGCTCCGCCAGGTGGTGGGGGCGAACTACCTGGTGACCAGCGGGCAGTGGTTCGGCCAGCGGCTGCAGGCGCACGGCCGCATCTACGTGCTCTCGCTCGTCATCGGGGTTCCGCTCGCAGAGCCGGCGCCGCAGCGCACGGTGGTCGTCAGCGAGCCGCAGGACGTCGCCTTCCAGCACTGAGGAGCGCCATGGCCAAGGACATCGAGATCGAGACGAAGGCGCCGCCGGCGCGCCGCGTGCGCCTCGAGTACCTGGCGCAGGAGAAGAAGCTCGCTCCCCACGTGCTCGCCGGCGTCCTCACGCATCGGCACTGGGACGAGTCGACCGAGGTCACGGAGGCCGAGTTCGCGGCCGCCGTCAGCGAGGTCGGGAACATCCGCATCGGATGAGGTGAACTATGGGCATCCCGGACGTCACTCTCAGCATCCAGGACGGCGCACTCGGCATCGCGCCCCCGTCGTCGGCGAAGACGCAGCTCAAGATCGGCGTCGTCGCGAAGGGTCTCGTCAACGTCATTCAGAGCGCGTCCGACCTGACGACGCTGACCGGGCTGCTGGGCAAGGCCGGTCCGCTCGTCGAGGCTGCCGCGCTCGCCCTGCAGGGCGGAGGCCCCGTCTACGTGATGGGCGCGACACCGTCCACCTACGGGACGGCGGGGACCGTGACGAAGACCGCGTCGAACAGCACCGGCACCCTGACGGTCACCGCGCGGCCGTCGTTCCAGGTCATCGCCAGGGTGGCCGCGACCGGGACGCTGGGGGTCGGAACGCTCCAGTTTTCGGTCGACGGCGGGAGCACCTACGGCGCCGCGGTGCTGACGGCCGCGACGGTCATGGTGCCGCAGGCGACGCTGCTCACCATCGCCTGCGCCGCCGGCAACTACGTGGCCGGTGACACTTGGACCATCGCCACCGACGGGACCGTCACCTTCAGCGGCACCAGCACCGGCGTGGTCACCATCTCGACCTGCTCGCCGGTAGACACCTACTCGCTGATGATCGACGTCATCGACGCCGGCGCCCTGGGAGCGGCCACCTTCATCTACTCGCTCGATGGCGGGAACACCTGGTCGCCGAAGATCCTGGTCCCCGCGTCCGGGAAGTACGTCATCCCGGACACCGGCCTGCTGCTGACCTTCGCCTCCGGGCCGCTCGGCAATGCCGACGCCTGGTCCTGCCCGGTGACGGCGGCCAGCTACTCGACGACCGACCTGACGACCGCCATGACGGCGGCGCTGGCCGACGCCCGGACCTGGGGCTTCGTCCACGTGGTGGGCGCTCCGTCCTCGGTGGCGAACGCCGCCACCCTGGCGACGACGCTGCAGAGCCTGCTCGTCACGGCGGCCAGCCAGTACCGCTTCGCCCGGGGCATCATCGAGGTCCCGAGCGACACCGACGCCAACACCATCGCCGCGTTCGCCGCGGTGGCGACCGACCGGGTCAACTGGGCGGCCGGATACGCCACCATCACCAGCCCGCTCAACGGCCGGCAGTTCTCGCGCAGCTCCGCCTGGGCGGCGGCCGCCAGGGCCTCCGCGGTGCCTGTCTCCGAGGACCTGGGCCGGGTGGCGAGCGGCCCCCTGACCAGCGTCGGCCAGCTCGGCCGCGACGAGCAGGCCACGCCCGGACTGGACGCGCAGCGCTTCACCACCCTGCGGACCATCATCGGCCGGCAGGGCAAGTACCTGACCACCGGCCGCCTGGGCGCGGCCTTCGGCTCCGACTTCTCGATCTGGCAGAACGGCCGGGTCATGGACGTCGCCTGCGACACCACCCGGCAGCGGCTGCTGCAGTTCCTGAACAGCTCGGTGCGGGTGAACGCCGACGGTACCATCCTGGAGAAGGATGCCCGGGTCATCGAGGCCTACTGCGACTCCGGCCTGCGCGCTGCGCTCACCCAGCCCGGCGACGCCTCCGACGTCTCGGTCACGGTGAGCCGCACCGCGAACGTCCTCTCGACGCAGACGCTGCCGGTGTCCGTGCGGGTGCTGCCGCTCGGCTACGCCAAGTGGATCACCGTCGACATCGGGTTCTCGAACCCGGCCCTGACGGTCACCAAGTAAGGAGAGGCCATGGCCCTGCTCTACCCGCTCATCAACTCGAACCGCTACGACTTCTCCAGCGTCGAGATCAACATCAACGGCCAGACCTTCAAGGGGGTGAAGTCGATCTCCTACAAGGAGTCGCTGCCGCCCGGGAAGGTCTACGGCGCCTCGGCGATGAAGCTCGGGCGCAGCCGCGGGCAGTACGACCCGACGGGCAGCCTCGAGATCTTCAAGGAGGAGTGGGAGGCGCTCCGCCCGGTCCTCGCCGCCACGCCGCCGCTCGGCTACATGGAGGCGAGCTTCCAGATCGTCGTCATGTACGCGGAGTTGGCCGCGCCGGTCGCGGTCGACACCCTGCTCGGCTGTCGCATCTCGGACATCGACGAGACGCACTCCTCCGGTTCCGACGCGCTCACCGTGAAGTGCGACCTGGACATCATGCTCATCAATCGCGGCGGCACCTTCGCGGTGTCTCCGCCCGCGCTGCTGAAGTAGTCCACGAAGCGATGGAGGCGGCGACCACATGGATCAGAAGGTCATCGAGGAGCTGAAGGCGCAGCACGGGGAGATCCACCAGCTCAGCTACGCCGGCGTCGACGTCATCGTCCGGGCCCCGTCGCGTGCCGCCTGGAAGCGGTACCGCGCGCTCATGTCCGACGCAGCCCGGCGCGCCGACTCATTCGAGGTCCTGCTCCGCGACTGCCTGCTCCATCCGTCGCTGCAGGAGCTCGACGGAATCCTGGACCGCCGGCCTGGGCTGGCCGAGACCTTCGGCGCGGAGCTCGTGGAGATCGCCGGCCTTGGCAAGGAGGCGGAAAAAAAAGTCCTCTAGGACGCATGAGGAGATCCCACGAGGACCTCAGCGTCGGCGCTGAGAACATCCTGGCCCTGTTCCGCGGCGAGGACACGGACGAAGCGGAGGCCGGGGCCATGCTCGTCGCCGAGGCGCTGCACGTTTACATCACGCTCCACACCAAGTAGGGCCGCGCAGTGAACAAGCTCACCTGGATCTTCGAGATCTTCGACAAGGGGTCGGCCCCGGCCAAGGCCATGGGCGGCGCCGTCGGCAAACTGGGCGACGCCTTCCGGCGCGCCGGCAGCGAGTCTCACGGGTTCATGGCGAAGCTGCAGGACCTGTTCTTCATCAAGGAGGCAATCGGCCTCGTCGGTCACCTGACGGAGAAGCTGCGCGAGTACGGGTCCGAGATACTGGCCGGCGTCGCGTTCAGGCAGAACTCGCTCATCGCGCTGAAGGCGCTGTCGGGCACGCGCGACAAGGCCATCCAGATCTTCGAGGGCGTCGAGGACTTCGCCTGGAAGACTGGGCAGAGCGTCCAGAACGTGATGGCGTCCACGAAGAACCTGCTCACCGCCAACTTCGACCCGTCGGAGGTCCGCTACATCCAGCAGCTGGTCGGCGACCTCAACCTCATCGACTCCGGCAAGGCGTCGTCGGTGGAGGGCATCATCTCGGACATCGGGCGGCTCGGGAAGATGACGAGCCGGCAGTTCATGCAGCTGAAGAGCGTCACCGACGTCGAGGCCGTCTGGACGGAGATGTCCAAGATCTTCGGGAAGCCGGTGGAGCAGTTGAAGGCCATGGAGGAGCGCGGCTTCGCGGCGCGCGACGCCGTCCAGGCCATCACCAACGTGCTCCTGAAGAAGTACTCGAAGGGCTCGGCCGGGTCGCTGCTGGAGCAGCAGGCGAAGACGATCCCGGCGCTGCTGCAGAAGGTGCGCGGCATCCCGGAGCGCATCATGGACGAACTGGCCGGCTTCGGCGGCGGGACGGGGAGCGCCTTCGCCCGGTTCCTGGAGAACGTCGCGGAGACGTTCGACCCGACGGGTCCGAGCGGGAAGCGCATCGTCGACCGGATCCGGGAGTTCGTGGACCGGGTGGCCGCGATGTTCGGCTTCGGCGGCGGCGGCGACAGCCTCTGGGCGGAGCTCACCGGACCCAACGGACCGCGCAAGATCGAGGAGATCTTCGACCGCATCGTGGCGGCGGTGGAGCGCGCCATTCCCAAGATCATCCGCCTCGCGGACGCGATGGGGAAGGTGCTCGGGTACCTGACCGATCTGGTGAATGGGACGGACTACAGCGACCCGGATTCGGTCCAGCGCATGTACGGCAAGGGCGCCAAGGTGGTGCCACACCGGACGCTCACGCCGGAGCCGCAGGGACCGGAGCGAGCGGCCTGGCTCAAGGCGCAGCAGGCGGGCGCGACCATCAACGCCAACTTCAGCTTCCAGGGCGTGAAGGCGGAGGACGCCGAGGAGATCCGCAAGGGCGTCGAGGGCGGCCTCACCGACCTGCTGGAGCGCGCGGGGCTGCGCGTCGGAGCCTTCTCGGTGGGCACCGCCGGGACGGGAGGGTAGGCGATGGCGCTCGGCGACGGGACCAGCTTCGGAGGCACCGTCAACGTGGCCCAGACGCCACCGCCGGCCGCGCTGCAGGCGCGCGCCGACGACGTCCCGTTCTGGGACCCTGGCGCGCCGGTGGAGTCGTTCGCGTCCCCCAGCGCCTGGGACGTCCTGGTCATCGGGAACGAGACGCTTCCTGGCGTTGCCATCGTTACCGGAGGTCGGCGGCAGAAGCTCGACCGCAAGGACAGCCCGGGAACGGACTCCTCAACCATCACCCAGCTCGGCAGGGAGCCTGCGCAGATCGAAGTCCGGCTGGTCATGTGGACGCCCGAGCAGCTCGCCCAGTGGGTGAGGATCGCCAAGGTGCTGCACCCGCCGTTCGGCAAGGGGATGGGGAAGCCCTACGATGTCTACCATCCGGGGCTGGCTGCGCTCTCCATCTGGTCGCTCATTCTGGTCGACATCGGCGTCACGGCGCCAGGCGGGCAACCCGGGGTTTACGAGTCCCGGCTGCGGTTCATCGAGTTCGCACCGCCGGCGCAGGTCGGGACGAAGACGCCGCTCTCCTCCGGCCATGACACCAAGGTCGGCCAGGGAAAGCCCCAGAAGATCCCCCAGACCATGCCGAGCGCAGAGCCATGAGCGCCTACTGCACCGTCAACGGCAAGGCCGCGATCCGAGGAACCGTCACCAGGCCCCGTGTGGGCGCCTGGCACGCCGACCTGGTGGTGGACTCGGCCGACGCATCGCTCTTCTCCGGCGCCGTCGAGATCGCCATCGGCGACTCGCTCCGGCTGCAGGGCACGTCGTTCCGGTCCGGTGTGCATCACGAGACGGTTTTCCTGCGGGCCATCGCCGGCGCCGGCGGCCTGGGGACCGTGCTGCCGCCAAAGTCCTACCAGGGCGTCCCGGCGCGCATCCCCATCACCGATGCCCTGCAGGGTGCCGGCGAGGCGCTCTCCCTGACGGCCGACTCGGGGCTGCTGGGTCGCCTGCTGCGGCAGTGGGCGCGCGTGCAGCAGCCGGCCGGGTTCGCCTTTACTTCCCTGCTCCGGGCCATCTCCGCGCCGGGCTGGCGCATCCTCGACGACGGCTCCATCTGGATCGGCTCGGAGTCCTGGGCCGACGCGACGCCGGCGCAGTTCGACGAGATCGAGGTCGAGCCGCACACCGGCGTCACCATGATCGGCACCGACACGCCGGCCATGTACCCGGGAAGCTCGTTCAACGGGAAGCGCGTCTCCACCGTCGAGCACAGGATCTCGGCCGGCGAGGTGCGGCATCTGCTTTGGTTCGAGGCCTCGGCATGAGCAGTGATCGCCTCTCGACCGCGCTCGTCGCGCTAATCCGGTCGATCTTCCCGACCATCGACTACCTCGCGCTCTACCCGGCCCGGGTGATCGCGCAGAACCTGGACGGAACGCTAGAGCTGCAGCCGGACGACTCCAGGATGCCGGGCATGAGCAGCGTCCCCATCCGCTACGGCGTGCCTGGCGTCACCGCCAAGGTGTCCAGCGGGGCCAGAGTGCTGCTCGGCTTCGCGGCCGGGGACCCCTCCAAGCCGGTGGCCGAGCTCTGGGAGTCCGCCACCGTCACCGAGATCAACCTCGGCGCCGCCACCCAGTACGCCGCGCTCGGCACCGACGTCCGCACCGAGCTCGACGCCATCTGGAGCGCCCTACAGAACCACGTGCATCCCGGCGTGTCCGCCGGCGCGGCATCGACGGGCGCTCCGACGGTGGTGCCGGTGAAGCAGACGGTCCTCGGCACCATCGTGAAGGTGAAGTGATGACCGACTTCGGGACCGACATCTCCACCTACCCGGACCTCGATCCGAGCTTCGCGCTCATCTCCGGGCAGCGGGCGGTGGCGGAGTGCGTCGCCAGGATGCTGCAGACGCCGCGCGGCTCGCTCACCTACGCGCCGGAGCGCGGCTACGACGTCCGCGCCCTGCTCGGCGAGTCCATCACCGACAGCCGACTCGCGCAGATCAAGCGCGGCATCGAGCAGGAGGCCATGAGGGACGAGCGGGTGGGGTCAGCGTCCGCCTCGCTGACGTACACCTTCGCCAGCCAGGCGCTGACGGTCTCGCTCGCGCTGGACACCGCGGACGGCCCCTTCGCGCTGGTTCTAGGCGTGACCAGTGCCTCGCTCACCATCCTCGACGGAGGGACCTGATGCTCACCCTCGCCCAGCTCACCGCGCCGCTGAGCATCCAGCAGGTCCGCCAGCAGCTGCTGGACGGTCTGCAGGGCCGCGGCGTCGTCACCAAGACCGGCACGGGGACCGGGTCCGCCTCGCTCTCCGGTACGCCCGTCGCCTCCTACTCCCTGGTGGTGCACATCGTCACGGGCGGCGAGCCCGGGATGGCGACCTACTGGTACTCGCTCGACGGTGGGACGACCCTGAGCGCCACGGCGTCGGTACCGTCCAGCGGGGCCGTGGCGCTCGGCGCCTCCGGGGTGTCCGTCGCCTTCGCGGCAGGCCCGGCGGGCAGCGGGACTTCGTTCGTCGCCGGAGACGAGTTCCGGGCGGCGCTGGCGAGCCCCAACTTCCCGGCCTCCTCCTGGCAGGCCGGCTCGGTCCCGCGCACGCTCCTCGAGATCGAAGCGCAGGGGCTGTCCAGCCTGCTCTCGCTCGTCTCCCAGATCGCGCTGGGCGGCTACGTCACACAGAGCCCCGGCGTGACCGGCGCGGCCGGATCCTGGCTGGACCTCGTCGCCCAGAACGTCTACGGGCTGACGCGCAACCCGGCGCTGGCCACGCAGGGCGTGCTGACGCTCACCGACGCAGGCGGGGCCGGGCCCTTCACCGTCGTCGCCGGCCAGCTCTGGTTCGCATCCACGAACGGGCTCCGGTACACGAACACCGCCGGCGGGACGCTCTCCAAGAGCGGCACGCTGCAGCTGGCCATCTCCGCCGAGTCGCCCGGCTCCGCCTACAACGTGGCGAACCTGGCGATCAGCACCATGCTGACGCCGCTGCCGGGCGTCACCGTCAGCAACCCGGACCCGGGCGGCGGGACCTGGATCACGCTGCAGCAGGGCACTGACGCGGAGACCGATCTTGCGCTCTCGACCAGGTGCCAGGGTCAGTGGAGCGCGCTGGGCAAGGGCGCGACGGCCGCCACCTACGACCTGTGGGCCAGGACCGCTTCCGCCGAGGTCACGCGCACTAAGGTGGTCGCCGACGGCACCACCGGCGGCCAGGTCGACATCTACCTGGCCGGCGCCTCCGGTGCGGTCTCCGGCGCGGCGGTCACGGCGGTGCAGAACTACGTCGCGCCGCGGCTGCCCACGGCCGTCACCCAGAGCACGGCGGCGGCGACCAACCAGGCAGCGGCCATCGCCGGCACCGTTTACGTCTACACGGCCCAGTCGGCTGCGGCGCAGGCTGCGGTGGCGACGAACCTGGCGGCACTCATCCAGGCCACGCCGGTCGGCGGGACCCTGTACCTCTCAGCGGTGATCCGGGCCATCGGCGACGCCAGCGGCGTGCGGAACTCGGCAAACGTCACGATCAACGCAGTGGCGGCCGACCTGGTGCTCACCTCTGCCCAGGTCGCCACGCTCACCAACTCGCTCGCCTTCACCAACGTCTAGGCCATGGCCTCCTTCCGCGATCTGCTCTCCCGACCGCCCACCGACGGCGTACCCACGCCGGACGGGTTCGCGCCGCCCTGGCTCTGCGGTCCGCTCGGCCAGGCGTTCCTGGGTGGCCTCGGGGACGGCCTCGACTTCGTCGCTGACGCTGCGAAGCAGGCGGTGAAGGCGCGGTTCCCGGGCAGCGCCGCGCCCAGCACGAAGGTGACGAACCTCATCCTCTACTCGCAGGACCCGACCAACGTGGCGTGGATGAAGACCGCGCTCACCGACGGCGGCGCCACGACGGCGCCGGACGGTACGGCAACGGGCCGGCTCTACACCTCGACCGCCACCGCGACTGCGACCTTGGCACAGTCCGTCACCTTGACCATCGGCGTGACCTACACGTTCTCGGCGTGGCTGCGCTGCGCGGCCGGTACCACCGTGAACATCGGGGGCACATACGCCGGGAACACACTCGTCGCCGCGGGGGCGACCTGGCAGCGGTTCCAGGTGACGTTCACGCCATCGGCGGGCGCGAACAGCCTGTGGATCGGCAACGGTTCGTGGACCCTCGGCGTCGGGATCGAGGTCTGGGGCTTCCAGGTGGAGGCCGCGTCTCCGGCGCACGACTACGTGCCGACGACCTCTGCGGCCGCGTTCGCCATGTTCTCCGGTCCCGTCGGGCCGAACAGCGCCCCAGGGGACGCCCTCGCTCGCATCGGCCAGGAGCGCGGCATCGACCGCGGCATCGTGGAGCCGGAGAGCGGCTACCGCGCCCGGCTCCAGAACGCCATGGCGCTCTGGCAGTGGGGCGGCACGCCCTACGGCCTGCTCGCCGCGCTCTGGAGCGCCGGCTATCCGAACCCGATCATCCAGACCCAGAGCGGAAAGCAGTTCAGCCTGGCCGGCTACACCGGAAACCCTGCCTCCGACCTCATCATCTCGACGCTCGCCGCCCCGGTGCATCTGGGCGGCACGCCGACGGAACTGTGGAGCGACATCGCGGTGCTCATCCTGCAGCCCTGGCCGGCCTGGTGGGGCGCGGCCGCGCCGGCCGACGGCTCGCAGGACCAGAAGACCGTGGCGGCGCTGGTGAAGTCCTGGAAGCCGGCGCATTGCCGGTGCGTGTCGCTGAAGGCCATCCAGGGTCCAACCTGGGGCCTGAACATGACCTGGGGATCGTTCGTCTGGGGTTCCGGATCGTCTGTGGTCTGGACGTCCCCTGTAGGCTGAAAGGAGAGCATCTCGATGTCCACCGTTCTCACCGGCTCCGGCGCGACCGATCCGACGACCAGTCCCACCGCAACGGCTCCCGCAGACACCGACATCGGCAATGCCGCGAGCGTAAACGGGGCCTTCCAGTCCCTGCTCAACGCCGTGGCGTGGCTGCGCAACAACGGTGTATTCAAGTCGCTCGTCAATGTATTCTCCGCTGCCCAGCAGTTCACGGGCGGGATCACCGTGTCGGCGGCCGGCACGACATACGCGGTCGATGTCACCGCGGCGCCTTCCGCTTACGGGGCCGTGCACGCCGTGGGCGTCGGCGGAGGATTCGGACTCAACGGCGTCGGTGGTTCAGCAAACGGGATAGGCGTCCTGGGCCAGGGCGGTGGCGATGCGCCAGGTGTTGCCGGGAACGGCAGCGGTTCTCGCCCCGGCGTCTCGGGAGTCGGTGGAGGCACGGGATGTGGCGGAGAGTTCACCGGAAACAGTAATCGCGGCGCAATCCGAATGCTGCCGCAGCCGGGTCCGGCGGCCCCGGTGGACGGCGACATGTGGGTCGAGACCGTCACGAACACCCTGAAGGTGAGAATCAACGGAGTCACGAAGACGGTGACGCTCACCTAGCGCGTGGGTTGCGCACACCCGCGATCACGGGGTAGCGTCCGCAGTACTACGGGTGCTAACGGTCTGCGCGTGAAGGCGCGTTGGCTCATTCTGGGTGTTCTCCTGGCGGCGCCCGCGGCGCGGGCGGATGATCGCTTGTGGTCCTGGGAGTGGACGGCGAGAGACACCTACTTGCAGGTCAGCATGGCGGCGCTGCAGCTCGCGGACCTGTCCCAGACGAGCTGGGCGATGCGGAGGCCGCACTACGTGGAGCGGAACCCGCTGCTTGGTCCACATCCGTCCAGGCGGCGGCTTTGCGCCATGGTGGGTGGCGCCATTCTTGGACACGTAGCGATCTCGGTGGCGTTGCCGCATCCGCTGCGAGCCTCCTGGCAGACCCTGGGCATCATCCTCGAGGCCGGGGCCGTCTCGGGGAACGCCTACTTGGGGGTGGGATTCGCCCTGCCGTAGCGGGCTTGCCTGCATTTCCGCTGCGCGCTACTCGGTAGGGTGCTGATCTCCTGCTCGTCCCGTCCTCCGCGCGCTGCCCCCGGGAGCGCCTAGCCGTGGAGGCTGCGATGCCAGACCGCAGCACAGGCCCCGGACGTGAGGGACGATGGCTCTTCCGACCGTAGCGATCACCGGCAAGGTGCTATGCCCGGACGGGACGCCGCCCAGCGCTGGGACGATTACCGTTGCGCTGTCGCCGCAGGGGAGCGCGCTGGACGGGGCCACCTCGCAGCGGGTGGGCGTGCCGGTGGTCTTCGTGCTGGGGGCGGACGGGTCGGTCCCCCTGGCCATGAGGTTGGTCCCCAACGACGTGATCACGCCGGCCGGGACGGTCTACCAGGCGCGGATCTCGGTCATCTCGTCCACGGGGTCGCCCAGCTCCTGGGTGGAGCGGTGGCAGCTCGCCAGCGCTCCGGCGTCCATCGACATCGGTGCGATCCCGAGGCTGGACGTGGTCCCCGGGCTGGTGGTGTCGCTGGCGGGGGTGGGGAGCTACTCGACGGCGACGCGGCCGGCGGCGTCGGTGGCGTACGCGGGTCGGCTGATCCGGCTGCTGGATGCGGGAGTGAGCGAGCAACTCCAGATGTGCATGGTCCGGTCTGACGGGAGCACCTACGAATGGGTAACCATCGCGCAAGCCTCGGCGTAGTCCTCGCCCTCGTCGCGTCGGTCGCGGTCGCCGACCAGGGGCCGCCGGTCAACATCGACACCGGGACCAAGGTGGTCGCGGGGACGGCCTGCTCTGGCGCCCGGGTCCGCATCGACGGGAGCAGCGGGAAGCGGTGGTGCTGCGTCGCCAGCGTCTGGGCGGACTGCTCCAGCACGGACACCGTCACCGCCACCGGGAGCACGACGGCGAGGAGCCTGGCGGACCGGGCGGCGGACGTGGTGAACGTCAAGGACTTCGGCGCCAAGGGCGACGGAGTCACCGACGACTACGCGGCCATTATGGCCGCGATCAACTCGAAGACGTACACGTCCGTCTCTGCGGTCTGCGGGCCCACTGTCTTCTTCCCCTCCGGGACCTACAAAGTTGGACAAACGATCGAACTCAAGCGGTGTACGCGGCTCCTCGGGGAAGCTTCTGGACAGCCATGGACTGCTTACGCCGTCCTTGTGTTCCCCGCTGGAGTCTCCGGGCTCACCGTGAACCGGTGGAACACGATCAACGGCGGAATCGACACGACGATCCTAACCGGCGCCGATGCAACGATCATCGACGGGATCTCGTTCAAGGGTGGTGGAGGTGCCACCTCGGTGGGGCTGTGGCTCCGGGCTCGCGCGTTGCTCCGAAATGTGTTCGTGAGTGGATTTTCCGGCAACGGCATTC
>JAEHJW020007283.1_pt1 | contig 21037 bp, 20 predicted proteins | sample 9271431 | NCBI WGS metagenome assembly JAEHJW02 | reverse complement strand
CCGATCTTCATAAGTATGGCAACCTGCCCGTTGACCTCGAAAATTGACCAATCATCTACGACGTAGTCCCCGTTGACCATAGTGGCGGAATCAGCATGGATATCGACGCTGCTGCTCAGACCAGAATATACGATCAGCGAGCCGTCGTAGTGTTGATACGAAGACGACTTGGGGTAGAAACCCCAAGCAACCTGAACGTCTGTCGCCACATCCCGGACATCAAACACACGTATCAGGCTCGATGGGTATTCTATGTCCACAGGGGTAGCACGTACGTCCCTGTCCAGGGTAGCAGGTAGCCAAACGAAACCGCGCCCTATCTGTGTCAAGGTGCGCGGTCTCCAGGAAGCCGAGAGGGTCAACATTGCGGTCTAGTTGGTGTGCAGTGGTCAGCTCTGCAACGCCACGCTGGCGAAGATTGTCCGGGATCCGGTATCCGTATGGATATAAAGCAGACGATCCTTCAGGAAGGATAGCGGGATGGTATCACCCTCAATCTTCTCCAGTATCTCACTGAGCAACTGGTACTCAACGTTGAACGAGTCCTTGGTTGGGTTTTCAACCTTGCAGGGTATCGCCGCCTTGATCGTGCCGGTTGCACTCTGGATACCGACAGTCAGCCCCTTCGAGGATGCGACGAATTGGATAGGCGTCCCTCTTTGGTAGAACGCCCCGACGTTCGCCAACGCGCTATCTAGGGCGTCTCGCTCGACATACGCTCTGGTGTACGCCTCTTCCAACCACCCGCTGATGAACGAGTTGATGTTCTTCATGCTCTCATCCACCGACTCGATCTGAACGGCAGGAAACCGAACCATGAACTCGCTATTCGTGGCGAACACGCTGTTCTCGGTAATGGTCAGTACGTACGAGTCACCCTTCCCGACCAGGCCCTGGATAGTCGACAGGATGCCCAGGTCAACCGCAGATCGGATCGGCTCGTACGTGGCGCTATTGTCCGTCACCCGTACCATGTAGTACGGATCGTAGCACGTGGCTAAAACGCCCTTCTTCCCCATCTGGAAAAGCATGGACATAGACTCGGCCCCGCTGAAGGAGCCGCTAAGGGTTACGTCTTGGACAGTCTGATAGAAAACGGAGGAATTGTCCGGGTCTTTGAGATCCACTACCAACCCACCTTCGGGTGCTTCGAGTGGGATCTCGGCATACTCGTTGATCTGGATCGTTCCCTTATAGGATTTACCATCCGTAAAGGCCAGTTTCGTACCGTCGCTTGTGAACTCCAGGACTTTGCGCCCCTTGATAACACCAAGGACTGGTTCGAGCGGGGCCGTGATAGGATGGGTACTGTCCTCCACTGATACATTGTGGAGTTTGAACTTCGCCACCCGATCATCTGCCGACACGATTAGAGTAATGCCAGATTTTTTGCCCGGTACGAGGTTAAAGTCTACCGCCCGTGGGCAGACGCGCCTCGCCTTAGAGAGGATTTCGTTGAGGGCCTTGGCTTCAACGGAGAATTGCATGGTTGTTTCCTTGTTGAGTTGTGGCTAGAGAAGGTGACGGGTTGCCCAGTCAGTATGCTCCAGCCCGCAGGTACTTTTCCATCTTGGTAGTCACTTTGAGCGCGTCAAAGTCCGAGATCCTGCCGAAATACCGCACCTTGGTGAGAAGGTACGTCGGGTGGATAACCAGCGTAGACCGATCCTCTTGTAGGACGCTGAGACTGGACGCCCACGTATGCTTCAGATACGCAAACTCATCATCCTCTTTGACACCGTTGAGGATCTGATTTACCGCATCAAAAACATTCGACCACAGCAGGATAAGGCAACTATCCACTACGGCAGTCGTGAAGTACACCGGCTGGTCCCTCGCCATAATCACGACGGTGGACCGCTGCCGCGACGAAAACACGCTTACTCCCGACCAAACACCACGCAACGCGTCGGAGATTCGGGTCTTGACTCGGTGCGTGTAGTTCTCGTACGTCACGTCAGGCAGGTGGGCGTCCGCGATATGGCGTGGGGTGTTCACCCGCAGCATCATCTGACCAAGCATGGCAGATACGTCCGTCTCGATCCGCGAGGGGGCATACCTACCAGCCTGGAAGAATTTCTCGACCTCGTCGATGTTATCCATGAACCCCGCCGCCGTGCTAGTGACGCGAGAGTTCTTGTTCTGGAGGTTGATGGTATGCAGAGGCGTATTGGCTGCCAGGAAGGAAAACCCGCTGATGACATCCCCCTCCGTGGCTAGTCGACTTGTGAACCCAAGCTCGGCGGCATCTTCTTGGATCAAGTCCCGAACGCCAGAATGCTCGAACGGGTACATCATCAGATTGAGAAAGTCGCGCGGTTTGGTCTTGTCTGTCTTGTCGGATAGGTCGAGAATAAGCCCACCCATGAACATGCGATCTTCACCCATTGCATTACCTTCCTGTATCACGGCCTAGACCGTGTCTGTTTTGTGGTTAGAGGAAGATCTGGAGCTTACGGGCGAACGAGGCGAGCTGGGTTTCCTTGCACTCTGCATCAGAACGAGAAAATTCCATGTCGTTCTCGGCGCCCCACCGGGCGGGACTCTCGATTACTAGGTCCGCCTGCTCCAGAATCAAGGTGAAATTAGCTTCAGATGCATGGGGTTTAGCGCCGAAGGCACGACCGTTCAGGCGTTGACGGAATCCCGAGAGCAAACGCCGGTACCACTGCTCGTACCCCTCAGTCGCCGGTACGGGGTTTTGCTTGGTGTTAACGTCAGGTAGACGGTTAATATACACCAGTACACCACCCGCGTCCTTGATTGCCTTCACTTCGTTGGGGAAACGGACATCGTCGATGACGACGACATGCAGGGTGGTAGCTCGCGGCGTCTGGACCGCCTCTCGGATCTCGCGCATGGTGTAGTTCACCCATGTATCCGGATTAGCGGCGCGGAACCCCTCAGTACCAATCACCTGGAGAGCGTAGCGCGGTGTATTCCCGCCAAGCGCCGCATGTGGCGTAGACTTGAACTTGCCATCCATCAACTGTTCTTCGGAAAACCCGTATACCAGGGACATGATGCGCCGGATACCAGTGGCGAACGAAAACCGTTTCGTACACCGCCAGTTTCTCTCTAGATACCCCGCCAGCGTCGTCTTACCACTGCCCATCGGTCCTGCCAGGCCGATTATCAGGACGGTTTCACTCAGCGAAATGTTTTCCATAATTGTCTCCGTTCACCCACTCGAACCAGGGGTAGTGTTTGTCCATGTACTTCTTCTCTTTGCTCTTCCCCCACGTATGCCAATACGTGTTTACTACATCCTCAGCATCCGCCACCTCGTTATCCTGGAGGGCCTTGACCAGGATCTTCTTAAGACCTGACATCGACCAATCCCACTTCGACAGGGCTGCATCATTACAGCCAATCTCGAACTCTACCTCCAGCGGACATACCAAACGGAGGTCGAAGGTCTCCAACATGTACTTTTCGACACCCGTGGTATACACCCAGTTCAGAAGTTGGGTACACGCCAGCGATTTTTCGATTGCCGCAGAAGTCCGGGAGCTATCATGCACCATGACCTCGATATTCTCGAAGTCATCGATATTGACCTCCCACCCGAAGGTTTCGTACAGCTTCACCAACTCTAGGGTGTAAAGCCTGCTGGCAAGGTGCGCAATATCTGCCCCGAACCCCTGGATAGGGGAATTGATCGCTTGGCGGCTATTCGCCGCGATAATCGCCTGTGATCCAGTGAGGTAGCCGTACAGATTCCTACGTCTGGTGATAGGGGAGACAGCCATCATCGATTGCAGTGCGTTATGCTGCGTTTTCTCCAACCACTCACCGCCCTTCTTATAGGTAGAGAAGAACATGTCGTAGACTTTCTGCGTTTCTTCCACGGTCTTGCCTAATGCCCGCGCAATGGAGGCGACTGACCTACCATAGATAGACCCGAACACGATGGCCTTGACCTGGTCACGGTAATCTTCAACAACCTTAGGGTCGGCCTCCGCAATGTTCATAGCCCAGAACAGCGCAACGTTCTGACGGTGCAAGTCCAACAGCTTGATCTGCTTAGGCAGCGACTCGTCTTCCGTCTCCATGTACTGCTGGCGCATCCGTCGACCAACAACAAATCGTTCCCCTAGCCGCTTGTCTACCGCTGCAATCGCCCACCCTCTGACCTCATGGGTGTTAAAGTCCAACTTAATAACTACCCGTTTTTCGCCCTTCTTGCCAGCGACGAACGCCTTCTTCAGAAGCTTGGCCTCTTCTGTACGCTGTGGCACCTGCTGGAGAGAAGGCGAGAACGAATTGGAACGCCCCGTGACAACCCGCCAGAATCCGTAGCCTGGTCGGATCCGGTAGTCAAGCTTACCATCTTCCGAGTTGACCACGTGCTTGTAGAATGGGCTAACGAAGGCCGTTTTGACGTGCTTGATCTTCCGATAGCGCGTAAAGTGGGCGACGTCTGGTATGTCCTTGTACGCCGTCTGGAGAGCCTTGCCTGTAGATGCTCCTGTCTTTGTATACGCGACAGGATCCAATGCCAGGGTAGTAAAGAACCAGTGTTGGATATGCTCGGGTTTGTCGGGGTCGAATACCCAGGGATTGACCTTACCGAACAGCCCATTCGTCTGCACGTCCGCTGCTAGTTGCTTGTTGGCCTTCTTGACCGAATCTATATCCCTGAACCCCAATGCCAGCTTCCGGAGGGTTTCATTGATTGGGGAATTCGGGGATAGGAGTTTCACCAGATAGTCTACGTCTGTGGGGACGCCCTTCTCTACCATATGGGAGAAGTCGTGAACGATGGCACTCATCTGGGTGAGACAGAACCGCCGGTAATCTTCTAGGTAATTGCCTTGCTGGGAGGCAGCTATACGCTGCTGCTGCCGATGAATGGCGTGGATACTAACTACGTCGAAAGCGCAATACTCCAGGAAGGTGGTGTCCTCTAGACTCGACTCCTCGATATTGCTACGGTCCTCTTTGGAGAAACCCTCCTTCGTATAGTAGAAGTCCGAGCCATACAGGGAGCAAAGACCACTCAGTTTGCCGTACTCGGCCCCGAAGTTCTCCGTGGCTGCGATGTTCTCATCCAGCAGGTACTCACCGGACATCGTGTCCCACACCGGCCAATAGATCACTGGGAGGCGCAGGAACCGCCGCAAGATCCGCAGATCGAACGGGGCATTGTGCATTATCAGGTATCTGGTATCGTCGCCTGACCACCCCGGCATCGGCTGAGCGAAGAACTTACGTAGCCAACCTACTACGTGCTTCCGGTCCTTCCTCGACCACACCGCGTCTCTGTGATCGACGGGCACGACATACCCTAGTTTCGAGTCCACCGCAAACTGTATGACAAGGATGGTGTTGTTGTACACAGATAGGTTGCGGGTTTCCGTATCAACGGCAATCGCCTTCGCCATGTCTACTATCTGGCACATCTCGTCGAAGGACTCTATGTCCATGACCAGCTTATAGTTAGGCTTGACCTTGGCGATGCTGAAAGGCAGCTTGTCTAGCCACAATGTCAGCATGTTGCGCATGACGAAGCCTAGGAGGTTGGCTTTCGCCACCAACGCTCTATCTGCCGAGTCCCCCATGTCATCATCCTCGTCCTCCTCCATCACCGCCTGACTCTTGGAGGGATAGACACTGGATATGTCTAACGTGTGGGTGCAATAGATACCATCAACGTCGCGTAGCCACCCGCGCTCGATCACAGTCTCAGAGGCCGACATCCCCATCACGTACTGCGCAGCCTCATCACCCAGAAACAGAATGTGGGTAGGCCGGAGGCGAGAAATGGCGGATTTTACCCGCTTGGCGGCCAGCTTGTTGATCGTGTCCTGGTCCTCCGCCTCAAGATGGTAAGTCTTGCAGTAGTTGAAATTGACCGCAGCCAGGGCGAATGGTCGTGTCTGGCCAACCATACGCTTTACTGTTCGATTAACCTCACGCAGCAGATTGGTGAGAGTCACCCCGGCCCTGCCAGATAGCAGGCGCTTATCCCGCAGATCGGTGGAATCCACGTGGTTGACTACAACCAGTAGTCTATCGGACTTCTCGCTCCAGTCACGCTGCTTTGGTAAAGCCAAGCGGAAAGGGAAGGACTTCTTCTCGGAGAGAAAACTACCACCCGGGTCTTTCAGCGTGACATACTCGAATCTGGCGTCATCTACCCAGATATTCTGATTGTAAAATTCCGATGTACGAGCCATGGCGTTATGTGGTGGAGAGTAGAAGGAGGGATGAGAGCTTTTTACCTGCCGCACGGCAGGGGCAGGTAGTGTGTTCCGGTTTGGTAGGTACTGGTGCCTTGTTAAGACCAAAGAAAAGCCGGGCACCCCAAACCAACGGGGTGACCCGGCTTTTTTGCGTTCCCGGCTTCCCGGCAATTCCTGACTGTTTTAGGGGGATATTCCGCCCCCTAGGGGCCGGGAAGGCCGGGAAGTCTCCCGGCAGGATGCCTCTAGGACCGTTTTAGCGGCCCTAGGATCGATTTTCGGGGGCAGGGACGGGTGCAAGGCCGTCCGGACGGCCCCGAGCCGCCCTACGGGCGCAAAAAGCCCGGCGATCCCCCTAGGGGAAGGCCGAGAGAGGGGGCTAACTAGAGATTTCATGGTCGCCGCAGACCTTGGCGTCATCGAAGACCCAGGCATCCCCGTAGACCAGGGCATTCTCGAAGACCCGGGCATTCTCGAAGACCTGGGCATTCTCGAAGACCTGGGCATTCTCGAAGACCCAGGTACCCCCGTAGACCCTGGCACTCTCGAAGACCATGGCATTCCCGAAGACCCTGGCACTCTCGAAGACCTGGGCATCCCCGAAGACCCCAGAATTTCCGTAGACCTGGGCGTTATCGAAGACCTGGGCATTCCCGTAGACCCAGGCATTCCCGTAGACCCAGGCATTCCAGAAGACCCAGGCATCCCCGTAGACCCGGGCATTCCCGAAGACCCAGGCATTCTCGAAGACCCGGGCATTCTCGAAGACCAGGGCATCCCCGTAGACCCAGGCATCCCCGTAGACCTCGGCGTTCTCGAAGACCCGGGCATCCCCATAGACCAGGGCATTCCCGTAGACCTTGGCTTTCCCGTAGACCCGGGCATTCTCGAAGACCTGGGCATTCTCGAAGACCCGGGCATCCCCATAGACCTGGGCATTATCGAAGACTTTGGCTTCACCATCTACCCAACAGCTACCTTCCTGGGAGAGGTTGGCTTCGGTTTCGATGAAACCCCCAAGATCCCCGGCTTTTACTCCCATTACAGGGATGTCAACCAAAGCCCGGATTCTGTGGAGGGTCTTACCTTCGTGGGTGATCGTCTCGTCGGTCAGTTCATGCTTCTTGGTCATGGTAATCCCTATTCTATGGTATAGGGTGCAGCCAAGCCCACCCTATGCGAAGCGGATGAACTACTCCCGGCTAAAGCCAGGGAGCTTCCTGCTTCAATGAGAACCTAACGGCTCTCTCCACAGGCTTGAAATCCCGTAGTCCCTACGGTACTGAAAAGCTTAAGCGGCCAGGGTCTTCCTGGTTAGGATACCCCCGGCCTGAAGGCATGGGGCTTTACGCTCCACAGCCCGATGTAACGCGCCTCTACGCGGCTGCCGGTGGTGTAGCACCCGCAACCTCGGGGTTAGCCGCCCCACTACCGTCTTCGGACGGCGCGGGCGGCGCCGGGTCACCGATGGCGATACCGCCAGGCCCTGCGGGTGTGTACGCACGTACCACACAGTCGATGCGCCACTCCTGCTTGTCCTGAGTGTTGTGGATGTCGTAGGCAATACCCGAAATGGCTGCCGCCGTCAGGTGGTAGATGTTGACGGCAACGCGCTGTTCATCGACGGTGATGACTTCCTGGAGGACAATAGGGATGCCTTGGCGGACGATGCCCTCCATGATGTTGTACGCCTGTCGGTACGTACGATCCACGTCCTCGCTGAACTGGAGGGCGAGGCTCCGCAGCGGGACGGGAGAGGGCGTGAAGTCATCACAGCAAATGGTACTCAGGCACTTGACGATGACCGGTGGAAGTTCCGCGTACCGGCCTTGCTGTTCGACGAAAAGGGTGATCTTACGGTTCATGGTAGTAGACCTCTTGTGGTTAATGGTAGGAAAACTTCTTACGGTTTAGTTGGGGGGCAGGGTGAACTACTCCCGGCTAAAGCCAGGGAGCTTCCTGCTTCAATGAGAACCTAACGATCCCCTCCACAGGCTTGAAATCCCGTAGTCCCTACGGTACTAAAGAAAAAAGACAGCTTAAGCGGCCAAGGTCTTCCTGGTTAGGATATTTATGGCTGCGTTGTGGTCAGCGTTAAGCTTGAAACTACAAGCTACGCATTTGAAAACCGCTTGGCTTTTGCGGTTTTCCTTGTTGATGTTCCCACAGCAACTACACCTTTGGGAGGTGAACTGTGGGTTAACAAATTGCACTTCGTGCCCGTAGAGTCTGGCCTTGTACTGAGTTAGGCTGACAACTTGGCCTAACCCAAGTCTTAAGAGTTCGCGGTTTAATCCAGACTTAGCTGCAACATTAGTGCCTGGTTCATCCAGAGTTCCTTTAGCACTCTTGGTCATGTGGACTAGCTTCAGGTCTTCAAACTTGATGACCTCGAACCGGGAAGCTAAAGTGTTGGAGGTCTTTTCAGCGAAGTCTTTCCTGATATTGAGTTCGTGCTGGTAAGCTTTAGCTACCTTCAGCCTGGCTTTGTCCAGGTTCTTGGTAGAGACCTGCTGAATTTCACCCGTCTTCTTGTTGGCCTTAGCCTGCCTAGATTTCTTGGAGAGAAGTTTCCTGGCGTAGGACTTCTGGTAACGTTTCCTACGCTTCTCCACTTTCTCTAGCTGGGCTTTGACCTCAATACCTAATACCTTGAACTTCTGGGTACCATCGTTGCTGACGTACGCTACTGTTAGTGGTTTCACTACACCGAGGTCTACACCACACCTAGGTTTGATCTCGTGTGGGGTTTGTCTCAGACTGTAGCCATCTTCAACCTCGTACATGAGGCTAGCATAGTACTCACCAGAGGAATTCCGGGAGATCACAGTCTTCAAGAGTCTCCCGTTTGGAAGTGGACGATGAAGTTTAGCCTTGAGTACACCAAGACCCTTGGGTAGCTTGAGCCTTAGAACCTTACCAACAACTTCAAGGTTGTACTCCGGTAGATACTGATTAGTAACATGAACCGAGCCCGAGTAGGATTTCCTCTTGAACCTCGGGTATTTAGCTCTACCTTTGAACCAGTTGGTAAAAGCGGAATCCAGGTGCCTAAGCGTTTGTTGAAGAGTTTGGGCTGGGACATCCTGCAACCAAGGGTACTCTTCTTTCCACGTTTGTAGCAGCGAAGACAGGGCGTAGAAGTTAATCCACGGGTACTTCTCAGGCTTACCTAGCCTAACCCAGTTCTCGTAATCCACGATTCTAGTGTACAAAGCTCGGTTGAAGACAAATCTGCAACTTCCAAACCACTGGGGTAGAGCTTCAAGCTGAGTTCGGTTTGGGTAGCACCTTAGCTTGATGGCGATGTGTTCCACGACTACTTACCCTTCTGCTGTTCGATGTACTTCTTGACTACATCTAAAGTCATGACACCCACGGTGCTGATGAACTTCGATCTAGTCCACAGGGTGGAGCGTAAAACCCCCTACTCTTGTCCCACTTTGTTTGCCCTAGTCGTCGTCATCGATGGTGCGCTACACCGCCATCGGTGCATGAATCGCAGGCTGTGGGTTGTATTCGTGGAGGGCAAACTGCTCGGGCCGGAGGCTTGCAAAAACCCCCGGGATTTCTGCTGGTGTTACGTACGCCGGTGCGCTACCCGCGACCCCTAGAATCGGGAGGGCCGTGGGCTGACGGGATACCTGCTCCAGAACCGCGTCCGTGTGATCCTCGTACACGTGCGCGTTGGTGAACTGCATAGTGACGGTGGCAGGGATGTACCCCGCAAATCTCGCCATCACCGTGAGCAGGAGGGCGGTAGATGCCATGTTGAAAGGCACCCCTAGGAACATATCGGCGCTGCGTTGGGTCATCACGACATGGAGTAGCCTGGAGTCGGGGTCGACCACGAAACGGTAGTCCATGTGACACGGCGCTAACGCCATTTCATCCAGCTCTGCTACGTTCCAGGCCGAGATAATCAAACGCCGATCCGACGGGTCACTAAGCATCCGACGGAGGACATCCTCCAGCTGGTTGACTTCTCTGTGGTAGAGGAAGGAATGACCATGGTCGACCGATTCCTCGTACTGGTAGCCCTTGCCGGCCAAGTATGCCCGCATCGTGGTGTCGGATGCCCTGACCTTCTTGTAGCTCATCCACTTTGTCCACTGAACGCCGTAGATACGCCCTAGATCGTCTGGTCCTCGCCGGAAAGGGTTCGCCAACCATGCCGGAGTCTCGTTGGCGTTCTGATTCCATACGTTGCACCCTAGCGCCCGGAAGTCCTCCGCGTTGTCGTACCCACGGAAGAATCCGAGCAACTCACCTAATACGGACTTGAATGGGAGCTTCTTGGTAGTGAGCGCGGGGAAGCCATCCCGCAGATCGAACTTCAACTGCTCACCAATGAGAGTCCGGCAAACCTTGCCAGTCCGTGCGTTGTGGATAGGGGTGCCCTCGTCGTGGGCTTTGAGAAGCAGCGCCAGATACGCGCTTTCGGCGTTCATATGTTTGTTTTCCTTCACTCGGCTGCTAGATGTTCCCGCAGCCTGGTTAGTGTTAGAGCGGTGGATGCATGGTAGATAGCCCCCGTGCCCTTACCCGGGTTGTTCTCTATCCACTCCCGGCAGTTGGATGGGCGGTCGTCGATAAGAAGCTCCCCGGGCATTGCGTACTTCCACTTGTTTTTGGAGCCGACCATCGTCACTACCGGGACGGTCCCTAGCCCAAGAACCGTGCGAACCCAGCGAGTCTTCTGCCCGGCGGCGTCGGGGACGGTATCCCGTCGTGGGAGGGCCGTCACGATACGCAGCCTATACAGTGGGATGAGCTCCAGAACCGCCCGTAGGATAGTGCCGCATTCCGGAGTCTTCTCCAGGGTGAGAAAGAAATCTTTGGTGTTACGCACATGCCCCCAGATCTCCGCCTCTGTCAGCTCACTGGGGTGATAGCCAGACACTCGCAAAATCGCTTTGTCGAAATCAGCCAGCACCCCGTCCATGTCTAAAGCAACACGGGAGTACATCATTCCACGACCGTCCAATCATCCGCGACAAGGTCGGCATGGGTAGCGGCCCACGGGAGGTGCTCACCCGTACTCGTCCGCATGTCGATGTACGGGTGGTAGCTACCCTGGGTACCTTCCGTAGGGGAAACCACAGGAAGTGGAGGACGATCCAACTGGAAGGTACTTGACTTAGCCAAAAAGATATAGAGCCCTATACCACTCCAACCCTTACGGCATACGCGACGGCCAGCCCTCATGTGATCCAGGGCTTCGCTGAACGTGAATGTGCCCTTCGTACTACCCTGGGTATCAGGGGCGGTTGCTACCAGTGCTTCCTCCACAGGCGGGCGCCACAGGGTGAAGTCGCGGAGTGCGGCGCAGATAGCCTTGAACACGTGGTCCTTAGCCTGCTGGCCGAGCGGAAGCGCCTCGTAGGGGACGAAACAGGGGTGGAGCTTCTTCTCCGGGTCTTTCGTAGGGCCGTACTGCCATCCCTCGGCACGTTTGTGCGCCAACCAGGATTCATGGCTTGCGCTAGGCGGCGCGTCGGGGTTGTTGAATTGGAACATGACCCCCGCCAGAGCCGAGTCTTGTTGCCACTGCGGTGCTACATCCCAGGGCAGTTGGGACTCGTCACCCAGGGTGAGGCACAAGGCGCGGTTGGCTTCGTGACAAATCTGGGCAACATCCTCGGGCGCAAATACGGTGCCGTCACTCATGGCTATTCTCCTTCGGTTGTGGTTGGTTTTTCGCCGCTTTTGAGTAGGACGGGATCGACTGTTACCGCCATGACACCGTCTTCGTTGAGAGCCGCCTCTTCTACTACGAGGAACTCCCGCACGCCATTGTATTCGACTGGGTTCTCGTCGTCGAAGGCGCAGACAACATCCCCCACACATAATTCGGCTATTGGGGTGTCTTCCCATTCGCCATCGCTTTGGAGTACGCGGAAAATCCTCTGATCTACAGCGTCACCTGGGATGAGTGGGATAGGATGATGGTTTTCTGGCGTCTCATCAATGATGGTCATTTGATCCCCCTGTTTGGTTATGGGTTAGTAAGTTCGAGAAACATGGTTGTTCAACTGAAAAACCATGTCCTCCACGACGCGACTCATCATGTTGGCCAGGATCGTGCCGGAATTCTCCGTGATGAGTTTGCGTATGACATCGCTCGCCAGCACTTGTCCGCTATTGCCCCACTGTGCTTGCCACTCGGGGCGCCCCATCTCTTCCCTGACCATCGCCTCGAAGTGCTTCGTGAGTTCCTTCTTCACCAGATCACGGATATGGTTCTCCTCGAAATCACGGATGGATTCATGCACCAAGAGATTGAATCTCTCGTCGGGGATCAGCTCCGCAACCATGTTCTTGAGCTTGGCTTTGACGTTATCCTCGAATGAGGCGAGCGCATTGATACTGGACATGTGACCTCCTAAAAGTTGAATTGCTCCCACCACGTATGGCGGATGCGCTGGATGTGTTCGTGCCGGATCGTGGCGAAAGATGCGGCGTACATGTTAGTCTTTACCGCGTGCTGAAACCGCAAGTTCTCATCCTCGTCGTAGGCGATTATGGCTTTCTCCCACTCTTTCCACTCTTTCGCGTGGTTGTCGATCTGGATGCCCGGATTATCCTGGTAGGGGTAAACGGAGCTTGTGATGACGGGTATACCAAGAGCGCCAAACTCTATCAGCTTTAGGTTGCTCTTGCACTCGTTGAAAAAATTCACCGCCAGAGGTGCTACGGCTACATCCAACCGAAGGTTTGCCAAAGCTACGGCGTAGTGGACTACAGGGACGGCCTGGTGGAACTCAACCAGTTTCTCTAGGCTAGGTGGGACATACCCCATAAACACCCATTGAACCCGATCCTTGGTGCGCTTTACTACCTCCGTAATACGGCTCAGGTCGTAATCGTGGCTGTTGCTCCCTGACCACCCTACACGTAGCTTCTTACCGGCGGGACGCGACTGTGGCTGTCGGTAGATGTCTGGTAACAGCACGTTCGGAATGACCACAACGTCACGTCTGCTTCTACTTCTAACGGCATCGGCCAGCGGTAGAGTGCTTACCGTGAGAACGTCCGCATTGCGGATAGCCCAATCAAGGGCCTTGCGCCTCTGGCTGTTAAACGCCCTCCGGTACGGGTTGTACAGTGGTGTCTCCCACAGGTAATCATCCAAGTCATGGATGACTTTGATCCCTAGTTTCTGCTGCGCCTCGATGTGCTCGCGCTGAATTGGTTCAACTTGACGCTGTACCACCGTCACTTTGTTCCCGCGACTGGTCAAGGACGCCGCATCATAGGAGAAGAGTGGCGATACGTTCACTACGGGCACTGTGCCAGTAGTTTGCATCATGGTCGCGGGGATCATCATGCGGTACCAGCCGCAACCAGACGTATCACCTGGATATACGGCAATGTCGCACTTCCGGGTAAAGTCTGGTGGTCTATGTATGCCACCTGGCGCGGGCATCTTGTATACAGCTTGGTTCATTCCCTCTCCCACCTAGCTCACTTTGTGATACCGAATGGTGATTCACGCTCCGCAGTTACCACCTTGGATAGCTGCTTCAACGCCCCTAGCACCTGAGACAGCTGGTCAGACGCCCCCGACTGGTTTGCCTTCTGCTGTACGTGCCTGGGGCGTACGTGCAGGTCCAGCAGGATGTCCCGGTCTGCCTCTTGGAGCTTCATCACTTTCATGACCAAGTCCACTAGACGGATCTTCGATGCCGAATCCAGGAAGCGCCTTAGCGGTTCCTCTACGTCGGAGATATCCAAGTCGTCTGCCCCCGTCAAGCTTCGCAGAACTTGCTTGGCTTCCTCTACTGCCTGTGGCAACGCAAGGTTCACCGGGGCCAGTTCCATGACCAGGTAGTCGCGGATTGTGTCCGTCGTCGCGGTGAGCGTGGTAGTTAGCGCATCGTGCTCTTCAGGCTTTGGGTTTATCAGGTCGAGGGAGTTAGCCACGGCCTCCGGCGTTTTTACCCCTACCCGTGGTGCGTCCTCGTCGAAGATCACCACCATCTTGTTCTTGCGCTCGCCTCGATAGAATGGAGGTGTACTCCTACGCCCTACTCGCGCCGCTGTGGCGGTCGCTGGCGGATTTGCGGGCTCTTCTTCCAAGAGAACGTGGATATTCTCCCCGATGTTAAGCTCTTCCATGGTCAATCCTCATCGTCATCTAGGATTTGTGGCTTACTCTTGCTGGACTTCTTGCGTGTGGTATTCACCACAGCGGATACATCTTCCTCGTCGTCCAGGTTACCTCGAACTCGGATGTCCTCCGGTGGGTTGTCTACGTCGTAGACGCGCATGGTTGCATAGTCGATACCTAGAATGAAGGAGAACGGGTTCTGGTTCCGGGCCTTCCCCTGCTCGATCTTGATGATCCCCTCTTTCTTGGTTTCGGCGGTCGCAATAAACCTCCAGAGGCTGGCAGCGTGTTCGCCGACTGTTCTGGAGTACCGCAACAGCCCGTCTTCACTCAACTGGGCAAGCAGGATAACGAGCGTGTTGTTGCGCTTCCCCCAGACCTTGGCGAATCGGGCTACCTCCCCGAGCTTCTTCCACTGATCGTCCCCGTCCACCCCCTTAAGCAGGGACATGTAATCGATCAGAATGACCTTGAATCCGTACGGCTGCAATCCATACAGGATTTCCTCGATGGATACATCGGCATCCGGCTCAAAGATGGTGTACCGCGAGTCTTGGTCCTCTAGGAATTTCTCCCACTTGCGGAACCCATCCCGTACCTTCTCTATCTCCCGTTCGGTAAGCTTCTTCTGGATGATCTTGCCTACCTCGATGCCAGAGAGGTTGGACGCTAGGCGTGAGGTCATCGACTCTCGGCCCATTTCCAGGGGGACTAGGGCAGCAGGTGCGTGGATCGCCATGTTCTTCAGGAGTTGCACGGAGGCAACAGTTGAATTGTGGCTGAGCAGACCGTTCACGACATACGCATGGTCAGGCTCTACGTTCAGGTCGTACACCAGGTTGGCCTTACCGTGAGGACCACACTCTAATACGGACACCCACCGTCGGCGCAAACCATACCGCCCGTACAGCAACGCCCGGGTCTTTTCCTTGAGCGAGGGGTTCAGCATGGTGCGGATGTGTGCAGGCTCGTCCTCCACCCGTACCGTGTACTTATTACCACCGTTGTGGCTGATAGAAGTGAGGATGCCAGCGTTATTGAGAAGGCAGCCCACCTGGTTCGCAACGGCGTGCGAAGGCATATCCAAACACACGGATGCCACCTGCTCGCACACTCCGGGTTGCCTGCCCAGCTCAAGGAGTACCAGAAGGAATTGCGACTGCACCTTGCGTGGGGCAGTACGAATAGCTCTCCAGAGCCCACCCCCTATAGACTTAGGCGCAGGGATGGCCTCGTGGACGTCAGGGACGCACATGTCCCAGAAGTCCCGTCGTTTCCTGTCAAGGAATAAACCGTTGAACTCCAGATCCCTTTTGGTAGGTGAACCCATACGCAGGAGCATATAGGCGTAGTCCAGGACCTGGAAGGGGGACGGCAGGGAGAAATCCCCAAACATCAGCGCATTGCGGAGTGGCATCTGCGAGGCGAACAACTCGCTGCCCATTACTGCCAACAGTTCATCGTCTACCTTGATATCCTTCAGCGCCTTGAACGACAGGGTTCCATCGCCGCCGTCACACACCCACATCCGATGCTCTGGCGACCCTATCACTTCCTTGCCATCGGAAGTACGCACACGGTACGTGGCGGATCTCCGTCGGTAGATGTGTGTGGCGAGCCCCTTACCATCCCTGCCCTGGACCGTGATGCCCTCGGGTAGCTTATAGAAGCCAGTAGCCAGCTTCGAGTCGACATCCCGTAGCTCAAATAGCTCCCGCAACGTCAGCATACCCAAGGATGTTGGAACAAGGCTGTCGCCCGTCAGACACTTCCCACCCCCTGTCGTCCCTGCGACTACCATAAGTTCTCCTAGCGGTATACCACCGTTTACGTCATCGAAGGTCTTGAACCCAGTTGGGATCAAGGCTGGTTTAATCGACTGGTCTAGAACCCGCTCGATCAGCTCAGATGCGTTTGAGTCAGACCCAAAATGCGTAAGGTAGTCCTCCACGGACGATGCACCACGCGCTTTCTCGATTTGCGCGTTGATCGTCTCGTCTACGGCGTCTGGGTCGTACCCGGAGTCAGATTCGAGGGCGTCGGCGATGGATTCCGCCATTTCTACGTGACCTCGGATCCTCCGATATCTCTCCAGCGAGTCCACTAAGGCGGTGACATCGTCTGGTGTGCGTACGCGCCGCGAACTCTCGTATACCGATAGGATGGACCTAGTATCGGTGTCCAACGAGGGGTCTTCTACTAAATCATCCCACGCGGGTGGCTCACCACGGGCCTTGATAAGCGTTTTGATGCGCCGCCACGCCTTCTTTGCGGGGGCGTGGAAGAAGTGTTCATCGTTAATCTTCGCCAGCAGCCTAACTTTTATGTCAGGCTTGGCGGTGGAGACAGCATAGATCGCCTGCAACTCCAGTTTAGGTGACTGTATTTTCAGGGCCATTGTTCTTAGATTACCACAGATTTGGAAAGCTCTGGGAAACCGAAATTGATTATCCCATCTGGCTGTACCCGTGTTACCTCAAACTCTAACTGGTGTGGGTTGCACCCGCTCGCCCCTACGAGTACCGTGATATCATGCTCGCCAGCTAGGTTAATCATATCCCGCAACTGCTCCCGCTTGGAGTCTGTGCTGTCGAAGTCGAAGCCAACGATACCGAGGACGATAGGCCAACGGTGGTCTTTCCGGTACTGCAAGAACTGGTCAAACTGACGGAAGCTGGATATGACGTACCGCAACTCGGGCTCGCCATAGAAAGTGCGTCGGGCACTGGGCTCGTCCTTGCCGCGAGCCTTGGGGTACCCTAAGCCTAGATACAGGCGGCTGGCGATGCGTAGGATCGTGGCGATGAAAAGATTGGACTTGCTGCTGTTCAGCGATGATGTCACGTACCACAACCCCGGTGTAAAGGGGTTAGACAACAGGCTCTGGGCGGTATCTATCATGGCGCTCTTCTTGACCTCTATCGCCATGTGGTCGTCCGTTTCGTAGAAGTACCCCTCCACGCTGTCCCGCAAACGAAAGGCTTTGTACCGGCCAAACGACGGAGGCTGCACTTCAGGGTTTGGGGGTATTACAAGTTGCGTCTCCCCTAATGTCAGGGTTATGGTGGAGGGGGTGATAAGCGGGCTACTGGTTGTCAACGTCGTGGTCTCCTGCCATGGTCCGGCCTAGTTCTCGCCTTCGTCTTCTTTACCCCCTCGTCAACCGGGCTACCGTCTGCCATGCGCCGGTACCGTGGCATGTTGTTTAAGTCAGCCACGACGGCTTCGTACTCTTCCTTCTTGAACGTGTGTCCCAAGGCAACGTGGGTGTTGAAAACGCAATTTCGCAGACAACCCAGGCTGATCCCGGTCGGGTCATAGACGTAGTGGACTATAGGTTTCGGCTTGTCATCCATAGGGGTCAGGATGCGGGACACTTCCTGGGTGTGTTGTGGCGTGTTACTGATAGGCATCACTTCTAGGATCGTGCTCCAGAGGGGCACGTTAATGCCAGTCTGCACGATCTTTCGTATCCCTACCGTAACCTTGATCTTACCGCGCCGTGCGTCCTCCAGAAGATCCTTTCTCTGGTTTTTGCGCAGCTTACCCGTAAACGCCGCCGCGATACGCTTCCCCATGGCCTTGTTGATCTCGTCTACGAGAAGCCCTACGTGGTCGATGTGATAGCAGGGGATGACCACATAATGTCCGGACTTGACGTATCGTACCGCCAACTCCACGATAGTCTTGTTGCGCCTTTCGTCCAGACTCAGGGCCTTGATGAACGAGTTCCATACTTTGTAGGACTTGGTGAACTTCGATTTCGTGAATCGAACGCTAGGTACCAGTGACTCTACTTCCGTCTCATGGATTACCGGACCCATCAACTTGTCGATGACAACCTCGTAGGTTCCATCCTTCCGGTTTGGGGTTCCTGTTAGCCCAAAGCGGTAGCGCGTGTTGAACTGAGAGAGAACCTGGGCGTAGCACTCCGCAGAAACTTGGTGAGTTTCATCGACAATCAGTAGACCATATTTGCTGGTGCAGGCTGCCAACCTCTCGGCGCCACTGCCTCGCAGGAATGACTGATACGTAACCAAGAGTATCGGCAGTCTCCCGTAGTCATCGTCTGACTGGGGCCTACCACACAGGCGCTTGCTGTACGCCTTCTCAATGTCTTGGATATTGGTTGCTTCATGGAAGGTGGTCATGAACTGATCTAGCCAATCCTCCTGGGATGCTAGTATGATCGTCCTAAGACCCAGTTTGACGGCCATCGCTACCGCCATAACTGTCTTGCCGCTACGCGGCTTGGAGCTAAGTACCCCAACCTTGCGCTTAATCAGGACTTGCGTGGCCTCCTCTTGATAGGGGTACAAGTCCCACGTAAATTCCCAGTCATCAGCGTACTTGAAACGAGGCGCGACCCGCTCGTTAACCACCGTCTCCTGCGCTACGTCAGGCCAGAGTTCTTTTATGAGGTTGGCTGAGCCAAACGGGAAGCCAATATACTGCTTCCCGTCTCGCACACCCTTTCGATAGAGCTTGAAGCTACCAACGAAGTTCTGGCACTCTACGCAGGGGTCAGAAGGGCGGTCCTCCACATACTCGCATTGCTCGCACACGCGCTCTTTGACGTACAGCGTGGGGTGGAAATGCTCCCTCACCTGGGATGTGTCTAATAATCTGGCAGGAACCCAAATGCGGGAGTTCAGGATGACGGCCACCCTTAGATCTCCACCTGCTTGATGACGGACTCGCGCTGCGCCGCCAGCTGCATCAGTTGCACTAGATTCCGGTACGCCCAACCACTCTTGTCGATGTCCTCGATGATCTGCCCTACCGCTTCCTGTAGTGACTCGAACCGTGCTACTGTACTCCACCCGTCCCCTAGCAGCGCGTCAATGAAGTGCGTTTGGTCAGTTTTCGTCCTGCCAGCGTACCGCTCTAGCGAGGTCATGTGATTGGCGCGCAGGTACGAGCCGATAGCCCCTAACACCATTTCCAGGTTGCGCTTCATACGGGCTACCTCCACGTTTATCTCCACGAGCCTGGATCGGTAGGACATGTCCTCTAGATGCGCCTTGACCAAGCCGTCGATAGAGATCGTGGGCTTGAGCAGGAGGCGGCGACTGGACCGAGTTTGATGAAGGCGCTCCGCCTCTTTTTGCGTGGCGGATATATTCAGGGACCGCGCCCTATCCAGGATTCGCCCGTATCTGGCCCAACTTTCGTCTTCGGACCTCTCCAGATACGCCACAAATTTTTCCGTCTGCATGGAACGCGCCTCTGCTCTTTCAGTTATCGATCAGATCGATTGCCACGTTGCATTCCTCAAATAGCTGGTATGCCCGTGAGATATGCTCCGACCAACGCGACGCGAACTCATCGCTGGGTCTGTATGTTACCACGCGTTTGATACCTGCCTGGACAATAGCCCGGGCGCAGTCCATACACGGGAAGTGTGTTACCACTAACACGCACCCTTCGAGCGGTGTACCCGTCCTGGCAGCATTGGTGATAGCGTTCAATTCCGCATGGCTGAACCAGAAGTATTTCTCGGGGCGCGTGGAACCACGACTGTCCTCATCCGCGCTGCACCCTCGCGGTGCCCCGTTATACCCCATAGATCGAATCTCGTTGTGGCTACCGAGAAGCAACGCCCCTACTTGGGTGCTAGTATCCTTCGAGAGTTTCGCTACCTCTAGAGCGAGACCCATGAACTTTGCATGGTAAACGTGTGCCATACCATCAGTCCCTTGACTGCTCGACCAGCTTGAAGAACTCGTTTTTTAGGTCCGAATTCGTTCTCAGGCTACCACGGACGACCGACGTAGTCATCCACATACCGTCATCCTTCACGCCACGACTAATGCAGCAGTGGTGCTTGGCTTTTACGACTACCCCCACCCCCTGCGGCTGTATGACGCTTTCGACCATGTCTGCAATCTGAGTGGTCGATTCCTCTTGGATAGAGGGGCGGCTCATAATCCAGTCAGCGATCCGACTGAACTTCGACAGACCCATCACAGAGTCGCCCGGGAAGATGCCTACCCATACTTTACCGACTATCGGCATGAAGTGATGGGAACACATGCTCCGGATCCTGATAGGACCAACCGCGTAGATCTGGTCTAAGTTGGAGACGTTCGGAAAATCCGTCACCTTCGGGGGTGGATCGTAGCGACCACTGAAGACCTCGTTCACGTACATCTTAGCGAGACGCGCCGCAGTATCCTTGGTATTGTGATCGGAGTCGATGTCGATCACCAAGGCACGCAACAGAGTGTCGCAGGCGGCTTCTACATCCTTCAGGATGGCTTGCCGATCCTCCGGGGACAGGTGCGGGGCGATGTTGTCGTTGGCGAAGAATCGTACCCCTGCCTCCCGTAGACGATGGGCTATAGATTGGTTCTGTTTGGACATTTTTGGTGGCAGCTTCTGCATGAGGTTAGTCACTCCGTAGTGGTTCAGCAGGGGGGGTAAACACCCCATCCGTTAGATACCCATGACAACTGCACAATCGTCAGCGCAGATATTCTCGACAAGGCGTGCTTTCATCAATCCTCCTGCGTGGTAGGTGCGGCGTCGATCCTAGTATCCTTCTAGTGGTGGACATTCGAGTTTCACATGGAAGACAGGCGCTCGCATGTCTCTATACACGGGAGTGTCATAAGTATGGCAACCTGCCCGTTGACCTCGAAAATTGACCAATCATCTACGACGTAGTCCCCGTTGACCATAGTGGCGGAATCAGCATGGATATCGACGCTGCTGCTCAGACCAGAATATACGA
>JAEHJW020007666.1_pt1 | contig 21044 bp, 30 predicted proteins | sample 9271431 | NCBI WGS metagenome assembly JAEHJW02 | reverse complement strand
AAGAACGTCCAAAATCAGGTTCGGACGCTGATGAAGGAGAGTAAGTACATGTCTGCTTCCGCAGTGGTACAGCTTGACGATCAGATTCAGGGCTTGAGCATGGATTCGACGCCGGAATCCGCACTCAATTCTCTTGCTCAGATCAAAGACATCCTGAATGAACAGCGTGCTCAGCCGACTCTCGAAAGTCCAGGCGCCGATCCATACGCCAATATGACGGACGATGAAATTCTGAAAGCTCTTGGAGGCCAATAATGGCTTCTCCGATTTCGACCACCACGCCACAGACCGATCGCTTAGGGCTCCTTGCTGAAGCGAGCAAACGCGGGATTTTGCCGGCCGACAAAAGGGGACTCTATGATGAAGCTGTCCGTCGCGGTCTTATCCCCGGTGTAAAGTCGTCTGACACATCCTTGTCGCCTCCGCCCTATCAGGAAATGGGGGCAGCCTTTCAGAAGGGGACGAAGGCAGTCACCTCGGAAATTGCCGAGGGCATTTTTCAGATGCGTGGCCGGGATCATTCGATCAACTATGGCCCTGGCGCTGGATTTGCGACAGAAACTGCGCTCAAAGAGGCTGACAATCCTGAAGAGGCCGCTGCTGTCTTGCAGAAGATTTATGGCAAGGGCAATTACGGACAGGATCGTGGCGGCAATTGGTGGGTGAGAAAAAACGGCCAGAAGGTTTCGGTTTTTGGCGACAATTCCTCGATCTGGAAGCGTCTGAATACCAGTATCCGATCTCAATTTCCTGAACTTGCCGGAATGACAGTCGGCGAAGAAATCGGCGGCGGTATCGCGGGCGCTTTAGGGGCTGAAAGCGGCCCGCTTGATGTTGGAATATCTGCAGCAGGCGCAGCAGTTGGCGGCGCTATCGGCAAAGGCTCGCAGGAACTTTGGAAGTGGATGACGGGAACGCTGCGCAAAACACCGAAAGAAGAGGCACGCACTCTCGAAATCAATGCCGCACTCAGCGCTGCCGGGACGCTCGGCGGTCGCGCATTGACGCGCATGGGCGGATATATGCTTCGGCCGAAGGAATTGCCGTGGATTCATGTTACGCCGGAGATGGAAGAGCGTACCGCCAAAGCTCTTGCGCAAGGCATGGTTCCGCGCATCGATCAGGTTACGGGCGCCAAGACCTACCGCCTGTTCATCATGGATCAGCGCCTTATGCACTATGTCTGGGGCGATCCGGCGGTTGAGAAAAATGTCACAGCCCTGAATGAACAGCTTACGAAGGCGCTGGAGAAATCCGGTGTTCCGGCGGACAAAGTGACGGATACGCTCAATCAGGTGATCCATAAAAATGTTTCGGTAGCCGATCTCAATGAATCGGTGGTCAAGGCCGTCAATGATTATCGCACTGGCATTGAAAAGGTCGCATCGGATGCTTCCGAGAAAGCCAGCAAGCATCTGAGCAAACAACTTGATGTTGTCGATTCGATGTTGGCCAATCCTAAGATTCCACTGGCCGCGAATGTGGAAGCAGATATCACCGCAGCCAGGCAGAACTTTTCCAATACAGCGGGCGGCCTCTATCAGGTTGTTGACGAGCTGGCGGCCGGCCGAAAACTGGTGAGCACGGCCAGTATCAAGGATACGATCAAGAGCATTGAGGACACGCTGCCCAAAACCGCAGAGGGCAAGATACTCGGTTCACAAGTTGAAACGCCAGTTAGATCATATCTCCATGATATGACCGCATTGCCGGATAGAATCACCCTGTCCGATGCCCAGCGCATTCGCTCAAGCCTTCTTCAACTGACGCGCGATCCAGGTCTGACGCCCGGTGTCGGCTGGCATGAATTGCAGCAGATCACATCGTCCGTGACCAAATCTATCGATGAAGTTGCGCTTAACCCTCTGGATAAGCCGGTCATTGATGCGCTCGATGTTGCCAACACCTACTATCGAGACGGCATCGCGCGCTTTGAGGAAGTCACGGCCAACCGTCTTGTCAAGGAAGCCGGACAAACGGGCGCCATTGATCCAGAAATGGTGATGCGTGCGATTATTCGACCGGGCCGTATCTCGCAAGCCAAGCGCATTATGCAGTTTCTTCGACCCGATACGCAACATCAATTGGCGAGAGATTATTTCCAGTCGATCTTGCAGAACGCCAGCGATCCGCTTAACCCTGGTTCCATCGTCGGTTCTCGGCTTCTGCGGTACGTCAACCAGAACGCCGATATGATGCGCACCATTCTTGGTGGTGACGCCACCTCGAAAATGCAAACGCTTGCGAAGAACATGGCGGCGTTCGACGGAAAGATTCCGGTAAGCGAATTGGGTTCGGATGGCGCAGCGCAGGCGGTCAAAAACGCCCTTGAGAAACAGGCGGCGGTTGATTCCTTCATGAAGGAAAACTATCTGCGCGCGCTTGCCAAGCCCGGCCTGGATCAGGATCGCGCCATCGATTATATCATTCGACCGGGGCACATCGACAAACTGAGAAATGCCATTTCGATCTTCGGTCACGACAGCGCGACGATGAAACTGGTTCGCCAGAAGCTGATGGCGAAGATTCTGGAATCATCCATCGGCACATCGTCCGATCCCGCTGAGCAGTTGTTCGCCGGAAATGCGCTGAAAGACACGCTCCACCAGTATGGCCGCGATTACCTGGAAGAGGCATACGGCAAGGAAATGGCCGATGATCTCTTCCGGCTGGGCGATACGGTTGCGCTGATCAGCTCCAAGCCCAAGATTGGCGGCGCGGTCGGCTTTGTGGCCGGCGTCGGGATCATGCTACATCCGCTTCGCCATATCGGGAAGCTCGTTGGAATGCACATCCTGAACGAGTTGATGAGCAAGCCGGTCTTTCTCAAATGGCTGATTTTCGGCTTCAAGGGCGATTCGATGGCTATCCGTACCGTCAACCAGATGGTGCGCCAGGCCGTCAATATGGCGGCCCAAGGCTCCGCGCCGAATACGGCCGAGACGCCGCCGGGCGATCAAAAGCAGCCCCTTGCATACGGCCAGTGAGTGCGATATATGGCTATCTGCCGTATGCTGATGCGGATGTGAGCGCGCTTTCGCGCACTGGCCTAGGAGGGTCACATTGAAATGAGTGGTTATAGTACTGATCCATTCATAGTTACGGCCAATATTGAGCCGTGGCAGTTTCCAAAAATTACTATGGGCGATATCTGGGTTCTTGACTTCAAGACCGGAGAGCGTCGCAATAGTCGTACCAACGAAACGCACGTCTGGCGTGATTTTAATTGGTACGATAAGGCCACTGGCGCGCTCGTTGAATAACTGGCCTAGGACTGTCACATGGCAACCGATATGAAAATCCTCGAACAAGCGTGCAAAAACGTGAGAACCCAAGGATGGTGGACATCCTTTCAGGGGTGTCCCGTATTGTTTGACGGCGCGCTCGAAAAAATTCTCGATGAATATGAACATTTGAAATACCCGCATTGGTGGGCAGCCATTCATCACGCATTGAGAGAATCCCTTGCATGAAAATCTTCATCACTGGCATCGCTGGCTTCGTCGGCCAAAATCTTTTTGCAGCCCTTCGCGATGAAGGCTATGACGTTTTCGGCTGCGATATCGAAGACAAGCCGCACATCGGATTTCCGTATATCCGTGGCGACTGCCGCAATCTCAATCGCATGAACAAATGGCTTGAGGGCATGGATGTTGTGATCCACTGCGCCGCACATGCGCACGAGGGTCTATCCGTGTTCTCGCCCCTTGCTATTACCGACAGCATCTATCGCGCATCGGTATCGACATTTTCGGCGGCGATCTCGCAGGGCGTGAAACGGATCGTTTTTTGCAGTTCCATGTCGCGATATGGCTCGATCAAAGCGCCGTTTCACGAATGCGACGATCCTCGCCCGGTCGATCCCTATGGCATCGCCAAGCTGGCTTCCGAGCGAACATTGGAATGCCTCGCCAAACTGCATGACATCGAATATGTGATCGCCGTCCCGCACAACATCTACGGTCCATTTCAGACTTACAACGATCCCTATCGCAATGTCATTGCGATCTGGATGAACCGGATCATGCAGGGAAAGGCCCCCATTGTTTACGGTAACGGCCTGCAACGACGCTGTTTCAGCTACATCGATGATGTGATTCCATGCTTCATCAAAATGGCGACCGCCGACGATGACGACATGCTCGGCCGCGTAATCAACATCGGCCCCGATCATGGCGAAGTGTGCATCAACGAAGCTCTCGCTTACGTTCGCAATGCCATGTTCAATGAAGGCTTGAATGTGCCGCCAACCATTCACATGCCAGCGCGGCCTGCCGAAGTGCATCACGCCAATTGCCACGGCGAACTCTCCCGCGCCATCCTAGGATACAAGCCGCAGGTAGAGCTTGAGAAGGGTATTGCCAAAATGGCGGCATGGATCATCCGTCAGGGGCCAAAGCCGTTTATCTACGACAAGCAGATAGAAATCCTGCGCGATTATGCACCGCGCACTTGGACACATGAGGAAATGTGATGAGCCAGCGAGAGAGCGGATATGATCGCCAAGATCGCGATCTTTACGAAACCCCGGAATGGGTTACATTGGCACTTCTTCCGTATCTCGCAGATCGTCCCCGTTCCATTCTTGAACCGGCATGTGCATCAGGAAAGATGGTAAGAGCCCTTAAATCTGGCGGCCATTCTGTTCTCGGAACGGACATTTCGACAGGAAGTGACTTTCTTTCTTTGGAAACGTGTTACGCAGATATCATCGTTACAAATCCTCCTTACAAATTGGCAAAAGAGTTTATCGAACACGCCGTTCACCTTATGGAGAAAACGGCCGGGAAAGTGGCAATGTTATTGCGGACGGACTACGATCACGCCGCCACACGGCAGCACCTTTTTGGTGAATGCCCCATCTTTTCCCAGAAGATTGTTTTGACAAAGCGCATCATTTGGTTTGACGCGCCAGGCGCGGCGCCATCATTCAATCATGCGTGGTATATCTGGGATTACACTCATGAAGGGCAACCAACTCTTGCCTATTGGCAAGACAAGAAGGATCGTTAAGAATGTGGCTTTTACCGTCCAGTCATCGAATTCAGCAGCTTCAGGCCATGATCAATCAAATGGTCGAAATCGGGCTCTCCACACCGGGCCGCATCATCGTCAACTATGAGGAACTCGAAAAGCACATCGCCGAATACGATGCGCTTCAGATGCCGAGCGATTGGGATGTGATCGGGACGCACGCTGAGGGCATGGCTGAAAAAATTCAGGAAGCCTATATCAACGGTGTTTGCAAAGATGCAGACTGGATTGGCGTGCTGTGCGATGATCACTGGCCCGTCACCGAGAGTTGGGACACCAAACTGATCGAAGGTTTGCAAGGCTGGAATGCTGTAACCAGCGATGATTGCCACCAAGCTCCCAAGCGCATGGAAGGCGCGACGGTATGGTCGCGCGGACTTATCGATGCCATCGGATATCTTGCCCCGCCAAATCTACGACATCTCTATTTTGATGATTGCTGGGAACGTCTCGGAGTCGCTACCGGCTGTCTGCAATGGCGCATGGACATCAAAGTTGCTCATCGCCCTGCGACCTATACGCATCGCGAAGATGCGACGGCCAAGAACATCCACAATTTTCGAGAAACCGATGAGGTCAGATTCCGGTCCTGGATCAAAGATGAATTTCCGGCCGCGTGTCAGGCTGTCCTCGATTGCGCGGCACAACATGGCGCAAAGGTAGAGCGCCCCGATCTGACCGGCGTGTCGATTTATCTGGCGACACCTTCGGGTGCCGGACAGTTCGACCGCCGCTATGTGCGCTCACTGCTCCAGACCGTCGAGATCATCCGTGCGGCCGGAGGGCACATCGATTGGGCCGAGATGCCCTATTGCGCCGATCTGTCTTATGCCCGCAATCGCATCTTCGGCGCCTTTATGCGGTCATCGCATACCCATCTGCTCATGATCGATGACGATATGGGATGGCAGCCCCATGACGTACTGCGGCTGATCCGCACGGGTTTGGATTTTGTGGGGGGCGCCGGGCCGAAGAAAAATTACCCCCTGCGATTCTGCGTCCTCGGCCGAGATGAGTTCGGCCGGGAAGTGCCGTCACCTTACCACGAGAGCACGGGAACGCTAGAAGTGGCTGGCATCGGGACCGGGTTCCTGATGGTCAGCCGCTCTTGCGCCGAGCGACTGGCGGTGGCCCACCCCGAGCTGCAATTCGATCCTGGAGAGGGACAGACCGAATACGGCCTGTTTGACCCCCTCATTCTCAACCGGGTTCGGTATTCGGACGATTTTGCCTTTTGCCACCGCTGGCGGGCTCTGGGCGGGAAAATCCATGTCCTGCCGACCGTTAAGCTCGCCCACATCGGTTCCCACTGCTTTGAGGGTTCCCTGATGGACGCCATGACGGCCGAGCCCCACGAAGCCGGAGAAGCGGCATGAGCGGCCCTGTGACAGCCTCTGACGATCTCATTTCGGACATGGATAAGGCCGCCGCCGCCTTGCTGAAAGTCGTCGGCGGGGCTACCATAGACGGTGGTGAGCCGTCTGACGAATCTCAAGGTTTTGACACCAAGGCCAGGATCGAGGCATTCAAGGCGGTAACGGACTATTTGGCGGTTCGGAACAAAATCCGACCAAAGGGGAGCAATCCTAGTGGCATCGACAAATACCGCAATGCCATCCACGGTCGAGCGGCTGGAAGTAACGGAAGTCGAAGAGGGCGCCCGTCATCCGCAGCCCAAGGTGATTCCGATGCCGACGCCGAGGAATGAGATCCCGGCACCTGCCATTGCTCCGGTGCCAGTTCAGGATCTCGCCATCCTTCGCTCTATCGCCGCTGTGATTGCCGCCAGTGCGGCTGTGCTGGCGACACGTCTAATCCTGCTACTTGCCCTGATCGGTGGATTCGTGCTGGCGGTGATGGCAATTCAATCTCCGAATGCCATGGTGATTGGCGTTCTGATCGCCTATGGCGTCCTTATCATGATACCGCTCGTTTATCTCGAAACCAGAACGCGCTGGCATGGAGGCGGTTGATGCCGTGGACGACGAAAGATGTTTCCCGCCATACCAAAAAGGCCCGCACCGCGACCGAGCGGCGGGCCTTCGTCCATGCTGCGAACTCAGTGCTCAAGCGCACTGGCAACGAAGGTCGAGCCGTGCGCGCCGGAAACGCCGCCGTGAACAAGTCAGTAGCCAAGACGAAACGTCAGCACCGCCGGTCGAGCAGGAAGTAGGAGAGAGCGATGGCGAAGCGTAAATCGAAATATTGGCAAGCCGGGGCTGTGAAGCGCGAGGGCGCGCTGACACGAAAAGCAAACCGGGCCGGGATGTCTCCGATGGCATTCGCTCGCAAACACTACCATGATAGCGGATTGACCGGTCAGCAATCGCGCTATGCCGTCAATGCGCAGAAGCGCACCGGCCGCAAATCCAAGCGCAGCAGCAGAAAGTAAGCACTCATGAAACTTGTCGGGGCAGCGGGGCAGATTGCACGCCATCCGCTTTATCGGGCAGATGGAAGCATAATGGCGGGCGGGACCGCTCAACTTGTGCTCCCACAGCGCCAGTCATGCACTTTTCTCATGCTGCAGAACCTTGCCAACGAGCCACTCTATTTCGAATTCGGCGCCGCAAGTGCCACAGCAGCTTTGACAAGCGGGGCGGTTTCCTCGATCACTGTCGTCAATGGAGGTTTTGGGTTCACCATTCCTCCATTGGTCGAATTTCTGGGCGGCGGCAATCCACAATCGAGTGCTTTTGTAGGATGCGGGCAGCCCGGCTATCCTTCACCAAGTCATCCTGCCAAAGCTCATGCCGTTCTGACCGGAGGCGCCGTCAGCAGCATTGTGATCGATGATCCCGGTATAGGATATGCGGTCGCCCCTTACGTTCACATCTACAACAATCCGCTCGATCCCATCGGTTGTTCCAAACCATCAGCGACTTCTGGATTTTCCTTGGCTTCAGGATCGGCACCGTACATCCTTAACGGCACGATGTGTACTACCGATCCAATTGCCGTCTACGGAGCAACCACCGGATCGGCATTTTTGTGCCGTTGGTCAGATTGAGGATGACATGAAGAAGATCATCGCTACATTACTATTTTTGTTTCTAGGGCAGGCTAACGCGAACGCAGCCCCTGCGCCGGCTATTACGACGCTAACGGGAACCAATACGGTAACGCTTCCGAGCGCCGTTTATCCGAGACAACTAATCGATGTTCATTGCGCTTATACCGCAAGCGCAACAGTCGGAAATCGAATCATCGTTCTTGAACTGGTCAACGGAAGCTCAACGGTGATCTTCGATTATCAGACTTCGGCCGCTATCACGGCCGGTCAGGCAAATTATCATATTGCGTTTCTTCCCGGCACTTATCGCGAGACCGCTTTCGATACTTCCCATTCGATTCAAACACCGTTTGCCTCGGGACTGATTATTCCCGCCGGTTATACGGTAAATGTTCTGGATTCAGCCAACATCTCTGCCAGTGATTCCGAAACCGTCAGTTTTGAAACAATCCAGTAGGCCGCGAGCAGGATGAGAAATGACCAGCCTCAAAGCCTATTCGGATGGTAGTGGAACTGTTTCCGGGGACAATCTGAACACATTTGTTCAGTCTACCGATCTCGTTTCCGATCTCAATAATTTTGTCGGCTCAACCGGTATTCTCGTTGCCGTGCGCGGGCTCAATGCCGTTGCTGATGGCGGCGGAGGATTGTTCTACTGGAATGCCACCAGCGTTGGACCGAGCGACAATATCAATGTCATCGTACCGCTCGGGTCGGCACTCGGTGCATGGATTCGGCTTCTTCCGAGCGGCGCCTTCGGGCCACAAGTTTCAATTGCTGCCAAGGCAACAACGGACATTGGCTCTCTCGGAAGTGCGAATGTTTATGTCACCGGAAGTTCCGGAGTTACCATCACGAGCTTTGGAACCTCGGCTCGCACGCTCAATCCGGCGTATTTGCTGAGATTCGACAACACCGCAACCATCAAAAATTCCGCCAGCATCATCTGCCCAGGTGGCAATGATATAACGACCTCGGCCAACGCTCTCTATCTGGCGATCAATACGGCGAGTGGAATTTATGTTGTCACGCCGATTGGCGGAACATCAGGCGGCGGTGGAACGATTTATCCCGGCTTCGGGAGTCAGACAAATCTTGCCGGTGCCGCTACAACCGATCTTGGAAGTGTTGCGACGCACTATGTGAACGTCACGGGATCGGGTGCCTCAATTACATCGTTTGGATCGTCGGCCGTTACTTCGGCTCCCATCTATCTTGTCACATTCGCTGCTGCCAATACACTAACGAACAGCGCAGCTTTGGCGCTGATCACAGGTGCAAATATTACCACAGCAGCCGGTGACAGTGCCCTGGTGTCCTATAGCGGGTCGGGCAATTGGACGATGCTGAGTTATCAGCGTGCCGATGGAACACCGCTTGGCGCCTCTGCCTCTTTGCATGTTGCACTTATCACAACTTCAACAACGTGGACGGTTCCTGCAGGAATTGTGGCATCTTCGCAAATTGAGGTATTAGCGATCGGCGGCGGCGGCGGCGGCGGCGGCGCAGCTTCAGCAGCCGGGGCGAGTGCTTCCGGAGGTTCGTCTGGTTGCGAAGTTATTGCGGCATTTTCCGGCTTTACTGCTGGCCAAGGGGTAACGATTTCTCCCGGTGTGGCTGGTAGCGGCGGGGCGAGTACTGGCGCCGGTGGTGGCCAAGGCGGTACAACAACTGTCGTCTACAATTCGGTCACAATCATCAGCGCGGTCGGGGGCGAAGGGGGCAACGGCTCAACTTCTGCAGCTGGCGTCATGACAGGCTCAACCGGATATCCCATCAGCGGGAATGTAGCCGCTGCTGGAGCATCCGGTCTGACGCTCGTAGAATCCAATGTCAGTTCGGGAACCGCCCCCTCCTATGCAGGATCTCCTGGCTGGTCTGCATCCTCGACGGGCATCAGCGGAGATGGCGCCAGCTCCAGCTTGGGCTGTGGCGGTAACGGACGCGCCTATGTAACGGCCCCAGGTGCTGGGATTGCGGCCTATGGATATGGAGCCGGTGGCGGCGGGGCATGTCGCGGAACCAGTGACGTAGCGGGCGGCAATGGTAGTGCGGGAGCGGTCTTGATCAGGTGGGTTCAATGAGCAGTCCAGGCAGCGTTCTGGCGACTTTCTACGATGGTATAGGCGATGTTCCTGCGGCGTCGCTCAATTCGTATTTGCAAGGCGCGATCAGCGCTTCCATCTTGCGGACGCTGACTGGTCTGAGCACGATGTTCGTCTTTCTGGGCGGCATCAGCTATGTCGGGGACGGAAATGGTGGGCTGTTTTATTGGAACGGATCATCCACGGCGGCTGACGACAATTTCAACACGATTGTGCCTACGGGTGCTGCTACCGGAGCATGGCTGCGCCTTTCAGGTAGCATAATCAAACCGGGACTGAATCTTCGTGCCATCAGCGGAAATGCCACCCTTCTCGTGACCGATGGTATTCTGGAGATCGATGCAAGCGCAGGGGCTGCAATGGTAACGATCCCTATTGCAAATGCCTCGCTTTTTGGAACCGCCATCCGCCGCGTTCGAAAAACCGATACATCAGATTATCCAGTGTATTTTTCAACCGATGGCATCACAGTCTTTGATTCGATGGCCAGCCCGGCAAATGGATCGGGGCAGATCAATGCGTATCGTGATATCAGCTTCAATTTGTTGACTGCGAACAATCCTCTCATCCGTTCCGAGGGCGTCGGCTAGATTTTGTGCTCCGCTCTTTTTGCGGCACATGTTCTTCCAGAATCCCGCGAATGACCTCGGCTTGCTTGACGCCGCGTCTGGCGGCTTCAGCCTTGATCCGGTCCAGCAGCGGCTCCGGCATGTACATGGTCATAGTTTTCAACAGCAACCCCTGCATATTTATGTTGACTGTATGAAAGAGGTATGCTTTTCTCGCGCCGTTGTCAAGGATCGCCAATGAAAAGCGCAGCCCAAAAACCTCGCCAATCCTGTTCCGAAGTGCGGTGGCTAGAGGCGGCTGAACGTTCGGCGGCAATCTTTCCGGGTTTGGCAGGGCATCAGATATTCGAGTCCAGTCGCCAAGAGCTTCCGCGTGTGGCTCGTTGGTCGGCCTGGTGGGCGCTGAAGGAAGAAGGTTACTCCACCAATAGTATTGCATCGGCTTCCGGCTTCGATCACACGTCGGTTCGCTACGCCTTTCAGCAGATGGAGAAGTGGTGATGGGAGCAAGAATCTGGAGTGAAGAGGACGAGAAGAATCTTCGGTTTCTCTACTCCGAACATCCCGAAGCGTCCGCTACCGATCTCGCAAAGATGATTGGCAAATCAAGAAATGCCGTCATCGGAAAATGCCACAGAATGAATCTTTATCTCTATGATCGGAAGCATAGATGGGCGCTTTACCATAAGCGTCATTCTGTCGCGCAGAACGCAAAGGGTATCGCGTGAAACCGAGGCAATCCCTTGAGCAGGAATTTCATATGTCCGTAGCCAGCTTTCTGGATTATGCGCTCCCCGCTCATGCGACGTGGACGACCTTTCCGTCCGGCGGAGGCGGCCGTTTGCGCGGTGCGATCCTGAAGACGATGGGACTTAAGCCGGGCTGGCCGGATGTCCAGATACTGGTGCGTGCGACCGGCTATGACACTGCCCGTTCGATGTCTCGTTTCATCGGTTTGGAGCTGAAGGCGCTGGACAGCTATGCAAGGCGGTCGCAGACTGAACGACACAAACTCATTCGCGACGCGGGCGGCGAAGTCTATGTTGTCCGCACGCTGGAAGATATCTACGATGTGCTTGTCAACAAGGAGCATATGCGCCTGAAGATCAAGCCATCATGATCCGCTCGGACGCCGGGATGCGTCCATAACCGCCAAAGGAAATTGCCATGAGTCAGAAATTGATTTGCACCGCCGAACTCGACCTTCCCGACGATCCGCTTGCGGCATCGAAAGCGCAGACTGCGCTTCTTGAGTTCTGGGAACAGTTCAAGACAGCGCTGCCCGAGCAGGGACTGTCCGGCGTTCGCGTCGATTCGCGGATCGTGAAATCGAAGCCTAAGGACGGCAAGAAGACCGGAGAGGCTGAAACTGGTCAGCAGGAATCAACGCCGCCCCAACAGCAGCAGTCGGCTTCTCAGCCTGCGTCGGCGGAAATGCCCGCCTTCCTGCGCCGGTAAATCACAATGGCCCTTCGCATCATTAACGCCGACGAACGCATGGCCAGCGCTCATACACGCGGCTCCGTATTCGTCGGCGGGGGCTACAAGGTCGGCAAGACTTCGTTGCTCTACACTCTACCGGAAGCCGAGACGTTGTATCTCGATTTCGAGTCGGGCGACAAATCAGTGCAGACGTGGGGCGGCGATCAGATCAAGATTCGCGATTTTATCGACGCCGTTGATATCGCCTGTATGGTCGGCGGTGTCGATCCATCAAGCGGCCCTAACGATATGTTCTCGCAGCTTCATTACGACCGCGTGATGAAGAATTACGGAAGCGAGATCGACATGGGGCGTTACCGCTACGTCTTCTTCGATTCTGCTTCACAGCTTTCGGTCGCCGCTGCCAAGTTCGCCAAGCAACAGCCGGAAAGCTACACCGACAAAGGCAAGTTCGATGCTTGGGGCATGTACGGCCTGATTGCGCAGAACATGCTGCGGATCGTCACGCATATGCAGCACTCCAAAAAGAACTGCATCTTCATCGGATTGCTTGAGCAGGCTGAGGATGCCTTCAAGCGGCCATACTGGAGAATCCAGATGGAGGGTTCAAAAACGGCGCGTGAACTCCCCGGCATTGTCGATCAGGTTGTGACAATGTGCATTGCCGATTTCAACGAGACAACCGGAGAATGGGCGCCAAACGACAACGGCGCACATCGCATCTTTGTCTGCCATCGCGCCAATCCATGGGGTTTCCCGGCCGGTACGCGCAGTGTCGGCAATGTCGATATGATCGAAGAACCCCATCTCGGCAAGCTCATCGCCAAGCTCAACACGCCTCCGCAAATCGCAAAGGACAAAACCTCATGAACATGGACCTCAACACCGCCGACAAGCAGCGCACTTTTGATGCGATTCCGGACGGCTCTTTCTGCAAGGTTCTTCTGCAGTTCAAGCCCGGAGGTTTCACGCTTCCCGGCTGCGCAGCGATGGACAACAACCTTTTCAAATCGAGCCAGCGTTCGGACGCGGTGATGCTGGAATGTGAAATCACCGTGATCCAAGGGCCACACGAACACCGCAAGTTCAATGAATTCTGGGTCGTATCCGGCGGCAATCTGGATGACAAGGGCAACTCCAAAGGCTTCAACATCACCAAGACGCGGATGCGCGCTGCCATCGAGAGCAACATGGGCATTCGGCCGGATGACGAAAGCCAGCAGGCGCGCGCTGCCAGGCAGATTAGCGGCTTCAGCGATCTGAACAACATTACTTTCTGGGCCAAGATTGGCATCGATCCGGGCGAGCCCTACACGGATCAGCAGACGGGTCAGCAGCGCGTTGGCTTCGACAAGAACAAGATCGATCGCATTGTGACACCCGACATGGCTGAATATGCCGATCTGGCGGCCGGCAAGGAAGTTGCGCCAAAGCCGAGCGGGGCAAAACGGATAAGCGGCCAATCCGCTGCCGGCGCTCCCGCTCCACAGGCCCGCTCCTGGGGCGATCAGCCGGCTGCTCAGCCGGGATTGCCACTCGGCGCCCAAGGTCAAGCGACGCCCATGCAGCAGCCACAGGCAGCCGCTGCCGATCCTGTCAAGAAGCCCGCATGGCTAAACCGCTGATCGCCGCGAGTACGGAGGACGATAGCCGCAAGCGCATCGTAGCGGCGACCGCCCTTCATTTGGGAGAATGGCTACAAGCCTCCGGAATGCTGGAAAAGAAGATATGGCAATTGCAGCAGGCGGAACTGGAAGCCATGACGGACGTAGCGGTCAGCGCGTTTCTGATCGAGGAAGCCAGAGAGCGCGAACGGCGGGATCAGGAAGTCCTACCGGCTTTAAATTTCACGGTTTAGAACCGTGCGCATGTTGCGGGTTTGAGGGACGCGGATTCGGTTTTCAACTTGAACTGAACAAGTTTCTGCCGTTATATGAGTTCTGCTCGCGCAAATGCCAGGAGTTGGGCGCCCATCTTGTCAATTGCGGAAATGGAAAGATAGCCGAAGCCATGCTTTCCGATATCGAACAGCGCGCCATTGTCGATGCCCGCCAGCAGTTTGCCGAAGCCTGCGAGCGCAATGGGCTGCTTGAACGCCTGATGGAGTTCACGCCGGAACAGATCGATGACATAATTCGATCTACCGTGGTGGGATTTCAGGCCAGTGTTCAGCGAGCTTACGGACGCGGGGAGATACCGTTTTAATTTTGAATGCTTGGAAAGAAAGGGTGAACCATGAACTACTCAACTGCCGTTTTTCTCATCAACAAGAATGTTCGCGCGGTTCTAGGAACTTACGAGGTCGGTGATTCAGCAAAACGCGAAACCTTTAAGACGCTGGATCAGAATCTGAAGGCGGGCGATTTTGTCGTAGTGCCAACTGATACGCGGCATGGGATGACAGTCGTCAAGATCGTCGACACCGATGTAGATGTTGACTTCGATTCAAAAGACAACGTGCGATGGATTATCGCAAAAGTGGATCGTGCGCCGTTTGACGGAATGCTTGAACAAGAGGCGGAGGCGATCAAGGCAATTAAATCGGCCGAACTGCGAAAGAAGCGTGACGAATTGCGTAATGCGATGTTCGCTGATCACATCGAAACTCTGAAAGCTCTCCCTATCGCCGCTATCAATGGCGATACGGAAAAGACAGGGGAAAAACAATAACGAAGGCACCGCTATGATCTAGTGCCTGACCTTCATAGAAGTAGCGGCTAAAGCTGCATGCGCAGCTTTATATGATCTCTATAGAGATCGCGGGCTGGAGGGTGAGGACCGTGAAGGTTCGCAGGGCGAAGGCCCTCACCCGAATGTCCGAAAGGTTTGAGGATGGCGATATGCCACAAATGCGGGAAAACTGCCGTCAAAAAAAGAGACGACGGTATTCGTTGGTGCAAGAGATGTGGCGCGCTTCCTGGCCCAAACAGATTGGATAGGTCCGGAAATGACCGGCGACAACTATGTCAAAATCGACTGCAAGATTCTCCGCGTCACGACGAAAGCCGTCCGGATTGACGTGGACGGTAGTGAAGTGTGGATTCCGCGTTCTTGCGTTCACGGCGCCGATGAACGTGGACTAGATCAGTTCAACCAAGGCGATGAAGCCATGCTTCGCATATTTGAATGGATCGCTAAGGTCGAGGGGCTGGTGTGATGTGTCACGGAAGCTGCCTGCTTTTCATCATTTCTAAACTCTACCAAGATGAGATAGAGGGAAAAAGAGTTATTGAAGTTGGCAGCCGGTATATCAACGGTAGCGCGAGGGAACTGATTTGCGCTATGAAACCGGAACTGTACATAGGAATCGATATCGAGAAGGGAACTTTTGTTGATATCGTGCTTCCTGTTCAATGTTCCGCAGAATATTTCGGAGAGTATTCATTCGATCTTGTTATTTGCACAGAAGTCATAGAGCACATTTTTGATTGGAGGGCCGGCATATCAAATATGAAAAGGCTTTTGAAAAGTGGCGGCGTCATAGCCATAACCACTAGATCGATTCCGTTTCCGAAACATGATTATCCGAATGATTTTTGGCGCTACAATCTTGAGAACATGGAAAGGATTTTTTCGGATTTTGAAATTGAATGTCTGGAATCCGATCCGCAGGCCCCAGGCGTTTTCCTGAAAGCCATAAAACCTCAGAACTTTGTCGAATGCGATCTCTCCAATATTGATTTGGACGCGGTTACATGATCGATCTAAACTCAGGCTCCCACGCCCACGCTGGCCCGCTCACGCTTTCAGACCGCATCAACGATGTGATTGATGCCGCGCTGATCGAACGCCGCAAGAGCGAGCCGAAACGCCGCTATCTTGGCATGTCACAGATCGGTGAGGAATGCGAACGCAAGCTCTGCTATAGTTATGCGCAAACGCCACCTGAACGTGAATTGACGGCGCGCTCCATTCGTATCTTCGATACGGGTCATGCTGGTGAGGACGCTGCTGCTTTGCAAATCGGTGCGCGCGATCTGCCGCAAACCGCTTTCTTCACGGACTGCGCTGCGAAGTGGCTTGCTGACGCGGGATTCCGGCTTGTCACGCGAAACAAAGATGGCAAGCAATTCGAGGCATCCGCGCTTGGCGGCCGGTACGGCGGACACATCGACGGCTGCCTGATCGATGGTCCTTTGCCCGATCTCGTTCCCTATCCTGTCGGTTGGGAACATAAGGCTCTCAACGTCAAAAACTGGAACAAGATCAAGAAACACGGCGTGCAGCACGCTTCCCCGCTCTATTTCGGACAGATGCAAGAGTACATGGCATACTTCGAGTTGAAGGCTTATCTGTTCACAGCGACCAACAAGAACAGTCAGGAACTACATCACGAACTGGTGCCCTTTGATGCGCGAGCGGCGCAAGAGCTTTCGGACAAAGCCATTCGCATCATCGAGAGCGTCGAGGCCGGAAATCTCTTGCCGCGCTGTACGAACAACCCGGACTATTTCGTTTGCAAATTCTGTGACTGGTCAAAGCGGTGCTGGCATGAAGACGGATGCTGAACGGCCGTGGAATCCATTCCATTCCCCCATCATCAAGCCATCATGGCATGACCGCATTCGGCGCGGCGAATATCGCCCCGAGTCGCGTGTCTATGGCCGAAAGCTGATCGGTTCCTGCTGGCTCTGGACCGGATGGAACAACGCCAAGCCGGGTGGAGAATATGGCGTTGTTCGTGTAGATGGCAAGCGATGGTATCTTCATCGCTACGTACACGCAAAATATTGGGGGATTGATCTTTGGTCGTCCGATATTCTGGACCATCTTTGCCGCGCTCGGCTATGTTTCAATCCGCATCACACCGAACGCGTCGATCACCATACGAATTATGAAAATGGCAATGGCGTTTATGGCGGCTATCATGATGATATAAGCGAAGAAGATATACAAGGATTGCTAGCATGAATGCCGCTCTTGCTACTATACCGGAAATCACACCTACTGCGATGCAGGCAGACGGCATCAAGCGAACCGGCGAATGGTACGAACAGTGCCGTCGCGAAATGGAGTGCGGAAAGCCGCTGACGCAACAGGTATGGAGAATCTTCGGTCTGGCAGGAACGGGCAAATCCACTACGGCCAAATATGCTATTGCAGAATGCGGCGATGATCTGAATGTACTCTGTGGTGCATTCACCGGAAAGGCCGCCCTGGTTTTGACTCGCAAGGGCACGCCGACATCCACGATTCATTCTATGTGTTATGCGGTACAGGAGCATTCGAAAGAGGCTATCGAAAAAGCCAAACAGGAACTTTGGGAATTTCGCAATACGCGGCCGGAAGACCTGACCGAACTGGCCTGGCGCGCGGCAATCCGTACACGCGAAGAAGCCGTGCGAGAAATGCATCGGCCGTCTTTCATTCTCAACACAAACGGACCTGTGCGCGATGCCGACCTTATCGTGCTTGAGGAAGTCAGCATGGTAGGTCCGGAAATGGCCGCCGATCTGATGAGCTTCGGAAAGCCGATTCTCGTTCTTGGCGATCCCGGTCAACTTCCGCCTATTAAAGGCGAAGGCGCTTTTACCCAGGCCAAACCGGATGTGATGCTCACTGAGATTCATCGTCAGGCGGCAGAGAGCCCAATCATTCAGCTTGCCACAATGGCGCGCGAGGGCCGCTGGATTCCGTATGACTGGTACAGCGACAATGTATGCAAACTGCGCAGGGGCGATCTGACACCGGCCGATCTGCTTCATGCCGATCAAGTGCTCTGTGGCATGAATGCGACCCGGCTGATGCTCAACAATGCCATGCGGAGGGCATCAGGCCGAGATAGTATTCTTCCCTCTGGCGCGGATGAAAAGATCATCTGCCTGCGGAATCAGAATGACGTTGGACTGATCAACGGCGGCTTTCTCACGCTATCCAATATCGATGAAGGGGGAGAATATGGTTTCCGAGCCGATATCGAAACCGACGATGGCCGCGAGATCGGGCGTCGGACCATTTACAAAGGCCACTTCCTTGATCATGTGCAGGCTGACAAAGACCGCTTGCAGCGAGACCATTGGCATAAGCGGGGTATGGTGGAAGCGACCTTTGGAAATGCCGTTACGGTCCATAAATTCCAAGGAAGTCAGGCGACCAACATTGTGTTGTTTGATGATGGATTTGGCCGTGGTGCTGATCGCAACAAATGGCTCTATACAGCGGTTACAAGGGCGGAAGAAGGACTTTGCATTCTAGCCTGATCTGTTTCCTCTTTTTTGTTTCGCAGCCATGCTAGATCTCAATGCCGCATCACCGCAATCTTTGTCTGTCGATCTGGATATGCTCTCGCTCCAGTTGGCAGCTTGCGTTGCGACATGGGCGCCACGCTTCTTTCCGCACGGCCGCATCAATGACGACAAGAGCGAATTGCGTCTGGCGGATATCTCGGGACGCGCTCCGCGTAAGATTGGCTCGTGCGTCATCAGTCTCACCGGTCCCCTTGCCGGCTGCTGGCATGATTTCGGAACGGGCGATGGCGGCCAGCCGATTTCAACGCTCAAGCATGGCAGCGGCCTGGACGGCCGCGAGCTGCTGGATCTCGCGGCGGAGATTGTCGGTACAACTGTAGTACAATTTCATGAATCACACTCAAATGTAGTAAAAACTGCAGTACAAAAACCGCGTCGTGATCCTACCTCTGAGATTTCACATATAATTTCACGTTCAATACCTCTGAAAAATACACTAGCAGAGGTGTATTTGAACAGTCGCAAGCTCCAAAATCCGGAATCACCGGATCTGCTGTTCTGTGAAAATGTGACCGACTTTGCCACCGGCATGGGTCGGCCCGCGATGATCGCGATTCCACGGCGGGCGGACGGTTCCCCGACTGGCGGTCTTCATCGAACTTTCCTGGCCTTTGACGGAAACGGCAAGGCTGCCATCGATCGGCCGAAGAAGATGCTCGGCCCGATGGAAAATGGCTGCATCCGGCTTGCTCCGGTGGCTCAGGACGGCCGTTTGGGTATAGCCGAGGGTATCGAGACGGCTCTCGCCGCGATGGCGCTGTATAGCCTTCCTGTGTGGGCTACAACAGCGGCGCCGTTTTTAGGCAGCTTTGACCGCTCCGGACGGTGGCTGGGCTTTGAGCCGCCTACTGAATGCCGAGCGCTCTATATCTTTGCAGACCGTGGTGATGCCGGCCTCAAGGCTGCCAGGCTGTGCAAGGAGCGAGTGGAGCAATCTGGTCTTCCGGTGGCGATCATTGAGCCGATGGGCGATGATGACTTTGCCCATGATCTTGAATGTGATTTAGATAAAATAACACTTCCTGAATTGTTAAATGTATCCGAGGAAGTTTCTTCGACTCCGGAGATCGCCGCGCCTGGATGTGCGGCCGATCTTGCCATTGCCGTGGCTGCGCTCGGTCCCCATCCGGGAGCGGTCGCCGTCGAAGATGTCATGCACCAGCTCGTACTTCTCAATCTCTCGCCAGTTGCAACCGACGAAATGCTGCGCTCCATGCAATCCCGCACGGGCATTGGCATGCGGGTGCTTCTTTCTACCCTGAAAGAGGTACGGCAATCTGTCGCGGCTTCTCAAAGGCGGCGCCAAGGATCCGAAAACTGGATGAGCGCGATGATCCTCAATGATGCCGGCGAGCCCCGGCCGTTGATGGAGAATGCCGGGGCCGTCCTTGACCGCGCCCCCGAATTTCGGGGCGTCATCTGGTTCGATGAATTTGCGAACCGCATTGTCGTCCGCATGCCTCCACCGTGGCACGCGCGCAATGGCAGTTTTATCGAACGGCAATGGGATGATAACGATGATCGGGAAGTGACGCGCTGGTTGCAGCGTGCAGGAATTCCTGTTCCAATTACTGTTGTGCATGATGCAGTCTATTCGGCAGCGGTGAAATCTTCATTTCATCCGGTTCGGGAATATCTCGAAAGCCTTGAATGGGACAGAAAACCTCGTCTTGATCGGTGGGCGACCGAATATCTAGGCTCCACTGACAACGACTATACCGCCGCCATCGGAGCACGATGGCTTATATCTGCCGTAGCCAGAGTGATGATTCCGGGCTGTCAAGTAGATCATGCGATGATCATGGAAGGCGCGCAGGGTGTTCGGAAATCCACGTCTTTACGGGTGATGTTTTCACCGTGGTTCAGCGATCATCCTGAAGATATCGGCAGCAAGGATGCTTCCATTCAACTCTCCGGCATCTGGTGCCTTGAATATTCCGATCTTGATCGATGGGGCAAAGCAGATCGTAATCGTCTCAAGTCATTCATATCGCGCCGAGTTGATCGCTATCGGCCGCCATTTGGACGCTTTGCTGTTGATGTTCCGCGTCAGAATATTTTTGGCGGTAGCACCAACGACAGTACCTATTTGGATGATCCTACCGGCGGACGCCGTTTTTGGCCGCTAAAGACGCCACATCCTGATCCTGATGGTTTGCAAAAAGTTAAAGATCAACTTTGGGCAGAGGCTGTTTTTCGTTTCCATACTGGAGAAAAATTTCATCTTTATGAGCCGGAACTTTTGGAAGCGGCAATATTCGAACAGCGGGCACGTCAACATGAAGAACCATGGGGGGCAAAAATCCGTTATGTGCTCAAAGGCGGCGATCTCGGATATCCGCGCGATGTTATAACTATTTCCGAGATATTGCAGGAAATGAATCTACCCGCCGATCGGTGGAATGCGAGCGTTTACAACCGCGTGCGCGACTATCTGCAATTTATCGGATGGATACGCATTGATGGTGATGATGGCGAGCCACATCGGTTTGTGAGAAGATAGGCGGCCTATTCCTTCGTTTCCACTGTCCTATTCGGAGTTCTGTTCACAGATGGTATTTCCTGCCATTCGTACTCGCCCGTCTCACGGCGCACCCATGCCTGCTCAATCGCGACAATAGCGCCCATGTCC
>JAEHJW020006923.1_pt1 | contig 21057 bp, 35 predicted proteins | sample 9271431 | NCBI WGS metagenome assembly JAEHJW02 | reverse complement strand
AAGGTCGAGGACGTGCGAAATCACTTGGTCGCCATGCTTGAGGCACTGGGTGAGAAGGATGCAGACGCCACTGTGATCGAAAGGGCGAAAGCAAGCTCACAAGTGGCCGGTATGTACCTCGCCGCCGTCAAGGTCGAGATTGAGGCGATTCGGCTGCTGGATGATACCGGGCGGCTTCCGGCTTCCGTAACCGAACCCCTTGCTGTCGAGCGCAAGTTGCGCGCCATTGGCGGCTGATCGCATGAGGCCCAGCATCGCCAGCGCGCACGAGCCGTGGCAATCCATGCTTTCCCGCGAGCAGCAGAAGCTGCTGAACGCCGCTTGCGGTGACTTGTCCGCGCAAATCATCTGGCACGGCCAGCAGCTGAGCAAAGACGACTGGCGCCACCTGATCGCCGGAACCATTCTCGGCTGGCGAATGATGCCCGCGATTGACCGCGGCGAAGGTGCTGCCGGTTTCATCATGCTCGGCGGCAGTTCGCTCAACATGAGCAAGGCCGAGTCGACCGACGCCATCACGATGGCGTTCCATCTCGGCGACCACCCGGAAGAGCAGGGGCTGAGCTGCAAGCCCGTCAAATGGTGCGCCGTCATCAAAGCCGCTCGCGGGATCAGTGACGCTGACGATGCGCTGGCGCAGAGGCATGCGGCATGACCCCGCGCGCCTTCGCCCTCCACTACGCCCGCGTGATGCTTGCCGAGTGCTCGCGCCGCCGTGGTCACGTCAACCGGGATTTCTACTGGTCGCTTTTCGCGGCGGCTCAGCGAGCGCGCCGCGAGGCTGCCGCTATGCGCGAGATTCAACAGGGGGAGATGTTCGCATGATGACTTCTGCCGAACGCGCCTACATGCACCGCATCAAGGAACTGCCCTGCGCAGTCTGCGGCCAGCCAGGCCCCAGCGAGGCCCATCACGTCCGCACCGGGCACGGCATGAGCCAGCGGTCAGGGCACTACTGCACCGTGCCATTGTGCGTCCATTGCCACCGAGGGCCGAACGGTCTGCATGGCGACCGGGCACTTTGGAAGATTCGCAAGCTGACGGAGATGGACGCGCTGGACGCGACGATAGCTCAGATGGCGAGGAAGGCATGATCCACCGCCGCCGCAAAGTGGACGCGAACCAGTCCGTGATTGTCGACGCACTGCGCAAGATCGGCGCGTGTGTGATCGACCTGAGCGCATCAGGGGAGGGCGTAATGGATTTGCTGGTTTGCTACCGCAGGAGAACGTGGATGGTCGAAGTGAAGAACCTCAAGGGGCGCGGCGACATCCTCACGCCAGCCCAGATCAAGCTGCATGCGGCCATCGGGGATGCGGGGTGCGAGGTGCATATCGTGCGGTCGGTGGATGAGGCTCTTGCGCTAGTGACGCGGCCATGAGCGGCCCAATCACCTGCTCTGACTGCGCCTGGTTCCAGCGCAGCGACCTGAACCCAACGGCGGGAATGGGGCAATGCAAGCACGAGGCGCGGCATGGGTATTGGCATGCTGAGGCGCCGCACCGCTGCAAAGACCACGAGTCGACGGAGGACGACGATGCCGCCCCTCAAGCCTGAAGTTGCCGTAATAGACGGCAAGGTCTGGCACTTCGTGGGTTCGGCCTACGTGCAGTACACCGCCGGCCAGACGAAGGAAGTCATACGCAAGCTGCAGTCGGCACATGCGCAGCTGCTCAAGGACCAGAAGCGCGCCAAGCGCAAGGCGAGGGCCGCATGATCCGCAGATTCTGGTGGGGCATGGGTCAGAAGTGCCGCCGATGCGAGGCCAAGGGCTACCAGGGCGAGGACGCATGGTGGCCGGCCAACGATGGCGACTTCTGGCCGCGCAAGAACGCCGGCGCGCGCGTCACGCAGTTTCGTGGCGAGTGCAAGGCGTGTGTGGCTGAGCGCAACGCCGCACGCGAGGCTCGGCAGCAAGGGTGCGCCGCTTGATCCGCCCAGGCCGCCAGCCAAGGACTGACAGCGCATGCCACAGCGCCGACGTGCTGACGCCCACGGAACGGGCTGCTGACCGCTCGCCGATTATCCAGCCTGAGATAACGCGCCATAAAGCCAAGGATGGCGGCAAGACGTGGGCCGATCACCCCGAACTCCGCACCATCCTGCAATCGCTGAGGGCTACGCTATGACGCAGACCGACATCTTCAACCATGCCGATCGGGCCGGATTCCTTGAGCGACTGGGGAAGTTGGCGGGGCAGACGACGTTTCGGGAGCCATCGGGCGGCGGATCACCGTACAGCTCGCGCATGATGACCGGCGAGAATGCGCTCGTGCTGGCCCTGTCCTATGCCCGGCGCGACGTGCGAGACATCGGCCCAGAAATCGCCTACGCCATCGGGACGGGCATCCCGCACCAGCAGGAACGCGTGCTGTTCTGGCTCGACATCAAGTTTCAGCGGGATGCTGGCCATGAAGGAAGGCGGCTGCAAATGCGCTCGATCCTGTCCCGGCACTGCTACGAGATGGTGGCAATCGGTAAGCAGATTACCAAGCTGCCACGCGAGTCCAGGCTGCCGAAAAGCTGGGATGGTCTGCGCAATATCGGCATCGGCTGGCTGTGGATGGCTGCCGAATCCACCATCGAGCGGGCAGAGTACGCGATGCATTCAAATTCGAGCATCAAAGATCGGCGTGAGAAAGCTATAATGCTGCTTAATTCATGCGGTTCAGGAGGGCGATGAATGCTATCGACAGGAAATCAGGTTGTGGACATTTGCAGATCCAACGACATGCATTTTGTTTACTGTTTTTTCTTCCTCAACGAAAATCAGGTTATCGTTAAGGTTGGCGAAAGCACGCGGCCTTATGAGAGGTTGAGACTCATCAATCAGGGATGCCCTTTCCCGGTGCAGGAAGCTGTTTTCAGCCATATAGGCTCACTCAAGCAGGCTCGAAAGTTTGAGTCTCGCGTCAAAGAATCGTTGAAGCATTTCAACATTCGCGGCGAGTGGTACGGCATGAAGGCTTCAGATAGTGAAGAGTTCAAAAAAGCAATTCGTGAAGCTTACGTGCTTTTTTCCGGGATGCCTTTGAGGTGGTCCAAGATCGACCTGATGGAAAGGCTCTACCCCAACGCAGGGAAAAAGCGTCAAGCAACTTCTGGAGCAAAATTGGGCAGGCCAAGGAAGTTTCCGACAAAGGAGTTGACAGCAAGGGAAAGAGTGCTCAAAATGTAACCTACCGATTTCTGCATCCAAGCCTCGCCTAACCAGCGGGGCTTTTTCGTTTTGCCGCATCGCTTCACCGGGACAACGCCCGCAAAGGTCTCAGGACGGCGATGGGCTGCGGCAAATCCAGCTGATCGCCCACGCGGCGAAGCAGCTACGGCCCCGCTATGCGTGGCCAGCACCACCCCAGCCCTGCCGCTACATGCGCAATCCCGCCAGCCGTGAGGCTCGCCGCGCTGCGGTCTACAAGCCCCTAACCCGTGGTCGATACCCCCGACCGCTCGCTGACCGGGCTGGACTTATTTTGGGCGCGACCGCGCCAACAGTCGGCAGATGATGCTGGCTGCGGAGTGGCCGCAAGCCTGCCACTGGGCGAGTTTCGCGGCAGCGGCCGGTGTGAGCATCACGGCGACTTGTTTGCCGCCAGCCTCGGCCCGCGCCTTTCGGCTGCGGGCTTGGCGCTCGGAATCCGTGGTTTTCAATTGGCGCACCGAATAGCCATGCTGAGCGTGTCCACGTAAACGCCTGCGCTGTAATCCTGCTGCCAGTCGTCGTGGTCATGCGCCCCGCGAACCTTGACGCAAAGGATGCTGTCGCTTCTGTGATTAGCGGCAAATGACACAACATGCAGGCCTGTTGGGCTGGTGAAGCTGAAACGATTTTCCGTGTTTGCAGCGCTGGCCGTGAAGCCGGCTTTTTCCAGTTTCTTGATCGCGTTGCAGATCTTCATGGCGTTTGCTCCGTTGGTTGACTGTGTGGCTAGGTTACATTGTGACTAGTCACACGTCAAGCGATATCTGCAAAATAATCGAAACGACAGAGTTCAGTTATTCAACACCCGCCGCGTGCGGGGCAATGCACGCGGAGGCGCAATGAATCACACGGATATCGTCAACATCCTGATCGCCGTGGGCGTCATGTGGCTGGGCGGTATTGGCGGCCTGATCCAATGGCTTTCACGCCACAGCTCACGCCTGACGACTACCGAGGCCAACACGGCCAACAACACGAAGCAGATTGACGCCAACCTCGCGCGGTCGGATGCGCAGTATTCGCAGATCACGGCGATGTTGACGCGGATTGAGGACAAGCTGGATCGGAAGGTGGATCGGTCGTGAACGCCAAGCTACCCACCCTGAAGCGCGTCGATAACTGGCGCGACGGATGGAAGTGGGGAAGTGTCCATTTCTCCGCCGCCGGCTTCGTCTTCAACGCCCTCGTAGCGTCGCTGATCAAGGGCGTCACCGTTTCCGCGCTGTTCCTTGGCTATGTGAGCGTTTCGGCGTTCTTCTGGGTCGCGGCCGGGTTCAGCTTTGCGACGCTGATTTGCCGGTTCCTGCAGTGGAAGTACCACTTCGATGACACAGACTCCGCAGGCTGTTAAGTCACGCCTCAAGGGTCTGACGGGCGCGCTGGCGATCCTGCTCGCGCTCACTGGCTACTTCGAGGGCAATCGCCTGGTCGCGTATCACGACATCGGCGGCGTCCCGACCATCTGCAGGGGCATCACGCACGGCGTGTACATGGGCGAAGTTGTCACCGTTGATGACTGCCGCCAGATGAACACGGCCGAGGCGCTGAAGTCGCTGGCCGTGGTGGACAGGCTGACGACGGTACGCCAGCCCGATGCGCGCCGCGCTGCGCTGGCCGATTTTGAATACAACGTGGGTGAAGGCCGGTTCGCCCGATCCACCGTGCTACGCAAGCTCAACGCGGGCGACATACGCGGAGCCTGCAACGAGCTGAGCCGGTGGGTGTACGTCAAGCGCCGAGTTATCCACTGGCAGGTTGTGCGCCGAGCCACAGAGCGCGGGCTGTGCCTTGAGGGTTTGACGCGATGACTGCCGTGCTCGCGCTACTCGCGAAAGTCCCGGTATGGGTCTGGCTGGCGCTGGCCGCCGCTGGCGTCATTGGCTGGCAGCACCTGGAAATCAGCCACTACCGCAGCAAGGTGGCTGCGCTACAGGCGCAGTCCGCCGCCTATGTTGCGACGCAGAAAACGCAGCTCGCCAGCATCGCGGCGTTGCAACTCGCGAACCGCGGCTGGGCCGCGAAGTACGCCGCAGACATGGCGATGAGCAAGTCCTACGCCGAAGCGGCGATGCGGTACGCCAGACAGCAGCAAGCCGCCGCCGACGCCTCATCTCACAAGCTCCAGGTGGTCTATGACAACGTGCCGGCCGCGCGCCAGTGGGCTGCTCAGGTCGTGCCGGAAAGCATAGCGAAGCAACTCCGAATGAATGCGTCAGCCGAGCACTAATGTGTCAAACGTGCTTCCAACTTCTTCGCGCTCTAACAGACCGGATAGCCCCTGGGGAAACATTTAATTCACGGGCTAATTCAACATGTTTGGCAGTGCTCGCCCGTATTTTTCGCACTTGATCTTCGTTCAGAACTACATGGCTTGCCAACTCACCTTTTGAGCGATTTCCTACGGCTCTTCCCTTTCTCACCATATCCATTACGTTGTCTTTTGCAGTTCCTAGAAATAAATGTTCTGGGTTAACACAACCAGGAGCATCGCACTTGTGGCACACATGCATACCGTTCGGGATAGCTCCGTGCGATATCTCCCAAGACGCTCGATGAGCGCTCACCTCGTGAAGATTGAGCATATATCTTCCATACGGATGTTTTTCCGAAGCGTTATGGAACATCCAGCACCCAGATTCAGTAGGGGTGCAAAGAGTCCAGAATTTGCCATGAGTGTTCCTCTTCCCGACCTCATAGCAGCGGCGTGAGCAATACTTCGCGACAGAAGCTCTACATGGCGGAACGTGAAAAGATTTGTTACACAATGCGCACGTTTTTTCTTGTTCGGAGTTAGACATATGGCGCCGATTAAGAGTTATTGTGTGCTGATTATATCATTAGTTACCCTGTTTATGTTGTGCGCATGCTCAACACCAGCTGTTAAAACACAGGTAATAACTGTAAAAACTCCGGTGTATGTCGCGCTGCCTCGCGCGCTGACGACTCCGGTGCCTATGCCAGCGTTTCCCGTGGAACTGACAAACGCCGCATGGGCGCAGTACACGCTCGACCTGCAGGCCGCGCTCAAGGTCGACATCGACAAGCTGGACAAGATTCAGGCGTTGAAGCCACCGGGACACTAACCATGCGCATCATCGCCATCTGCTACGCCGCCCTCCTGATCGCCCTGATCCTGTGGCTGGTGTGGGAGTGGCGCGCGGACGTGCGGTATCGCAAGCGCTGGATGCCGCCAGTGGAACGACGCAACCGGGACAGGATGCCGCCGCTGTGACCATGCCCGACCGCATCGACAACGACGCCCGTAACGTCATCACGGCCCACGGGATGCTTGGACAGGTCTGCGCCGTGGTCTGGCGCGAGGACGGGCATGTTAAATCGCTGTCGATGAAAGGCTGCGAGGAAGCGATCGCGCTGATGCTCTACACCGCGGCGGATGCGCACGCGGATCGAACGAATACGAATATCAGGATGAGGGATTGAGCATGATCGACGAAAACGAAGCGGCTGAGCCGGTGGCGGAAGTTGCCCAGCCTGAAGCTGTGGCCGAAGTGGTGACGCCTGCCGCGCCTGTCGCTGATGTTGCGCCTGTTGTGGTCGCTGATCCGGTAGTTGCTGCAGCCGACGCTCCCGCAGCTGTCGCTGAGGTCCATCCCGCCGTCGCTGCCGTGGCAAAGATCGAGTCAAACCTTGGCCCCATGTCGAGCAATGTTGGTGCGATGCTTGAATGGCTGAGGGCTGAGCTGGCGGCACTGAAAAGGTTGTTCTGAGCCAATGAGCCTGACCGCGCGCCAGCAGCGTTTTGTCGATGAGTACCTGATCGACCTCAACGCGACGCAGGCGGCTATCCGTGCTGGGTACAGCAAGAAAACGGCCGGCGCGACTGGCAACGAGAACCTAACGAAACCTGAAATAGCGGAAGCTGTTGCTGCAGCGCAAAAGGAACGGGCCGAACGTGTCCGAATTGACGCCGACGACGTGCTGCGCCGCTGGATCGAGATTGCCAATGCCGACCCGAACGAACTGATCCAGTACCGCCGCGGATGCTGCCCTGATTGCTGGGGAGACGTGACAGAAGAGGGCCGCGACCGTGAGCCGAACCCGCTGTGCATCAAGTGTGGTGGCGAAGGACATGGCCGCGTCTATGTGGCTGACACGCGCAAACTAAAGGGTGCTGCCAAGCGGCTGTATGCGGGCGTCCAACTCGGCAAGGACGGCATCAAGGTCAACATGCGCGACCAGGATGCGGCGGTCGCCAACATCGCGCGGCACCTCGGCATGTTCAGTGACAAGCTGGAGCTGAGTGGTGGCATCAACATCACGATTGATTCCACTGACGCCGCGCTGTGAGCTGACGCCGAAGCAGCAGGAGGCAAACAGGCTGCTGGCCGGCCCGCAGACGCATACGCTGCTGGTCGGCGGCTCGCGGTCGGGCAAGACGTTTCTGGCCGTGCGCGCGGTGTGCACGCGAGCCATCAAGGCACCGAACAGCCGTCATGTGATCTTCCGGTTGCGCTTCAACGCGCTTCGGGCCTCCGTGTGGCTGGATACGCTGCCGAAGGTGATGCGGCTGTGCTATCCCGGCGTGCCGCTGAAACCGAACCGGCAGGACGGGTACGTGTCGCTGCCGAACGGCTCCGAGATCTGGTTCGGCGGCCTCGACGACAAGGATCGCGTCGAGAAGATTCTTGGCATGGAATTCGCCACCACCTATTTCAACGAGTGCTCGCAGATTCAGCGCGCCTCGGTGCTGACGGGCTTGACTCGCCTCGCGCAAAAAATCCCTGGCCTGCAAAACCGGGCGTACTACGACCTTAATCCGGTCGGGACGGGTCACTGGACCTACCGGCAATTCGTCGAAAAGATCGACCCGGATTCGCGGCAGCCGCTGGCGCGGCCCGAGAACTACCAGTCGAGCTACATGAACCCGGCAGACAACCGGGCGAACATCGGCAGCGAATACATCGCTCTGCTGGAAAGCATGCCGGAGCGGCAGCGGCGGCGCTTTCTGGACGGTCGTTACGTGTCGGAAATCGACGGCGCGCTGTGGACGCTGGAGCTGCTGGAGAAATACCGCCGCACGGATGATGATTTGCCGCTGATGAAGCGCGTCGTCGTCGCGGTCGATCCCTCCGGCAGCAAGGGCGAGGAAGACAAGCGTTCCGACGAGATCGGTATCGTCGTCGCCGGCCTGGGCGTCGATGATCGGGTCTACGTGCTGGCCGATTACTCAGGCCGCTACAGCCCTGAGCAGTGGGGCGCAAAGGCGGTCTATGCATGGAAAACGCACGGCGCTGATCGGATCATCGGCGAGAAGAACTTCGGCGGCGATATGGTGCGCGCCATCGTTCACTCGGCCGACCGCAACGCGCCATACAAGGAAGTCACCGCCTCGCGCGGCAAGGTAGTGCGTGCTGAGCCGGTATCGGCGCTGTACGAGCAAGGTAAGGTCTCGCACGTCGGCGTATTCCCGGCGTTGGAAGATCAGATGATGAATTTCAGCACGGCCGGGTATTTGGGCGGCAAGTCGCCAGATCGAGCCGACGCGATGGTGTGGGCTATCTCTGAGCTTGTGCCGGTCACGCCGCACTACGAGGCATCCATCGAAACCCTCGAACTATGAGCATGATAGCCGTATGACCCACCCCGTCCGCGCCGCCAGCTCGGCCGTCGCTGAAATGGCCGAAAATTGGCCGCTTCTCAACGCGCTGATGGCCGGCACCCAAGGCATGCGCGCGACCGGGAAGGCATATCTGCCGCAGTGGCCGAACGAAAGCGATGGCAGTTACAAAACGCGGCTGAGCACAGCGGTACTGCACCCCGCATTTTCGCGCACAGTGCAGGTGCTGGCCTCCAAGCCGCTCGCGAAGGCTGTCACGTTAGCCGATACACCGCCGCGCGTGCTTGATCTGCTCGACAACGTGGACGCCAAAGGCAGGGGCCTGCATGCCTTCGCCGCGGACATCATGAACGACTGCCTGTGCCAAGGCGTATCCGGCGTGCTTGTGGACTATCCGCCGAACGTCAATGCCAAGACCAAGGCGCAGGAGCTGCAAACCGGTGCACGGCCGTACTTCGTGCGCTACGGGCCGGGAAATGTCCTCGGATGGAAGGCAAAGCGCGTCAACGGCGTCATGCAGCTGGTGCAGTTGCGGCTGTTGGAAAGCGAAACAGCCGATGATGGCGAATTCGGCGAAACATCCGTGGAACAGGTGCGCGTCCTGACGCCTGGCGCGTGGCAGGTATGGCGCCAGCCTGACCCAAGCAAGCCTGACGTGTGGGCGATCCACGCCGAAGGCCGCACGACGCTGCAAGTGATCCCTTTCGTGTTCTTCTACGGCGTGCGCAAGGATTACGGCATCGGCCTACCGCCCATGCTTGAGCTTGCATATCAGAACGTCGAGCACTGGCAGAGTTCCAGCGACCAGCAAACGATTCTGCACGTTGCGCGCGTGCCGATCCTGTTCATGAAGGGGTTTGACAAGGCGTCGAAGCTGACCGTAGGCGCGTCGAGCGCGATCCGCAGCGAGTCGAAAGATGCGGAAGTGGAGTACGTCGAGCATACCGGCGCGGCGATTGCAGCCGGGCGTCAGTCCATCCTCGATCTTGAGGAGCGCATGCGCCAGACCGGCGCGGAGATGCTTGTACGGCGTGCGGGCAAGGTTACGGCAACGCAGGTACGCGGCGAAGAGGAATCATCCGCCAGCGTGCTGCATCGCATTGTCGAGATCTTCAACGAATCGCTGAACCAGTGCCTTGATTTCATGGCGCTATGGGTCGGCGAAAAGTCCGGCGGCACTGCGGCACTCTTCAACGACTTCGGCGCCGCCGACCTAGGCGAAGCATCGGCCCAGTTCCTGCTGGACATGAGCATCGCCGGAAAGCTGTCGAATGAGACGCTATTCAGTGAGGTGCAGCGGCGCGATCTGGTATCGCCCAAGGTCGCATGGGCTGATGAGCAGGCGCGCTTGCCAGCGCCTGAGCCGCCGAATTAAGGCGCCATCAAAAGTTACCCGAGAAGGTCGCCCCGTGCGGCCTTTTCTTTCGGCCGTCACGCGGAAGCGTGCGGCGATCCCGGTCGGATGACCATCACACGGTTGGAAAACCATGAAACTCAAACTCGATGAAAACGGCCACGTTGTTGTGGCAGACGGCAAGCCGGTTTACACGCACGACGACGGCAAAGAAATCCCTTTCGACGCGCCGCAGGCGATGAGCAAAATCCGCGACTTGAATGGCGAATCACGATCCCACCGCGAGCGTGCTGAGGCTGCCGAAAGCGTGGTCAAGGCGTTTGAAGGGATCGACCCGGAAGCGGCACGCAAGGCCATGGACACGATTGCCAATATCGACCAGAAAAAGCTGGTGGACGCGGGCCAGATCGACCAGGTACGCGCAGAAATCTCCAAGGTCTATGACCAGAAGCTGGCTGACCAGAAGAAGATCACTGAGCGACTGGAGCGCGACATCCGCAATGAGAAGATCGGCGGCAGTTTCGCGCGTTCCAAACTGATCGCGGACAAGCTCGCCATTCCTGCTGACATGGTGGAGGCTAAGTTCGGCTCCGCGTTCAAGCTGGAGGACGGCAAGGTTGTCGCTTACGGCGCGGACGGCAACAAGGTTTTCAGCCGGATCAATCCCGGTTCCGTCGCCGACTTCGACGAGGCGCTTGAGCTGATCATCGAGCAGTACCCCAACCGCGACCACATCCTCAAAGGCACCGGCGCCAGTGGCTCGGGCGCACAAGGTGGCGGCAGCGGTGGCGCATCGGGTCAGAAGCAGATCAACCGCGCATCGTTCGACGCACTCAACCCCGCCAAGCAGATGGAGCACATCAAGGGCGGCGGCACCATCACCGATTGACCACGCATCACGCGTGCGCTTCGTGTTTGCCAAATCCTCGGATGGGGGTTGGCGCTAGGGCTGGATAGCTCACCTCAACCACCGTTCAATCCCCATTTCTGGAGAGTTCTACCATGGCCAATACCCTTACCTCCCTGGTCCCCGACCTGTACGAAGCGCTGGACGTTGTCTCGCGCGAACTGTCCGGCTTCATCCCTGCCGTTACCCTTGACGCGTCGGCCGAGCGTGCCGCGCTGAACCAGTCCGTGCGCGTGCCGATCACCCCGGCCGCTGCGGCGGAAGATGTCACCCCCGGCCAACTGCCGCCCGACGATGGTGACCAGAGCATCGGTAATAACGTCATCGTGATCAGCAAGTCGCGCACCGTGCCGTTCCGCTGGTCCGGCGAAGAGCAGAAGGGCATCAACAGCGGCGTCGGCTACACCAATCTGCGGCAGGCGCAGATTCAGCAGGCGATCCGCACGCTGGTCAATGAGGTTGAGGCGAATGTTGCCCTGACCGCTGCCGGCGCTTCCCGCGCCTACGGTACGGCGGGCACCACGCCGTTTGCCACCGACCTGAGCCCGACCGCCAACGTTCGCAAGATTCTCGCGGACAACGGCGCACCGATGTCTGATATGCAGCTGGTGATCGACACCACGGCCGGTGCCAAGGTGCGGACGCTGACCCAGCTGACCAAGGCGAACGAAGCAGGCACCACCGCCATGCGCGCCCAGGGCACGCTGCTGAATATCCACGGCTTTGATCTTCGTGAGTCGGCGGGGGTGTCCCATGCGACTGCAGGCTCGGTGACTGGATCCGTGACGGCATCGGCGGCCAAGGGTGCGACTGCGGTCACACTGACGACTGCCGCCGGTGCGGCCGTGGCCATCGTGGCGGGTGACATCGTGTCGTTCGCGGGTGACAGCAACCAGTACGTTGTTGCTGCGGCCTCCACTATCGGCGCTTCGACCACCGGCACGCTGACCATTGCGGCGCCTGGGCTGCTGAGCACGCTGTCAGCTGCGGCGGTCTCGGTGTCGGCTACCTCCACGCGTAACCTGGCTTTCTCGCGCTCGGCTATCGTGCTGGCGACCCGCGCCCCGGCGCTGCCGGAAGAGGGCGACATGGCGGCCGACCGCATGCTGATCACTGACCCGCGCAGTGGTCTGACCTTTGAAATCGCCATGTACCTGCAGTATCGCCGCGTGCGTTACGAGGTGTCGCTGGCCTATGGCTGGGCGAACATCAAGCCGGAACACAGCGCACTGCTGCTCGGCTAATCCACGCAAGGCAAAGCGGTCCATCGAAGGGCGACAGGGCAACCTGTCGCCCTTCCTTTGAGGGGTTCCCATGAACAACCTGATTCACATCTCCAAGCCCGGCGAGCCGAAGCTCAAGATTCACGCCGATGCGTTGGCCCAACATATCAAGCTTGGCTGGCAGCACTGCGAGGCCGATCCCGTGCCAGCGAATGACAGCAAGGCAAACGTCAGGAATGACGCCGACGACAAACCCAAGGTCAGGCAGTAAGCCATGGCCCTGACGGCGCAGCAGAACGCGGATGTACGCCGCTATGCCGGCTATCCATTGCTGGCGGACACCGTTGCGGATGATTCGCGCGACTTCGCTTATGGTTTCGTGTCCCCTGGCGTGTGGAACACATTGTTTCACCGACTCGCCAACTTGCGCCCGGAAGAAGAGTCCACGCTGATTACCGTTTTCCTCACGCCACTGGGCTTGATGGAATCTTCGATGGACGGCGCTTACGCGAATCTGGACACGGACGCCGCAGCCGTCTGGATACACAACAAGAACGAAGTACAGGACCGCGCGGCGCAGTTCGACGACAAGCGCCGCCGCATGTGTTTCTACCTCGGCGTTCCGCCTGGGCCATCGCTAGGTGATGGCGACATGTCGGTTTCGATCGGGCGCGGCTGATGGACGGCGCCACCCTGCAGGCCCGCATCTACAGCGGCTACGCGAAGGCGGCGCTGCGTATCGGCACGACGTTTAGCCTGTACCGACCGACCACGGCAACGAACCCCATTGCAACGCCGACCCTGCTTGGCGCGCTGCTGGCCAGCTTCAACGCCATGGATATGAAGTACGGCAAGCCGAACCCGTACGGCAAGCCGATGTGGTACTGCCTCGCTGACGGCTCGCAGTTGCAGGAGGGCGACTATCTGGTCAGCGCCGACATGACGTACTTTATTGCCGCGATGCAGCCGCTGTTGCCGATACTGGCCGTGGACTGCAATCGCGTGGTGACGGCATTCCGGCCACAACAGCAGACCGGCGTTGGTGCCGTCGGCTACGGCGGCAACACGGCGCAAAACGAAACCGTTCTTGCGTCAGGGTTCCCGGCGTCCATCCTGCAGGGCACCAAGGGCGAGCGCGGCGACACGAAGCTGCCCGGTGACGTGCGCAACCCGTGGTGGACGATCCTGTTGCCGAACATCCCCGGCGGCGTCGTGATGCGTACCGATGACGTGCTGACGGATGACCTCGGTCGCCGCTACACCATCTCCAGCGCCGAGCAGACGGACCTCGGCTGGCGGCTCACTGCACTTGAAACGGAGACCTGACGCATGTCTGACGTTTCCGACGTATCCAATGCGCTGGTGGCGCTGATCGCGCAGGCACTGTACCCATCGGGCACGGCAAGCCCGTCCGTCACCGGCATTCCGACCGTGATCTATGCCGGCTGGCCCACTGCCTCGCAACTCAATGCTGATTTGGCCGGGTTCAGCAACGGCAGAGGCGGGCGATTGCATGTGACCATCTTTCCGACTGCCACCGAAAAGCGCGACACGCCGTACCAGACGCAATGGTATGACCTGACCGTCACCGCGCCCACCATCACAGCGACGATCAGCGGCCAGACCGTGACCCTCGCTGGCACGATCAGCACGCCGCAGAACGTGGCGCTGATCATCGACAACGCGGCCTATGTCTACGCCGTGCAGGCAGCCGACACGCTGACAACGATCGCCACCGCACTGGCGGCACTGGTGCCCGGCGCGAGCAATTCCGGGGCCGTGATCACCATCCCCAACGGCGCGGCGATCAGGGCGGCCAGGGCAGGCGCTGGCGGCACGATGCAGCGCGAGACCCGCAGGCAGACGCGGCGCATGCAGGTCACCGTCTGGGCCGATACCCCGGCGAATCGTGATGCGACCGCGATTGCCATGGATTCGGCCCTGTCAGTGGTCGAGCGGCTGACGATGCCAGACCAAACGCTGGCCCGGCTGCTCTATGAGTCAGGTCAGCAGATCGACGACCAGTCGAAAGCCAACCTTTACCGCCGCGACATGCTGTATTCGGTCGAATACGGCACTACGCAAACCGTTGCCGCCACCACCGTGATCACCACTGATGAAACGGTGGCCTTCGGCGTGTCTGGCGTCGATACCTACCCCGCCAGTGTCCAGTTCGTCCAGTGAGGTTCGCCATGTACCTGACCGTCATTCACCCCTTTGGCGCCTACCAGCCGGGCGACGTGATCCCCGCTGCGGATGCCGCCGCGATCCTAGCTTCTGAAAATGCCGCCAACGTGGTGCTTTCGCAGGCACCCGATGTCACCGAGCCGGCCGCTGAACCTGAGCTTCCGGCAGCACCCGAACCCGCTCCGCAGCCCGAATCTGAGCCTGCCGCGCCCGCGTTCGCGTTCGCTGCGTCCGTTCCCTACGTCGCCGTTCCCTTCGTCGCCGTTTCAGACAACGACCCTTCCTGACCCGCCCTGTCGGGCTTCTGACCCCGGAGTAAACCCATGTCCCAGATCACCCAACAGGGCGCCCTCAACACGACCGCCTTGATCGTGCCCGATTTGTACGTCCAGATTGTGCCGCCGTCCGTGTCGTTGCTCAACGGCGTCCCCAGTAACGTCCTCGGCCTCGTCGGCACTGCCGCATGGGGGCCGGTCAACGCTCCCGTTACCGTGGCGAGCATGGCCGACTATGCGCGGCAGTTCGGCGCGATCCAGAACCGCAAATATGACCTCGGCACCGCGGTCGCAGCGGCTGTGCTGCAGGGCGCCAACAACTTCCGCTGCGTTCGCGTCACCGATGGCACCGATGTCGCTGCAACCACCACGCTGAACAACGGTTCGGTGGCGTCGGTGGCGCTTGCCGGCACGCTGACCGGCTACACCGCTGGCGCAACCATTGCCTTTGCCGCGCCGCCCGCTGGTGGTGTGCAGGCAACGGGCGTTGTCGTCGGCGTGGGCACGCTCGCCTCGGTGACGATCACCAATCCCGGCAGCGGCTACACCGTCGCGCCGACCGCGACCATCAACCCGATTTCGGGCGGCACGGGCGCCACCGCTACCGCGACCCTCTCCGTGGCTGGCGCTTCGCTCACTGCGAAGTACACCGGCACCCTCGGCAACGTCTTGCAGGCTGTCCTCGCTGCAGGAAGCCAGTCCGGTACGTATCGCCTCACCGTCGCTATCCCCGGCCAGGTGCCAGAGGTGTTCGACAACATCGGCGCGGGCCTGTCGGGCAATGCGCTGTGGGTCGCCATCGCGGCAGCTGTCAATAACGGTCTTTCGGGACTGCGTGGGCCGTCGCAGTTGGTAGTGGCCTCGGCAGGCGCAGGCGTCACCGCGCCCGCTGTCGGCACCGCCGGCCAGACGCAGACGTTCGCCTCTGGCACCGATGGCGCGACCACAATCACGGCGTCCGTGCTGCTGGGTCAGGACATCTCGCCGCGCAAAGGCCTGTACGCGCTGCGCAACACTGGTGCGAGTGTGGCGGCGCTGGCTGATGCGGACGACTCCACCACTTGGAGCGCCCAGAACGCCTATGGCCTGTCGGAAGGCACGTACATGGTGCTGACCGGGCCGGCCGGCGATACCATCGCCAATGCTGTCAGCGTCAAGGCCTCGACCGGCATCGACAGCTACGCCAGCAAGCTCTTGCTCGGTGACTGGGTGTACTTCAACGACGTGACCAACGGCGTCACGCGCCTGATTTCGCCGCAGGGCTTCGTTGCAGGCCGCTTGTCGAATCTTGCTCCGCAGGAATCGAGCCTCAACAAGCCGCTGTATGGCGTGGTCGGCACGCAGAAGAGCTACCAGAACCTGGTCTATTCCACCGCGGACCTGCAGCAGCTGGCGCAGGCGGGCATCGACGTGGTGGCGAACCCGATCCCGGCCGGCAACAGCTTCGGCGTCCGCATCGGCCACAATACCAGCTCGAACGCGGCGACCAGCGGCGACAACTACACCCGCATGACCAACTACGAGGCCAGCACGTTCGCGGCCGGCCTGGGCCTGTTCATCGGCAAGCTGCAGACATCGCAGGCGAATGACCCGCTGCGCCGGCAGGTCAAGACCACGCTGGATGCATTCCTGCAAGCCCAGCAGGACCAGACGCAGATTGACGACTTCAGCGTGCAGTGTGACCTCAACAACAACCCGCCGAACCGCATCGCGCTGGGCTACCTGCAAGCCGACGTGAAGGTGCGCTATCTGTCCGTGGTCGAGAAGTTCCTGCTGAACATCGAAGGCGGCCAGTCCGTGACCATCACCCGCCAGCAGACCACGCCGGCCTGACGCTCTCCTGACCCTGTTTCCTGACGCCCCTTGACCGGGGCTTTTTTTATGCCCTGACGGCTCCCTTGCGGGGGCCGTTTTCATTTGGAGAACGCGAATGCCCGCCACCAATGGTTTTACCGTCGGTCGTGATGTTGTCATTGACCTGACCCTTTCCACCGGGCCGCTGCGCCTGCCCGTCACCACCACAGGATTCGAGGCCAAACAGGAAACCAAGGAACTGAACTCGCACGGCCTGGATGGCGTGAACCGTTTCGCCGAACTGCCGGCCGGCTGGAAAGGTACGATTGAGATGGACCGCTCCGACAGCTCGATGGACGATTACTTCGCCCAGCTTGAGGCGGCCTACTACGCGGGCGCGCTGACCCGCCCGGCCACCATCACGGAAACGATCAGCGAGGCCGATGGCTCGGTGTCGCAGTATCGCTATGTCGGCGTGGTGTTCAAGTTCACCGAGCCGGGCAAGAAGAAGGGCGACGACAAGGTGAGTCAGACTGTCGGCTTCTCCGCGTCCAAGCGCCTGAAGGTGCTGTGATGGCTGACGTTAAAGTCACGCTGTCGCCCAGCGAGGAGCTGATCGCCAAGGCGTCCGCCGAGCAGCTTGTCGAGGATTCGACCGGCCGCGTGATCACCCTGCGCAAGCCCGGCGTTCTCGCGCAGTATCGCCTGGTCGAGTTGCTGGGCAAGGCAGCGGAGAATCAGGTCTACATGGGCATGGTGCTGCCGCTGCTATACGTGGCGGCGATCAACGATGACCGGCTGCCGGCGCTGTCCAACAAGCGTGAGGTGGAGGCGCTGATTCAGCGCCTGGACGAGGCCGGTATCGAGGCGGTGATGAAGGGCGTGCAGGAGCACTTCGGCGCGCCTGACCCGGAAGCCGACAAGGCCGCCTTAAAAAACTAGCGTCCGCTGCGCCCATCCGCGAATGTTTGTGGCTGGTGCGCAGCGGTATCCCGTTCGATGTAGCGTTCCAGCTCGATGATGTGACCCGCGCGGCATGGTGCATTGTGTTCAGCGAGATGGAAGGCAGTGTTTTTGATTTTAATCAGATGAAATTTGTCAATGAGAAATAGCCCAATGGAAACAAAAAAAGTTTCCATCTACGGCCTAATTGACCCTAGGAATAACCAGCTCCGCTATGTTGGCATGTCTGGAAATCCCCATAAGCGATTCCTTTATCACTGCGGAGAAGGCGCTAATGGCAAGCAGACAATGAAAGCTAGATGGATTTCCGGACTTCTAAACGCCGGATTGTTGCCGCGCTGGTTCGTGATTGAGGAAAGCGATGCAGAAGGATGGAAAGAGGCAGAACAGTTCTGGATTGCATATTTCAAATCGCTTGGATCGCGACTGCTAAATATGACGAGTGGCGGCGAAGGTACTCTGAATTTTTCTCATTCGGAAGAGACAAGGCGAAAGATGCGAGCGTCGCAAGCTGGTAGAAAGCTGAGTCAGGAGCAAATTGCAAAAATTCGTGGAAGGATAGTTCCTTCTGATGTTCGCAAGAAGATTTCTGAAAAGCTCAAGGGGCGTGGGCCAGACAAGGCGACGTCTGAGAAAATCAGGATTACGCTAACAGGAAGATCAAGGCCAGAAGATGTCAAAAGTAAGATAAGTGCCGCGCATAAGGGTAAAAAGCTATCAGCGCAGCACATTGAAAAGATTGCCGAAACAAAACGAAGCAAGCCATTTTGCAAGCGCGGTCATCCAAGAGATCCGGGTAGCAGATGTCGTATTTGTGAAAATATCCGCGCAGCTATGTACAGGGCGGGATCTAGCGTAAGCAAGAAGGAGTAGCCCGTGCGATCGTTCGACAGCTTCGGGGCCTTTGCGGAACACCTGACCGTAGTGGCTGCAGCGGAAAAGACTGCACTGCACGAGGGGCTGAAAAAGGCGGCGGAGCTGATCGAGGCGACGGCGCGCGAAGAGATTGGCGTCTATCAAGACGCCGTAGGGACGACGCAGGGCGGCATCGGCGTCTTTCCCGCATGGGCGCAGCTGGCCGAGTCGACAGAACGGCAGAAAGAGCGCATGGGCTACCCGCTGGACTCGCCGCTGCTGGCCAGTGGCGAGATGCGGGATAGCTTTTCGCATCATGTTGCCGGGTTGAAGGCCATCATCGGCAGTGATGACCCGGTGGCCGTATTCCACGAGACCGGCACGCCGAACATGCCGCCGCGCCCTGTATTCGGGCCGGCGGCGGTGCGCAATGAGGAAAAGGTGCTGCGGATTCTGATGGAGGCCGCGGCGGCAGGCTTGATCGGCGGGGACTGGATGTCCGCGCCGCTGGGCAAGGACTAGATCAGGAAGCTGATCGTCATTCCGGACAGGCCTGCCAGCAACGCGGCGAGGAATAGCAGAACGACTGGCGGCTGGCCGCGCGGCGGTGTCAGTGCCTTGATCAGCAAGATGCACAGGGAGAGCAACGCGATCGCGAGCTTTCCTGACGTGATCAGGAAATCTCGGCCATACGCCCACCAGCATGAAGGGTGGCGAGGCCGGGTGCGTGGCACGGAGTACTGCACCCACCGGCAACGGTCGGCGAGCCAGTCGCGCATGCGCATACGCACGGTGATCACATCGGAACGCCGGCGCGCTTGCAGTCGGATTTAGCTGTGGCGGACCACTGGCTATAACTCGCCTCGTCCTGCGCCTGGAGATAGGCGGCAGCTACTTGCTGCGCGTGCACGCAAATCTGGATCGGATCGCCTTGGCGCTTGACCATCTCGTATTGACGGACAGCGTCGCTGGAAACCTTCGTGAATATCTGTTGGGTTGCAGGGGCAGCTGTATCGACCCACCCACCGGACATCCACCACCACAACATGCCACCCGCCAGAAGTACGCCGATCACCTGCAGAAAACTCATGCGCTTGGATTCCTTGCGCGGGTGACCGCAGCCAGGACAGGCCGCCGCCTTGGCCGAGATTTCCTTGGCGCAGGACTCACATTTCACCAGTTTCATCCGCTACCCCTGAGGCACGCCCATGTTTGAAGCATACAAGATCGGCGTCCGCATCGGCGTAGTGGACGCGACGGCAGGCGGTATCCTGAGCATTGCGGCCCAGTTCACCAAGGCGCAGGGGGAGGCTTCCGCGTTCTTGGCTACCTTGCGCAAGGTCAATGCGGAGCTTAGGCGCACGTCGGCTGGATGGGCCAATGGCGCCGCAGGTGGGTTCCACCATCATCACCATCATGCGCGACCGGCGGCGAATGATTACGCCAACACGGCACCCAACCCCGTCCGATCTAGTGGTGTCGGTACAGGCATGGTAGTCGCCGCCGCCTATGCCGGCGGCTACGTAGGCTCCGCGCCGTCTGCGCCCGTGATCCGCATGCTGCCGGGGCCGGCTGTCGGGGCGGGTGGCGGGTCTCTAGCTGCGCCCGTGATCCGCATGCTGCCGGGGCCGGCTGTCGGGGCGGGTGGCGGGTCGGGCGGCGGCGGAGGCGGCGGCGGAGGCGGAGGCGGAGGCGGAGGCGGCGGCGGCGGCGGAGGTGGATTCGGCCCGTTCGGCAAGCTGATCGGCGGCATGATGGTCGAGCACGCCGGCAAAGACATGTTCGGCATGCTGGGCAAGCCCATTGACGAAGCTACCAAGTATCAGCAGGCTGTCGCGCGGTTCGAGCTGTTCGGCCTCGGCGACAAGCTCAACGCGGAGGCGATCAAGTTCGCCAAGGGCATGAACATCTTCGGCACGTCGATGACGGCCGCAATGAACGATGTTACGGAAGCGCAGGGCGTCTTTCGCGAGTCGGGCCTGTCCGGCTCGGCGGCGCTGGCCGGCGCGAAGCTGGCCGCTCCGTTCCTTGCGAAGATGGAGGCGGCGAATAGCGGGCTGGACTCCGAAACGCAGGCCAAGATGCACACGCAGGGCTTGGATATGCTGCGCTTCATCGAGATGCGCGGCGGCCTGACCTCGGCGGCCAAGTTCAACGCGCTCGGCAATGAGGGATTCAAGGCGATTCGATCCTCGGGCGGTAACGTCAATTGGAGCCAGCTGCGTCAGTTCATGTCGACCGGCGGCGTGGCAGCGCAAGGACTCACTGATCAGGCGATTTTCGGCGAGATGGAGCCGATCATCGGCGAGCTGAAGGGCGGCGGCGCGGGCCACGGCCTGATGACCGCTTACTCTCGCCTCAACGGATTGAATCGCCTGCTGCCGCGCATCATGACGCGCGAGATGATGCGGTTGGGCTTGTGGGACAAGTCGAAGCTGGTGATGAACAGCCAAGGCGGCGTGAAGGACTTCATCGGCGACCCGCTCAAGCAAAACAACCTCTTCAGCAGCTCGCCGTTCCAGTACTACAAGAACGTGGTTTTGCCAGCCTATGCCAAGGCGGGCATCAACAAGCCGCAGGACGTTTACCGCGAAAACGCCATTCTCTTCGGCAACACTGGCGGCAAGATGTTCAGCGTCATGTATCGCCAGCAGCACCAGATCGAGCTGTCGGTGGAGGCGCAGAAAAAGACGCTCGGGCTTGATCCGGCGTTGGCCAA
>JAEHJW020001293.1_pt1 | contig 21061 bp, 21 predicted proteins | sample 9271431 | NCBI WGS metagenome assembly JAEHJW02 | reverse complement strand
GCATCAAAGATACCTGGATGTATCGCAGCAAGATCAGCGATCCTGATGAGCGGGCTGCGAACAAGTTGGCGGCAGAAATACTGATGCCTGCGGACTTGCTGGGGCGGGCGGCGGTGGAAAACGGCTTGCAGCTCAATGAAAGGAATCTGGATGCGCTAGCGACAGCACTGGATGTTTCGATGACGGCACTTGCGATCAGGCTGGGTGTGCCCACCTGATCAACCATTACGAATCTCCCCACGGCTAGGCCAGGGGCAGGGGCTTGCGCGGCAGATTTGGTCACAAGCTGTAGCGGCACCAACGGCTATCAGGTTGCGGCGGTGACACGGTGATGGTCTGGCTGGATCGGGACCGGATTTTGTGGTTACCGAAGCGCGTGATCACCGTCAACGAAGCAAAGAGTAACCGCGCCAGATTGAGGAAGGCCGCCGAAGCGGATTTTTACGTCTCAGTCTACGAAGACCATCACGGAGTATCATGGGCGCTGTTGCTCACCGGTCACGGATTGCCTGCGGTGGAGATGGACATGTTCAGACAAAAGGTCAAGATCCTGGCGAGCGTGTAATAGATAGGCTGTCGGACATTGGTTATTTTGTTTACTCGACCGCCGTCCTCATCCAGAATGCGCCATTGCATGCGGCAAGTCTCATGCTCCACCATGCATGCGGAATGTTTTTATGGGCAGGGGGTGCCGAACATTGGCGCCGCGGTGAAGAAACATTTCACCATCTGCGGCGCGAGGAGGATCGGCTGACAACGGACGGAGATTTTGCCGTGGAGCGGCTGAGATACAGATTGTGAACCATCTGGCCTTATGCTGGAAGGAACTGGGCTTGTACCCATAAATTGGGAACATTATCTGGAACTGCCGTATTTGTGGGGCCGTCTTTGTGAGCGCGTCGCTTTGTCATGCTCCGTGAATGTGACAGTGGCACCGTGTCGAAAAGCAATGGTTGCAACAGTTTTGCCTCATTGACATGATTTGCCGGCGGCTCGGAAAGGCGGAGAAGGTTATCGATCGGCTGTTGGCCGGCTAGGCCTTTTGCGTGGAGCCACTGCGTACGGCGCATGATCTTGTCCACGGTGGATATGGCTTGTGGAGAAAGCGACAGCATGCCCATGCGCGAATAATACAGATAGGCACCGCAGGGTCCGAAATCGTGGCCGCGTTCCAGGCCCTCGATAATGGCGTCATATTCGAGGCCGAAGAAGTCAGCAACACCGGAGTCGTCGAAATCGAAAGCTGGGCTGATCTCGACGTCCATCACCTGATGACCATTGGAAAGATGCCGGGTACCCATGCAAAGGCTTTCGGAGCCGGTAGCAATTTCCTGCAAAATATCACGGTACCCGTGCAGGTCTTTCCGATCCTGCCATGGTGTCCCCACATAGAGGCGGTGCTTTGGCGGCATGGGCGCCCTCTCCTGTTCCGCAACTTCTGGCACTGGATAGCGGGTCCCGCACTCGACGATATCGTGATACACCCGCAGTGCCTCGAAAGGCGGGTGATAGCCGTACAGGCTCCATTGTGCGTCGATAGCCAGCAGCATTTTGAGGCTGATCAACTGGAAGCGTGGCTTTTGGCCTGTCGCACGGGCGACCTCAATCTCTTCCATGTCGATGGTCAGCGCATGGCGGAGCAGGTCCCGTAGCATGTCAGGGGAGTACACGTCCGGGGCAATGGTCATGTAGCCATCCGCATCGACTGAACGACCCATCCAGTTGCGGCGGGAGAAATCCCAACGGGTATTCACCAGAAACCGCTGCAATCGATTCAGTCCGAGGAGATAGTGGTACCTGGGATCCGAGTCGATCATTGCTTCGAGACTTTTATCCCGGCCTATCGGAGTGCAGACGGCACAGCCGGTGCGGGCACCGCAAGGCTTGGATTGTCCTCTGGTGGCCATGTCGCCCACTACGGCGCAGGACGTGCCGGCAGCGTCGGCGTAGATGCGAAAGACGTCTTCGAATCGAGAGAATGTGAGATAGGCATGGTCACCAGCACGGCAGTAGCCCAAGTATTCCCAGACTTGGTCGGTTGTCCAATGCGCGATCGGGGACAGATACCAGTGTCCGTCGCCTCCTTTCCAGGGGAGATCGGCGGTTTCCTCTCGGTCTACCATCCGGGCGGCCCGCTGTGGGCTTTCTTCGAAGCGCGTGCCGATAATCGTCACTATGCTGGATGGATCGCCAAGACGTTTGCGCAGACGCTGCATGGGCTTGATTTTCAGATCGGTGGTGCAATCATGGTTGGTCCCGGGGAATGAAGGCAGGGCGCGGCCACCGATAACCCGGAGTTGCCAGCTCTCGGTGAGGTTTGGCTTGGCGATGTGGACCTGCAATGGGATGGCGTGTCGTTTGGCATAATCCCGTAACCGGGCTATTTCGCCGTCTGCGTACGCACATATCTCTGGATTTTCAATCAACGTGTCGCCATGTGTGACCAGAATGGGTGCCTTCAGAGCCGTCCCATCCGCGAGAAGTGATTGCGCCGCCTGTATGGTGAGACCGAGAATTACGCTGGAATCCTTCCCGCCGCTCCAGGCCACGGAAACCTGCCTGTGGCGCATGGCCTCCTTGATGGCCGCCATGGCCAAAATTGTCGGTGTAGCGTGATCTACCGGCTGTTCTGATGTTGGCATAAAAACTCCAGAAAGGTAGTTTTGCAACAGGATGTGTCGGATAATGCGTATCTACCGTATGGTTGAATTAATAATACCGGACAGCATCAGTGCACAAGGAATTTCAAAATAGCGATGGAAACCATTATTACAACGAAGGCGCACGCCATGGGCATCGTAAGCAAGGCGCTGGACATGAAACGGGAATTTCTTACCGCCTGGGAGATTCAGTTTCTAAACAGCATCCGTGTTTCAGGAGTTCAGCCGGACGATCTGACACAGCAACAGATGTGGACCATCGGCATTATCGGAAAGCGTTTGGGGCTGATTGAGTGATTGCCCATCACAAAACTACAACATGAAGAACTGGCGACACAAAACCATATAGCGTATGATTTGCAGGCCATTTTTTACAACACCAACCATTCTCGGAGCTGACTCAGATACGGCTAAGAACGTGACTGAACATCAGCGATCAGGTATGCCCGTTAACGGCCTTCATGTGGGTAGCCCCAGGGATTGCAGAGCACCCGTGTCTTGCCGATTTGGTAATCCATGGGATCATGCACATGACCATGGATCCAGATATTGGGCTTCCAGCGTTGAATGCGATGCTCCTGATTGGAGCAGAAGCCGCCCGATATGGGGCTCCCGGCGAATCGGTGGTGCTGGCTCTGGCAGGATGGGGCATGATGCGTGATCACCACCGTCGGCCCGTCATGGGGGTTGCACCCCGGCAGCGGGTGATGAGTGAACTGGCCATCCAGCCAGGCGATGCTGTCCTGATGCACCTTGAGGATGGCTTCCGGGGTGATACTCCCGGAATGACCATCATGAATCACCTCGAAGTCGGACATCATGCGCTGGCAACTGCGCATCTGTTTTCCGCTGGCGAAGTCCGTCCAGAGGGTGGCGCCCAGAAACCGGACACCATCCAGAATCATCGCTTCATTTTCCAGCAGAAATGCCTGCCGGTCATCGGGGAAGACGCCATGGTAATATTCGTGGTTGCCCAGCACGAAGATGACCGGACCAGCGTAGGCCAGGCGCAGCTTGCGCAAAAACTCCGTGTAGTATTCCGGCATGGTGTCCACGTCCCCGGCCAGGACCAGCCCGTCGGCACCGGATAGTCCGGTCAGCGTGATCGATGGATTGAACTCCAGGTGGAGATCGGAGGCGTAGGCGATTTTCATAGTTCATCATTCAGTGCGTTTTCGGATAGGCCACTGGCTCAACGAGCGCCGGTTCACCGAACTCTATCAGTTTGCCGTCTGACTTTGTGAAATATTGTCGCCAAAAGTCCTTCAGGTTAATCAGTACCTGCGGGTCACGGTAGCCATTCCGTGCAGCCAGCGACCCGCTTGCTGCCGACGGCATGACGGCGCCGCCCAGCACATACACGGATGCGCCACCGAAATGACCAATCAGGTGATTCCTTATCGCCTTGCCCATCTCTACCTCGGGGTTGATGACGCGCACCGTGCCGTTGCCATAGAACGTGGCGACACTGGAGTTCTCCAGTCCGTCCGTGATGGCGAACAACACCTTTTGAGCGGCAGGATCACTTGCAATGACCGGAGCTACCGTTTTCATCGCCATCATGATGTCCGACTGATCCAGACTGCTCGTGCTGCTTTCCATGATGGATGCCATGCTGGTGGCCACCATCTTCCTGGCGAATCCATACTGCATGCCAAGACACGCCTTCAGATGCCTTGCTGCGACCATGGATGTGGACCCTATGCGGGATGGGGACAGGGGCTTTTCGACGATACCCGTATGCACGACCCGCAGGAAATGCCCCTGGGAAAATGCGGAGAACTCGGCGATGACGAACTTGGTTCCGGGCTTCAACATGCGCAACGCGTTGTTCACCGCCGATTGCTCCAACGTGGTCGGCAGCTTGACCGTCTGGTCCATAAGAATATAAATCAGATGGGTATAGGGCTTTGCCGGTGGAGCGATGTGGGTAGCCGCATAGCAACTTGGCACATCATTGACCAGGCCCGCCCACGCACTTGCCGGGACGGCCACCAGAAGCACCGCCACCGTGAACAGGATCGCCCGCAGGATATACTCAACCATGCCAGCCCCAAAACCATAAGCGATATGATGGCTTTTCATTTTCAATCTCCCAATGCGTCGAGAATCTCTTGCGACAGGCCCCCAGATCCCGTTGCGTTCCGTTTTTCCCTGGCCGTCGTCAATGCCGACTGGAAACGCTCCAGGTCTTTGCGGGAAAGATTCTGGCTGGTCACAAACGACGCCCGTTCCTCTCTGGATGGCAAAGACAGGGTTTTCTCCGCCAGGACGCGCATCTGTTCATCGCTCCACCCGGACGCTTCATGAGACAGGCCATTCCCGGCGGACTGGTCGCTCGGATCGACCGTTTCCCGTGGCGGACGGGCATCTGCCATATACATCTTCATGAAATCGAACGTGCCGGGTCGATAAGAGGGGTTCATGTTGGACAGATTATTTCGTAGAGTCGTCATGCGCATGGTCGCCCGTTGCGATACAGGTTTGACAACATGCTTCAAAAACGTGTCATAGGCAGGATACCCCATGGTTTCCTTGTACGCCTTCTCTGCGTTCCCACCGAAAAACCCGTATTTGTACCCGGTGACCACCCCCAGAAACTGGGTAAACACATAGATCACGCCCAACAGGAGGGCGCCAACATCATTGGCGCCCTTCTTGTCGCTGATGATGGCACCCGTGGCTTTTTCCCGTGACTGATGGGCGGCCTGGGCAACAGCCGCAGGCAACGGCATATTTCCTGCCGCGCCCGTTGCCGATGGCGATGAGAACATGTTCTGGAAACTCTGCGTCCCACCTGCTGCCGAAGCGGAAGACGGTGCCGACGACATGCCGACGGCCTCGCTGTCCAGGTGTCGGTTCAGTTCGTCGTGGCGATACCATGTGGACAATACGAACGCCAAAAGGATAAGCGCCGTCGCGGAAACAATGCTCAGGTATTTCTTTTTCGCGTCGCCAAGCGCGATAATCCCCAGGCGAGCCGCCAGGCGGGTTAGCGGAGCATTCAGTTCATCCTTGTCCTGATCCATGTCCGGGGAAATGACCCCGATGGCTTCGACGGGCTTGTCCTGTCCGCCCACCATGAATCCGCCACGCTGACGAAAATTGGCTGCAACATGAGACACCAGCGAATTGTGATACAGATCGTGCCCCGCGTTGTGCGTGAAGAACAGCGTGATGACGGCCAGCACAAGAGCCACGCCCGAGCCAATAAACAGTGCGCCGTCCGGCGTGATCTCCCGCGAGACCAGCGGGGCTACCAGGGCGCCCGTGCCGAACGCTTCCGCAACGGTGAGACCGAAGAGAATGACCCACATCCAGCCGCTCATGGGTTTACGGTCACTCTGCTTTGCGAGCACCAGATATTTGCGATACTGCTCAAAGCTCTTGCGGGTTATCTCGGGAACACCATTTTTGTAGTAATCATACAGCGCTTTTTCCACAGGGATGAGCGTTTCCGGCGAATCATTGTTCTCGCCTGTACGCTCATCTCCCCGGCTCCACTTCGCCATTTTCCCCAAAAAGGGCAACCATACCCAAAAATCCTTGCCCAACAGCGAAGTGGTGTAACTGCTCCACACCAGAAATATGATAGAAAATAGCACCACAGCCGTTACCACCATTTCAATGACTTGTGACATATCAAACATGACAGTTCTTCTCCTGTTCGGGAATCAATGTTGCAGGCTGAAAATGGGCTGGGACATGTATTTCTTCCCATTCAAGGCGTAATACAGTCGAGAGCCGCCCAGATATTCGCCGGTGGGAACCACCATATCAATGCATTTGGCCGGACCGTTGACAAATACCCGATACAGAGTTTTGTTCTGGCCACGGTAGACGTTGACCGGCACCTTGCCGCTAAACACGGGAGCCTGCCGTGTATTCCCATGGTAATCCTTGTAGATCAGGACGTCGGGGCGCGGCACATAAGTTCCCGCCCCCTTGAGGACGTTGGCGTGGGTGATGGCCACCAGATTTTTCCCGGCATGGGCCACCCACACCGCGTCATAAAAGCCGGAGACATAATCCCTGGGCGGAAGCGTCTGTCCGCTGGCCAGATTGCGCACGGCGGTCACAGGGTGCGGATGGCTGGACAGGCACGCCGGGACGATCACTGGAGTATCCGCCTGGGCGGAAGAAATCAACCCGAACATGGAATGGGATGCCGGAGCGGCGCCCAGATCCACCGGGATGCCATTCCCATACAGGGGCGTTCCACCAAAACCTGCGCCAGCGCCCATATGCGCCACGGTGTGAACCGCCTTGACCGGGACGGGTGCCGGAACTGGATGATGCACGGCAGGATGGGCTTTCGCTTGCACTGGGGTGAATGCGGACACATTGGGCTGCGGCGCAAAATCGCTGGCATTCACCGTCCGTCGCTGCACATAATCCTGCAAATCGGATATGGTGGGCACATCCACGATCTGCACCCGGTTGTTTTCCTTTTCGCCACGAGCGGTATGCACCGGAGCGATGGGCAGAGCGTCGCCGGCGCCCTGATAATAGATATTGCCCGCCGGAACTCCATTTTCGGCGAAAACGGTGGCCACCGCACGGGCGCGCTGCTGTGACAACTTCGCGGCGCTCATGCCGGATATGGCCTGGTCCACCAGGTTGGTATGCCCAACGATCAGTATCTTGTGGTTCACGGCCGCCAGTCGCTGCTCCGGCGTCGCGTTGGCGGGGAGATGCTTTTCCACAACCGCAGGCGCATATTGCCGCGCGATCTGAGAGAGATAGGCTTGCGCCTGCGGTGTGATGGAGGCCGTCCCAGGGGTAAATTCGCCCCCCTTGTTTTCCACCTGCACATCCAGACCGATAGCGGTGGACGGCTTTTGCGCCGGGCCCGTCGGGGCGACGCCCAGCTTGTCGGGCGTGATCCGGGCGCTGGCGATCTTCAGGTCATGGGCCTTGGCGATTTTGTATAGCTCACAGCGTCGCGCGTCCAGGAAATGCCCTACCAGGAAACCGCCACCGACGCCAACGACTGCGCCGACGACCGCACCCTCCACGCCATGGGTAAGCCCGCCTACAAGGGCACCCGTCACCCCGCCCAGAACCATGCCGATGTTCCGGTCGTTGTTGGAGCAGGGGTTGGGGCTGTCGAAGATGCTGGAAAGCGTGTTTTCACTCTGCGAAGCGCCGCCAGGGCTACCCGGAGGGGCGGACACCGTGGCACACCCGGTCATGGTGGATACAATAAGCCCAATGGCGATCGCCCTGGGAACATGGGAAGTCTTCTTCTTTTTCAAGGTACATCTCCTTTGCGGCACTTGTTTTGCGGGATGGAACGAAACTAACCGGTTATTGTTATGGCGGGCTTCCCCCATCGCCCGGAATAATATGCGCTGCGGGCGCATCCGCCAACGTCTCCGCCCACACGAAGGATTCCCCACCCGTAGTGCGCAGGTGCAACGCTTTCGAGTAGCTGCTATATATGCTCATCAAGAGTTCCTCATCCATATCCCTTTCTTTTGCCGTAACTTGCCAACGGGAATGCTAATCCCAGTGCCGCAACCGCAAACTTCCGCGCTGCTGCTTCTCGGATTCGGCATCAAATGGCGTCATAGCGCTCAGAATCTCCGCCATCTGAATAGGTTTACCGCCCCAGACATCGGCGCCGACTTCCATGGATCCCGGCAACGGCTGTAGATTGCCATGCACATGGCCATACAGATGCACCGTGCCTTGCCACATGCCGGGCCATTCCCGCATGGGGTAGTGGCAGAGAAAAACGCTGTGACCGTCTACTTGGATAGTCGCCATATCAAAAATCGTGGACCACCCCACTACGCCGTCCGTGCGATCATGATTGCCGACAATCAGATGCTTGATGCCGTGCATCTTTTTGAGCAAGTCACTTATGACCGCCGCCGGGCGCAGAGAGAAGTCCCCCAGGTGATAGACCACATCACCGGGGCTTACCACACTGTTCCAGGCGTCTATCAGCGCACGGTCCATCTGTGCGCCATCCTGGAAGGGATGCTCCTTGCAAGGGCGTTTGCAGTGCCGAATGATGTTGTCGTGCCCGAAATGGCTGTCGCTGGTAAAAAAGGTGCGCATAATCTTTCCTAATACTGGTCTCGTCCGCTAATACGCTATCCGCGCATCACCAATCTTCTCGCCGTTGTACTTCCAGCCGCAGTCTTCCTGATGGCACCACAAGGTCAGCCCCATGTTACGATCAGCCTTGGTTGCCGCCTGATACGCACCTGTATCCAGAAAAACATGCGAGCTCGCCATCAACAATCGGGAACAGGATTGCTCCCTGCAAGGGTCAGGCATCACCGTGATGGTGTGCCCCACATACGTTCTGGAAAGACCCAACATGTCCGGTACGTCATCCTCAACCACCCGCGCACGCAATTCCCGGCCCCACATCACATGGTCCACGCCATCGCCGGTCATGTCGAAGCCCCAGATGTCGCGCGGATCGTCCCACAGTGGGTTATCCTCCGCGTCTGGCTGGTCCAGCGTCAGATCGCACCAGTCCACATCTTCTCCCATTAGTTCGGCATGAGCCACATGGAAGCGTCCGGCACCAGAGCCAATCACGTGGATCAGTGGCATTTCCTGCAGTAGCGACCGCCATTCCGTAAGCACGCCGGCCTGTGCTTCATCACGCAAAAAGCGGTTCAACCATCGTCCGTCATTCCCAGAAAACGCTTTGGCGTAGATCTCGGCGCGCGCCAGGTCCACATTGGACAGTTCCCGAAGCAATCCCTCATGCCCCATCAGCACTGCCAGTAGCATGGCATCGTGGTTGCCCAGGACGGGATAGAACCAGGGTGCCTTCAGTAGTTCGAGCGCGCCCGGGCTGTCCGGGCCGCGGTCCACCAAGTCGCCCACGCTGAACAGGCGGTCCGTGGATTCGTCGAACCCGACGTGCCGCATCAGTGTGTCCAGATAGCCCACGCAACCGTGCAGGTCGCCCACGACGAAATCCCGGCCCTTGGTGTTGGCTTCGTGGCGGGCGATCTTGTGCTGAATGAAGGGCTTGGCACCCTGCAAGGGTATGACCTGACAGCGATCCACCGCGTTGGCATTTTTTATGCCAGCAACACGCTGAGCCAGCACTTTTTGATAACGACTGTTACTGCTCATCCCAGAATGACCCTCTGGATAAAATGATCCGCGCGCGATAGCGATGACGGTTTAATCGCTATAACATGACTTTGTGCCATGCTGTGCGCCAACAACAAATCTTTCTCAATCTGTTCCTCAATTCGACGGTTGGTGGGCACGGTCATAACTTCTCCACCCGAGCGCTTGATCCCCAGCCACTGCGATAATATCTCTCGAATGGTGAGATCTCCGATCTTGGATGTTGATGTATCCAAGAGTTCCGCTACCACTTGATATGTTTCGGTGCTGGAGAACACAATATCCATTATCGACTGAAAGCTTATCGGTGGTAATTCGTGTTTGTGCGCACTTCCCAGAAGCGAGAGACATCCCATGCGTCGAGTCATCATCATGCTACGCACCGCGTACAAGGCTTTCTTCAGCGGCCATTCATCATGGTCCTTCAGGCAATCCATATAGATACGCTTGGTCAGACCGTAGTAATGACTAATGTCGTGATTCCAACGCATAAATGCGCCAGCCACATCACGCAATTCAGCAACGCATTCCCGATACACGATGGGTGATGCCAACCATTCCAGCTGTGTCACATTGCCCTTTTCGAGCAGGTGAAATGTCTTGCGTAAATCCCACCCCTCGAAATCCAGGTCGCCATCCAAAAGTTCGATGGTGTCAGCCGCTGGATGATTGCCCAGGTAATTCAGGGTAGGCCGAACGTAAACGAAACGAATGTCGTAATCACTATCAACAGATTCGATGCCCCATGCGCGACTGCCGGATTCGGCGGCGTATAGAATTCTGATATTATTGGTCTGCTCCAATATGCGGAGCTTCTCTTGGATAGTCTCACTTTTCACAAAAACCCTCCCATTCTTCCGGAAAGTCACAGTTCTCCGTCGCACCGCGGAACATGGGCGCGATATCCGCGTCGGCGAATCCTGCCAGGCCACACCCGACCCGCGTTACAAAGAACCGCAGATCAGGATGTTCTTTCGCGTATTCCAAAAAGCAATCCACGCCATAGCGCACGTCGTCCAGTGTCAACGTGCAAAGATTGGCGTTCTTGGTGGCGATGGCGTAAGCATTGCCGGTGCGTCCCTGCCCTATGCCAAGCTCTGCGCCGAAGCGCGAACGGGCTGTTTTTGCCGCGCCCGCACCGTGGCGACCTGCCAAGTTGCTGCCGAACACGAAAATGGCGGGGTATTTTGGAAGGGTGTGATCTTTGTGTGTGATCATGCTTCATCCTTTTTTAAAATTCTAAGTAGTTACCCATTTACCCGACGATTCCACAGCCAGTACCCGCCACCTACCACCGCAATGCCAACAACTGCTACGATCAGAATTTCTGGCAGGGTCATACCGCGGAATAGCCGGAAGATGGCTCCGTAGATAAGTCCGTGGATGATTCCGCTGATTATGGTGTGCATCAACCAGCCACCGTGATCTGCGATGGTGTGACCGGCGTAGTATGTGTGGTGATATTGATCAGCATATGCTCTGGTGTGGTGCCACATGTTTATTCCCCGGATTTAATGGTTCAACTCTGGCAATTATAACGTATTTCTTTTATCAATCGCTATTTTTTGCATTACAGCCACAGGCGTCACTGGTGCGGTGATGAACTCCTGTCGGGATCAAATTGATCCCGGCGCCGTTCCCAGTAAGGGGTTGTAAGTTAAGTTTCAGCATCCAAAGGCGGCCACCTTTACGCCAACAATCGGCTGTCTTACAGGAGTTGGGTCAATCTGGAGACCTGCGTTTTGCAAGACTTCCGCAACGGTCGTGTGGTGTCCGGCAATATCATCTTCAATGTTTTGAAACCAGTCGCGCAGCGTGTCCAAAGTACGATATCCAGCGAAAAAGGCATATCGTGAAAGGTCGCCGAGATAAGCCTGTAAAGCAGGATGGGCGGTTGACACCCACCCTTTTTCGTGGACGGTATCCAGATAATAACCATTTCCTACAGATCGATCCTGTAATGGTTTTGGCGCTGGGTTGTTTTTTGAAAAATCAGAAATAGAAAAAACGTTTTTAAAAGCCTTTTTATTTTCTTTTTTATTATTAAAAAGAGGCGACATGGATGTCGGGTGGCCAGAAGCGCGTTTCTCCTCGTCGGGGGGAACGGGTGATGCGGCAGAGTGTGCCGATCGGCACACTCCAGATTCTGCCTGAATCTCAGAACAGGATGGCCCGGGGTTGCTGTCCTCAATCTCGTAATTCTGATTTGTCTTCTCGGAAATTTCAGGAGACTGCTCATTTACCCATGTAGACAAGGCGTTCCGGCCATCTTTTAGGCTGATAGTCATCTGGTCGGAATCTGGTTGAGCATGGGTGTTTACAGGCGATCCCGTCAGTTCAGCATCCTGTGGTACATCGGGAAGACCGGAGATCTTGGAAAAACCAGGAATCACGTCGCCAATACGCACTGACCCATAAGGTTGGTACTGCCGCACATCCGGAAGCCGCGCCGTTGTGGATTTGTCCTGCGGCGGCTCTCGTCCTGCGGAGTCGCTCTTGATACATCCACGCCGGGAGTTCTCCAGGCGTTCCGCCATCGTCGGCGCATAGAGCAGCATATAGGAAGACGCCTGCCTTCTGCCTTGATGGAAGCGCGGGGTAGCCGATAATAACCCAACGTCACACAGCTTCTTTAGTGCGCGTTCAATGGTTCGTTCGCAAAGGTCGTGCCCGACCCTGATCTTGATGTCGTTGGCAATCTGCTGGACACTGACGATAGCTTCCGGGTAGTCAGTGTGAGTGGCCGATGCCGTCGCACGTAACCTCCTATCCATACCATCCCATACCAGATACTCAGCCAGTGAGTCGAGCAACGAAAGCGCCCCGTCCTGAACGGAGTCAGCACGGATGGTGAAGAAGTCGCGCCTGGCGGCGTCCTTGATTGCCTTGAACCCATTTTGCGGCGGGCTTGCTGCCGGCAGGCTTGCAGCTTGTGGATTGGCTGGATCGTCAATGCGGGTGGTGCTGGACCGCTGTACCGCCTCCGTTTGGGGCGAAGCGACACGGATCGACATGGAATAATGGACATGTTGTTGCATGATAGCTTTCTCCTGAAAAAAGATTGCAGAGAGCCCGCCGAAATATCTGAATTTCGACAAAACTCCAGTAAATGCTTGACGGGGTCTTTTCTCGGGAATAAGCTACATGTTGTCAGGCAGTAGCTGGTCTTCCGAGAGAAGAAGGTCGGTCAAACACAAGTGCAAAGCAGAGAAGCCGCGGGGCCAACCGCGGCTTTCTTTTTTGATGCCGAAGGCTAAGTCATGATCTCCCCCTCGTTAGCGTGGCTCCATAAAAGCGAAAAGGCAGCCAGAGGCTGCCCGTTGCGTGTTGTCCGTCTGTGGCATGGTATCGGTGGCCGATATTCAATCCCGTGACGGGTAAGAGAAAGTGTGCCGATCGGCACACTCAAAAATGACCCATAGGAACGTTGCTGATCGCTGTGGCATATAGACCAGCGACCCGTCGAAACAAAGGCGTTCGTATATCGCCAATATCTAATTGATGTCTTCATTGTGCGCATCGACACCGGATTGTGAACCGGCCGCCATGGAATCCGGTGGATCGGTGTGGATGGCTGCCGCTCGTGGATTTGAGCTCATGTGCGTCATTTGATCACCTTCGGATCGTGAAAGTATGGCCGTGGATATCATGGCCGCAAGCTCTTCCTGTGGAATGTCCTGTATGCCAGGCGACAGCCTGATACGCATCTCATCCTTTCCGAAAGACACGGTACCCACACGAACACCATCGCGGACGATTGGGCGGCGATCAGGATCCCGTGAGCGGTCGTGGCCGGTCACCCAGGCGCGCATGGTATTGGTGTTGAGTTTACCTTGCAGAATAAGATGCGCGGCCTGGTGAACACGATCCGTGTACCCGTTGCGACAGAGATCCACCATGGTTTCCGCCGCTGACGCAGCGAATAATGCCGGACCCTGGCGAACGATTTGCTGAAGGGGGGAAGGGAGATCTGTAAACGCCAGGTATTTGTAGAGCGAGCGGCGATCGATGCCGACCTTCACGGCCAACTCACGTTTCGTGGGTGCTATACCTTCATCCAGCATGCGTTTCAGGTAAAAGCCGATCTCCATTTCGGAGAGATCCTGGCGCTGTATGTTTTCCGAAAGAGAGGCCATGATGGCCATCTTTTCGTCGTTTCCAATAAGCGTGACGGGGATTTTTTGCCAGCCCAACAAGGTGCAGGCCCGCCACCGGCGTTCGCCGGCAATGATTTCGTAACGGCCGCAATTATCCGGCCGGACGCTGACGGGGTTGAGTAATTTGCCGATGCGATCAATGTCCGACGCGAGGTCGTCAATACCCTCCTGGCTAATCGAAAACCGGGGTTGAAATCGTCCGGGATATAGCAGGGAAATATCGACTTGATAATCGGTCGCTTCTTCAGGATGGTGTTCGTCGATGGTGACATTATCCGATTTGGACGCTCCGTCCTCTACGCCTTTATTTGTGATGGTTATTGCAGCAGGTGGCGTAGCTTCAGCAGGGGGCTCTACCGGCATCTGCACCGCATTTTCCATCTCCTGCATCACCTGCTCACTGAGCGGCGGTGTGAATCCTGTGGGCGGTATGGGATGGATGACGCCCATTCTGCGGAAAGGTTGTTTCGCCATTACTCACCCCCTCTTTGTGCCCGCTGGTTTTCGATAATATTTTTGATGAGGGACAACATCTCGTCGGAAATGGACTGTAAATCCGGTATGGCCACTTTTGACCCCGGGTACGCCAGGGAAATGGGTATTTCCCGCTCGATGCTTGACCTCTTGAACTCCTCCGATTCGCGGATCATGCCGGTGCTTAGTATCTTGCCGTAATGCTCCTTCAGTCGGTCCATGACTTTCGTCACGCGCCTACGGTTGTCCCGGTAGAATGTCGGGACGGCGACGACGGACGGCGAGCGCCCGACTTGTTCCCGCATGTTGATCAGGCGTCCGCCAAGGATGCTTAATCCCTTGAAGGACAGGGCGTCTAGGGCCACTGGCGATATACAGAGATCGCTGGCCAGCAACGTGGTATTGGTGAGCATGCTGGTACTGGGCGGGGCGTCAAAAAGTATAATGTCATAGCCGCTGAGGTCCAGTTGCGGTGTCGGCTTGGTCAACCCGCGCTGCAGAAGCCTGAGAACCTGAAAATCGCGGACCTGCGCGTTCAGCAGGGCGTCCTCCAGATTCGCCAGAGTTACATCGGCGGGTATTAGGTGCGGCCCATTCTCGCCGTATGGTTTTTTGATAACGTCCGGCAGTGGAACGGGGGCTGGCAATATGGGCGGTATGGTGAACAGCGACCCGAAATTGTATTCGACCAGGTGCGGGCTATAGACAGGGCTGTCGGTATCCCTCTCGAGTTCGGGGTCATACCCCATCATCTGGGTGAGATTGCCTTGGGTGTCGAGATCAATGGCAAGCACCTTCAGTCCACGGAAAGCCCATTGCACCGCAAGTTCCGCGGCCAGTGTGGTTTTTCCGACCCCGCCCTTGGCGGAATAGACGACGACCGTGGCCGTTGGGGTATCCCAGGTAAGCAGGCCACGGCGCCGCCTGAAAGCGGCGATGTCGAAAATGTTATCGGTGGTGAAGAGGCGGGGTTTACGTCCAGTATCGCCGCGTTCGAGATCCAAACCCATGAGCGCTATGGTATCGCGGACGACATGATCGTTCACCCGCAGCATCTTGGCGACGCTACCAATCAGGTATTTCGGCTGCTCGATCAATTCAAAGAAATGGTCCTCATCGTCCGGACTACTGCCGCCGCTGAAGCTGCTTGGTCTCGCCTCGTTCGTCATCCCGATATCCTCATAGGGAGGTTTTCTGGATAGTAAAAGGTATTCCAGACGGGTGTCAATAGATGCGGAGCAGTTTTTTAAAGGTTAAAAGAACTGGTGTTTTGCCATGATAGATGGAAGAAAGGGATGGGTAGGCGGCAGAAAAAACTAAATCGCACAATGTATATTAAGTTTAGGATGTTCATACAACTAGCAGTAATATATGTCATTTTCTCGCAATGCTCATGTTGATTCTAACCTTCTGGGCATCCTCGTGCCGCTTGTTGTCATCTTCGTGGGTGTATAGAGCAGTGGTCCGTGAATCACTATGCCTGGCATCTTTTTGCACGTAGCGCGGGTCCATGCCGGCGTCCACCTTGGCGGTGATCGCCGTGTGCCGACCCCAGTGCGCGGAAGCCCTGCGGATTTTTTCCGCCTTGATGGGACTGGCTGGCTCAAGAATGACGGCGGCAGACCAGAAGATTTTTTTCAACAACTGGTTCATGCGCCGGGCCGTCATGGCTGACCGGCTCAAGGTCAGGAGTAGGGGTGTGCGGTCTTCAGGTGATGGGGCAGCCGGTAAACCGAGATATTGGCGGTAGCGCACCAGTGCCTCGACCATGTCGTCAGGAACTGCGACCCGCGCATATTTCCCGCCCTTGCCAAGCACGTACCACCACCAGCGGCCGCGTTGTTCCTGGAAGTCACCCATAACCCCGCGCTCCAGTTCGCTGGCACGGGGACCCAGCAGGTAAAGGAAAGAGAGAATGAAACGCATGCGCTCGTAATGGGCCTGACCCTTGATGGTGCTCCTGGGGAAGGCATCAAGTGCTTCCAACACGGCGTTCCACATCTGCGGATCGATGAAGCGTTCCACGGTGAGCGGGGCAGGGCGGCCTGAGAGTGTTTTCTTGTGTTTCATGCGCATCAGGGCGAGGGGGTTCGCGGGCAGGTGACCGGTGGCCACCAGATAGTCCATCATGGATCCGATGGATGCGAGCGCGGTCGAAATGGCGGCTGAGCTCAAGGGGCCTACGAAAGGGCGCCATTCCGCTGAATCGCGGCGGCGCTTGGGACCGCACCACCGGTCAACAGGGGCAGGGGAGGTCAGGAAGCCAAGGTAGCTGTCGAAATCATCGCGCCCGAGATCGGCGAGCGTTTTATTTTGATCCCGTGCCCAGAGCAGAAGGCGCTCACATTCCCGCGCGTAATTGCGAAGGGTGTTGGGGGACTCTTTGTACTCGTTGAGGAAGGTGAGAATCGCTGCAAGATCATTCCGATGATCTTCAACAGTGGAAGCGCGTGGATAAAATGCGAGCGCATTAAGGTCAATGACCGGGCGGATATGGGGGCGATCAATGAGGTGGAAGCTTTCTTTCCCGGCGAGCGCGGCCATGTCAATCTCACGATTCTCCAGACGCTGTCTGGAGAACCGTCCAGCAGGGGTCGAAGTCCAGCCTCATCTCCTCTTCTGGCTGCTGCACCGTTCGCGCAATGACAGCCCTGCGTGAAAGACCACAACACGGCGGGCACGAATCTCACAAGGATCTCCGGTTTTCGGATTGCGCCCAGGGCGGGTCTTTTTCTCGCGAACGGAGAAATTACCGAAGCCGGAAAGTTTGAATTTTCCGCCGGCTGCCAAGGCGGCACGGATGGTATCGAAAAACGATTCCACCAGCGCCCTGCTGTCTCTGCCGGTTAATCCGGTGGAATCCACCAGGTGATTCGTGAGTTTTTGCTTCGTAACGGTCATAGATGAAATTCTATCCGCCAACAGCGCGGTTTTGTGGAGAAAGGAGCATAATGACATGATCCAGTTTGTCTGTCTGACGCTCCATTTTGTCCTCAACACGATCCATTCTTGCAGTAAAACCAGAGTCCATGCGATCCATTCTCGCCGTGAAACTGGCTTCCATGTGGTCTATCCTTGCACCAAGTCCTGATTCTATGGCGCCTATTTTAGATTCGATCCGATCCATGCGACCGTCCAGGCGGGTTTCCATGCGAGCCGAAGCCTCCGCCGACTCATGGCGTTGAGCCAATATCTGCGCGGCTTGTTCACTTAATCGCTCACTCATCTGGCTTTGCACGCCGCGGACCTCTGCGATCTGCGCCTTGATCGCGTCAAGTTCTGGCACCAGGAAAGCCTGTATGGCCTGTTTTACGTCTTCGGCAACGGTCATGATTTTCCCTCCGGACACGGCCATAGTATAAGGGGAACCTGGGGCAGGCAAGAGGTGAGGTAGAGAGCCATTTATTTCTGATTATAGTTATAATCAGAACAGTCAAAAAGACGGGAAGAGGGGCGCATATGCCGCGCCCCAGGCAGTTACACGGCTTGCGCCGCCGCCCGCTCCCGAATCACCGCCAGAGAATCCCTCACGAGCAATTCTCCATTGCGCCACACCACGCGCATAAGATCGTCCCATTCGGCGCCAGCTTCGTCGATCCGGCGGGTCCTGATCTCGCCGGTTTCCCGATTGCGGTAGGCGCTCAACAGGCCTTTTTTGCTGGTCTTGCCGGGATCTGTTACTGGGGCCTTGTACACGTCGCGCCAGCCGTCCGGCATCAGGATAGCCGATGTCTTCATCGCCATCTTCTGGGTATCGCGGTTGACCTGCTGCAAGAGCGCACCACCCATGCCAAAAGCGATGTTATCCGCGGCAAATCCGTACCCCTTGAGTTCCATGAGAATACCGCGAATAGTGCGTTCGTTGATCCCGTCGCCGTAGATAATCCGGGTATTATTCAGGACGTCGAATCCCTTGCTGTTCTGAACAACGCCGAACTTCGCTTTGAGCATTTTGGCAGTGGCGATTGCCATCTCCACGGGGTTTCCGGAGTCCGGGCGCACCACGACAATCCCCTGACTGGCGACGATTTCCTCTTTCAGCACGCTGCCGAACAGGTTCTCCACGGCATGGTAGATGTCGTAGCTGTCGGCAACGCAGGCGAAGATTTTGCCGGGTCCGCCGAACTGCCGCAGCATATTCCGGTAGGCGTCCACTTCTCCTTCCTGGCCCCATGCAGTAATCGTCGAGTGTTCCGAAGCGGGAATCGAGTATCCGGCCATGGGTTCGTCGTAGTAGGCCCGTGCGTAACGAATGGCCGACAACGTGTCTGTACCCATGAAATTCACCAGGTGCGCCATGCCGCCGATGCCGGCCGATTCCTCGCTGGACACGCCGCGCGCGCCGAAGTCGTGGAGTTTGAACGGCAACTGACCTTCCGGGTTATCGCTGGTCTCCTCCAGGTAGCGGCGGATCACCTGCCGGATGGACCAGGACTGGGTGGCGACCGTAATCGGATACCAGACGCGCAAGAGCATCGTTTCCATGTAGGCCTCGAGCCATGCCGCCTCCGGATCGGTGGAACGAACGGTGACCAGGGCGTTGTGGTTGGGTATCAGCGAGCCTTCCGGTACCGCGCGGATTTCCAGCGGCAAGCGACCGCAGTGCTGGTCGACAATGTGCCGCCAGCCGGCTTCATTGAACGGTTCGCCGTGTGCGGCCAGCAGTGCCTTGGCCTCTTCGATCATGGGGTACGTTACCCGTGTCGAGAGGTAGCGCGCCAAGATGTACTGCAGACCAAAGAATAATGTCTGATCGTACATGCCGCCGCGCGACTCAATGTACCCGAACAGACTCTGCGCGCCAGGTGGCAACTGCAGGTAGTGACTCGGCTTGTAGGAATCGGTGTCCAGGATGGGATTGTAGCTGATGGTGTTCTGTTGCTGTTCCATGGCAAAGCTCCTTTGCATGATGTGGTGGCAGACGGTCTATCCGGCTGCCGGGTTACAACAGTGTGCGAGGATTACACCCCGCCCAGAAAACTGGTGCCGATATACCAGTGGTCCTCGAACATCTGCCCGTCCAGGGCGTAGAATTCGGACAGCGATACCCACCTTGCCCGCCGGGCGTCGTCGCCGCCTTTGACCGCCGGGAGAGGTCCGTTCGGGAACTCGAAGTGGAAGGCATGGGTGATGGTGCGCCCACGCTGACTGCGATCCGGGTCGTCAAAGACTCGACTTCCCTTCAATGATCCCTTGAGAACGGGTACCGGCACCTTGAGTCGCGTTTCCTCTTTGAGTTCGCGGATGGCCGCGTCAAGCAACCGTTCATCCTGTCCCAGGAATCCTCCCGGCAGTGCAAACAACCCTTCACCGGGCATGGCGCGGCGTTCCACCAACAGGATATGCCCGCTATGCACCACGACCGCGTCCACAGTAACGAATGTCGGCGGATAAGGGCAGGCCGCGTATTGCTTCCGGTAGTCCTGAAAGAATTCGTGTTCGCGCACCAACGTCTTGTACTGTGGTAGGCGCTGGAACTCCCGCACGAAATGCAGACAGGGTGCAGGCAGGGCGGATTCCAGAATCAGGTCGGTACCCGGCCCATTGGGAGACAGGATCAGATCCCGCAGCTCGGTGGCGGATCGCCCCTCGAAGTTGGGTACTTCGATCTGCTCCCATTGCGGAAATGCTTTTAGGTAGTAGGAACTCTCATTCTTGGAGTGCCCAATAATCCCGATGCGTATGGCGCCGGTTTCCTTGGCTGCGGACTCCACGGCGTCCTGCACACCCTTAAGCCAGAGGTCTTCCAGATAGGGATGGTCCCGAAGCGGCGCAACACTCAGGCGATCACTGGCTTCCGGGAAAGTTGCCCGGATCATGACCTCCCGCTCACGGGCGGTGAATGGGTTTTTCGGGGAGCGGACGCGATTAGCGGAACCCACCAGGACCAGGACGTGTTTAGCGCGCTGGAGAGCGGACTGCAGGACGGCGTAGTGCGAGTTGTGAAAAGGCTGGAATCGCCCAATGAAAACGAGTAGATCGTATGTTTTTTCTGGCATCGAAGGAATCCCCTATCGAGGGTGGTCAGGTGCTGGTCTTTCCGGTACCGCTGTAAGTCTAGCAAGCAACTCCATCTTCAGCAAGGCTCATCGTCATTTTAAGTGGGTAGTCTGAGATCCAGCTTGCCCAAGATGGGGTAAGCCATGTTGGTGGAGTTCTAATGCTCTGCAATCGGTTTAGTTCGCCTGAAATAACTCCGTCAACCACCTGTGAAAACGCTTCGCACACCTCGCGGTTGGCGATAAAGTAACCCGCAGCACCGTTCAGAAATGTTTTTTGTCGCCAAACGGCGGTGATTGCTTCCCTTCTGACGGCTATGCGCAAACTGAGGTTGGAAACCTGAGTCAACACCAGACTTGATGACTCTCTGTTTTGTGCAAAACATGGTTGGATCAAGCCCCATTGGGGCCTTGATTTATTACGGCTGGTCTATATACTGGTTTATATGGGGCGACGGGAGCGAACCATGAACATCGAAATTGGATCTTACGAGGCAAAGACAAAGTTGCCGGAGTTGTTGCGAAGCATCAAGACTGGCAATCGCTACACCATCACCCTGCGGGGCGAGGCCGTGGCCGACCTTGTGCCGGCACAAGGAAACAGGCACTCGGATGCCGTGGCGGCCGTAGATGACATGCTGTCCTATATGCAGGCTCACAA
>JAEHJW020005081.1_pt1 | contig 21084 bp, 28 predicted proteins | sample 9271431 | NCBI WGS metagenome assembly JAEHJW02 | reverse complement strand
GCGGGCGACCCGGTGAAGTGGATACTCGGGAGCGGTACTCCTCACGGTTCCAGCGGAGTGCGGTTGAATCTCCAGTTCCCGAACGGTAGGGAGGTTCGCGTCAACGCCCGCCATACATTTCCCGGCCATTCCATGTGGAATACCACGCACGGGCCATCGAAAGCCGCGCAGATGGGATGGCGCGACCATATCCTGATCGCGGGCCATACACACGTATCGGGCTATCAAATCCTGAAAGACCCGATGACGGGGATGCTCAGTCACGCTATCCGCGTAGGCTCCTACAAGACCTATGACCGCTACGCCGAACAGCTTGGCCTCCCGGACCAGTGCATCAGCCCCGCCGTAGTCACGGTGATCGACCCGGACGCCAAGACCGAGACGGGGCTGATAACCGTTTTCCACGACGTTGAAGAAGGCGCAGCGTTTCTGACCTGGAAGCGCCAAAGAGAGGCCGCATGATACCTGGGCAACTGAACCTGCAAGTGCAAGCAGGCAATACCTTTCAAAGCGTGCTCACCTGGTCTACTACGCCGGTAGGGTCCACGACCTCTACGCCGGTAGACCTCACGGGCTGTACGGCCAATATGCAGGTGCGGCAGAACTACGGCGACCCCGTCCTTCTCGCGCTGTCCAGTACCGCGCTCACCACGAATGGGTCTGGTATCACTTTAGGAGGGTCGGCGGGGACGATTACTATTAACATCACTCCCTTGGACGCGGCGGCGCTCATAAGCGGTATCTATGATCTGGAAATCCAGTTTTCGGACGGAAGCATCCAGACGCCCGTAGCCGGAGCAGTGATTGTCTCCCCAGAGGTGACGGTGTGGCCGTAAGCAGCAGCCTCGCTACCCCAACAATTATCCAAACGGCGGGTACTACCGCCGTCGTGGAGGAGAGCGCCCAGACCGTTTCTCTGGTGTCGTCTGGGTCGGCGGCTTCGCCCACGGCACTCATAGCGACTAGCGCCCCCAACAGTACCAATGTGGTTCAGACGAGCGCAACTACGGCGGCTATTACTACGCAACAGGCATCTCCAGCGCAGGTGCTAAAGGTCACTGAGCAGCAGGCCGCTATCACTTCCACGGCACCGGGGACAGTAGAGGTTGTAACTGCGGCGATGCAAGGCCCTCCCGGCCCCGGTGTACCGATAGTGTCAGCGGTTGCGGGAGGAACCGTAAGCGCCAATACCGCCGTCGCCCTCGTCAATGGCCAAGCAGTAAGCGCCCAGAGCGGCGACCTGTCCCAGGTTGGGAATGTGGTAGGGATCGCCCTAAATGGCGGACAAGCAGGAGCGGTTATTGATATACAGCAAGTAGGGGAAATGACATTGTCGTCGTGGAATTGGGCGTTAGGACAGCCGGTATTTGTGGGGCCGAGCGGTCCTCTGACACAGATTCCACCAACGTCCGGCTATGCACAGATCGTAGGTATCCCCGTCTCGGCTACGGTTCTGTCGGTCGGATTATTGCCCCCAGTTGGTATCACGTAGGAGTAGGACATGGCGACAAATAGATACTTGGCATGGCTGAATAATATGTATCAGATGGTAGTTCCTGCGGTTCTAGGTGGAGCGGGAAGCGCGGGCCAAATCCCCGCCCTCAACGCGAACGGCCAACTAGACGTAAGCATGATGCCCAACGGAATTGGCCACGCAACAGTGGTTCTTACTACCGCCGTGGCCATCAGTGCGGGGAACCTAGTCAACATAGAGTCCGGCACCGTAAAACTGGCGGACTGTTCCACTGGGCTTAAAGCTAACGGGTGGGTGGACGCCGCCTTTGCATCCGGGGTGTCAGCTACTGTGTACCGGGGGAGCGGCGTGATAACCACTACGGGCCTTACCGTCGGCGAAGCATGGCTGGGCCAGGCAGGCGCCGTGTTAGCCGCTCCCCCCACCACTGCGGGCTATCTGGCGCAAAACGTCGGTGTAGCCACGTCGGCCACTGCGCTCCAGTTCACCGCCCAGGATATTCCAGTAGTGGTAGCCTAGCATGGGACTCCCGCTGCTTCTTACTTGGCTAAACAACACCTATCAGGGCCTGCGCCCGGTTCAGGTGTCTGCTGGCTCCGGGAGCGCCGAGCAGGTCGTGGCGCTCAATGCAGGTGGTCAGGTGGACGACTCGATGCTGACGGCACTGATCGCTAGCGTGCAAGCTGGCATTCAAAACAGCCAAGCAGAGATTTATTGCGGGAATGCTTTTACTGAGGATACGCCGCAGGATACGGTTATAGACGGGGGGAATGCGACGACCGTTTATGGGCCTTTTGACCTTATAAGCGGAGGGTATGCCTAATGGGAACCAAGTTTCAGCCTCGGGCCGACACAGGCGCGAATTGGACAAGCGCCAACCCGGTTTTACTCGCCAATGAGCTGGCGCTCGATACGACAGCCAAGCAGTTCAAAGTGGGGGACGGCACCTCGGCTTGGACGGCGCTCCCTTACCTTAGCCTGAACACCGGGCTGGCCAACACATGGACCGCCGAGCAGACCTTTGGCGCCACGATAGCCCAGGCCCCCGGACAGGGCGCAAACAACGAGACGCCATTCCTGCAAGCTGGTGATCTGGTGAGCGATTATGTAGTGTCTGGACTGCTGACTCCGGTACCATCTACAGCTTCCCTCTCCGGCACCTTAGCGGCAGGCACGGCTTACGTTCTGGGCCAGCGCACCGTATTGCAGACCGCCGTTGCCTATACTTACGCGGCTTCGTCGGACACCTACGTCGATCTATCCTATTCGGGGGTGCTGACTTACTCGGCGGTGGCGAACGGCGCGACGGCTCCAGCGGTGGCTGCTGATTCGTTGCGGTTGGAGAAGGTGGTGACGAGTAGCACGGCGATTACCGGGGTGACGCAGATTGCGAATATCTCCCCTAATTTTACGCCACTTAAAACCAATCTTTCTTATAATGGTTCGGCTCAGGCTATCGCTGCTGCCACCTTTACCCCCCTTATCATGCCGACGCTAGGGCAAGATGCCTTGAGTGAGTACAACTCTACCACGGGTGTTTTTACCCCGCGCCAAAGTGGCGTATATCTTGTTTACATCACCCTGGAAGGGTCCTCTGGTACGAGTGGTGGAGACCGGATACTTGTGGCCCTCAACACGACGGCTGGCACGGATGGCATCCGGGTTATTGCTGGTTACACTTCCACCGGCGCCAACCTCGATATATCCGCAATACGCCCTGTGTTTCTGACGGGAGGCTCTGGATATTACTTGAATATGTATACCACGAATGCGGACACCTTGAGCGGCGGCCAATCCAACTCGCTCTCCATTGTGAGGATATATTGATGGAGTTACCTACACTGTTGCTCTCTCTCTTCCCAGACGCCATCCCTGTCAAAGATTACACGGTTGGTCTGGTAGACGGTTCGCAAATAATTACTCTGTGGAACTCCGCCAAACTCGGCCCACAGCCAACGATGACGCAGCTTGAAGCCGCGTGGCCTGCCGCACAGCTTCAAGCGGTGCAGACCATCCAGAAAGCCATTGTCACAAAGTCCTGCGTATCCGCGATGACGGGCGGCTTCCTATCCTCGGCGCTCGGCGCGCCCTACACCTACCCTTCCACGCTGACCGACCAACACAACCTGTCCGGCTCCGTGGTGGCCTCTCTGCTGCCTAATCTGCCATCCGGCTGGACTACATCCTTCTGGTGCATGGACTCGACCGGCGCATGGGCATTTACACCTCACACGGCGGCGCAGATTCAACAGGTCGGGCTGGAAGGGAAGGCCTGGATTGTGACCTGCCAGCAGCAAAAAGCCAGTCTGGACGCACAGATCAACGCGGCGCAGACCGTTTCAGCGGTTCAATCGGTTATATGGAGTTGACATGACACTTCCACACTGGCTCATCGGAGACGCCGTAGGACTGGACGAGCTGGGCAACGCGGTCCTGCTCGACGGGGATGCCCATGAAACCATCAGCGCCCACTGCGGCGCCCAGATCGCCCTCGCGCAGCCTTGTCTTTTCTGCTCGGTGGTCTGCCTGATTCTCGGATTCTTCTTTACCAACCACTGCGCTCGCGCATGGACGGCGGAACGGCCAATGGTCGAAGCCTCCGCGCCACTGCCGGGCGCACACGACGCTAATCAGGGGTAGCTATGGCCGATTTGGACTCCCGTGTGACCATCATCGAGGCCCGCATCGCAGACCTCACCGACCGACATGCCCGAAGCGAGGCTGCGATGCAAGCGATGGAAGCAAACGTGCGCGACATGCGCGAGGACATGAATGATGGGATCGGCATGTTGAAGGACATGGTATCCAGCCAAATGAACGGGGCCATGAACCTCTGGCCCCCAGACGCAGTACGGGCCAGCCAACGGGCGCACTCGGTGGTAGGAGTCTGGATCGGCATATCAGGGACGTTACTGCTGGCCCTTGTTACCGTCCTCGCCGCATCGCATCACCTATTCGGATGAGGGCGCCCGAAGGGAAGTTGCCGCTCCACGAGCGTCTGGCGGAGGGCGTAAAAAACGCCGTCTCGTCATGGGCGTTCTTCGGGGTGCTGAACGCTGTTTCGGCGGCGTACATGCTCTACCAGGAATTGGGGGCGCATCCTTTCGACAAGTACCCGTTCACGTTCCTGAACCTGATCCTGGCGGTGTTCACGTTCGACCTAGAAATCCTCATCATGATTGCCCAGCGTGCGGCGGAGCGGGTCGCCCGGCGTCAGGAATACTACGCTCTGGAGATTGCCGAGGCTGATCTGGAGCTGGCCCGCAACGCCACAGCGGTGCTTTCCACTCTGAAAGAAATGCAAGAGGCCGGAGTCGCCCGCGACGTAATCCTCCACGACCTTATTAAGCGCCTGGATAGGAATGAAAGCACCCAGACTGGTATGATTAAGGAGATGCGCGATGACATGACGCTACGCGCCGGAGCGTCTACCACCTGTCTACAGGGAGACGGCGCGTAGCGTGTAAACAAGGGCTTAGACACGCTTGTTTTAGTCGGTTTCGGTAGACAGTAACTAACTTTTCTTATCATTTTCAACTACTTATATGGATATGACGCATGAATATGGAACATGCGTATGGCCTGCAAATACAGGGGCTCCAGGGCCTTGTCTACAGGGTGTCTACACTCTGGATATTTTTCTGCCCACGGGATTGACGCTGCGTTCCTTCCGCGCCTTGATATACCGCTCTGTCATCGCCGCCGTTTTATGGCCAAGCAGGGCCTGAATGTCGGCGCGATTCGATGCTCCTAATTCCATATCAGTAGCAGCCTTGGCGCGAATATCATGAAAATGAACGTCTGGGAGCCCTGCGGCAGTGCGAAACGCGGCAAAGGACCGGCTGAATGACTGGACGCTATAGGGCTGCCCAAAGCGGTTGAGGATAATGTAGTCGCTGTCGCTACGCTTCACGGCATCCAGGACGCTCTGAATCGCATCGTCGATCACTACCTTCACCACCACCTGCGTTTTCTGCTGGACGAACCGTAGGTGTCCCTCTTGGACGTGGCTCCAGCATAGACCGAGCACGTCGCCTTCACGCTGTGCGGTGTAGTACGCGAGGAGTATGGCCGTCTGCGTAGCCGGGTTCGAGGCCGCGAGGAGGCGACGCAGCTCGGCGTCGGTCACGTAGCGCGTGCGAGCCCGCTCCCGGTGCTTCTCCACCCCGAGGGCTGGATTTGAAATAAGATAACCCCATCTGATCGCCTTAGTAAGTACGTGGCTGAGAAGCGCGATCTCTCGGTTGGCCGATACCGGCTTGGTATGCTGGTCCAGATATTGCCCTATATGCGTGCCGGTAATGGCACCCACAGGCATCTTACCGAAAACGTCCGTCAGCCGGGCCGCTTGGTACTTCTGAGTGTACTGGGTATTTTTGGACTTGCTTGGCATCACTTCGCGGAGATAGCGTTCCATCACATCTGAGAAGGTGACTACGCTGGACTGAGAGCGGGGCGCTCCGTCTGCTTCAATTCGTGCCCACTGGCGCAGCGCCTCTCTCAGGTCGGTGGACAGGCGTATCCAGCGCCGGGGAGGCGGCGTGACGTAGAAATAGGCCCCATGCTTGAGATGGAGCCTTGGAGGGAGGGTTCGCAAATCATCTCCTGAGCTTACTAAAGTCGGGTGCTAGAGCGGCTTCTGGCTTAGAAGCGACCCCTATCGCACTTTCCAGGTCCGACAGGAGCAGAAACCGCTCTCGGCCTGCCCGCTTCGGCACCAGACCGAGGGACTTCATCCGCGCCGACGCGGTTCTCCACGTTGGCGCTCCCATTATGGCACAGATTTGCTCCTTGTTGAGTATCATCGTTGTCTCCAGTCCAACGGTCGTCGGCGCCGATTCCGGTCTCCCAACTTGTGAGTAGCATCAAAGCGTTGCAGGCCATATGCGCTAGGTGCGGTAGCCCGCTTTCTTCGTCAATATCGGTGCCCATCTGGTGCGAGGCCAAGTGGCGGAGGAGCGCCGCAACCATGCGGCTGTGATCCATCCCTTTGCGCCAGTTGTGGGCCGCATACTTATTTGCCCCGTAGGTAAGAACCTGCGCCACGGAGATCAGGGCCTCCGGGGGCAGCAGGTCCATGCGCGGCTTGCCTTGATCGTGCTTTACGCCTTCCATCAGTCGCTCCTATGCAAGCGTTGTTTGATCCTGCCTGGGATACGCGGCAGCGCAAAGAAGGCCACGTAGCTATCAAAGTCCCCGTCGAACTCGCCGATCACCGCGATCCCTTCGCAGGTGAGCAGCAAGCATTTCCCATGAGGACGGCAGTCTGAGCTAAGCTCCAGCCAGTTGGGTTCCATTGCGGTCGTAACGGCCCGGCTATCCATCCTCTAACCCCGGCGCTTTCAGAGGGCCGATAAATTGATACCCTACAATAAGTTCTCCGTCTGCTAGTATCCACCGCAATCTCCAATGTGGGCCGGGAGTATTCCTAACCCAATACCACCCCGGCTCCGTCACTTCATCGGCGCTCATGGGCTTCTGCGGCTGCTTTAGCCGTTCATTCTCGGTACACAGATCGAGACCATGTTCATTTTTTCGATCACGAATGAGGGCGTAAAAATGAACTTCTGCTGCCGTGGCTAATGTGCCATGTGGCGCTCCAATTTGGTAAAGCATCATGCAGAAATTGGCTATATCGACCGGGTCGCCCTTCCGGACATGGCCAACCAGGAGCTCCGCCAGCCATTTAGGCTCGGCGTCTTGCCACCCAGATCGGCCTTCCTCTCTTTTTTTCGCTAGCTTTTTTTTCATGGCTATCCCGAAGCCGTCTACAGCAATATCGTCTGGATGCTCACTTGGCCCCAGCATCGCCGTGAGCCGGTCACCTTCAGCACGGAGAGCGGCGTTCTCGGCTTCGAGGCGTTCAACGTCTGTTGATTTACACGATGCCCCGTGATCGCCATAATCACCTGGCATTTCATAATCGTCACCTACCTCGCAGCGTTGCAGTTTCATTGCTCGTCCTCCATTCCATCGCCCTCGGTGATTTCAAGGAGTTTCTGGCCGATGACCTTCCCGTGTATCCCTTCCACATATAGCCGTGGCGGGATCGGTACTGTGAAGCTGTTCTCAACAAGGTAATACGTGGCTGAAGCTTTCCGCTTTTCTTCCGGCACGTTTTCCAGTTCCGAAGGCCAAAGGGTATTTGCCTGCGGGCTTCCATTGAACGCTTCTTCCACCACAATCTGCCCGTTACTAAGGGGGCCGATATATGTTACTGGCTCACCATTGCGGCGAATGCGAATCGGCTTCGTCGAGTCCAGCCTTGAGCCGATGAGCTTGGCGTTTTCCATCTCAGCGGCGATTACGCATCCATCTCGGGTGTGGCCATCAAATAAAGCACGATAGTCCCCATCAGAATCGGGGAGCGCCGTCACTACACCCTCTACACTGAATCTGTCACCAACCTTCCATTCCCTGCTCATTGCTCAACCTCCTTAAAAATGTGGCCCGGATTACGCGCCGGGTCGCGGCCATCTCACCCCACGGTACAGCGACCACTCAAGGAGAGGCGGGGCGATGGCTGGCTCCGTTAGCGCACGGTGGCTTGGCGCCATGGCACATCAAATTGTCCAGCCTTTGCACTTTTTGCGATGGTTCACTCATGCTATTCTTCCAAGCGAAATATAGTGATGCTCGCGTTGTACATACCGCAGCGGCAACGGTTCGCCTTTGTACTCTCCGCGTTCCGTTACTTCTATCTTGCGAAACTGACGCGGGAGCCGGTACGCTCGTACCTTTCGTCCCGACGCACCCACGATTCGGTCCTCCGCCGCTTCGCCGCTCATCACCAGGGTCATGACCGAGTTGTGGGCGGCAGCGAAACTTATATGCAGGGCGGTTGCAATCTGTGCAATCTCCATAGGTTCGGCGGTAAGTAGCGCCGCCAGGCGCTTCGTGACTGTGGATCGTTCAAATGCCATCTCATTCTCCTATGCCGCCGTCTTGGCGTCCTCTACTACGGTGAAGTACAACTTGCGCCACTTGGCGCAAGCCCAATCTGCGTTGATTTGAAGCCAGTCGCAGAGGGCGAGCATTCCCCCCTCCGGCTGGAAATACGCCAGGCTCTGCTGCGTCAGCGAGTCGTGCGCGGCGCGGTGCAGTATCGCCAGGAGCAACCGGCGCTCTCCGGTGTCTGCCAACTCGGACGCTTCCATGAGAAGCTGGCGATACAACTCCGGTGCGTAGGCGCTCATCTCGTTCCGGCACGCGCCCTCCGCAACGGCGATGTACAGCCGATGCACCCGCGTTACCGGGTGAAGGTCCGGGATAATCGGCACCCGGATCGCACCTACTTCTTGAAGCATCCCAGCGTCCACCAGGCGCTGGATATGGCGCCCGATACTGGTGGGGCGCACCCCTGTCCGGGCGGCCAGAAACAAGGGAGTAACCGGCACGTCGGCCTCCAGCGCAGCCATGTAAATCTTCCCCCGGTCTGAGTCGTTCGCTGGAAGGTCAGTCCGAGCCATTGACGGCCTCCGGGCTCGCCGCCGAGGTGGCTATCTCGGCGATGGCTGCCGTCATGCGCAGCCCCTGGACCGTGGTGTCGATACTCCAGACGGTGGTGGGGACTTGCGGCAGCGCGATGGGGTTGGCAACCCCGGACATCATGTTGTAGTTGGTGCGGCGGAGCAGCGCGTTTTTCTCCAGGAGCTGACGCCTTATATTCCCGGAATCGTACTGGCGCTCGCCACACCACTTGTAGAAGTCGGCCTCGGAGATAATCAGCCTTCGCGTGTGGGAGATAACGCCGGTGCCGTGATTCTCGCTGCGGATGACAATGCCATTGGCTCCCACATTGAGGCCGTTGATGGTCCATCGCGTACGCCCATCCCCTTTGGCCTCTTGGAGTGCGACGTGCTGGCTTGCCCTGTCGGTCACGTACTGGCTGAGGACCGACTGCGGGTTGATCTGGGACTCCTGCGCTTCGCCCAAGGCGGCGAGAACGGTGTTGTTCATCCACTGGCGCAGCCCTTCGGGGTCTTGCACTTTGAACAAGCCCAGCTTCTCGGTAGCGGTCATGACGACGTTCGCCATCGCCACCAACGCGATCCAGAACCGGCTCTGCCCTTCCAGGTCTGCATTGCCCTCGATCTGTAACTCTTTGCGTATCCACTTCGAGGACGCTCTGATGGCTTCTTCCAACTGGGGGACGTGGTTGACGATGTATTCGACCCACGGGATACCGGCAGTCCCGAACTCTTTCTGGACACCCAAGGCCACTTCTCCCATGCGCCCATCCGCGACCAGCGCGGAAGGTCGCAGATGCACTTCGAGTAGGCGGGCGCGGCGGGCGTTGGAGTCCTTCTCCACCAGGTCCAGCTTAGTGGTGATGGTCTGGTTCGCGCTGGCTATGCAGATCGTGGACCAGCGAGCACCGGAGTGAATCAGCTCGGAGCGACCGTTCAGCCGGTGCTTGCCGGAGCCGGAACTGACCCCCATCAGCACGTCGGAGAGCTTCTGTGGAGACATGAGGCCGATCTCGTCGATGGTCACAGGGAGCGCGTTGTGCATCTGGATCAGCGCCATCAAACTATTGAGGGTGCTGGCCTCCTTGAACATGATCTCCTCCGGCACGCCGTAGATACTGGAGATGACGCTGAGGATCGTCGTTTTGCCCGCGCCCGCAGGCCCGACGAATACCACGGTGGCCCCGCTATACCCGCTCAGACGCATCAGGGGGGCCATGAAGCCCAGCAGAACCCCGAAGGCGTGGGGAAAGCTCTCGCCCATCGGCGCTACCGTCTTTTTCCAGTTTTCCAGCGACCCCACTGCGCGGAAGTGCTCGGCGTATTCCTTCGCCCCTTTGGAATACACGACGGGGGTGTTCCCCACCGAGGTATAGGACTGCGTGCCGACCACAAACGGCCTCTCGGAGTTAGCGTCAGTCAGATCAACGGGAGGCTGCCACCCTAGGTGCGCGGCTTGCGCGGTCGAGTCCAGAGACTTCTGTAGCGCCGCTACATACTCGCCTAAGTATTTGCTCATCGCGGTATCCTTTAGTTCAGCTACGCCCGCGCCGTAAAGCACGGAACGTAGCGCGGAAAGTTCACCCAGCGTGGACATGGGCACAAACACCGCGTGCCAGCCGTCTCGTGGGACTCGAATCATGATCTTTACGGTGTAGGAGCGGCCCAGGTCCGTCGGCAGGTACTCCAGTGCGACCGGGATAACTTCGCAACTGGCGATCCGTTGCGGGCCGTCGTCGTTGATGTAACCAATGGCGCCATCTCCGAACCGGACATACTTCTCGGGCATCCCTACGGGAACAACGAAGGGGTATTCGCTCTCGGCCTGTACGGTAGCTTCCCGAAGTAACACCTGTGGTTCAAGCTGACCCAGTATGATCGGAGACCGCACTGCCTGGGAGCACCCAGCGCAGCCGTCAGGACGCAGCGAACGGAACTTCTCGCAGGTGGTCGGCCCACTGGCCTTGGACGCCTGTTCCAGCTTCCGCAGCGTCTCGGACTCGCTGTACCCTGCGTACTGCTCTGACCACTCCACGGCAGCCTGATCGGGCTCGACGCAGTGGGCTAGAACCCCCAGCGCGGCATACCAAAGAGGCTCATCAACCTCTTGCTGGTTATCCCGAATCCACCGCATCTGAGCACACTGTTTCGCCACCTGACCCGCGTACTTCGGCGTTTCCGGGAGCATTTGGCCAAACCCGGCATTGACGCCCAAAGCCCGATTTGCGCTTGGGGCGCTGTACACCTTTAGCGTTGTATCCGATGGAACATAAGCCGCGTCGATGATGGCACGGAACTGGACGGAATCAAGCAGGTCAACGCCCTCGGTGACAGCGCGGACTTCCTTGCCGTTCTTGTTGTTGCGGGTCCCCACCGGACGCAGGATGCTGGCAATATCGCCAGTTCGGGTAGGGTCTGCCTGCAATCCATGCTGAACGCAGAGCGATTTGATTTTGCCCGCGTATTCTACCCAGGTGGCTGCTCGAATGGGGCGCTGCATGACCCAGTAGGCGTGCAGTCCGTTCCCAGAAAACACAAGGAACGGCAGAGGTGCGCCGATGGCAGCGCAGAAATCGTGAAGGGCCGCTCCGGCCTGCTTAACTGTGGCGTAGGGCTTCGTCTCGCCCACATCCATATCCAGCCAGAAAGATCGTGCGCCGACGGCGTTTTGGGCGGTGCGTCGTTCAGCTCCAAAAGAAGCGCAAGCGTGATAGACGGCAACTTCGGGGCTACGCGGTAATAACGCATAATCGGCCATCTCCGTAAATGATTGAAACCAGCGGTGAATCATCCCCCCTGGGGACAGTACACCGATTGCTCGAAGCCCCTGCGAGGGGAGCACCAGAGCGAAGAAATCTTGGGTACGCATCAATTGCCTCCAGAAGGGTAGTCGCAGAGCAGCGACCACCCACTACCCTACTCTCCGTAAACTGCGATTCTGGCAATTCGAGGCCTCTCTACCGGAGGCACCACGTCTTTCAGAGGGAGGCGACCCGCTTGGATCGCTTCCTCTAACTTCATGACGAGGGCTGCGGCTTTGGGCGGCAAATGCGCAGCGTCCCGCCACGAATACAGCGTGGGCCGGGAAACCCCGGCCAAACGGGACATATCCGTAAGATTAAGACGGGCGCGGTTCATGGCAACCGATAAATCCGTTCCGGTGATCTCAGTCATCGAACTGATCCAAAGCGCCCATCACGGCAGCGGCCAGCGCATCGCCAGGGACGGAGGGAGGAGGCATGATCTCTCCGCCAGCCGGGGCGATAGGCTTCGGGGCCGTCTGAGTTCCAAATGCTGCCGTTACCACGTTGGACTGAGGAGCGGCGGGCTGGGGCGCACCGAAACCGACAGGAGCGGATGCAGGCTGGGGCGCACCGAAACCGACAGGTGCAGCCTGCTGGGCCTGTGCAGCCTGCTGGGCCTGTGCAGCCTGCTGAGCGGCAAGCTGGGCCTGTGCAGCCTGCTGAGCGGCAAGCTGGGCCTGTGCAGCCTGCGCTTCCGCTTGGGCCTTCGCCTGAGCCGCAGCCTGGGCCACGTAGTCCGGGATCGGTTGCATCGTGGGTGCCGCAAGCGGCGCGGGGCGAGTGACGGCCCCTACGATAGTGGGTATCATCGGGTCCGTCAGGCGCTCGGTGGCCTGCTCCATTTCCGCCTGGGTGAGGAACCGCGCTACATTGAATAGCAGCCGAGGGTAATCCGCCGTGGTGTCGAAGCTGATGGCCGTCTCCACCATGTGCGCCGGAACGCCGCGCTGACTCAGCATGTTGATGTACTGCGCAAGAGGCTTAAGGCTGGCAGCAGGGACGGACAGGAGGTACAACTCTCCCCCAATGGCAGACGATGCGACGATAGCCAGCTTCTTGGTATCGGCGCACGCCTTGATCTGCTTCCCGGCCGGGGTGATCTTGCTCCCCCACTGATTCATCGGGCAGCTTGCACACGCGGTCGCTTGGGGAGCCGGAACGCCAAAGTCCGGCGTAATACCGTCGGAGCTGGAACAGTCCGGCGCTTCGGCGTCACCGGGATTCCACGCTTTGACGTAGAACGCCTTGCTGACACCTTGGTTCGCGGAGAGCAGCACGGCGGGGAGGGTGGTAGTGTCAAGCACCGTCTCGGTGTCGCCCTGCACGATGCGGAAGCGGCTGGCCTTGAGGCTGATGCGGCTAAACCCGACGCTGATACCTGCGGACATGGCCTGGTTGGCGGCTGCGGCCTGCGCGGCGGCGGCCTGGATGTAAGCGGGCATACTGCTAAGAACTGCGATGTCGTTGTTCATTTTAATCTCCAGATTTATGAGTGAACTGCATGGTTTAGTTAAGGTGCTTCTTTACGCTCTCCGAACGCTGACCTCCTTGCGCGACGTGTAACTGACCCCAGGCGGCACGAGTCCTTCGTGCTCGGCCATGTATTCCCGGACGCGGGATTTGTTGATGGCCTTGTTGAGCAAGGAAAAGTCCGCTGTGGTAATCAGGTAGGCCTCGACCTTCTCCCATTCTTCAACGCCCACAAACTCCTTGGTGGATAGGAACGCGGTACCGACGCCTTTCTTGGCTAGCTTGTCCACGCCCAGCTCGTCCATAGCGAGTAAGAGTTGGCCTTCGACCATCTCCATCGCGTCTTTGATCTTGGCGACCTTCCCCTTGACAGAGGCTTCCAGTTCATCCTTTTTGTCACGAAGCTGGATGTACATCTCAATCAACTCCTCGACGGAGTGCTTCGGCGCTACTACGGCTAACTCAGTCATTTCAGTTTCCTCCTTTGAACATATCGAACAGGATGCCTTGCATAGAACTCTTGTCGGCAAGACGCTTGAACATCTGGCGCTCCAATGCGGTAGCGTGCAGGTGGACAATTGTGGTGTTTCGCTTCTGGCCCGGACGGTTAATGCGGGCGCAGGCTTGCTGGTAAATCTCGTTGCTGTTGACCGGCGCGAACCAGACAATTGTAGCGGCCTCGGTAAGTGTCAGGCCGTGGCTCATAGTCTGGGGATGGGCGAGCAATACATGCGGCGCGTCCGTCGTCTGAAAGTTGCGGAAAATCTCATCCCGCTGCATCTTACTGACGGCGCCATCCACAATCGCCGTATCCCAGTGGTCCTTCAAAGCGTCGTAGACGTGGTTCAACGCCCCGGTAAGGGGGACGAATACGATCACCTTCGCCGGTGCTTCCTCGATGATCTCTTTCAGGGCTGTGATACGCGGCGCGGCCCCTACCAAGATATGAGCGCCGTCCTGGTCATACACCACACCACAACAGACCTGGATCAGCTTCATGGCGGCGACGCCCTCATTGGCCGCGATAATCTGGCTGCCGTTAATCTCCGCCGCCAACTCGTCCTGCACCTTCTTGTAGGCTTTCGCCTGTTCAGGCGTCAGCTCTACCTGCCGGTCCACCGTAATGGTGTCGGGCAACTCGACGCACTGGTCACGGCTGTACCGGATAGCAGGTTGCAGCGCCGCGGCCACCTTCGCGGGCGCGTCCGGCTGCGGAAGCCATTTGAACTGATTAAGCTGGTACATCACCTGGGAGCGCCAAGACCCAAAATGCTTGGAAACGAGGCCCGGAGAAACGAGCCGCGCAAGCGCCCAGGCGTCCTCCGGGCTGTTCGCCATAGGGGAACCAGTGAGCAGCCACGCCCACAGAGAAGGCTTTTTGAGCACCGCATTCAGTGCCTTCCATAACTGGCTCTGGGCGTTCTTGTAGCTCGTGCATTCATCCACGATCAGAAGATCCACGTCGGAGCGAAAATGCTCCTGAACAATCTTTAGGCCGTGGTGGTTCACGATGTAGAAGTCGTGCTCCTCGGCCATCAGCTCCAGGCGCTTTTTGCGCGTACCGTGGACCACAGCTACGCTGGCGCGGGGCAGAATGCGGAAAATCTCGTCAGCCCAGACCGGCTCCAGTGTAGACAGCGGCGAGAGAATCACGACGCGCCGCACCTTGCCAGTGCGCCGAAGCCAGTCCGCAGCGTAGATCACCGATGCCGTTTTCATCGTCCCCATGTCGTTCAGGACAAACCCGCGCTGGTGCATAGAACAGAACGCCGCCGTGAGCTTTTGGTGGGGGTACGGCGTGTATTTGCCCGGCCAATCGTAGTAACTCAGAATCGGCGCAGGGGCGGCCAATCCGAGGTTACGCAGTACCTTGGTTTCTTCCTGCCGATGCGGTACGGCGACGAACTGGCCTTGCGGCAGATCGAGGACTTTTGCGCCCGGTATGACCCCCGTGATCCGAGTCGGGTCGCGCAAACGGTAAAGCAGAGCTTTTTTCTCCGCGAGTACAAGCATGATATATAGTCTCCAGTTGAGTGAGGTCATCCGGTGCTGCGACGACTGCGGCGATGCCCGCCGCGTCCTCGATGCCCAGAAGCTGTGCTTCTTGCCGAGCGGAGGTATTGTTCCGTTTGCCTGGGGCTTTAGCCTCTATACCGACAAACATTCCAATCTCCAGCCCTACCATCTCGGCGGTTATTTTTGTGGGGTGACAGACGATGAAGTCTGGTATCCCGTGTACTCCAAATCCGTTGGAGACTGGCAAAAAATACCAGCACCCCCGGTCCTGCAACCACTCTTTGATCGTATCCTTTACGCTCCCCTCCGGGGTGCTCAAGCCTTCACTCCGAAGCAGCTTGCGCCCCCGGTGTCCGTATCGTCCCGGTTTACGCCTACGAGGTTGGCCCCGTCCAATTTAGCGCCGCGCCACGAGACGCACCCCATATACGAGTCGTGGAAATCGCCGCCCGAAGCGTCAGCACCCGCGAGGTTTGCGCCATCCCAATGAGAGTAAGCGGCGTCGATGCCGCGCAGGTCCGCGCCCCGGAAACTGGAATCCTTTATAGAGGCGCGTTCCAAGGACGCGCCGGGCATAACAGCGCCGTCCAACAGACACTCATCCAAGTGGCATGCCGCCATTTTCACGCCCAACAATATGATCCCCCGCAAGTCCTCTCCCTGTAATGCTATCCCGGAAAGGTCCACGCCTGTTAGGGCCAGATGTTGTAAGCCTTCGCGCAGCGTAGGGGCCTCAAACTTGAGAGCGACTTTGCCGCTCGTGTCGTACAGTGTATGGGTTACGACTACCTCATTTGTTTCCATCACTTATCTCCTTCGCATGCATGCTGTTTGAATAGGGGGCACCAGCCGCACTTACGACTGGGTGTTTTTGGCCAATGGTTCGTGCGGTTGGCCTCTTGCATTCGTTCTACCCGAGGGATGAACTCGGCCCAGATATCGGGGGCGCAGTCGGCCTCGAATACTTCGGAGTCCTCGGCGCCGTCTTTCGTCCATATGAACTGGGTGGTGACCGACTTGAGGCGCGGCCAGCGCAGAAACGAGGCAGCGGCGAACAGCTTGAGCTGGTCCCAGTCCGGGTTGCGTTTTCCCGTCTTGTAGTCGGGCACCATCGCTTTGGTGTTCCCAACCACGGCCACGTCCAGAATCACGCGCACCCAGACGTTTCTGTCCAACCATCCGGTCGGCGCGAAATCCCGCGTAAAGGCCAACTGGCACTCGGTCAATACTTCGTGGCCGCGTGCCTTCGCCGCGTCGAATACCTGGCACAGGGGCTCCAGGTGCGCGAGAAGTGGCGGGAGGGCCTTGCCTTCCTTGACGCGTAGCTCCAAGGCCTTATGGGCGCGGGTGCCCGCCTCCATCGCTTCGCTGGGCGCTTCCTTTATGTCCTTCTTGACGTTCAGGTGGTAGAACTTCTTCGGGCATTCCTCGAAGCACTTGAGGCGGCTGTAACTCCAGGCAAGGTCAGCCATCGGAGAGGCCCGGAATCACGCCGTCAGTGTTGGCGGCAATAGCACCAAGCTGGCCCGCGTCCTCGGCGATGGCTACCAGCTCATTGGCGGTCTGCGCCATGATGAGTAGGAGCGCCCCCATATCCTCCCCGGTAGGAGCGATCACCATGCGGCCCATGTCGCCCGGCGATCCAACAAAGACCGCTACGGCGGTCGCCCCTTGAGCCTGAACGCCCCTGATGAACTGATGAACGTCGTCAACTTGGCTCATGGCTGCGTGCTCCCGAACGCTTTAAGAACTGCGGCCCGCGCCATCTCAGACCCCCGCGTGGAATACCCTTGCGCTACTTCTATACAGGCAGCTAGCAGGTCCGGGGCTGCGGCGATGAGGTCCGGGGCTGCGGCGATGGTATTGCAGTCCGGTTCAAATCGTTGATCCCGGTGTCCTTTCTCGTCGGTTGCGTTACTTATCATCATGCTCACTTTGAATACTCCCTTGCGTAACCGCCCTCGGCATTCAAAGGCAAGCCGACCGCCCATTCTGGCGCTACTCTCATCTGGTCCAGCATCCAGGCCAGAGCCTCGTCGGCCTCCTGTTCCGGTACCACTGCCACGATCTCGTCGTGGGTCATCGTGGCGATCCGATACCGTTTACCGATGGCCCGCATCTGGTCCGAGACGATGATGCGGGCCAACGCTTGCACAATATTTTCCGTGGCGGAACCGCCGTATATCTTCACTGGCCCTTTGCGCCCGTCGTAAACCATCCCTTCCTGGGTACCTCTCAGTCCTCGATATTGGATCGACAGGCCGTTCGGGAGCACAAGCTGCGTACCCCATACCCGGAGCGGCCCCCACATAAAGTCTGCGCCCCCGTTAAGCAACCATTGCAATATCGTGGTTGCTTGTCCCCAGAAGGCTTTAATCTTGTCGTTTTGCTGGCGGTACAAGGCTACGATGCGCCGTGATTCGTCATCAGTGATTGGTACTTTCGGTCCTTTTTCGCCATTGCGGAGGGTAGTAGCGAGCTTGTTCCACCCCACTTGGTAGCCCAGGCCAAGCACGCAGGTCTTAGCCACGTACCGCTGCACCTTGTCCACATCCTTGGCGGCGACTTGGTAAACAACGGCTGCAAACTCCTTATATACGTCGCGCCCCTCTGCAAACGCCGTAACTAAGTCGGTCTGGCCGCATAGCCACGGGAGCGTCCGGGCTTCGATCTGCGCGGAATCCGCCACGACGAGGACGTGCCCCCTCGGTGCTAGGATCGTTTTCCGCAGTTCGGAGCCCCGGTTCAGGTTCTGGAGATTGATCTTGTCGCCCCCGGACCACCGCCCGGTGTGTGCCCCGTAGTATTTCAGGTAGACGGGGAGTTTCCCCCGCGCCGCAATGTCCATGAACCGCGCAGCCCGCGTCTCCATGAGAGACGACTGCGTCCCCAGCCGGGCCTCCGCAGCCCAGCGGACCCGCTGATCGTCATGGTCCAGAAGGGCCAGCATGGCGCTGTCTGTCTTACTCAGCGCCGGGATCTGCTTCTCTGGGTTGCTGGGCGACGGCTTCATCGGGGGCTCTATGCCGAGCTGGCGCAAGACCTCCGCAAACTTAGCCGCCGACCGGAGCGAGTCTTGGCTCAGACCGGCCTTGAGCAGGAAATCCTCTTTTGCCCGGAGCGCGTCCAGGTAAATCCCTTCCAGCTTTTTGGCATCCAGTTCCAAGGTAGGCTGGGTGAACATCCGCACCGTCATGTCAATCAGCGCCAGCTCGGACTGTGGGAACCGCGCTGGCAGTCCCTCGGCCTTGAGCAGCCGCTTAAATAGCGCGTAGGTCAGCTCCGTGTCGTTGCAGCAGTACGCGCCGTACTTGGCAAGCTCCGATGGGCTAAAGTCGGCCAAGTGTTTGCCCTTGGCGTCCAGGACCTCCTTGCCTTTTACGCCGAGGCCGAAGTGTTCAGCCAGCTTCCCCAGTGAGCCACCTACTTCTGCCCCCACCAAGGCGCGAGCCATGCTGAGAGTATCCAGCCAGAACGCTGGGTGAATCCCGTACCGCTCGCCGAGAATGAAGCCGTCGAACTGCGCGTGGTGCGCTATGGCCGTGGTATTGGCCCAGTCTACGGCGCGGAGCGCGGGTTCTACTTCTGCACCCGCGTACCACACGGCGGGTTCGTCGCCGTGTTTCAGAGAAACCCCGATGACCTCGAACCGCTTGTCGCGGACATATTCTTCGGTGGTCAGCTTGGACAGGCTGTAGTCTTGGGAGTAGAACGTCTCGAAGTCCAGCGTTAGGATATTCATTTTGACCCCGTTAGGGCGCTGCGCGACGGCTTCGGCTCCCAGGTGCGTTTGGCACACGGATCGTCGTTCACCGAGGGCAGATACACCAGGTTGTAGGCGCGTCCGCGCACCGCGTGCCCTCCCGGAATGCAGTCGTAGGGGGTGATGATCGCCACCACATAGTTATTGATGGGGCTGAGTACGGCGGTATCGAGTGGCTGCGCTGGAGCGGGGCGCGGAGTGGGCGCAGCGCCGAAAGGCTGCCAGCAGTAGACTCCTACTGCCAGGGCGAGAGCAGACGCGACTATTACTCCCTGTAGAATGTACTCCGTCCGGTCACGCATCGGAGCAGTCCTTCTGCCGCTCATAGGCTTCGATGGCTGCGTCGTCGTAAGCGGCACGCGCCGAGTCGATGTACTGTTCGAGCGCCCAAGCACGGGCGGACTCCCAGCTACCGAGTTCCGCTAACACTTCGGACGGGGAGTAATCTGCGTACCGAAGGTCAATCAATTCGTCCAGTTCATCGGTGAGGTCGCCATTTGCGTAGTCTTCTCTGATTTGCTGCTCATTGAACTTTTTCATTGTGGTCTCCAGTTTTGTGAGTAATTACAGGTCTATAGGGTCGCGGAACCCCAGGAAGGTGGGGAACCGTGGTTTGTCGTAGTTGCCAATCGAAAAATGCTTGTACTTCACCAGAGCGCCGAGCGTCCGATGCCGGTTGGCCCAGATGCCCGCGCGGGTCGCGTCGTCAAACCCCGTGCCGACGCTGAACTCAACGCCGGTATGAATATCCCGGACCAACAACGCGCCGAGGGTGCCGCATGGCACCAGGCCGTCCTGGGCTGTGCTCCGTTTGGCATAGCCGCGTTCATCGCGCAGCTTCTCGTTGGTGTTGTGCATCCGCTCCTCGAAGCCCAGAATCTCCGCTTCGGAGTCACTGAATCTCTTGAGTTTGAGCAAGCCGCCCTCTTTGAGGGTAGAGCGGCCAAACTTGTAGGCGCCATTCGGATCGCGGAGCATGACACCCTCGTATCCTTGCTCCAGGCACTTAGTCTCAAAAGTGTCCAGTTCGGAAGGAACTACTATCAGGGCATGCGGGACGGCGCAGCGCACAGAGCCTACAAATGGCGGACACTTCTCATTAACCTGCGCCAGTCGCCCCCTGAATGGCCCAGTTGACCCTACCCAGTCGAACGCATGAAACACCACGTTAGGGTGTCCATCCTCCCGCATAACGCCGGATACCGTACTGCGGTAGCAGTCCGGGGCGGTGGGTGATCCTACGATCAGTTCGCCGTCCAGCCCTTCGAGGTCATCGTAGCCGAACAATTCCTGGACGTGCCGGTTCGGGATTGGTTTGAGAGAACGGGACACGACTACACCGTCTTTCACGATGGCGCGAACCCCGTCCAGCTTCGGGGATGCGAGTACAGGAAACCGCACGGCGGACACGTCGGTCAGCGTGGCGGCCAGCATGGGTTTGAAGTTCATTTTCTTGCTTCCCTTTTCAGAGTCCCCAGCAGGGCGCCGGCCATGCGGTCGATCCGGGTGGATAGTGCGGAGTCAAACATTTTCCACCTCCTCAAACTCGCCCAAATCATTGAGCGTGTACCAAGTATCGGCTTTTACTTCCTGTCCGGCGATGGCGCAACGAATGTGCCGGATAACCCCATCTTCGCCGCGGTCAACCAGCACAATCGCGCTCCCTTCGGAGGCTTTTGCTCGCCCCAAAAGTCCAGCGGATAAGGCCACAGAGTGGGGACCTTCTACGCTCGCCGCGCTCTGGTAGCCGGTGTTGGTCGCCGCGCTCTGCTCGCCCGTATTGGTCGCCGCGCTCTGGTAGCCGGTGTTGGTCGCCGCGCTCTGCTCGCCCGTATTGGTCGCCGCGCTCTGGTAGCCGGTGTTGGTCGCCGCGCTCCAGTTGCCGGTGTTGGTCGCCGCGCTCTGCTCGCCCGTATTGGTCGCCGCGCTCCGGGTGCCGGTGTTGGTCGCCGCGCTCCAGTTGCCGGTGTTGGTCGCCGCGCTCTGGTAGCCGGTGTTGGTCGCCGCGCTCTGCTCGCCCGTATTGGTCGCCGCGCTCTGGTAGCCGGTGTTGGTCGCCGCGCTCTGCTGCGAAGCGTTGGCGTCTAT
>JAEHJW020003884.1_pt2 | contig 21093 bp, 21 predicted proteins | sample 9271431 | NCBI WGS metagenome assembly JAEHJW02 | reverse complement strand
GGTGCCGTAGGCCCCGGGGTTCACGCTCCCGGCGCTCGCGTTCAGAGTGATGTTTCCGAGGTAGAACGTCGAGGCGCCAACATTGATGGTCGTCGTCGTTCCGCTTTGGGAGAGTCCCGAGGCGCTCATCGCGCTCGCCGACACCGCTGGCGGTGACGGCATCCGTAGCCACGTCACACCGTCCATTACTTCAACGTCGGCGCTGCGCACCTTGACGACACACGCACCCCACATGAGTGTAGTGCTCGCCGTAGCGGTGTCGCCCGTCAGGCCGAATTGACCGATCGCGGATGCCCCGACTGCGCTCGTCGGCACCGTGTACGCGGCCTGCAGGCGCGTCCAGGTATTCGCCGGGACGCTCGGATGGCCTAGATAGCCGTTTGTGTTCCACCGCATCTGCCACGCGGTGGCCGTCGATGAGTAGACCCAGGCGCTGAAAAGATAAGTGGCACCCGGGACGAGATCGAACGGATTGGCGTAGACGCCTTGGTATTCGAGCGCGTTGCTCAACTGCAGCGCGTTGCCGCTCTGCCCACCCGGAAGCGTCGTATTGACCAAAGCCATGACGCTGGCGTCGTTGGTCTTGGTCCAACCGGTGAGACCCAGCGTGAGATTGCCGTTCTGCACCACGTTCTCGCCGCCCCCGGTGTTCAGTGTGGGGATGGCGTAGTTGGTGCCCGGAGGGATATTGTCGGCGTTCTTGTTCAGGTGGAACGCTTGGCCGAAGTCGATCCTAGGATTATTCCCGCTGTCCACCGCTGACGCACCGTTCATGCCAGCGGCGTTCACCACCGCGAAGCGCGCTCCTCCATCAGGAACGTTCGTCAGCGTCTTGTTGGTGTACGCCCGCGAAAGGTCGATGCTGCCAGCCACCACGATATTGGTGCTGTCAATGGCGGCGTTCGCGCGTCCCGCCCCTTGCGAGATCGTCGCGGCCGGCACCGCATTGACGTTCGCCGTGTCGTTCGAGGTGTGCGCCGCCGTCACGTCTGCGCCCACTTCGGCCGGCTGCAAGCTCTGGACCGTGGCACCCCCACTGTACGTGATGTTGACGGCGGTCTTGTTCGCGACCTGATTGGTGGCGAGGTCGACCGAGTTCAGATAGGCGAGCGTGCCGGCCACCATCTGCGTACCGGCGAACTTCGGCAGCTTGGAAAGCGGCGTTCCGACCGCGTTCATCTGCAGGCCGTCGAACCAGACTGTAGCCGTTGAGGTGAAGGTCAGCTCCCACGTGGCCTGCGTATCAGTGCACGCGCGCAGATCGAAAAGCCCCCACACCTGCTGCCATCCTGCAGCGGCAGAGACGGTAAACGGCTCGGTGATCGTGGCGGTTGCGGTCTTGACGGTGAGGGAGCCAGCGCACCCACCCGGGGCCGAAATCTGGAATCCCGCGAACCACCGAGACGCAGCGGCTATCGAGATCGGCGTCCCGGTGAAGCTGAGCGTCGCCCCCGAGGCGCTGATAGCGACCTTGAGGCTCGCAGCCCCGTAGTACTGCGTGGTGGTGTCGACGGTCGGGGCGCAATTCGCGGCAGTGAGGGCCGCGAGAACCGCCGTCGCTGCATTGCCCGAGAAGGTCTGAAACTGCGCCGGGAGCACGTTCGGGGCGTGGTTCTCCTGCTGCAGGATCTGCGCCCACGCGTTCAGCGTCTGCAGCAGCGTCGTCCACTGCGCTTGGGTGCTCGGAAGCTGCTGGGGTAGACTCGGCAGCCGGGCCTGCGTTTGGGCTTGGCTATTGACGACTTGGCAGGGCATAGAGGGAAACCAACATGGTGGGACTGGCTGTCGATATCGTCTCGTTCTGCATCGTGGGCGCCGCTGTAATCGCCGCCGTAGTGGTCGCTGCGGCCATCCTGGACTCGATCTGCTCAGTGTTCAGCGAGTGGCTAGACGCGGCGCCTGGACGCCGCAGGCGCGTCCGACGAGCATTCTGGTCGCTGCTCGCGCTCGGGATTGGCGCGCTCTGGTGGGCGACCTCACGCGCGAGTTTCCTTGTGGCCGTTGCACTCGCGGCCATCGTTGCGATCGCGGTCGGCATCCTGCGCATCAAGGACCGCTGGCCGGCCGTCGGCGTTGCGCTCGTGTGGCTCGCCTGGTGGGGTTGGTTGCTTGGCCTGATCGCCGTGGTACTGATCGAGGAAGGACGGGTGGGCTGAACCCCGCGCGCTATCTCTTGGGCGCCCCCCCACTCTTGTCGCTACTGCGAGCATTGGCGAGCAGCCGCTGCACCTGGCCGTGCAGACCGGCGCCGTGAAGGCGAGAGAGCCTATCCGCGAGGGCCGGATTGGCGCGCCTTGAATTGACCTCTTGAGCCCACCGCGCGGGGTCGATCGTCCCAAGGAACGCATCCAGGGGGCCCGAGGGCGCAACCGCGGGCGATTGTCCGGTGAGGGGGGATAGGTGCTGCTCGAGCCATGCCGTGATCGCGCTCGGGTGCGGGATGAGCCCTGTAGAGGCTGTGGGGCGCGCAAGCGCTGCAAGTGGTCCGGTGGTAGCCGGGAGGGCCGTGCGGCCGATACCGCGCGCCAGAGCGACCCGCACCGGCACCGGGAGGGTTCCCTGTCGCAGCAGCTGGGCGGCGCGTTCGGGGTCGAGCATCGCATCGGAGAGCTGTGCGTTGACGCGCGAATCGATGAGCTTGCTCACTGGTCCCAGAAACTTGCCGAGCACTGGCACATGCGAGAGCAAGCCGCTGCCGCTGCGCTGGCCGGTAAGGAAATTTTGGAACGTATCGCTGCCCGGGGTTCTCACGGTGGGATTCCCGACGGCGCCGGCGCGCTGCAGATCCTCGCGCACGGCCTCGAGGCGCTGGGTCTGCTCGGGTGTCAGACGCGGGCTCAACGGACCGTCCGAGCGCTCGAGGGTGCCTCTCAGGTTGCGCGCGAATTGCGGCCCGCTCAGGAATGGCTCGCCGGTTGCCGTGTCGAGCCCGCTGGATGCGCGGCTCTGCAGCCCCTGAATTGCGCGCATCTGATCGATGGGCTCGGAGAGTTCGCTGTAGCGGCTGAGATAGTCCTTGTACCCAGGCGCTGCCGACTCGATCGCATCATCGAGCGAGCCGATCACCTTCCCGAGCTGGCCGCGCGCCTGCGCGAGCATGGTGGCGTTCGGGGCATCGCGCCCGCCTGGCTGCAGTTGGTCGCGTTGCGCAAGCGCCAGATCCTTGCGGACCTCGTAGAGCGTTTCGGGGTCGTCGTTCTCGCCGATCAGTCCCTTGGCCCACCGCAGCGTCTTGCCGATGCTCTCGCGCGCGCCCGCAGGGGACGCGAGCAGCTGGTCGATCACGTCATGCACCTGTTTGACCGGTGCGCGGCCCGGGAACGTCTGAGCGGGTTGCGCGGCCGTAGCCTGCGCTGGCGCGTTCTCATCGTCGGGGGCGCCATCTTGCGCCGGAAGCGGATTCGCATCGCGCAGGGTGCGCGCCGCGGCGAAGGCGTCCTCGCGCATCGGCGCGGTCTCGCTGTCGCGCAGCGCCTCGGCCGCGGCGATGTCAGCCGGCGTTCCGCCGAGTTCGGCGAGCTCCGCCTGGCGGGCGGCATTCTGCTGGCTGATGCGCTCACCGAATGCCCCAGGATTGCGTGCGCGAATGCCTTTCTCGAGCGCGAGGAGGCCCGTGTCGCCTGATGCCTCGCCGGTGGTGCGCAGCGAGCCAGGCACGAGTGGTTCGGCGCTCGAGAGATTCGCCCCCGCCTGCACCGGATCGGTGGCTTCGCGCACGAGCGTGTTCGCGGCGAGCTGCGCCTGGCCAGCGCGGGTGAACGCGCGAGTCAGCGGATTGAGGCTGACGCGCGGATTCAGCGCCGGAAGAACCCCCTCGATCGCGCTCGGCACTAATCCTCCGAGCATCCCGGCGACGAATTGGCCTACGGGACCAGCCCCGCCCTGGCGCGCGACATTCGCGCTTGCTCCGCCGGTAGTGCCCGCGAGCATCGCGCGCACCTGGTTGGCGAGTCCCCCGATTCCGAGGACACCGGCGCCCGTGAGTGCACCGGTTGCGCCCTGGACGGCGCTTCCCCAGAGCTGCTGGTCGGGCGTGCGCGGTACGGGTGCGCCGAGAAACGTGAGCGCTCGTGACAGCTGCCCGCTGAAGGTGCGCCGCCGCGCGATGTGCGTACCGAGGAGGCGATTGCTGAGCCCGGTAACCGCGTTCTGCGCAGCGATGCCGAGATCGTGCGGCGCGGCCAGCGTGTCGAGCACCCCTTCGCCCACGTCGCGGCCCGCGAGTGCGACGCCGTTGAGGAAGCCTCCACTCGATGGGGTGCTGCTCGCGGGCCCCTGTCCGTGAATCGCTGCGAGGATCTCGCTCGGGTCGGCGTCTGGGGGGCCCTCCACGTGATAGAGCGCGCCGCCCGGCCCTGCGACCTGATAGGTGGCTATGCCAGGCATCTACTGCACCCTCGTGATCGTGAACTGGCCGACCTTGGCCGCTTTGCCGACCGCAAGGGGCGCCGGCGCGCGTCCCGTGCCAGCGCTTGCAGCGGCGGTGAGCTTCTGACGCGCGAGCTGTGAGACGAAACTGTTGAAATCGTCGAGTCCGGTGGCGCGCTGGTACTGCCTTCGCAGGCCGCTCAGCTGGCCACGCATGAGGCCCGCGTAGTGGTTGATTACACCCTGGAGCTGGCGCGGCGAGTTCGCCGCGTTGAAGGCCTCTTTGATCGCCTCGCGGTCGCTCTCGGCACCACCGCTGCCAATTACCGCCTTGGCTACCTCGTCGCCGACGATCTCCTTCATCGCGTTGAACGATGTGATCGAGGGGCTGCCGGTGTGCCGCGCGTAGGCGTTCACGAGGGCATTGACCGCCGGAATGTTGCCTTGCGCGAGCGCGTGCGCGGCTTCTGCAAGCTGATCGAGATGGTTGGTCGCGACTGAGAGGCTGCGCACGATGTTGCCCTGTTTGCCCGTGGCGAATGCCACGCGCGCGGTCTGCTTGGTCTGGTACGTCGTGGCGTCGTACTTCGGATTGATCGCCTGCACCTTGGCCATGATCTCCGCGCCGATCGGCGTGCGCAGCGCGTAGCCGTTCAACGGCGCCATCTGGTAGTGGGCGATCATGCTGGCCGTCTGGTCGATCGACTGCGGAGGCGCATACAGCTCGCTCTCATACGGCGTTTGGCCTGCCGCTTGGGAGGCGGCGACGTACCGCACGGTGCCTTTCGGCCCCACGATAGCTTTGAGCGCCTCTTCTGGCTTGACCTGCGTGATCTGGCCCGTGATCGGATTGCGCTGGAAAATCGAGTTCAGCGGTCCCGCCGTGCTTGCGAGCTGCACCGGGGGGGCGACCGTCGGCTCACTGAGTGCCCCGGCGATGCGGTTGCGCAGGAAGCTGAAGGCTGTGCGCACGTTGGCGTCCGTGAAGCCCTTCACCGGGTCGATCCCGAGGGTGGGCGCAAGCTCACGCCATTCTGCTTGCAAAGCGGGGCTCGCCTGCACGTACTGGGCGGGACTCTGCGCCTTGTCGAGCGTGTCGAGCTGTGCGAGCACGGGGCCGTACTGCTGTTGGGCGAGCTTCACCTGCTCGGCGTGGACTTGGGTTGCCGTGGTGAGCGGGTTTCCGCCCGAGAGAAGCGCCCCGAGCTGGTAGAAGTCGGGCGCCATGCCGCCGATCGGGATCGAGCCGATCTGCCCCGGCGTCGGCACCGAGAAGTCGCTCAGCCCTACCGGTTGCGGAGCGGGCACCGCTGCAGCGCCCTGCGGCATCGCTCCTGGAGCACCGCTCGGAGCACTCACTGCGCGCCGCGCACTCGCTCGGGCGAGCAGCAAGGGGAGCGCAGCCGAAGGCATCGAGGGACTTGCAGACTCTGCGCTGCCACTCGGCGCCGGTGCAATCGCAGCCGGTGCAATCGGAGCGCTCCGTTGAGGTGCCGAAGCGCTCGAGGGATTGCCTGCGCCCGGCGCGACACCAGGTGCTCCGGGCGCTGCACCCGCTCCGTTCCCTCCGCCCATGGCGGCCGAGTAGTAGGCCCGTAGGAAAGGCAGCATCATTCCCTGCTGCTCGAGCTTGATCTGCCCGGAGGCAAGTCCTTGTCGAGCTGCGGCTCGCTGAAGCGCCTGGTTCTGATTCACCTGCAGCGCGCGCCCAAAGGCGGCAGCTCCCTGCGAGCCGGGGCTGTCCTGAAGCATCGCCGAAAGGAGCCCCGTCGTCCCACCATACTGTGAGAACGCGCGATTGAGGGGGGACGCCGAGCCGCCGGTGAGCCATGGCTGGAGCGACGCGAGCAGCCCCTGGGTAAAGCCAGCGGGGGCCGCAGTAGCTGTACCACTCATGCGACTGCTCCCCCGAGGGCCCCGAGGAGACTCCCCACGCCGCTCCCGGTCCCGCTGTTGCCGAGCCACTTGCCCACGAGGCCGCCAAGGGTGCTCCCGAGGCTGCTTCCTGCGCTCGCACCGAGCCCCGCCTGCGCGATCTGCTGGGCAGTCGACAAGGGCTGCTGCGTGGTCGCCGTCTGCCCGAGGTTGCCGTTGATCTGCTGCAGGTACTGATCAAGGAAAGTCTGAGGGGCCTGGATGTACTCCTGGCCGAGATTCTGGACCGCACCACCGGCGTTGAAGAGTCCCTGCTGCAGCCCGAGCTGATTGTTCACGACGTTGCCTGAATTCCCGAGCGCGTTCTCCTGCTGCTGCACGCCGGTGTTGTAGGCGCCTCCGTAGAGCTGGGTCGCGAGATTATTCAGCTCATCGGACTGCACGGGGAGTGAGTTGACGACGGGTTGGCCGGCGCCTGCGAACTCGCTCTCGAGGCGGTTCTGCACGCTATTCGCCGCCTGGTCGAACTCACCGGCGAGATACGGGTTGTTCGCAGGCGAGCCGCTGAGGACGCTCTGCGTGTAGCTCTGCGCCGCGTTCAGCGTCGGATTGTTGGCCGCGAGGCTCGTGATGCCGCTGATCGCCTGATTCTGTTGTGGGGAAAACCCGGCAACGAGCTGCTGCGGGGAACTCACGCCCTTGTACTGCGCGGTCGCCTGATTGAGGCCGTACTGCTGATACGGGAGCTGCCAGGACGGCGCCTGGGCCGTCTGTACCTGGGTGGTGTTAGTGCCTTGGTTCATCACTTGCTCCGAATAAGACCCGCCAGCTGGCCGGATTGGGCGAGGGGCGCGCCTCCGCGTATGGGGGTAGATCCTTTCAGGCCCTGTGCGTCGGTCTGGTAGCCGAGTGAGTTCAGCTCGTTCACGGACCACTGCGGCTCGTATGCCCCTCCCTGGAGCTCCGCTAGGGCGTTCAGCCACGAGGAGTAGCTGGGGGCTCCCGATGGGCCTGGATTGTTGAAGTTCTGCGGATTGTTGAGCAGCGCCTGAATGAGGGGGGACGCTGAAGATGCCTGCCCGGGCATCACATAGCCGGCGCTTTTCCCTGCGCTCACCGTGTTCAACATCTTTGTGAAGTCGGCGCTGGGGACACTCACCGCCGGCGTCGTCATGCCGAGCACGATCGGGAGTGCCACCGCACCGAGCGCGCCGAGTGCCCCTGCCGTCACGCCGAGCGCAGCGCCAGAGCCAGCCGAAGCACCTGCACCGGCACCCGCACCCGCACCAGCGGCTCCAGCGCCGGCTCCGGCCCCAGCGGCAGCTCCAGCGCCAGCTGCACCCGCACCGGCCGCGCCAGCGGCGCCCGAAGCGCCCAGGGACGCAGCAAGTTCGGAGGCCGCCGATGCCCCTGCGGCCGTTCCAGCGGCCGTGACGGCGCCGGTGCCGATTGGCGCCAAGGCAGACGCAGCGAGCGGCGCGAGCGACCCAGCGGTGAGGCCCATGGCATCAGCCAGCGAGCCGGCGACGGGAGCGCCCGTGAAGGCGCTCGCCACGGCGGACTGCGGAGCCCCGCTCAGCACACTGGGGACGCTGCTCGACCCTCCCAGAAGGCTCTCCACCGCGCTGGCGCCGTTTTTGAGGATGCTCGGGTCCTTGGCCAAGCTACCGAGCAGCCCAATCACCTGGGAGCCGGTGGAAGACCCTCCATTGGCAGCCGCTGGCCCCCCAGGGTTCGAAGCCGACCCGGTCGGCGTAAAACCGGGCGGCAATGCCCCGTCGGACGCAGCGTATGGGCCTGCGTGCGGATTGCCGGCGAGGGCGAGTGCGACGTTCGACCAGTTGGTGCCACCGCTCGGGGGGCCGCTCATTGCGCCGATGAGCCCGCTAGCCATGGGGTAGCCGTAGGTCTGGGCCGCGCCGCCGCCGATTAGACCGGGACCTGGCGCGCCGTTCGAGACTGGGTAGAGGCTCACAGGCACCACTCCATGACCACGGCTACCTGGCGCAGACGCCGGAAGCGGCGCAGCCATCCGGGGCGCCCGACCAGGCGCACGCGCCGGCATCCGCACTCGCGCGCCCATGCACCGATCGCATCCAGCAGTCGCTCCTGCATCGCTACGCGGGCGGACCCGACGGCAAGCCGCACCGTGCAGAGAGGGCCTTTCGGGGTGCTGGCGAGTTCCGTCACGGCGAGGAAATGGACGCGCTCGGCGTCCTGGAGACCCCACACCTGCAGGTGCTCCTTCGCCGCACCCTCGCGCACCTGGGCGGCGGAGATCTCCCCCGTCTTGCGCTCGAAGCGCTCGAGGAGCTCGCGCACGTCGTCCCAGACCGTCTCGGTGGCGATGGCGGCGGCTGAAAGGGCAAACATCCTCATACGCCCGCTCCCTGCTCGAGATCGAGGGTCGCACCCGAGAGTGCGCTCGCGGCGCTCGAAGTGAGACGGACGCGCACGAATTTCCCCCCCGGCAGCGTGTCGAAAGCACACTTGCGCGTGAAGGGATCGCGCCCAACGTCCGGGGTGTAGATCAGCGCATCGTCGAGGGCTTCCTTCCCTGCCGCGCGCATGGTGGGTGAGTCTGTGCATAGGATGTGGGGCTGCGCCTCTGAGAGATGGCGCACCTGCTGGTCGGTGAAGCCGAGGTCGTACGTCTCGCAATAGCCGCTCGCGGCCGCTCCCGTGAGGTACGCAAGTGCGTGCGCCTGGGTGAAGAGCCCGAGGCGGTGCTGAGAGCCGGTTTGGTCCGTCCACAGGCACTCAGTCGGAATTGCGGCCTTCGTCCAGAAGCCACTCGCGGGATTGAACAAGAGGAGCGTATCGGGGAGCGTGTTTGAGCCCGTTGGAATGGCGTAGGCAACGCAATTCAACCCGGAATCCCACCCTCCCCGGATCGTGTTAAGCGCGGCCATGTTGACGTTCGACAGGAACCACTTGTCGAGCGCGGAACTCTGGGTGGTCCCGGTGGGCTTCGCCTCCGAGCCATCGGTCACCCAAAACCCGTCATCCGCGATGAAGTGGGTGAGCGCTCCTTGCTGCACGGCAGCCCCCGCTGCGAGCACGCCGCGCTTTCGCATGGTGGGAAGGAACGAAAACGCGACATCGCCACCCTGGTACTGCACGCGCGTGATGCCGGTGCGCTGAAGGATCACGCCCATCTGGGGGCCGCCACCGATGAAAAGAACGGCGCCGAACTCCTGGTCGAGATCCGTCTGCCCGCTTTGAGCTGCGATAGCCGCATCCGTGAGTGGAGTGGGCCAGGAGGTGCCATCCCCGATCCCAGACCACTGGACCCGGTATGGGTAGCCGGTGAGACCCCCCACGAAGAGCGATTGATTGATCAGCCCGAGCGCGCTCCCGATTGGGGCGCCGGCGACAGCCGCAAAGGTCGGGTCCCCGAGAGTGAGGGATTGCAGCGCGTGCACGCCGTCGGCAGCGTAGACGCACTCCCCGAACCTTTGGAAGGACCACCCAGGAGCCCCAGCGTAGGCGCCCGCGGCGCTACTGGCGTTCACCCACGCGCTACCCGACCAGGTGAACAGGTCACTCCCATCGCCTGCGATCAGCTGCGGGGTCGCGCTCCCCGTGATGGTGGTGTATGCCGCGAGCACCGCAGCCGCGAGTGCGCCACCGGCGACGGTTGCCGGCTGCGGAAGGCTTCGATACGCGCCCTGCGCAAAGTAGATGTTGAGCACGTCGGCGAGGGGGACCGGGGTCGCCTGAAACTGAAATGGCATGCTGAAGGCCGAATCGGCCCCGTCGGGCATCCACGGGCCGAACGAGATGATGAAGGGCTTCGCCACTTACCACCCAGGAGGCGCAGGGTTGCCCGAGCTGATCTGCAGATCGTCCCCGAAGTCCTGCGACTTGTCGGCGGCGATGATCTCTTGCAGGCGCCCGGTGAACTCCTGCAGGTAGCCTTGCATCATCTCCTCGTCCTTCAGGAACTTCGCGCACGCCACCATGCAGCCGGCGAGCAAGCACATCGGGATGTTGGTCGTCATCCACGTGGTGGGGTTGCTCGCCCCGAGCGCGGTCGCGCGTTGGTAGTAGGTCCCGAGGATTGGATAAGCGGCGTCCGGGAAGGGACCAAAGATGAAGTTCGCCCCCTCTCGCGCGATGAAGCTCGGAGGATTCTGGGCAGAGCGGATCGGGTAGCGCGCATAGATCCATTGCGCGGCGCGCACCTTGAGGTCGTAGATGCCGCCATTCGCGTTGACCTGGGCGGCCTTGAGGCCGAGGTAATCGGTCGGCACGGGCGCGTATCCGGTGGTGCCGTCAATCGCAAGGTCGAGGACATTCTCCATCCACACGAGGCCGCGGCCCTGATTCTCGGCCAATACGGTGCGATAGACGCGGTCCTCGGCGTCCTGGATGAAGTAATCCACATACGTCCCGATGGTGGGCCGGTGCGCGAAGTCGCTCACGGCCTGCACGAGCGAGTCGTAGTCTTTGACCTGAGGCATCTGGCTACACCACGATCAGCTTCGGCGCGGCTTTGCGAAAGAGCGTCTTGTCCTCGACGCACCGAAAGCGCGAGTAGTCGCGCCCCTTGGCGATGGCGAAGATCGCATCGAGGTCATCGTAGGGGATGCCGTGCTTGTGGCAGATGTCCATCATCACCACCGGGTCGAGCGTCATGGTGCGGCGCATGTTGGAGCTGCGAGTCGTGATCCGCTTCGGCGTTTCGCGATTCGCGGCGACTTCCTTCGCACACGCGTCCACGAGCCCCTGCGCGTCCCCGGAATAGCGCAGCACCGAGCGCCCCTCGGCGTCTTCGTCGTAGGTGACACGGTAGGTCATGGGCTGCTCCCCTCAGTTGAGATTGGCGCGCACCGGGAGGATCCCAACGAGGCTCAGGGTGAGGTTGGCCTGAGTCGTGGGAGAGGTGCACGTGATGGTGTACTCGCACCCGTCGAGGCCGCCGGTTGAATCCTGCACCACCTGGGTGCTCCCCGCATTGAACGCGTAGCTCCCCGCGATCACATTGGCCGCGTTCGCATCGACGCCCTCGGTGCACTCGATCGAGAGCGCAGGCACGCCGGTGAGGGAAATACCGGAGGGCAGATCGGCGCTGAAGTCGAAGGTGAGCGGCACCGACTCGGCTGGCCCTTTGACTGGAAAACGTAGGCTCACGGAGTTCACCTCGAAAACGCGGACCCGAATTCGGTGCACCGCGAAGATGCGGCGCTGATCGCGCCACACGCTGAAGTTGCGCGCCACCTGACGCCGGATGGTGTAAAGGGGGCTCGAGGGGACGCTCCCTGGGATGCCGAAGTGCGCCCCTGAGACGCTGCCCGCGCCGGTGGCGACATCGGCGCCCTCACTCGTCGCAGCGCTGCCGCCAACTGATATACCGCCTGCTGCGCTTGCCGCATCGGCGCCTTCGGTAGCTGAGGCGGTTCCGGCAACACCTGCGCCGCCCGTACCCGTCGCGACGTCAGGAGCCTCAGTGACGGTCGCGGCGCCAGCAACCGAAACCGACCCCACGCCGGCCGCCGCGTCCGCGCTCTCACTGGCGGCTCCGCTCCCGGCAACCGTCCCGCCGACACCACCGCTGCCGCTTGCGACGTCTGCGCTTTCCGCTGCCGCGCCGGCGCCGCTGACCGCAACGCTCCCTGAGGAACTCCCAGTGTCTGCGCCTTCGGTGGGGGCTCCCGACCCGGCGAGACCGATGCCACCGGTCCCGGCTGCTGCATCGGCGCCCTCGGTGATGGCTGCAGACCCGCTCGCCCCACCCCCGGACGCGGTGTAGGTAAGGACGATGATGCCCTGCGCGCCGGTGCCGAAGCCGGTGAAACTGCCGGTGCCGCCGCCTGCGCCCCCGGCGCCGTACAACGCGCCATTTCCAGGTGCTGGGGTTGATCCCGCGGACTGCGATCCGTTTCCACCGCCACCGCCGCCGGACCCGTGCGAGGAATCCCATTCGATGCCGGCGCCACCATTTCCGCCAGCAGCGCCAGATGCGTTTCCCGTGGTAGTGTAGCCGCCCCCACCACCTCCTCCCGACGTTCCGGCCGCGCCTGCTGTGGAGGTAACCGTGCCGCCAGCTCCTGCCCCGGCACCACTAGCATTGTTACCTCCTGCCGTCCCTTGCTTACCCGTAGTCGATACCTGAGTGACACCTCCTGTGCCCCCGCCTCCGCCGCCACCTCCTGTTCCGCCGAACGCAACAGAGCCTCCTGCATTGTAGAGGGCTCCTCCCGCTCCGCCGTTGCCGTTAGGACCCCCCGCTCCGCCTCCGCCTGTACCGCCCGCAGATAAATTGTCGTAATACGTTCCGCCGGCGCCCCCAGAGTAGCGAGTGGAGCCAACACCAGAACTGGCAACTCCTCCGGCGCCCGCCGAGCCATTGGTTGACGCCCCAGCGCCCCCTTTCGCTCCCACCGAAGAGCCTGCAACAGCAGTTCCGTTGAACCAGCTATCCCCACCCGATGAACCAGCAGAGGCACCCCCGGCGCCTATAGCGACCGCAACAAGCGTATTTGCGGCAACTGAGACATTGGATGCCTTCGAGTACGCGGCGCCCCCGCCACCCGCGCCAATCGAAGGGGTGTTAATTCCTGCTTGTCCCCCGCCACCGCCTCCGATTACCTCGACCGTGTTGGTCGTCGAATTCCAATCCGAGGGCGTCGTGTAGGACGTGCCGGAGAGGATATAGACGGTGCTCACAGGCTCACCGTGTAGGTGCGACCCTCTTTCGTGACGGTCCAGGTCGGAGCGGTGAATACGCCGGCAGCGTAGGCCCACCGCTCATCGCCAGTCGCATGCGGCACCAGCATGCAGCCGACGCCGAAGTGCTCGCCGGAGTCGCCACACGCGGGGTCTGCGATCACGACGCCGACGATATTGTCATGCACGTCGATCACGCAGTAGCGGTCTGGCGCATCTGTGAGCACAACGCCCGCTGTCGCCGTGACGTGAGCATCGACGGTCGGGTGTAGCGGGACAGGTCGCTTGCCGGTGGCGCGGCTCGCGAGCACTTGCCAGTCGTGCAGGGTGTTTGGCCTCCCCAGGCGCTTTCGCATCAGGAGAACGGCTTCACCTGCCGCCTGACGCGCCGAGGCCGGATCAGCCGGCGCGGGATCGACGACGCGACGCACGCGGCCCGTGGCCTTGGAGTACACCACCGCCTGGACCACGCCGGCCACGGCTCACGTCCCGGTGTGAGGTAGTGCTACGGACTCGCGCCGACTGTCGGCTGCAACCATGGCGTCGAGCCGACTCACTGCCGGGTAGAGCAACGCCGCGAGGTCGGCGCGGATCGCTTCGACAGAGCGCGGCTCCGCCTTCCTGGGCGGCGCTGGCCCACGCTTTGCACGATGCCGTCGGGCCACCCACTTCGGCTTGCCGTGCTCGGCGCAGAACCGAAACCGCGGGCCGTCAACGGGCGAGGCAGTGCAGCCCTTGTGCTCGCAGAGCAGCACGTCACGCACCGTTGGCAGTGATCGTAAAGCTCGACACGCTGATCGTCTCCCCGCTCGAGAACGAGGTGGTCGGGAAGTTGAGATCAGCCCCCGAGGTCCCGACGCTTCCCTGTAGCACCCGGGTGGTACTCGATGCCGCGGTGCAATTGGCGACAGTGCTGGTGGTACAGATCAGGAAGTGCGCGGCCGTTCCGCTGCCCACCGCCGTCTCGGAAGTGATCGCGTTGAAGGTGAGAACGCCACCCGACACGGTGCCGGGCGTGGCAGAAAGCGGCAACGCCGCCAGCTCCGTCCCAGTGTCCGCGGTAGCCACGTTCGCCGGCTGCGCGCCGGTGAGGATCACGAGTTCCCCGGTCCCTCCGATGGCCGTCACCAGGTCGGACATCGCATTGTTGCGATGCGTGGTGGTGTACTGAAGCGTCGCGAAGGCGCTCGCCGAGAGCGCGAGCCCGAGCACAAATGCAAGTATGCGTTTCATGGCTGCCTCGAACCTCAATGGGTGACAGGAACTGCGTAGAGAGTGACGCCGGCGCCGAGCGCCCACGCCTGAATGGTATCGCCAGGCTCGCACCCCACGACCTGAGGGCCATCCGTGGCTTTCACGAGCACATCGCTCGTGGCAGTCGCGGGCCGGGCGTTGCCGATCGCCACCATGCAGTTGCCTCCGAGGGCCGAGAGCTGCACGGCGTGGCAGTTGGCGGGGATCGCCGACGCCAGCGCGACGTTGGCCGCGCTCGTGAGTGCGGCGGATTGCCCTTTGCCGGCAAGCGGACGCCAGGGCGCAACGGTTGTCCATCGCGACATTGAGTTCTCCCGAAATGAGGAGGGCCGACGCACTCGCCGGCCCTCCGAGTGCCCTCGATCGAGGGTGGGGTTGATCAGCCCGTCGTGTCGAAGATACCGCCGCAGGCGCGCTCGTTGCGCACCTCGAGGGAGTACTCGACGATGAGCATCTTCTGATCCGCGTCCCCTGTCTTCGCGAGCGGGACCGTCCGGAACGGCCGCAGGTAGGCGACCGCGACATACGGCTTCTTCACCGCGAAACAGTCCTTGCTGCGCGCGAGGAAGAGATCCGGGACGATTCGGATGGTACCGAAGTCCGTCTCGTACTCATCGAACGCGGTGGCGAGCAGCTTGTCCTCCACGCGGGTGAAGCGCGTGCCGGGGCCTGCGAACTTCGAGATCAGCTGCTTGTTCTTGCTCGACACCAGGAGGTAATCGGGCGAGTCGCCGCTGTTCTGGTAGACCGACTGCGCCAGGGCGTCTACCTCAGCCTCCGTGATGGCGGCGAGCACACTGTTGTCGGTGCGCGCGGTGGTGCCATTTCCGAAGGTTTCGGTGCCTGCACTCGTGGTGCCGGTCGGATTGGCTCCCGAAGGAGTGCCCCCGGTCTGGAACTGCGTGTTCGCCGTGATCCAGGCCGGAAGGCCCGCGGTGACTGCCGCAGTGGTCGCCCCCGGTGCGGTGCGCGCGGCATTGTTGGTGAGGATGCCCTCCATGTCGCGCTTCAGGGCCTTCGTGGACTTCAGCAGCTGATAGCCCATCTTGTTGGTCGCACCTGCCGCCCGAACCGCCTGCAGGGTGCCAGCGAGACTGACGACCTTGCGGCTGATATGGGTGTAATTGCCGAGCCGCGCAGTGGCGGCAACGGGGTCGGCGGTTGCCGAGTCGCCCTGAATCTGCGCGTTGGCGAGATTCTGCGCAGCGAGTGAGTCGGTGTCCCACTCGTGGTAAATGGCCTCGGCCTTCGCCTTCGCGGCCATGTTGAGAAGGGGGGTCTTGTAGGGGTCGACCATGTACACCTTGTTCGAGAGATCCTCGCGCAAGTTGACCTGGCCAACCGTCTGAGCCGTATTCGTTGCAACAGTCATTTGAGTTGAGCCTCGTGGATCGGCTTACTGCACGAATTCCTCGAACATCGCAGCGCCGGCCGCGTCGTCGCGTCCACCGGACCGTGCGTAAGCTTGGGTTGCAGAACGGAAGCGCTCCCCGGAGGGATTGCTCGCTTGCCGCGTGCCGGCCGCCGCCATTCGAGGCGTGGCGCGCACGCGCTTCAGTGCTGCGGGTTGGGAGGCTTGGAGCTGGAGCGCCTTGGCCACCAGATCGAGACCCACGAGGGTCCGGTGGTCGGCAATGCCTTGCAGCTCGGCATCGGTGAACCCGAGATGTTGCCCCGCTTTCGAGATGCCCTCGAGCGCGGTGCGGAACTTGGCCGGATCTTTCCATTCCGGCCGAACGGCCAGCAGCTTCTCGCGCTCACCCGCTACGGCTTGGAGCTGGCCTTGTTTTGCCTGCTCGGCCTCCTGGGTGCGCGCCGCGGTGACCTGCTGGAGTCCCCGCTGAATCTGTTGCTGGCGCTCGTTGATCTGCTGGCGCAGGAGCGCCTGCTGGCCCGGGTCCATCTGCGCCCAGTCCTGCGGCGAGATTGCCGCGATATCGGCATTGAGCAGCTCGTTCGCCATCTTGAAGAGGTGCTCGGTCTGCTGGATGCGCGTGCCGAGCGCCTGGCGGACCTGCGTCTGCTCGCCCTGGAAGGCGGTGCGCTCACTCGCGAGCGCGTTCATGCGGTTGTAGCTTGCTTCCTTCAGCTGAAACGCATCCCGCAGTTCAGCAAGCGGCACTCCGCGCTCGACACCGTCGACCTTGACGGTGACGGGGAGCGTCAGGAACTCAGCCGGATCGAGCTTCTGCTCGGTGAGGTACTCCTCGAGCGAGTTGTACTCTTTGGCCTCCTGCGCGGCCTGCTGACCATCCTGGGGCTGGGCTTGCTGCTGGCCCTGGTTGCCCTCGCGCTCCTCGGCGCCCTGTTGCTGCCCCTGAGGGGGGAGCCCCTGCGCATCGCGTTCGACCTGCGCGCGCTGCTCGGCGGTGAGTTCGCGTCCCGCTTCATCGGTGGGCGCGAACGCGCCTTGGTCCCAGAGGGACTGGAACGCATCGGCTTGAGACTCGGTGGAATCGAAGGTGCCGGACGGACCCGACTCACCGCCCGGGGCCGCAACGGCGGCTTGCTGGGTGGGTGTGTTCATGGTGTTACCTCAAGTGCCAAAGAAAGCGTTGCGAATGCCGTGCTCGCGGGCGTACTCGAGCCGCTCGGTGAAGGTTTCCCGTTCACGCAGCTGCAGCTTCGAGCTCTCTCCGCTCATCATCACGGCGCGAAGGTGATCGAGGATCTTCGCCTGCATCTGCTCGGCGAGGATGATTCGGGTATGCATGTCGCGGTCGGCCATCGGCACGCTCTCGCGCATCAGCCTGAGTTCCGCATCGAGCTGATTGCACGCCTCGATGAAAAGCGGGTTTTCGAGGACGAGCTTCGCCATATCCCCGCGGCGTGCCTCCTCCTCGGGCGTCAGTGCACTCTGCTGCATGTCAGCTCCGGAACGCGCCCGACGCCACCGCAGCGCAAACACCCGTGGCCGAGCGAGACGGTGCGCAACCTGACGTCGGCGCGAAACTGCGTCACGGCCCGCGATTCACGCGTAGTGCCGAAGCCCTCGCAATCCGGGCACTCGTTCGGATGGCGCCGGCGCTCATCAGGCACCACCTTCGAGGGACGCGAGGTCCGCGCGAAGTACTTGCCCCGCATTCGCATTGGGGTCCCCTTGGTATTGCTTTGCGACGATGCCGGAGAGGATCTTCAGCAGCGATTGCGCGACCACCGAGTCGATGTTGGCCATGTCGACCATCCGATCCTCGTGGTTCTGAATCGCGGCGTGGCCGATCTCGGCCTGTGCGCGAGCCGCTGCCCCCTGCTCGGCGAGCTGCGCGGTCTGCACCTTCGACTGCGCGGTGATCCGCGCGGCCTGCACGCGGCTCTGCGCCTGGATGGCCGCAGGGTTCGGCTGCGGCGGGTGCGCGGCGACCCACTGCTTGTACTCCCGGCTCGCGGGGTCCATCACGAACTGCTCGGGTTGCTCTTCTCCGAGCGTCATGGCCACGCGCTGGAACCACGCGTACGCCTGCTTCGGCCCAACGAGCCCGAAGCCTCCCATTTCCTTCATCGCGTTGCCGAGGAAGAGCAGGTTCTGGCGCGCCTCGGGGCGATTGCCGCTGCCGAGACCAACATTCGGGCTCACGCCGCTCCTGCTCGAGCGCCAGGTGGACGGGTTCACGGTGACGAACTTGCCGCGCAGTCTGAACTGCATCGCCTGGTCTTGGTGGCGCACCAGGAGATTGCGGATCTTGAGGAACGTGTCCTTCAGGCCCTCAGCGAGGCACCGAGCGATGAGTTCGATCTTGAGACCGGCGGCGGCCATCCCGGCGAGCTGCCCAGCCGCGGTCACGTTCTGCAGGCTGTCCGCATCGGGCATCATCGTCGACTCGCCGACCCCGGTTCGATATTCGCGCCACTTGTCGACGACCTGCATCATCGGGGCGATCTGATCGACGAGGTTCGAGGGCATCTGAAACGGTTGCAGTGAGTCGGCGACAGGGCCGTTCACCCGCACCACCCCGCCAGCGCGCGTGGTCATGAGGTCCGCGAGGTTGACCCGCTTGTAGTCGGCAGCGACCCGAGGATTGTTGGCGAGGCGCAGGCTGTTGAGCGCCTCACGGGCGAGTTGGCTCTTGATAGCCTGGATGTCGGCGAGTTCATCGTACATCGAGATACCGGGGTGCCGGTGCGGCATGCGCTTGGAGACCCCGGAGGCAATCGGGACTTCCTCGATCTCCTCGTTCGAGAGGATCTCCTCGCCAGCGATGAGCACCTGGCGCAGCTCGGCGAGTCCGTCACCGTCCCAGTCGACCCGGATGGTCACGTCCCGAATCTCGATCTTCTGCATCGCCTTGTCGGCGTCGCTCTCGACCTGCTCGGTGTTGTACTCGTCGGTCACCTGGTCGCGCGCCAGGCCGTCGAGGTTCATCCAATTCGGCTCGCCCGGCGTGAGAGCTGCGACAACCTTCGGGTCATACCCCTCCGCGATCAGTTCCGAGCGCGTCTTGGTGGTCGGCCCGTGCTCGACGAAGGGCGTCTTGTCGAGGCTGACGCTGGAACCGTTCGCCGGGAGCACTTCCTCGGGGGGCAGGCACTCGACGCGCACGCGCCCCTTCTCGGTGACACGCTGGATCTTGAGATCGAAGACTGTGAGTGGCGTGGGAGCGCTAGGCGTGCCAGGCGCCACGGGCTGCTGCTGCACCACCTGCTGGACGGCTGCGGGCTGCACTCCCTGTGGGGCGCCGTCCTGAAATGCCGGCGGGAGTGAGCCTGCCGGCATGTCGATCGAGTACTCCCGATGCCCCAGGATCTCGATCTGCTCGTCGGCATCGGCCCCGAGCAGCTCCGCGACCTGCTCGTGCGTGAGCCCGGTGTAGGTCTCGGTCACCTTGCGCTCGGAGCTGTCCCACCAGACCTTGGTGTAGCCGTTGCGCAGCAGAAGCGCGTCGGTGATGAAATCGTAGATGATCCAGAAGCCTTCGTTCTGCACCATGAAGACGTGGTTGACCGCTTCGGTCTCGACCTGCGCCTGGTCGACGTCCCGCTCGCCCTCGGGGTCGAACACGCAGGGGGTTTTGGCGGCCGCAAAGATGCGCATCAGCTGCGGCTTGATCCACTCGACCGTGTCGCGCATCTCGGGCAAGACGACTTTCGAGCTGTCGGCGATCTCGTTGCCGAGGGGACGGCCAAAGTAGGTATTGAGCGCGTTGAACCGGTCGATCTGCAGCGTCGTGACCGCACCCTGCGCACCGGTGGTGACGTCTCCCACCGTGGCGCCGGCGGCAAGCGGGGAACCGAGGGCTGCCTTCTCGTGCCGCGCGATGAGCTCGAGCAGCTCGTCCTCGGTCATCGAGGCCCGAGACGGCTGCCCTTCGCTGAAATCGGCCACGGGCGCTCCGTCAGAACTCGATCCGCAGCTTCGCGCCGACGGCCTTGGCGTGCTCTTCGAGGTCGGCCAAGCGCCCCTCGAATTCGCTCTTGAGGTCGGCGCCGAGCGCGTGCGCGTCCTGTTCCACCTTCCCGGCGAGCGTCTTCTCGAGCGCCTCGATGCGCTTGACGAGGTTGTCGACCTTCACCATCAGTGCGATTGACATGCTAGAGCACTCCGGACTTGGGGTAGAGAATCGGGGCGTGAAAGGCATCCCGCGGCGTGCGCGTGTAGCGCCAGAACTCACGCCCGAGTGGGCAGTAGAAGACGCGCCCCTCGCGTGCCCAGGGTTCTGAGGCCTTCCCACCGTGCAGGCGGCAGATCGCATGATCGGCGCCTTCCGCTTCGGCAACGGTCACCGGGGGACGGGCGAACTCGGAGGACTTCACACGATTCCTGTCTTCCCGTATGCGAGCGGCGGTAGGTTCATCCCGGCATCGTCATCCATCTGTGGGGCAGCCTGCACGGCGTAGCGAGTCATGTCGGCGCAGTGCGAGTGCACGTCGTGAAGTGGACCTGCAGGCTCGCGGGTCGTCTTCGGGATGGCCCTGCGGTAACGGCGCATGTGCTCGTACCACGGCGCGCAGTGGGTGCGGTCGACGAATGTGCTCGCGAGCTGCATGCGCGTCTCCCGCAGACCGTCCTCGACTGAGCGCGCCGGCAACACCTCGACGCTCCACCCGAGCCCCTCGAGGATCTGCTTGGCGCTGCGGCCCTGATCGGAGCGGTAATCGCCGTGATCTCCGTCGTGAGGCAGAAACGCTTTGCCGTAGCTGTAGGGCTTTCCCCGAAGCTCGCGCGAGTACCAATCGAGGGTGCGGTGATCATCCTCGAGGTAATCGATGAGGCGCAGCTGCGAGATGTTGCGCTGCCAGAGGCCGATCACCATCGAGTCGTTCCACCCGAGGTCGAACACCGGGTAGACCAGGTGAAATGGATCGTACGGGAAATCTGCGTAGCGGCGCTTCGCAACGAGCTCGGCGATCTCCTCGGCGTAGATGGCTCCCTCGATGGCCGGCCGGAGCTTCCCTTCCCAGATGTTCTCGTAGTCCGCCTTCGGCAACGTGCGCTCTGCGCGTGCGCGCTCGGCTTCGAGCGTGGCGTTGAACCACGGGTTATCCCGATAGTTGAGATCGATGACGATCCCATCGGCCGGCGTCAGCGAGTCGGCGAAGCGCTGAATGGGGTCGGTGTCGAGTTCGGGGTTGTAGCTGAACCAGATCTCGGAGCCGGGCCGACGGATTGTTGGGAGCAATACGTCGAGGGTGGGCTGCGTGATGACCTGGCCCTCCTCGACCCACGCGACATCGAAGTCCTCGTAGGACTTCATGTTCTCTTTGCTCTGCTCGGCGAGCCCGACGAACACGAAGACCGCGCCGTGCGGCCCGTAGATGGCGCTCTGCTGCACGTCGAAGAGCGCCTGCAGCCCCATCGAGGAGATCTGCGTCTTCAGCAGCTTGTGGACCGACTCGCGGATGGAGGACTGGAATTCGCGCCCGCAGAGTACCCCGAAGGCATCGGGGCGAAACCCGAGACGCTCGCGCAGCTCGAGGTTGGCGCCGATC
>JAEHJW020007417.1_pt1 | contig 21094 bp, 39 predicted proteins | sample 9271431 | NCBI WGS metagenome assembly JAEHJW02 | reverse complement strand
AAAGCAAGGGGAAATCACCCAGCATTAGGGAAATCTTGATTAGGCACCCAATGAGCCCGAGACTTGACCAGCACCGCATAACACCGTTCGCAGAGCTTCTTGTGTCCTCCTAGATCCCGCGTCTGGTGCTTTCCATAACCTGTTTGTGCTTCGACGGTGCCTTCATCACCGCACTGGCCGCATGATCCGCCACGCATGGGTCCAAGTTTCTTCCAGCCAACCCGCTTCTGTGGTATTTTCTTCTCAACTCGCGGGCGTCCGGCCTTGTTTGGATGGATGATGCCGACCGAAAACAGGTGCTCGTACGCCATCCGGTCCACGTTCGAGACGATTTTGCGTGGCTCACAAATCAGCATAATCTCCGCCCCATGCTCTGAGAATCCCGATTCGCGTTGCATTTTGCAGCTTGGCTACTTCGGCGCGGATCTGGGCGCGGTTCAAGCAATCTTCCTCGCAGGCTTTCCGGTTTGCGTAGTCCAGAGCGGCCTGGAGGCGTTCAGTGGGAATACGTTCCATATTTCACCGTCTTTCCGGGAATTAAGAGGCACGGTCCAGCGAAAGCCGCCATGTTCCATGCTCGGTTTTAATGAAGAGGTAGCCCCGTTCCGCCCAGACTTCAGCATCCTGCAGATTCCCAGCCAATACTTCACAGAGATAAGTGAGAGTAATCATTGGTAATTCTCCGCCTCAATGCGAGTAATGAAGAAGTGGATCCCCCCTGAGCATTCATTCCAGCGGTCATCGTCCCACCGATGACACTTGACCCGCTGCCCGGCTCGATATTCGGTCAGGCCATCGTGCTGCGAGATGCCCACCTCGGCCCCGAAAACCTCCAGGACATCGGCATATTCGGCGCGGCACTTCCTAGAAGCCCCATGAGACCGTTTCGCGGCTTCGGGAATGTGGAGTTTGACGATTACCCCATCCCTACACTTCTTCCAGCCAATGAATGGCCCTTCGGGGAGATGTGAAACCATGGCAAGAGCCAATTCTGCGCCAGTGGCACCGATCAGGTCGGCACCCCTCAGGTCGGCACCGATCAGGTGGGCACCGCTCAGGTGGGCATCGCTCAGATTGGCACCGCTCAAGTTGGCACCCCTAAGGTTGGCATCGCTCAGGTCGGCACGGCTCAGGTGGGCACGGCTCAGGTCGGCACCGCTCAAGTTGGCACGGCTTCCGCCCGATTCACCACAGATCCACTTGTGATGGAGTCCACGGATGGTTTTGAGATCAAATTTAGGGTCCATTATAGATCCCCCTCCAGTTTTTGCGCCCCAAACTGGAGCGACAGGTTCTCTTCAAAGGCCCGACCAGGATCGGATTCTGCCACGATAGATCGGAGCAGAACGGAGGCATCCTGGAATTGATTGGCCAGTTCCAAGAAATCAACCGATCCATAGGGGATATCCAGACCCAGGTCAAAGCCTGGACGATGGATGTAGATCCGGAGTTGTCCTCCGAGATGGCAAATGCGAATCCCTTTGGAGTCAAGGATTTCGATCATGGTTCATCTCCCGATTTTACAGAAAAGATCAACGATGGCCTTATATTCCTTGATTTGTTCGTCGGTATAGCCATGTTCTGCGCCGATAGTCTTATAATTGGATTTCCATTCAGCAAATGTATGGACTTCGCACCCAATAGAGATATAGCCGTATTTGCAATTCGTAGCGAAATGAGTAGATCCCTGAATTTGGAGTGGTGATTTTTCCCAAGCATTCCCGAACACCCAAGCATCCCCGGACACCCGAGCATTCCCGCACACCCGAGCATTCCCGGACACCCGAGCATTCCCGCACACCCAAGCATCCCCGGACACCTGAGCATCCCCGAACACCTGAGCATCCCCGGACACCCGAGCATTCCCGGACACCCGAGCATCCCCGAACACCTGAGCATCCCCGGACACCCGAGCATTCCCGGACACCCGAGCATTCCCGCACACCCAAGCATCCCCGGACACCCGAGCATCCCCGAACACCCGAGCATTCCCGGACACAATACCCTCCACTAGTGCCGATACTTCTGCCTTTGCGGTGATCTGGACCCACCCGCCACCATTCTTATGTTTCTTCCAATCCGATTTCGTGGTTCGGGGAAACATTTTCAGGATTTCGGCAATGGTTTTCATTTATTCCCTTTCGTGTTCGCTGCGCTCACCGCGCAAGCGTGGCCGGAAACCGGCGATTGAGGCCCTTGGGCCGGTAGAAAGAATTTCTACAAATATTGAGCAGGTTGATGGACGCGGGCCTAGAACAGCACCCGCCAAAGAGCAGACAGTGCATCCGGGAGGTAGGCAAGGATCAGAGCTACCATTCCTCCGATACCAATCCAGAGAATGAGACGGGTTCGAGAGTCAATAGACATTTATTCTCCCAAAATGGCGCAGGCCGTAGAAAACTTGATGTATAACTCGCCGCCAACTTGGATCCCGTCCGATATCTGGTTCAGACGCTCCAAAAACACAATTCGGTGAATTCTCCATGTTTTTAATTGAAACTCAAGCCGGTAGAATGCCTCAACCGATTCCGGAGTTGTCAGGCAAGCCCGGACGGTTTTGAGATCGTCAAGCGGGGTAAGCTTGAACGGGCAATCATCCATTTAATCAACCCTCCGAGTCACGAATGGCTTGCCATCCAGCCACTCCTCCAAGCTTCCGTCAAACCAGTCGTACTCATAGGTTCCTTCCGCAATAGCCAGTTCCCTGCACCCGGATTCCGTGGCCTCAAGCTGGCGATGGCCACACGCAAGCGTCACAACTCCACGGCACAGATCCTTGAATCGCGGGGAGTCAAACCACTTCCGGCGCGACTTGGCCTCGGTGGCGTTAAAAATTCCCTGCCCACTGTAAGACTTCATTCGTGCACCTCGCGTACTTCGGCGTGCCAGTTGGCTGAAAACCTATTCATCCTGTCGCAATAGGCTTGCGCGGCTTCACGGGTTGGGAACGGCGCGGGATAAATCACCTTGCCCCCGGCCATCTCCTGCCCCGAAACATTGATGATATCAACCGTAAATTTCACTTGTTCCCCTTTCGTGGATGGATTGTGAAGGATGAAGCGCAGCGAGTCCGGAACAATTCAGACGCTGGCGCTAGTAAACGGCTACGCCGATGGAGTCATAGACAGAGTCAATGGATCGGCCTTCCAGCTTATCCACCGAGTAGACGTAGACCTGGGCGCCACGCGGGTCAGCCTGGTAATACCAGGCAAGGCCAGGATGGGCCTTGATGATCTTATTCATGCGGCGGATGGCTCCGGCCTCACGATCGGGGATCACGGTACCCTTCGGGGTGATGGCCCGCTGCATCTCATAATCCGAGAACCAGCGAGGGCCGCCGGTGACTTCATCACGCTGGATATTCCCGTTGCATTCGTGCTCGGACCAGCGATGCAGCGTCATGGAGATGCGGCGGATGGTCTCGGCTTCGTCATGGGTGAGGCCCAGACCGACCAGCCTGTCGGCCTGCTCCATTTGACGGATTAATTCCTTCTTGGTCATGGTTACACCTCCCACAAAAGATTAAGGTTTCGGGCCACGGTTTCGGCTTCCTCGCGTGTCGCAAAGTCGCCGTGTTGATTGTTTTTCCATCGGTCAGAATGGGCTTGATCCTCAATCACAAATGCGAATCCTTCACCGCGCCACATGTTATCTACCACCGAAAACATTTTTACCCCCTGGGGCCATCGGGCCCGATTAATGGTTGCCAGGATTGTGCCGGATTAGCGCAAAATGTATGCGCGATCGAAGATATAAAGCGGTTTTTCGGTGTCCCATCCCATTTTTTTAGCATAAGCACACTGGAAAAGGTGGCGGGATTCTGCGGTTTCCCGGTCAGACATACAGTCCTGGCAAATATCCCAACCCAGAGACATTTCCGTATCGGCCTGGGACAACAGTTTTCTGGCAAGCGCAGGCTTCAACCTCTGCAAACCCTCCGCGTCAGATAGGAGACCCATTTCCCGCACCCAATGAATGGCCGCGCGTAAAATTGCATCTTCTTTTTCGGTCATTGGCGAAAACATGCCGTGTCTCCTTAAGAGTCTAATGCCAGGATTGTGCCAGAATTGAAAGGTTGATTTGATTTGGTTTATTCCGGTTCGCGGGTCAGCACGTTGCAAAATGATGATGCAAAATAGAACAATGTTGCGTTATGCTTCAAACCTTGCCAGTGTCTCCGATGCGATTAATGCGGCCTGGGTGGACGGGGTGTAGGATGGGAGTTGGGATATTTTTTGAAGGGCGTCCCTGTAAGCCTCAGTCTGAATGTAGGGTATTTGGGGCATGCCGCGGATCATCTCAACCAGATCGCTAAATGGTAGATATAATTGGCCATTATGGTTTATACCGGATTCGATCTGACACAATGCCTCAAGATAGCGTGTCTGTTCCTCGGCGTTAGGCATTATTGCACCATCCGCGTTTCAAAGGGCTTCCCATCCAACCATTCCTCCAGGCTTCCGTCGAACCAGTCATACTCAAAAGTACCTTCAGAAATAGCCAATTCGCGGCACCCCGACTCTGTGTTGTCAAGTTGGCGATGCCCGTTAGAGAGTGTCACGACTCCACGGCACAGATCCTTGAATCGCGGGGAGTCAAACCGCTTCCTGCGCGATTTAGCCTCGATTGCGTTGAAAATACCCTTGCCGCTGTAGCTCTTCATTCGATCACCCCGTGCCAATTGGCGGAATGGTTATTAGTTGCCTCGATAGCCAGGTTAGCCGCCACACGCGAGGGGAATAATTCCAGCCTATCGGGCAGGCCCTGGCCGGAAACGTTGATCCAGCGGACGACAACAGGTTCCATGTCAGTCTCCAGAAAAAAGGTTATATGTTGCGTTATGCGCGGAAGGAATCCGCAAAGGCCTGCGCCTCATGCTGGCCGTCAAAGTGCTTCAGACTGAAGCGCATGACGAGATGGGATGTATAAGCGTCCAATTCGCCACGCTCTACAGCGTAAGCAATAAAGCGCATGTCCACGTTCAGATCGCTCAAGCGCACATCAGACTCCATGTCGTGGCATCGGCCACACTAAACGGTAGCCAAGAACATGCCAAGATCGCATCACTAAGGATTCATTGGGTTTATCATTTATGCTCATCACGGAATACAGGCGCACCGCGTCCACTAATAAAAAGCGAAAATCCATTGGTTTGTTGATAAATAAAGGCTTCATGCACTGACGCGATCCGTCGGCAACTGACGCGATGCGGCACAGACTACTAGCTGGCAGATCCTGGACGCGAGCCCGAAGTTACCTCAGATAGCCCCGAACACTAATAGATAAGGCTGAGTTGAGACGCCAGGAACCGGCTCGCGGGCCTGCTAGCACACTAGTACAAGAGAGAGAGAATACAGAGGGCATCCTGATGCAATGGTGATGGCACCCAACATAAGGAACCCCGCAAAGGGTGCAATCAAAAGGATGCACCCAAAAGGGAGCACCCAAAAGGGAGCACCATCCAGCCCCAACCAACCCCCGCTCTGCCAAAAATATGGTTGACGCGGAGCGAGGAGACATAATCATGCCCGATTTAAGGTCTCCCGCTGTGCCGCAAGGTATCACAGCACGGGAGAACGGCTTAAATCGCACGTTTTTGTTCAGGGTTTTACCTGGACAATGCGGATCCGGCAAGAAGCCGGGCGCCCAAGGCGACCATCCCGAAGAAGATCCCCAGGAGGGCCAGGGGGATGGGGACCACGAGTACGCGCGGGTGGGTATGAAAGCATGTCCTCCAGTACACGAAATCATACCAGAATCGGGTTTACATTGTGTTCCACGCTTTACATTCAGAAGATTTTACAAGTCATTTAAATGAAAAGTCTAAAGTAAATGGTCTAGAGTCTCCTCTGTGCCGGGGGTGAGACTTTAAATGCTTGTAACTTTTGATTGGTCAATGTTCCACGGGGTTCGGTTCTACAGGAGTGTTCAGCGTTTGGTGAACGTTCACGGAGAATGAACACGCCATGGGATTGAACAAGGTTGACGGGTTTACGTAGATGAGTATGCTTATAGGTGGAGGTGTGGTTTGGTGGATAGCTTTTGGGCTTCTCATTATTCTTACGCAGAGGCAGCCAAGAAGCTAGGTTGTACGCGTCAGAACGTCTACCAGCGTTGTTTGCGGGGATCTCTGCCACTTGATCGGGATCAGGACGGGAATCCTGGTGTTCCTATGGATTATATTGATAGGCTTATTGTGATTCCTGCGGAGGTTCCAAATGAAACTGAGTGAGTGGGTAGGGGAATACCAGCTGGTTTATAGCAGGAACGATCCTATGGAGGGTCTGGTTAGGATCTTCCAGGATCTTGAGGGTAAGTGTTATGAATGGAAATCTGCCAGAGACCCGATTGAATCTGAATTGCACCAGATTGCAGGTAAAGAAAAGGCCCCGTAATGGGCCAGTTCTTTAGTTCTTTGGGCAGTTTCTCCAGATCCATATACGGCAATGTTTGCAAATCCAAACCGAGTGCTTGTCTGCCCATTCCCTATCCTTTGGGCTTATACTTAGGTTAGCTGGACCGTAATAGGGAACCCACTCATGGCTATCCAGGAAGGCATTGATGTCATTGTTGGGGTCCATTAGTCCGTGACCTCGGCACCACCAAACTTCTCAGGATGGTCGAGGAAATGCTTGCCCTCTGAGGCGAGAGTGAACGTAAAGAACTCACTGTCACCGTAGAAGTAGCCGTTATACCCTCCCTTGACCTTCATGAGATAGCCATTACGGCCAGCGAAACCGTTGTTGGTTCGGATCCAGCGATTGCTGTTCATTCCATTTCACCCAATTAGAAATTAACCAAAGTTCGTCCACTATTTACATCATCTACAATACGGACACTAGGGACAAAGGTGAGCGCCTCCGCAATGGAGTAGCTCCCGTCCGGGTTGCGCTGCTGGGTTGTAACTTGGACAAGACAACCACTGCCAACAAACATAGCCTTGGTAGACTTCATCCACCCTTCTTCCTGTGAAGACGCCTTAAATAGAAGTCTAAAAGAGTCTCCATTCCCAACGATGTTAATGTCCCGAACGTTCTTACGGGCTCCAGAGACATTAGAATTGTGTAATGTTTTCTCGGTCATTCTATTTCTCCTTGTCTCGGCGTCATCGCCGATGATTAAAAGTTAAGACTTTTCGAGTCGCTGTCAACCTTGGCGGGTTGGCCCCCGTCTAGTCCACACAGGAAGTCAATGATGCCTTTGGCCCCCATCTGGCAGCATTGCAGGACTACTTTTAGATCCTGGTCAGGAGGGCAGTCGGCTCGTTTCGAGTGGGTAATCCCGGCCTTCTTCATCCGTTCCCAGAGTTCCTGGCGCTTCACACCTTCTCCAGCTTGGCAATCTCGCGTTCTAGTTCAAGGTCTTCAAGGTAGGCAGCACCATCAAACATCTTGTTTCTGATACCTAATTCCGGAGCCCTTTTCTCCCACCAATTCAAATAGGAATTGATCTTACAAATTAGACCCGAATGGCGACCTGGTTGGGTAAGAAGTGGGTGACGGGCATATTCCCACCAGACGTCCCAGTCCTCCAGCGTCCAACCCACTTCTGAAAGCGGTGGATGAAACATTCTCTTCTCCATCTACCAGTTTACGACATAGGTGAGAACTCGCAAGTTTATTCTACTGGGGTAGTGAGTGGAGGGGTGTGCGCTGGTCTGAATTCCTCAAAAAATGAAAGCCTAGAATACAATGACTTGTTGGTACTGTATTCCGATCCGCGTTGCTGATTACATTTAAAGCATGACAGGACTATGCGGTAATGGGATACATTCTTCCCTCGATTCATGTGCCCAAGTTCGTCTAAGTGGTCTATGGTGGAATCCATCGGGTTTGGGTTGTCGTGCGCCCCGTATTCTCGCCAGATCATAGGGAGGCCACAGAAGTAGCATAGACCGCCCTGCTCGTACCACATGATCTCTCTTTTCTTGCTGTACTTTTGACGGCCTCGACCCATCATTCTTCCTCTGCTGACCCCTTGGGGTGGTTAATGTAGTCCCGGTAATTATCCATAATCCTGGCCTTACATACTTCCATAAGGCCAACAAGCGCAGCTTGGGGTCCATACGACATGCGGTGATGGGCGCCATCATCGGTCTCATACAGGAAAACATAATGCTGGATGTGCTGCGCATTGCTTGCGATTGTGGCGCATCGGTCAATCAGGTCGGATTGGTGCTTCTTCTTCATGGGCCGTGACCTCCGGACATACTATCCCCTTAAGTTTTTAATCTTTTGTCTTTGATCTTTTGATCCCTGTACTACGTTTCTTTCTTTGTACTACTTTCTTTCTTTTGCCCGACCACAGAAAAGAATCTACTCCCCAAGAGAGGCTTGTCAAGTGTTCTGATGTGGACACCCAGACTGTCCAGATGTGGACACCACCATGTATCCCCCCAGATAGAAATAATTTTCATCTATGGTGGTGTAAGATTTATTGACGGTATGGGTAACATGCTCTATATTGGTAACGGGAGACTGAATGACTGAAATTATCCATAGCGCCAGCGGTATCGTTCATGGAACACCTGAATGGCATACCGCAAGATCCAATGGTGTGACTGGAACGGATCTGGGGGCTATTCTGGGTGTGAACCAATACAGGTCCAGGATGGACGTATTTATGTCCAAGACAGTCGGAGGGCCTCCCTTCCAGGACAATGAGTATGTGAAGTGGGGACGCCTTCTTGAGCCCGTAGTCGCCCAGGAATGGGCAAGAATCCACAACTTTGAAATTGAACCCGGAACTTTCGTCGCAAAAGACTGGATGCTTGGAAGTCCTGACTTCTTGGTGAAAAATTACAAACATGGTGTAGAGATCAAGACAGCCGGTTATACGCAACTGAAGTCCTATAAGGAAGGGAAGTGCCCATTATCGTATGAGTATCAGTGTCGTTGGTACATGATGATCATGGAATATGATAAGTGGTCTCTTGCTGCCCTGGTGGGTGGACAGAGGATGTTTGAGTTTGACTTCCACCGCGATACGCGGATTGAGAAAATGATGATTGATGCGGCGAAGGAATTCTGGGATCAGGTGCTTGAATGGCGAGAGAAGAACCAACGATGAACGCTGCGGAGGCGGCCCGATTGCTTGGTATCTGCCGACAGGCTATATATATGGGCTGGAAACGCAATTCCATCCCCAAGATCAATGGAGAAGTCCCGAAGTCCTGGGTTCTGAAGAAAATCATCAAGAAGAACTTACATGGGAGTGATAAGACAAGGCTGTATCAATACATGCTATTTCTAGGATATGGGAGGGTCCATGGGCAACATTCACCCATTGGTTCAGAATAAGGACGAACGTAAACAGAGTTACAGGGCGCGGTTCAAGGAAGATCCAGTCACAAGGGCAATGATGTTCACCAAACTCAAAAAGAAGATGAACAGCAAGAAGGCCAGGGCAGAGGAAATCCTTTGGCATATTGATGGGAAAGGGTTTGACCGCTATGACATGATGAATCTATTGGTCCATCTGGTTTCAGAGGGTTATTCTCTTGTAGAACTCTGTCAGGATGGCGACTTCCCGAGCCTTATGGAAGTGCGTTCGTGGATGCCCAATCACCCGAGTTTCGAGCGGGATCTTCTGGATGCGGAAAAGGTCCGAGGTGAGATTCTAGGCGAGGAAGCGTTGCGTATCGCGGTTGATCCTGAAGATCGTAATCCACAGAGTAATAAGCTCCGTTATGAGGCGCTTTCAAAGGCCGCTGCCCGTCTCAACTCGCGGTATCAAGACAAACAGATCATCCAGACCGAGGATAAGACTAATCAACTTTCCGAGGAACAGATTATGGAGCGGTTGCGGGCCATGATGGATGCTAGCCCGGAACTTGCCGAGATTATCCGTCCCACTCTGGAAATGAAAGAGGGGGCCGAAGCCCCCCCCTTGAGCGAGTCTCCCGAGGTAATTACTTTGCCCCCGGAAGACGAGTAACGATGCCAGCCTGCTTCTGGGCTTTGCCCTTCGCCTTGGTAGGAACCTTCGGTTCCTTCACAATAGACGGGTATGGGATTGGCTGGATTTTAAGCTGGGGTTCCTTGTTCGGGAGAGGCTTGACATACGGGCTCTCCTTCGGAAGACTCTGCTTACTCATGTTACTTGCCCTTCTTATCGCCGTAGCCGGGCAGCTTCGTGACAATAGAAGCCTGGGGCTGAGGAGCCGCCTTCGGGTTCTGCTTGCCAACGGAAGCACCGCTGACAACCGTTTCCTTCTTGCCATCGGACATTGTGTTTTCTCCTGGAGAGCGTTGCAAAGTGCAGCGCGGTTATGGGCACCCGCGTATAATATAGGCGAATGGATGGTGGGATGCAAGATTTAAAAGATGCCCTGAAATTGGTCGAGGCCCTCAAAGAAAAGAGGGAGACCAATGCACTACGCCACATCTCACATTACCCCGAGCAGTGGGACTATCTACAAGATGTAAGTCGTGTAGCTGTAATGTTTGGTGGAAACCAGTGTCTGGCTGGTGATTCTGAAATCTATGACCCGGTGCTTGGAGAAAAGCGTAGGCTTGACTCAATAAAAGATGATTTTAATGTCCATTCGTGGGACGGAAAGAATGTAATCGTCGCAAGGGCCAGAAAGCCATATGTCAAGGATTATCTTCCGATTTATCGGGTTCATCTTGAGAGTGGGGAATATTTTGACTGCTCCGAAGGGCATCTTGTTTTAGGCGATGGCGCTTGGCGTTGTTTGCGCGAACAGCCTCGGAGATTCTGCGCCGTCCATCCTCAGACCACTTTGGACACCTACCCTTCAACTCATAGGCAAGATGTTCTCCATTGCTTGAAAACAGCTCAAGATTTTCTATCCGATTATCATCGTGAACACCATTCTTGTGATGAACCACCTCGTATGATTCGAGGGGTCGTCCAAGATGCCGCGCCATCACCAACCGATGCTCCGGGACATATCCATAGCCCTTGCCCATGCCCTGTTGACGAGCCCGTGCCATGCAGGCAAACGGATCGTCTTGTGGAATCCAAATCTCCCGGTAGCCGTGCTTATCATATCGTACTCCCCCCTTCCACTCCGGATGGCCCGGACCGGATCGAGGTCCCCTACGCTGACTCTGAACGCCAAATCGCTTGCAGGCTTTCGATACCACTTTCGGATTTAAACCAAGAATCTCTGCGATTTGAGCGTGAGTCTTGCCCTCAGCCACCCACTGATGAAGAGACTCTACTGGCCAGTCGATGCTTTCGCCTCGCATTCGTTGCTGCGTCATCGTGCTACCTCCAGACTGTAAATGTAAGTCGCATTGATTACCTCCGCAAGGACTACGTATGGGATTTCGAGGTAGAGGGGACTGCGAACTACGTCCATGCTGGGGTGGTCCACCACAATACTGGCAAATCTAGGACCGGCGGCTCCGAGGTCTCGTATCATGCCACCGGCCTTTACCCGAAGGATTGGAAGGGGGTTAGGTTTAACCGTCCCGTGAAGATCTGGGTTGTTGGTGAATCCGCGGTCCGCGTCCGAGACACGATTCAGGAAAAGCTGTTTGGAGAGATCGGGCGATATGGAACGGGCATGATCCCGAAAGAAGCTATCGAAACCGATGACACCAAATCTGGATTTAGCCTACTGATGAAGGCCGGTATCCCACAGGCTATTGATATCGCCAAGATCAAGCATGTGTCCGGTGGCTATTCCTCAATCCAGTTCTTCTCGTATGATCAGGGTCGAGACAAGTTCCAGGGCTCCAGCATTGATTGGATCTGGTTCGATGAGGAGCCACCTGAAGATATCTATAATGAGTGCAGGATGCGTATCATCGCCAAGAATGGCTATATGCGTTTCACATTCACCCCACTTGGCGGCGTAACTGCTCTATACGATGGTCTAATGCACAATGAGAAAGTTGGGAAGCACTGGCTCACCATGAAGTCCGCGAAGCATTTGAGCGACGAGGCCAAGGAAGAACTTCTGGCAGGTCTATCTGAATCAGAGCGCAATGCCCGTGAGAATGGCATCGCTACTGTCGGAAGCGGTAAGGTATTCCAGTTCTCCGAGGATGAGTTTGTCTGTGAAGACTTCGAGATCCCCCGCCACTGGAGGCGCATTGGAGGGCTGGATGTTGGCCTGGATCACCCTACCTGTGCGGTTGCGATTGCCATAGATGATGAGGCCAGTTGCGTCTATGTCTACAAGGAATACAAGAAGGCCGGGGCCACACCAATCACCCACACAACCCATCTACGCAACTGGGGGCTGGAGTTTTCCACCGACCCGCATGCTTTTGATCGGGCCATCGGGACCGGAATATCAGCCGCCACGATTTATGAGGATGATGGACACGGGCTGAAACTTTTCAAGGCCCCAGCTGGACCCGGAAGCGTAGACGCCTCGATCAATAAGATTCGCGCTTGGATTGGGTCTGGAAGATTCTGGATCTTCAAGACTTGCAAGGATCTTATTGATGAAGTGCGCCTGTATCGAACGGGTGACAACGGTAAAATCTATAAGGTAAATGACGACCTTGTAGATGCCATGAGATATGCATTTATGAGTATAGATAAGGCAACTATTGACGGACGGCGTAAAGCCAGCGTAGATTTTACTATTGAAGAGTGGAAGCCGAGTTCTAAGTATGGCTACTGAGGAGATTTGAATGGATGACCTACTTAACACTCCCGTTGACCCGCAAGAAGAAGAAGTAAAGACGCTGGTTGAGGCACTAGACGAGCAGAACTCGGATTATCTTGCCCGCAAGACGCAGGAGGAGTTAACGCGCTACAAGGGAGCGCGGATTATCCAGGAACAGGTCTGGATTCGTGCCCACCAGAATTACAAGGGTGTCTATCCATCTGACATGGACTTCGGCAATGCGACGAGCCGGGCCTTCGTTCAGGCCACCCGCCCTCGCGTCCAGACCGCCGTATCTATGATTGTTCCCATCATCCTGCCCCCGGGCGATAATGCGTGGACGATTGACCCCACTCCCCAGCCCTACATGCCCAAACTTGTCGAGGCGCTGATTGCCGCCAATACGCCTCCAGATGAGATCCGGGCCAGGGTGGCGATGAAGGCCCAGGAAGCCGCCGACTCCATGACCCAGAAGGTCGAAGACGGGCTTGTGGATAGCAACTTCAATTCGCTTGTCATCCGCTCGATGCTGGATCTGTGTCTGTATGGCACATCCATCATCATGGGGCCTCTGGTAAAGAACAATGAGGAGTGCAACGACAAGCCGGAGGAGAGTGAACCCGGAGTTCTAAGGACCATCGCCAACCGGGTCAAGACGCTCATTATGGGGAAACCGAATCCTGATGAGTTTGAAGAGAAGTATTCTCCAAGCCTTGAGGTTATTTCTCCATTCGATTTCTATCCCGATCCGGGTGCCAGAATCATTGAGGAATGCACATCCGTTATCGTTCGCAAGGTTCTCAACCGTGCCCAGCTTCGTGATTTCCGGGATGTTGAGGGGTTCAACGCCGAGAAGATTGACGAGATGCTGGAGCGGTTCCCGGATGGGAACTGGAGCCCCGAGTATTGGGAGTCCATCGTCAACATCTCCAATGCCCAGATTCAGATGAACGCCCCCAATGGGCGTTTTGTCTGCCTCGTTCGTTGGGGTTATGTGAGCGGTAAAGATCTCCAGAAAGTCGGTGTTGATGTTCCCAAGGATCTTCTAGAAGAACAGGTGATGGCCAATCTGTGGGTGATTGGGAACCGAGTCATTTCGGTTCGCGTCTCTGACCTGCACCGTGACCGGGTTCCGTTCTATGTGACCCCCTATTCCGTTGTTCCCCATACCATCTGGGGTGCGGGTGTAGCTGAGTTCATGTTTGATTCACAAGATGCCATCAATGCCTGTGAGCGGGCCAAGATGGATAATATGGCCCTTTCCAGCAGGCCGCAGGTAGTGGTCAATACAGACCGCCTGGCGCAGGGGACTAATGCGCTTGAGATTCGGGCAGGCAAGATTTGGGCCGTAAGAGAATCCGAAATCAGTCAGGGCAAGCCGGTTGAGTTCTTTGTCCCCGAGTGCCGCCTAGATCAGATCAAATCTGTGCAGCAGGACGCGATGGCCTTCAGCCAGGAACAGACCACTATCCCAAACCTGCTCATGGGTATGGGTGGCGAAGGAACGCATAACCGGACATCCAGTGGCGCAAGTATGCAGTTCAATGCCGCCGTGACTCCACTGAAGGCCGTGATTTTCAACATCGAACAAAACCTGATTATTCCGCTCATCACAAGTGTTGCAAAGTTCTACACCATGTTCTCCCAGGATCCAACGATCAAGGGCGATTACCGGGTCAACGCTCGCGGGGTCCAGGGGCTCATGAGCCGCGAAGCCGTTGCTAGCAAGGTGGCGCAGTTCATGCAGTTTGCAGGACAAAATCCCCAGTGGTCGGACCGTATTGATCTTGATACTGTATTTAAATTGATGGTGAAAGACTCAGGTTTAGAGGATGAGAACATTGTTTATCCTGAGTCTGTTTATCAGAAAAAGAAACAACAGGATCAGGCGCAGCAGCAACAGCAGCAGATGCAGACGATTCAGGCCCAGAACCAGCCCAGGCCAAAGGCAGAAACCAGCCCCAAGGATGCAGCCCTTGAACTGGCTAAGGACGCCACTCCGTTCCCGAAGCTCCAGCTTGCTCTTATCAATCAGGCTGTAAAACTGTTTGGCCTTGATAGTCCAGATGTGGATGCCGCACTTCAGGATTCCTATCAGATGGCTCACTTAGGACAGATGGATCAGGCGCATGAGATGGCTACCAATCAGGTTAACCGCGAAATGCCCCCAGATATTCTCAAGCAACAGATGCAGCAGCAGCATGAAATGAATATGCAGCAGCAGGAGCAGCCCAGTGGAAATGAATGAAGCCAGAAAGCTGATTCTTGATTTTACCCGAACCAAGAGTTATGAAGCCCTTAGTTTGTGGTTAAGTGAAGAAATGGATAGGGTTCACTCTCAAATGGAGGTCGTAAAAGAACCAATCGAGATGGGCAAGTTGCAGGGCCGTATAAAAATCTTACGGCAAATGTTGCAGTTGGAGAAAGAAGTATATAACCTGTAATTACCAGTACCCCGCAACGCGGGCCTGGGAGGAGAAAGAAAATGAAGTTTACCGAGGAACAACTTGCGAGGATGAGTTTCAAGGAGCGTGAGAATGCGCTTGAACTCATGGCGCTAGAGGAGCAGATGGAGGCACCCGCCGAACCTGCTCCCGCTGAACCTTCCGAGCCGGAAGCCAGCCCCGCGCCTGAACCTGAAGTCGTGCCCGAACCCACTCCCGAACCTGAACCTGAAAAGGTTGAGACTCCAGAATTGTCTCAGGAAACTGTGGACTACTGGAAGCAGGAAGCGGACAAGTGGAAGAAGCGGAAGGCTGATGCGGACCGGGCTCTGAGCCCTGCCCAGCAGAAGGCCGCTAAAGTAAGTAAGGAACTCAAGACGAAAGAGGATGAGTGGAAGACGATTGCACTCAGTCTCCAGCAGAAGCTTGAAGCTCTGGAACAGAAGCTCGAACAGGCACCTGTTAATAAACCTGTTTACGATGACTCGATTGTTTCTCCAGAGTTTGAAGCTGAATATGGGGATATTGCAGCCGAGATGAAGCGTGTGGCCGGGACGCTGGGCAAGCGCCAGCAAACCGAACTAGAGCGCCGTCTTGCGGCCATCGAGGAACGCAATCGCCAGCTTGAGCAGCAGCAGTTGATTGACCAGGACGGGGCCTATGCCGCGTCCCATTATGCTCAGTTGAAGGCTCTCCAGCCCGATGTGGATGATTTTGTGAATCCCAATAAGAAGGGCACCCAGTTCATCGAATGGGCCACGAAGCAGCCGCCTTACGTCCAGGATATTGCCTTCAATCCCCTCAACCATACCCCCCTTGATGTTTCCGATGTGCTGACCCGCTTCAAGACCGCTAATAACATAGTCACCAAGAAGCCCTCACTCGGGGATGTGGTGGTAAAGGCGAACTCTGTTCCCAATATCCCCGAACCCCAGGAAGATCAGTATTTGAGTGACTATGAGCTGAAGAATTTTGACCGTCTCATGCGGGACAACAATAAGAGTCCTGAAAAAATGGACGAGTTGGTTCGCAAATATGAGGCGACCCTAAATCGGAACCGTTAAGGAGTTTCCTAAATGGCTAACTACGACTACACCTTGGGGACCGCTGGTAGCGGGCTCTACAAGACGGTCGAGAAGAATACCTACTTTGCCCGTAAGCACGTCATTAATTTTGCCGATGTGCTGGCGACCAAGGGTTCTGCTCTCGCCCAGAATGACACCGTTGACATCGTTCCCCTGAATCCCGGTGAGCGTATCGTGGACGTTACTGCCCGCATCATCACCGCCGGGACGGCTTCTTCGACCGTGACCGTTGGCGATCAGGCTGGTGCGACCAGCTACATTACCTCGGTGGCCTGTGATGGCACCGCTGGAACCGTGACTGGTGGGAATGGCGCGTATATCTTCACGCAGTCTGGCACCACGCCGTTTGCCGTGAGTTGGGTCGGTGGGAAGTATTACACTGCCGCCAATACCCTCCGTATGACCCTTGGTGCTACTGCTCCGCAGGCCGGTGTGATTGAGTTCACCGCCTTCATCGAGCAGCTTGGCTCTGACACTGCGATCTAAGGAGGAATGACAAATGGCTATTGCTCGCACCGGTGGGAACCTTGTTAACAAGGCTTTTATCCCCGAAATTTGGTCTAAGAAGCTGCTCCAGAAGTTTTATGCCGCTTCCGTGACCACCGCGATCTGCAACACCGACTGGCAGGGTGAAATTCTCGGCCAGGGCAACACGGTTCAGATCCGTCAGCGTCCTGACGTTCTCGTTAACGCCAGCGTGGAAAATCAGAAAATCAACTGGCAGGATGTGGTGGACATCAAGCAGTCGTTCACCATTGACTATGCTTTCGATGCTGCCGTCAAGATTGGCAACATTGACATGCACCAGATGGACATTAACCTCCAGGCTGAGCTTGTGGACGAAATCAGCAACCGGCTTCGGCTGGCTATTGAGACCACGGTTCTTGGCTCTGCTTACTCCAGCGCCGGGACCACCATCAGTACTGGTGCGGTTGCAGCTTGGGGAACCAGCACTAACCCCATCGCCGCTATCACCCAGGCTCAGGCTTCTCTCAATATCAACAGCGTTCCTGTTGAGAATCGCTGGCTGCTTCTGCACCCCACGATGGTTCAGTATCTCATCCAGCAGACTGCCCTTTACGCCCTGAATGCTGGCACCCCGCAGGGCGCTCTCCAGATGGGCTATGTTGGTGAACTTGCTGGGTTCAAGATTTACCAGAGCCCGCTTGTCCCCGGAGCTGGCACCTCTGGTTCGCCCTTCAAGGCGATGGCCGGTCATACCGCTGCCATCACCCTTGCTACCCAGTTCACTCAGTTTGAGGTGGATGTTCCCCTCCAGGACTACTACGGGAAGGGTATCCGGGCACAGAATTGCTTCGGCTTTAAGGTCGTGAAGCCCGATAGTCTTGTTTATCTGGCCTGCCAGATTTAATGTATGTATAGTGGGGGAGGGGGCAATTGGGCTCCCTCCCCTTTCCAACATGGAGAAAAGCGCAGATGTCCACTTCTCTTGTTCACGGCAAGCTGGTTGAGGATAATTTCGTCCTCGATTCTAGGCGTTGCAGCAAGATTTACAACAAGCTGACTGGCCAGTATTTTGAGCGGTCGCTTAATGAAATCGATCGCTGGGAGTTCGTCTTCAAGTATGCCAAGAAGAATACCGACGAGTTCGAGTGCGAGTATGACCGGGAAATCGCCGCCAGCGGTCCCGATGACAAGACCAACTACGAGGAAGGCGACCTCCGGCCCCTGTCCATGCCGAAGCTCCAGGGCATTGCTAAGCCCCTCGGAGTAACTGGACGCTCCAAGGACGAGATCATCAAGCGCATTCTTGAGGCGCAGAAGGGATAACAAATGGCATTGTCGGTTCGCGGTCTACTGAAACGAGTCCAAGTTTTCCGCCCCGACTTGCCAGACGCCATCGGCGTTGATGCCATTATGGAGGCGGTGCGGCGGATCTGCCGCTATACGCATCTCGCGGTTGAAGTGCAGACTCCGGTTGTGTTGCCGCTGCACGCGCCATCCATGACTGTGACTCCTAGTAATTCCAATGCACTTTTGCGGGTTGAGGAAGTTCGAATTGCTCCGCTGCTGTCAACAAGTTCCTATCAAGGAACGTGGGATGCCTCTACCAATACTCCTTCCATTACAACTGGGTCTGCGTCCAGCTCTAATAATGGCTTCTTCTACATCGTGAGCAAGGCCGGAACCACGACCGTAGATGGGCTTTCCGAGTGGAATGTTGGTGACATCATTTATTCCAATGGCACAAATTGGTTGCTGATGGATCTCCAGAATTACCACACGATCACACAGAACAACAAGCCGTTCATGGATCAGTGGCAGAACATCCCGCAGGAGGGCAAGAACTTCCCGAGTTATTGGACACAGGAAGGCAACACAATCTACTTCTACACGCGGCCATATAGCGATCTGGCCATTGAGATCACGCTTTCATACATTCCGGTTGGTGAGTTTGACACCATCCCGCTTCCGACAGAGGCCGAGGACGTGATTGTTGATGGTGCAGTTGAGACGCTGGCCTCGCTTCCTGGAACCAATTTCTCGCAGATGTTGGCAACCGCTCGTGGGATCAAGTTCCAGAAGGGGCTTGGTAGCCTACGGGCCATCGGTGAACTCGGTTATGGCGGATCGCCCTACTGGACTCCAGGTAACTTTAGCGGAAGGCAGATTAGACTTACTTCTGGACGGTGGCTGTAATGGCGCAGACACTCTCGAATCTCCGCTACTGGACCCAATATTTGGTGGGCGACCCCCAGATGACCACGTACAGCAAACAGATGTACACGGATGCCATCAATTTCGCCATCAAGGAATATGCCCATAAGACGGGTGCAACCTATGTGGAAACATCTCCGGCCATCGCCGTTGATGCCAATGGGTTTGCCGTTATCCCGACAGGCTACATGAAGGTTAACCGTGTTGTTTACGGCGGAGTCGAGATGGTTGAGAGCGACTTCAAGTTTGAATCCCAGCGATCCGCCACCTGGCAAACTGATTCTGCAACTGCCCCTAAGCGTTGGGTGTTGTGGTCCGGGGCGAAGATCAAGCTGACTCCCATTGTTGCTACTTGGCCGGGAACCTGTGTAATTGGGTACACAGAAGCCCCTACCGCGCTTTCGGCTGATTCAGATACGGTGGATATTCGTATCCCCGATGCCCACAATGAATATCTCAAATATGCTGCGGGTTCGTGGTTGCTTAATCTAGATGGTGACGGACAAAGTCTCCAACAGGCCGCTATGTTTATGAATCAATTTAATTCGCTTATTGGTTATTCCGATCCAGTTTTGACTGCTAAACTGAATCAGTTGCGTAAAGAAGGCAAACTGGAGGTCTAATGTCGTTCACCCTCACCGGAACACGCTACATCGGCACAGGGGCTCTCCCAACACCTGTCCTTGGGTATGATCTTGTTGCCACCGATACTGGCAATTTCTACGTCTCCAATAGCTCTGCAACCGCATGGATCCTCGTTGGCAGCGTGGATAGTCCCAACCTTGGGATGCTCCCGCTTACGGGTGGGACGATGAGCGGGAACGTGGCAGGCGCTACGGGATGGGCACCGAATGATTCTCCCAATTTCACCACGACTGCCAAGCTGAATGGCCTGACGCTGGCAACCAATTCGGATCTTGCCAATACCAGCACAAATATTCTTAATTCTATTGCTCCCAAGATCAGTGAAGCTGTTGCAGCTACAACCTCAAGCATCACGGTCAAGGGCAGTATTGCAATGGGAAGCGGGATTCTGTTCTGCGCCAACAGCGCAAGCCCTGTGACTATTCCGCTTCCGACCTACCCGGACGGGACAACGGCCAGCGAATCGGATTGTAAGTGGTGGGTAGGGCTTGCCGGAACGCAGACGCAAGGGCAGGGGAATACAACGTGGTGGCCAATTGGTGAAACAGCCACATCCTTCCATACATCCTTGATTTTCAGTGTGAACCCAACCACTTCACGGACCTTCGCTGCTTATCTCATTACCTCCAGCGGTAATCAGTATGGTGTTGCACTCTGCTATGGGATTATTGGGGTCAAGTCGTGAGCAAAACCTATCGCCTATCCTTCGAGAAGGGGATCAATGTAATAGGCGATAAGGCCATCATTGGTGATGGTTTCGGCACGATCATGGATAATGTTGATCTGCGGTCGGGCTCTCCCCGCCCGTTCAGGGCCCCGGAGTGGCAATTTGCAACGCCATCCACTACAACCCGATCATGGTCCTATCGAGGGCGTTGGTTCCATTCGGACAACTGGCAGGATCATGTCGGTGAATACATCGGTGGCATTGAGCGTGTCTACACCACCCAGGAAGGGAAATATCCGACCAAGACCATCAACGGGGTCACGGCTGTACTTGGGACATCTAGGCCCCTTACAACGCTTGGCGTGGCATCAGGAACAAGCCTTACACCAACCGGGGTAGCGGTTTCGGTAGCATATGATGGATCTGGGAACCTACCGGATGGGATCAGACTGTATCGAATTTCCGCAAAAACGTCCAACGGGATCATGCCCCCAACCGCACCCGTGACGATCCAGGTTACGGATACGAATCATAAGGGCGCTGCTGTCAGTATTTCGTGGGGCAAAGTTCCCAATACTGACCAATACAACATCACCGGGTATGTCATTTTCCAGGGCGATGCGAACGAACAATACCGGCTTGCGGAAGTGCCTCCCAATACATTGAATTACCTGGACAATGGAAGCACTACCGCTGCCGGGGATAACGCCTCGCAATTCGAGCAGTTGCAGCCCTATGAATACGTTTATTCGTATGTCAGGAATGTGAACGGGGTTCTGGACGAGAGCGGCCTTTCAACCCCATCCCAGCAGATCACTGCCAATCAAGGCAGACTTCTGACCCGTGATTTCGTGAACGATGGATTCATGAGTCAGGTGGATAGCAATGGGTATGCGTTGCAGGCTTCTGCCTCAGCATCCTGCACCGTGACCACAACCCAGTATCCCGCTATTACATCTATCGGTGGGCAGAACGCAACCTA
>JAEHJW020008877.1_pt1 | contig 21100 bp, 28 predicted proteins | sample 9271431 | NCBI WGS metagenome assembly JAEHJW02 | reverse complement strand
GCGAAATTATCATGCCCAATAAGACTGCGGAAGCCAATGCTCTGGGACTGACTACACAAGTTCCAATACGAGAAGTCTTTTTAACTTCTGGGCGCTCACGCAAATTGCGTCTAGGGAACCGTGTTATAGTAGTAGTTAATAACTACCAAAAACATGAAGCATTACCGTTTTGTTTGCATAAAGTATCAAAAAGCGATACTTTATGCTAATGAAAATGTATCAAGGTTGTGGTATAATTCTACTCTCGCATGGAGGTCTTTGAAATGATCAGAGTTCTCGAAAACATCTTGATTGTATCCTATGGCATTATAATGCTGTGGTTTGTTTGGTTTGTCATCAAACAAGAGATTAGACTCTTCCGTATTTCTAGGAGAGAGAAGAAGTTTAATGATATGAAACATAGATAAATCATACTAATATTTCAACACCTTATTTTGTATTCTAGAGGATGTTAATTGTGTGGAAGAAAAGACAAACAAGCCCAATCTATGTGGATAATCCAGAGGACTATCCTAATATTCCTGTAATTAAAAGACAAAGTAAGAAACTTATAGCCTTTGGTTGGTATGGTGGTAAGTATTCTAAACTTGATTTTATTCTTCCGCTACTTCCTAAGTGTAAACATTATGTGGAACCATTTGGAGGTTCTGGTGCTGTTCTATTAAATAGAGAAAAATCTCCCGTAGAAACTTACAATGATATTGATGGGGAGATTGTTAACTTCTTTAGAATGATGAGGGAAAAACCTAATGATTTAATCAAGGCTATTGAACTTACCCCATACTCTAGAGAAGAGTATATGATCTCTATTTATGGGCCGCATGATGGTATTGATAATCTTGAGAGAGCTAGAAGATTTTTTGTAATAGTAAATATGACGCATTTTAAGATTTATGGGAAAGCTACACTTGGAAAGTGGAGTTATACAATAAACCATGATGGTTCACCTACATATAGTTGGCAGAATTCTAAATTTAGATTGAATAATATAATAGATAGGTTGAAATATGTTCAAATTGAAAATCGTCCAGCAGTAGATGTTATTAAAAAATACGATACTGCCAATACTTTATTTTATTTAGACCCACCTTATCTTTTGCAGACTAGAACTGGTGGCAATGGATATAAATATGAGATGGACAATGATGAATACGAAAAGTTTTTTGAAGCCGTTAACAGCACGGTTGGCATGGTAGCGATTTCTGGATATGATCATCCTATTATGGATAAATACTTACCATCTCCTAAATGGTTCAAAATTTTTGATAAGCCAAGATTATCATCTTCAACAAAGCCAACTGGTTCTAAATCAGACATGAAGTTTAGGACAGAAGTTCTGTGGACAAACTATGATCCACAAAAGCTATCAGATAACAAAGATCTTTTACTTTAGAGGTGTTACATGATTAACGGCAATCATAATTCAATTCAGCTAAAAAATGAATATGAATACCTTAATCTACTTTTCGATATCACTTTTAAGGGTATTAAAAGGAGTGACAGAACTGGTGTTGGTACTCTTTCATTGTTCGGGAAGAGCATGACATTTGATCTTGAAAGAGGATTCCCTCTTCTTACTACAAAGAAGATGAATTTTAAGGCTATTGTTGTAGAATTGCTCTGGTTTCTTTCTGGCTCTAGCAATATCAAGTATCTTCATGAACACGGAGTTCATATTTGGGATGAGTGGGCTGATAAAAATGGAGACTTGGGACCTATTTATGGAGTTCAGTGGAGAAACTGGGATGGGATCGACCAAATCAAGAATGTCTTGCACAGTCTAAAAACTGATCCCTATTCTCGACGTCACGTTGTGTCTGCGTGGAATGTGGCTGATCTCAATGAAATGAGACTCATGCCATGCCATGTCATGTTCCAGTTTCACGTGGCTGCGGGGAAACTTCACTGTACGGTCTATCAGCGTAGCTGCGATATGTTCCTAGGGGTTCCCTTTAATATTGCTTCCTACGCACTTCTGACGCATCTGGTAGCAGAAGAAGTTGGTCTTAAAGCTTCTACTCTTTCGTGGATGGGCGGAGATTGCCATATTTACAAGAATCATCTAGACCAAGTAAAATCACAGCTTCGTAGAACACCATACGATCCTCCAACTCTGAAGTTCAATAAAGAAATCAATGATATTTTTTCAGTAACACCTGACGATATTGAGATCAATGGATACAGGCATCATGGAGCTATTAAGGCTCCAATTGCAGTTTGAAAAGATCTATCATTCTGGTTCCTTGTTCTTAATTCTCTTATTCCACTCTTCCCTTATTTGCCCTTCCATCACTGTATTTACTCCCATTGCTAATGAACTATAGGGCCAGTTAACAGTGTGAATTAGGAAATATAACTGCATCGTATCTTCATCATACGCAGGATTTGGGTCATTAGCCGTAGGCTCGTATTTTGAATACCATGCCATATAAGTTGTTAAAATTGATGGGGACAGGTTACACTGTTCTGCTACCTTATTAATGCTTTTTGTATAAGCTTTCTCGGCATCCCTTTTAATTAAATATAATCTTTGAAGTTCTTCCACCATATCATTGGTAGGAGTTTTCCACTTTTTGAAAGGATCTGTTTGTTCTGTGTCTTGCGTCATCTTAATGATCATCATAGATGGATAGGATCCATCTATTATACAACGCATTTTAAGACTTGTCAAGTCTTATTGATCATCAATCTCCTTCAGGAACTCTTCAAAGATTGAGACATTGGTGCCTTCAAACTCATTGATTTGAAGCAGTTTTGTTTCTACTACCTCAGCCAGCTTTTCGTCAAATGTATTTGCAGCAATGATGTATTCAGAGAATACTGTAGATGTCTGACCCTTTCTATTGGCTCTTCCTTCTGCTTGTAGAAGATTGGCAGGGACCCAGTCCAAGTCATTGAATATGACTCGGTTTGCTGCTGTGAGGGTAATAGCCGATCCAGCAGCATTGATTTGCCCAACAAATACCTTTTTACTGGGATCGTTTTGGAAGGAATCTATTGAAGACTGTATATCTTTCTCAGCCATTCCTCCCATAAGCATGACCGCAGATTTATCAAAATGATCCTTTATAGTAGACACAACATCCCTATAAAATGAAAACATAAGAATCTTTCCGCCCGCTTCTACAGATTCTTCTATTCTTGAAATAGTAAACGGGACCTTTTCTATGGCAAGAATCTGCTTCGCTTTATTATAATAAGAAATCTTGTCTGTAAGAGTTTTTATAAGATGACTATTCTTTTTCTTATAGTAATCAAGCATGACAGTGCGATATTGTGAAGTATTGACTTCTACGGGGATAAGAGTTCTTACTGTTGGCTTAAGACCAGCGACATTCTTGCGCTGTAAGAAAACAGGGCTAATTATTTCCTTGAGTTCATCAATATTTTTGAGCCCAATAACTTCAAAGGAAAATACACCACCCCTATCAACTCTGTTTACTTCACAATACCTTCCAAGAAATCTAGAATAGGTATCTCCAAGCGGATGATGGATTGCCTTTAGAATACTGAATAGATCGGTAATCCTGTTGACAACAGGTGTACCAGTAAGAGCGATTACGTATTTTGCATGTTCAGATAGCCCTGTAATTCGTTTTTTCTTCGGTGGTTTATATCCTAGAACGCTTTTGCTACGGGCCGATGATGGGTTACGTATGTAATGAACTTCATCTAGAATTAGAATATCAAATCCCATCTTAAGAAGATCATTGTGCTTCTTATGAATAATATCATAATTGATGATATGCCACCTAGCACTTAGATTAGGAGGCTTTTTATTGTCTGCACGCCAGATATAGGTGGATTCTTCTCCACAAAACCGCTTGATTTCCCTATCCCACCCTATTTTATAGTTGGCTGGAGATACGACAAGAATCCTTCCTTCTGGATTCATCGCTTCCAGAACGGTCTTAGCTGCGATTGCTGCTTGTGCAGTCTTCCCAAGGCCCATGTAGTCGCCTAGAATCCTACCGTTGATCCTAGAGCCGTTTAGTGTATTATTAATGGCTTCTGAAATGGGAGCGGAAAGGAACTTAACCCCCTCTACTTGGTGTTTCATGAGCGGAGTTAGGAGTTCTTCTGATGGATTTGCATCCCAAGAATCATCTAAATTGGTGCGCAATGAGTCTCTGGCTGCAATAAGTTTCGAGCAATCAACGTATCTGATCTTGCTCAGAAGACTTATGAGAAGGTCTAAATCAAGAATATCTATATAAAATACCTTTTTCTTCTTATCAAATTTCCTGTATTTTAGACGCTTTAATGCCTGAACGACCTCCCTGTCGTATGGGAACGACAGAACGATCTGATTATGTTTGATCTTGCATTCAATGCTTACTTTCACTAATACCTTCCAAAACATTGAAATCAATAGCTTCCCTAAGGGCCATTTTTGTTGCCGAAATGGTCTTTTGGTCATATTTTTGGACCAATTTTGTGCTACTAATCATGCTATAAATGTCTTCTAGGACGTTATTGATGGATTCTTGGCTATATTTCTTTCTCGGATAAATAGCCTTGTCCTTCATAAATTTGATGGAAGTATTCAACGTTTCCAGTGTAAACTCGTGGAAACCTAGAATTGCATCAGAGTTCTCTGTCTTTTTCAAGACAAAATCAAGAAAATTATAGGTATTTTCACCATCCTCTGATTTAAGAGGCATTGATGTAACCTTCTCCATCTTTTGCTTGGAGTCTTTCTTGATTTTTTTGTATCGCTGCCTATGAATTATCTCCATCGTGGATAGACCAATGACAACAAACAAAATAAAAATAAAGAACCGTTCCACGTTAAACATTTTCAATCCTCAGTAGAGATGAGCCTGAAATCAATTATATCACGAAGAGCACTTTTTGCCGCCTCAACAACTTCCGGTGGATAATCCACGCACAATTCCTTATCTATGATATGCAATAGATCGTCCATTACCTGATAGGGAGTATTTTTAATACTTCGTTTGGATGGATAAATATTATTTTTCCTAAGAATCTTGATTGCGGATACTAGATCGTCTTTTGCTGAAGAAAATGAGTCAATCGCTATTTCTTTGGCATTGTCTCCATATAGAACAAGTGAAGTTTCAATGGCTTCGCTGAGAGAATTTACCTCTACGTCATCGTCTCCTAGCTCATTAGGGAGCCCGTATGTCCTCTCCAACTTGATTATTTTCTCGTTTTTAATGATCCCATGAATCCAAAAGACAATTTTTGTAATGATATAAGCTACTACTGAAATAATAACCAAATAAGTGATATCTTTGAAAAGGTGCATATTCAATAGCCGCAGGAGAATTCAGTTTGGATATTATATCTCATTCTCAACTTGTTGTCAAGAGAATAATGGTGTGGTAAAATAGAGGAAACCGGAGAGATCATAATGGTAAAACTCAATATTGATACAAACAAATTTGTTGTTCACATAGCAGCTATTTTTTTGGGAATGCTTGTTAGTGGAGCGCTATCTACTTATATAACTGTAAGTGTTCTTAGTAATAAGATTGCATTCGTTCAGATGCAACTGACACATGAACAGCATGAGATCACTAGGATTAAAAAGGATATTTTTCAGATTATTGTTTATGGTACAAAGAATAAAAATATTCCAGCCATGTATTATAAGTATTGCTTTCTAAATAATAAACAAATATGTCCCGATTTATATAAATCCATTGAAGAAAAAGACCCACCAACAGTTAATGCAGATCCTCCTGCTGTTAAAGAAGATCCTCCTTCCGGCGGAAACAAATGAAGAAGAAGATCAACACTGTCATTGGCGGCAAGAAGGTTGATATAGAAATTGGTCATTTGGCCGAGTTAGCGAGGATAAACAAGGTCAATGACTTGGGCAATTCTGATGATGTCTATGGTGTATTCTCTGAAAAGGGAAGAGGACCCCATAAGATATTGATTTCTGAACACAAAAACAAAATCCCGCAAGAAATGCTGGATACTCTCATCCACGAGATTTTCCACGCAATCATTAGATTCTATAAGGTCCCCGTATTCAAAAAGAGAGAGGAAGAGATCGTATCTTTATTGAGTAAGGCCCTTTCAGATACTCTTTTGAATAATCGCGATCTCTGGAGCCTAGTTCAAAGCCTCGTGAAGAATAATAACAATTTGAATTGAATCAGTAAAATATCATTTAGATAGCGAGGGTCTAAATGATAACTCCCGAAGAACAGATTATTGCTATTCCAGCAATCGTTAGGAAGGCAGAGTTGCCTTCTAATACTGCCACTGCTGGCATTCTTCCGCGCCGCATTGAGGTAGAAGCCTCCTGCGAGAAAGAAGATGGGGAAGGAGATATCGTTCTTCAGCGGGCGCTTCTGGATGCTTCTGAGACGTTTATCAAATCTGGTGATATTGATCTAGAACACATCTCAAAGCACGGCGCAGAAATCCTTCAACACCTTCCTCTTAATATGAGATTCGGATCTCCGAATGATTATATCATTGGTAGGCCCGATGAAGTGGTAGCGCTTGATGGTGGAAGGACACTTGTCAAGGCTCATATTCTGGGTGGGGATGGGGCACCTCATCCAGCCGCCGACTGGTTTTGGAAGGATTTGGAAAGAGGTGGGGTGTGGAAGGCTTCCATTTATGGAACTATCAAAGAGGCTAGTTATGGAGAGCTTGCTAGGCGTCTTACTGTCAAATCCCTGAACTGGACAAGTCTTGCGATGACTCGTAATCCAGTAAATAAATCTATTGTTTATACGGCTAAGATCATCAAGTCCGAGATAGAACGCATCATTAAGGGGTTTTATCCCGAAGAAACAATAGAAAAGGCCGTTGATATTCGGTCCTTGCCATCAGTAAGGGAAGTCTTTGAAGATTTCACTCTTTGGAGACTTGCAAACGGGCGTCTATCAAAGTCCAATGTTGAGACAGATGCAAGCCTTTATCTCTCTGAAGTTGCCCCCTATCGCCTTATGAAGCACACCAAGATTTTTGCCTCTAGACATGATTCTGGCCTAGAAAACGCCCTAGAACTGTATCACTATGCGCTTGTTGGATTTCACTCCCACAAGAAAAATTCTTAATTCTGTTAATTTTCAGTAAAATAACTTTTTGAAAGCACCCTAAAAGGTTGTCGGTGTTCGACGGTAGGGTGGAACCATTTATAGAGGTCTTTGATATGAAGAAACATGGTCTGACTCCTGCTGTTGCGCAGGTCTTTATGGGACAGGTCCGCAAGGCCGCCGAAAGCGGTAGCGGGGATGAAGTCCGTAAGATTCTCGATCTCTGGGAGAGCGAATGGGAAGCTCTCACCGAAGAGGAAATCAAGACTGGACCTGTTGAAGAGTCCAGCGGCGAAGGCGCTTACAAGATGATCCGTGATTATTCTGATGTTGCGCGCCAGAAGGGAATTGAGAAGCTCTATGAGGAAGTTGCTCGGCTTCTCGACGATAGTCGCGCCATGAAGGCTGCCATTGAGGCTCTTGTGAAGAAGAGTGAGGAAGAGAAGGAAGAGAAGGAAGAGAAGAAGGAGGAAGAGAAGGAGAAGATGCACAAGGCCGAGAAGGAGGACAAGGAGGACAAGAAGTCCCCCGGCGATTTCGGCGAAGAGTACAAAGACTCTGAGCGCGCTGCGAAGTCCTTTGCCCGTGCTCTTCTCAAGGAGCTTGCCGATGGTCTCAAAGAGCCAGCGGGTTTTGAGAAGGAAGAGAAGAAAGACGAAGAGAACGACAATCAGGCCGCGCATCGTGCGTCTAAGGCCAATGACGATCATGATGAGCATGGTCGGTTTGCCGTGAAGCCCGGTTCCGAGAAGGAAGACAAGGTTGAAGAGAAATCTGAATCCTTGGCCGATCTTCGCTCACGCGTTAAAGAACTCTCTTCGCTTGTCGCCAAACTTGCTGGCGGAGAGGCCAAGAAAAGTGAGCCGCCATCTCCATTCTTGAGTCCATTGACTTTGACGGGTGATCCCGTCCCGTCGCCGGTGTTCAATGGCCGTCAGGCGGCTCCGATCAATCTGGATGCCCTTAATGGTGTTCGGAAATCCGCTGCCGATGACATTCTCAGCAAGGCTTACAAAGACTTTGAGGATGGGGTTCTCCCTCAGGCTGTGAAGTCTGAGATTGAGACCATTTCGGTAATCAAGCGTCATGTGGACGGAGGGGTGGCCCCCCGTCAAGTTCTTGACGGATATGTCAAGAACGCATCTCCTATGGCTCGCGCCTATTTTGAGGGTTAATAAATGAAAGCTAGGCATTCTGAACTTTTCGATCTCCGCAGACAGGCCCTCGGGCATATTGCGGCGTCAACTGCCGAAGAGGCGTCCCGGTTCCGGGGTGCTCACAGCGTTGCGGAGCGTATTTACTCCGCTCTTGCATCGGCGGCCTCCAATCTTGGGTTTGATTCGAGATTTGTCCCCGTTGAGGGTGTTCAGGTTCTCGGAGCGTTCCAGAAGATGGGGCTTGATAATGATCTGACCCTTTCCAAGTCCTATGCGGGACGTGCTGGTGATGTCAACCTGACGGCTGACATTCTTGCCAGCCCCGAAGTTTCCAAGGGAGCCTTGGCGAAGAGCATTTCTGAAAATGCTGTTCTTAGCAAGGCTGTTCTCGATGTGGGGACGCTTGCCAACTTCGCTCAGGTGACTGGTGGACAGGCGCTTGGATACTTCTCTCTGGATACGGTTCTCCGTCGTGGTACTGCGCGGCCTCGGAGCATGACGCTCTACAATGCGCTTGCCAAGACCCCCGCCAACCAGATCGTGGACTTCTGGCCGTATGTTGATAGCACTGGTGGGTCTCTCCCCGGTAGTGCGTTCAACCTCTACCAGTCGGTTGCCACGAGTCCGCTCACCTTCAATGCTGGTGACTATGAACTCTTCACGATCACCCTGAAGCTCTTGGTTGACGGTCGTGGTATTACCACGGCTCTCGGTGCCCAGAACTCGTTCGTGAACATCGCGGATGCTGAGACGGCTAACGCTGCCATCTCCATTCTTGAGTCCATTGACTGGGCGAGCTACTGGGGTAATCCGGCTATCTATTCCAACCAGTTTGCTGGTATCTACCAGCAAATGAAGGGATATGAGAGCCAGACTGGTGGGAACGTCTCCACCATCTCTCAGAGCAACTTCGTCAACTACTATCAGGAGTGGTTGAACACTGGTCCCGGAAGTGCCAACTACGGTGGCGAAGGTTCTGCGGCCTATCAGGATGCCAACTTCCTCTTCAATCTGATTTATCAGACCTTCGGGAAGTCGGTGGCCTATGGCCGGTACGGACGTCCGACCCACTGCTTCATGTCTCCTGAGCTTTATGCTGCTGAGGCGAAGCTGGTGGTCGAACGGCTCAACAACCTCGTCAACATCGAGAGTGGGTTGCAGGATCATCCTCTGGTCATCAACGCTAACTATCGTGGCATGCGAACTGGATTTGGGAACCTTGCCTTCGAGATTGATCTCTTCCTCACGGCGCGTCAGCGTCCTGCTCAGGGGATCATCCGGTCTGGTAAGGCCAGTTCTGGATCGTTTGTGTCGCCACCGGTGTCGGTGACTCTCTCGGCCATTGCGGCTCCTGCGGGAACGACCTCACTCTTTGATACGACCAACTTTGCTGGTTCCTACAGCTATGCTGTGGCCGCGACGGATGCCTCTCGTAACGAGACGAATCTTGTCTGGGCCAGTGCCCCCGTGACGGTGGCTGCCGGTCAGGTTGTGCAGGTGACGATTACCCCTCCCACGGATGGTTCTGCGGTTGGGTTCATTGTCTACCGTAGTGGAAAGGGTTATACCTACAGTTCCACGGATACGACTGCGGTCAATCAGGTGCGATTCATCGGTGAGGTTGCGGCTAACGGGACGACTGCTGTGACTTTCATTGATGCCAACCACAACATTCCGGGTTCGCAGACGATCTTCATGCTTGATCTTGACCCGGGTGATGAGGCTCTGGACTACCGGTATCTCCTGCCGCTCTCCAAGATCATGCTCTTCGAGAACAATCTCTACATGCCTTGGGCGGTGGCGCATATCGGTTCTCCGCGAGTTGCGGTTCCTAAGTTCCACTATGTCGTAGAGAACATCTTCCTGCGTGGTGGTGCTTTGGGCTTCGATCCTCTGGCGTCCAGTAATCCGTCGGCTCTGTAAAAGAGAATACCAATAATGTCCTCGGGGGGTGCTCTGCTATGCAGTGCTCCCCCCTTCTTTTTTGGTAAACTAGCAGAAAGTCAAGAGGTTCAGCCATGAAAGATGCAGTTGTTGTCTGTTCTGGGTCGGGGATTCATTTCCCTGTTTATTTTGGAGCCTTTGAGGCTCTTGTAGAGAACGGATATTTACCCAAGGTCTTGTGTGGTGCCAGCGGTGGTGCGCTGGCTGCTAGTATTTTTGCGAGCCTCTATGAGCAAAATAGTGGATATGTACAGACTGTTTTCAAGGAGTTGAAGAAGATTCTTTCCAAGACCAAGCTCAGCCGTTTGATTCATCTTTGCCCGTTGAATCTCATGCACGGCTATCTTTATGATAGAGAGGGGATGGAGAAGTATTTAGAGAAGATTTCGGATAATATGAAACTTGGAGACATTAAAAGTCTTTCTCTTTCCATTATTGCTACTGATATTGATCTTGCCAGAGCCCAAGTCTTCACGAGCGAGACGCATCCAGACTTGAGTCTGGCTAAGGCAGTTATGGCATCTTCTGCAATCCCTTTGGTGTTTGAACCGGTCGCTATTGGAAATAGTATTTGTGTTGATGGAGGGACGGTACAAGATGTCCCCTATGAGGAAGTAGCGAAAGCTATTGATGGGAGAAAGTTCGCGCTCTTCCCCGAGAGCGGGGCCATGAAGAAGTCTCCCAAATACAGTATGAGTTCTTGGGATATTTTGAAGCGGTCGGCGGATGTCTTTTTATCTTCGGCTGACATTTATCAGTTGAATCTTGCTTCGGATAATGGTTTTGAAGTAGTGTTATTTGATGTGAGTTATGTTTCCAGTATTGATTTCTCTGCAAAGTCTTCTGTTCTGTTGCAAGAATGGGATACTGGATATAAGAGAATGTCCTCGATTTTGAATCCGGTAAAATGAGGTATTGTCATGAAACTTTACATGAAGATCAAACCCTCGACGAAGCTCTATCTAGACCTTCGTCGGGACCAGATGTTGAGCGTAGCGCTTGCTCCGCATCTGATTTTCCGTCTCAATCGCGCTAAAGAGTATCTTTTGGAGGAACCGTCTGATGCTGCAATTCGTGCTTACGAAGATTTACCTCTTCATGTCCGGTCTTGTATCGAGCTTATTGGCTCGTCTAAAGGCCGTCCTACTGAAAGTGAAGTCTTATCTATCGTTGCTGAAATCAAAGCTGTAAATCCCATTACTGTTGAGGATTTCCCCTCTGAGGAACCTGTACAAGAAGCTGTACAGACTACAGAAGAGAAAAGGCCCGGCAGGCGTGGGAGAAAGCCATCTGTCTGAGGATTAGTCATTGGGGGTTCCGTTCACCAACTCTGGGATTGGGTCTACTAGTCCGACTAGTGGGTTCAATTCTGTTTTCCCTGCTGGGCCTCCGGTACAGCCTCAAGCGTATTGGCACTGGGATTATAGTACAACCCCAGCTACGATCTTGGGATATTCCCTGCTTCAGTACAACCAGACTGGGCAGGACCGTCTTACAAAGACGGGACTGGGACCGTCTGATTTACAGAACTTCATAGGAATTCCTCTTCAGCTTCAGGGGCAAACGAATCCTATCAGTGATGCTGCCTTAATCCAATGGATCAGGTATGCGGAAGATGAAGTTGAAACCAAGTGTTCGTGCTTTCTGACGCCAACTTGGATAGCGTCTCCTGCTGAAATACAGCCCGGTGCCGTGCAGGCTGCTGGTCTTTTGACTCCCGATGGGAGAATGCTTCTCGGGAGAGATTACGATTATTCTGATGCTCCGTATGACTTCGATATCATGAGATGGAAGGAAGAAGGATGGGGTATTGTTAGTTTTCGTCACCGACCTCTTCAGGATATAGCTTATACACCTAATCTTGTTCAGGGGCAGATGCAGGGGTTTTCTGCTGTAAAGAACTTTGTTCTCTTTTATCCTCTTTTGAATCAGTTCTATCAAATCCCCGCAACGTGGTTTGTTGAAGACCCATATGCTGCCATTCTAAGAATAGTCCCCGCTGTCAATATTACGATGCTTCCTATCTATGCCATTTATATTGGCATGATGGGATTTGCCCAGAGTCTGGCTGGTGGGCTTCACTTCCAGTATGTCGCTGGGTTCACTGATGTTGATCTTAGTGGAAGATTCAGCTTTATCAAGCAATTAGTTCTCGCCAAAGCTGCTATTCAGGCCATGCGAACTATTCAGCCCACAATCAATGCTGGGATGATTGAGGCCACTGTCAATATGGGGAACTGGGAACAGACTCTTAAATATCCTGCCGCACCATTCAGCGGATTTATTGATTCGTGGAAAGATTTAGAAGCCCGTCTAGAGAATAGACTCATTAATGATCTTGGGCCTTGTCTTGGCACATTGGGATGAGCGCTTATCCTCCACCTTCAGGGCCGTCTCCGACTTCTCCGTGGTGGTACCCATCTACGGTATTTCCGCCCGCTTTATATCAGTTCCCCAACGAAAGATTCAACATATTCCTGCAACAGTTCGGTGTACCAGTCTTTTGGATGAAAGGGCATCTCTGTGCGTGTATTGATGATGATACAGAGTTTTCTCCTAGCGGGATAGATGTCAAGCAGAAAGGAAGCCCGTCTCCTTATTGTCAAACATGCGGGGGGAGAGGAATCTATTGGGAGAATGCTCAGGGCCCGTATCTCATAGCCTTTCAGTATCCCAAGCTATTTGATGTTCAGGGAACATCTATTGATTCTGTGCTAGGTATTTTAGAGAACGGTATCGTTCCTATCATTATACCCTCCAATGCTCAACCCATGTGGCAGGAAATCAATACTTATGACGCTGTTGTAGCTCAGGGTACTGATATGAGATTCCACTCTTCACTAAGAGTGGGATATGAAGAGACTTTGCCATATTTCTGGAATGTCAACGTCAATACTTCTGGGGTAACAATCTATGATTCTGCCAACACCAAGACAGTTCCCGTCCCTCCAGAGAATGTTGTAATAAACGGAGATAAGGTTACTATTACGGGGTATCCCAAAGGAACAAGCTATGTTGTAGATTATATGGCGTGGCCCATTTATGTTGTTTTCGGTAATATGGGAGGTATGACTCAACCATTCCCACTTCTTAATAATCTGACATACCCTCGGATGACAGTTGTCAAACTTCTTGATCTCTGGACTCGTGAGGGGTTTGGTAATCTTGCTCAATCTACCCCACAGAATCCTCCTGTAAACGCGCCATGAGTGATATTCATTATTCCACTCTCATAGAAAACGTCTATCCGCAAGAGCTAGAAGCCGTTGCGAAGTTCATCTATGGAGAATGGTTAAAGTTCGCAACCGGGAATAAATCTGTCGCATCGTATAGGAAGATCGTCCCGCATACCCTTAAGTATTTCAAGGGGATCAAGATGACGAAGGTTGGTCCTCTTCATTTCAAGATCATATCGGATTCCAGTTATTCAAATATCATTGAAGAAGGGGCTGCTCACCCTATTTATGTTGGTAAGAAAATGCTTGGAGGGTTGAATAGCAGGGTTATCCCTCTACCGGGCAAGTATTCTGGAGCCAGAAAGGTTGGCCAGAAACTTATCTATACCAGTTGGGAAAATCGTTCCAGAATGAAGACGACCATTCCCCCCAATATGGCTAAATTCAAGGCCACTGGGAATAGGTTTGTCCCCGATGCGTCTGGTCTCATGAAAACTCCGCGCAGGACCGGTAGATCGGGGAGATCTGATGTTACGTTTGTAACGTTGACTAAAGAAAACGTACAGGATTCCTTTATTATTCAATCACTTCATGCTTATGCTCCGGGAAAACACTTGAAGGAGTTTGCTGATAATCTAGGCCCCAAGGGCGTTGCCGCCATTCTTTCTATTCCGGTGGCATGACGTGTTATCAGCAACAATCACTCCTGTAAACGTAGGTGGTGGCGCTATCATCAGGATAGTGGGCGCTCAAGGGCCTATTACACTGACGAGATATGATCCTCAATATAGCAATACCTATACTCTTCTTGATGGAGTACCAGACGTTCCGGTGTACATTGATATGGGGGATATGGCCCCAGAGCCTCTTCAGTCTGGCGTGGGATACGTATATTCACTTTCAGATACCGTTACAACCATTCAGTTCACGCTTGTCCTGCCGTCCGCCCCTGTCATTGGAGCGACTTATGATAACCTCATACACATGCTCCAAAGAATCGCAGAAGCAACGATACAGAATATCAATTTCCCTAGATCACCTAGCGGGGCACAAGACCCCATAAAGAAAGCCCAGATTTATATTCAGCCACCCATGAGCGAGAATATCAAGTACCCGGCCATCTTTATCAATCAGGAAATGTTACGCATGGAGGAAGTCCCTGTTGGAGTGACGAATCAGGGGCAACAGATAGAGTTTGGAGGAAGTACTGGTCTTTATCGAAGGGTTTTCAGCTTTAGAGTTATTGATACAAATTCTGTGACGTGTAACTTCTATCACGATGTTCTGTTTGCAATGTCTCTTTCCGCACTATCTGATATTTTTGGCGATGAATCCTTGCAGGAGAGTGTCCATTTTGGAGTCCAATCAACAGGAGGCATTATTCAGGGGGAAGCGCAACCATTCTTCTATATGAACCAGATTCTGTTGACGATCAAAGGTCCACTCAATCTCATGCTGAATCCGGTGTCTATTGGATTGACGAAATCTATTAATGTTACTATTAATAGTAATGGAGTTTATCCAATAACAAATAATCTTGTCTTTGATGTGTCTATAGTTCCATATACGCAGAACTAAATTCAATACCAGATAGTTACAAGTTATTTATCAAAAGTAACCTTAATATTGCATGCAATGCTATTGTAGGAGATCCTAAATGAATTGATATTTCTAACGTCTTTTAGATAAGAAAGAAAATTCTTAAAAGTCATGATATAGAAAAAATCATTCATGTGTATCTTGTCGTCATTTTCCACCCCGTAGGTGTCTTTTTGTACGCCTATAACAAAAGGTTGTTTCCTATTTTCCTTGATAACAAGGAACCCAATATGGGCGTTATCAATATGATTAAGTGTTTCCTTGAGAGTATCAACCCATTTACAGATCTCCCCACCACCGTCCAGCATCCATCTGATAATATCAACGCTTTTATAGTGTTTGCCGATCTATAGTGTTTGCATTCAATAACTATATTTGTTAGATATTCTTCTGCTCTAGAATCTACGGGGGCAATATCCCCAGCATAGTGTTTGTTCGGAGTACCTGTCTTTGATTTCTGAGTAAATCTTCCGCCTGAAGATGCGGTTCTCCACACCCAGTCATCGTGTTTACCATCAGAGAGAACCAGAGAGATTTTCTTGGCAACCTCTCTTTCAAAGCTTGAACCCTTAGCCTTAGGATTTTTCATAGGTTACTCAAACATGCTGCTCCCAAGGTCTCGCTTAGACATGAGCGAAAACATGAGGCAGAACAGCCAAGCCACAATGCTCCATCCGAAAAACACGTTGATGATGATAACCATCCACGCGAGTTTCAGATGCCTCAAAACAGCAATAATAGATGGGAGAACGTAAATCCCAATACCACCAATGATGATAAGGACGATGAACCCAATAAACACAGCGTGACCAATCTCGTGCACAACACTTACCTCCGTTTGACACAAACAAGACGCTTTTGTCTGTTATTAAATGAATGAATACTCCAGAAAATGACGCCAAACCACCCGATAACAGTCCACCCGAGCAGAAGATTAATAAGAAACAAAATAGGCGTCTCTTTTAGCCTGAGCTTGTAGGCAAATACTGAAGGCCCAAGATAAAACATACCGAGTCCGCCAATACCGATCATGTAGAGAATTACGATACCAACACCAATGCTGTTCATGTGTATTTCTCGTTCAAGATGGATATATTATAGCACACTTTAAGTTTAAATGCAAGGACCAAAATATGAGCTAAAACCTAACATTTGGGTAAGTTTCGTTACGTAAAATGATCTTCATCTATGCCCAAAGACCTTTCTCTTTAGATCATCCTTTTTGATAAAATCAAGATAATGCTTAAGATAGTTAAAATAACCATTTTTGACATCGTCACATTCTTCTGGCTCTAGACCTCCCGGGATAGAGATTTCTGATTTCCAATCATCAGTAGATTTAGCCTTTGACTTACTTAGCTTAGACCTGTCATACGCTGCTTGCATTTCCTTGAACTGATGGACCTGAAAGTGTATATGATATGGCTTTAGTTCCCCACTCTTTTTTAGATCAAGAATGGTTTTGCCATCTAGCTTAGTCCAATTTATAAAATACTTACCACTTCTAACTCCGTTAAGTTCCAATAGAGTCATTGCCATTTCAAGATATGGATACCCCTCCCAGTATTCATCGTCATCTGGGTGTTCGAGGTCGGCAAGCCAAGAATTAATAGTAGACTTGTCTACTTTATACCACTCAGCAGCTTCTGACGCCCTGAGGTCAAAAAAAGTCATGTAATCACGAATATGATGAATCATTTCTTGCCTTCAAGATTCTTGATCGCCAAGATCTTGTTGTTACACTCCACAAGAGATTTTAGGTCAACCCCATAGGCATCCATAAGCTGTCCATTCGTCTTGATTGGAATGTCGTAAATCTTGCACGGAGTAAGCGACGATGCTGGAAGTGAGACATACTTGGTTACTGGCACCTTGATGATCTTGGTACGAACTACAGGGCTTACAGCGCACCCTGCAAGGACGGTAAGCAAAAGACAAGGCAATAGATTTTTCATCGTGAATCACCTACAGGAAGAGAGATTGGGCTGTTCTTGACAGAGTTCTTGGTTGAGAATCTTTTGAAGAGTCGGCGGAATAGTAGTGTGATACCACTTCGATGCGGTAGGTGAGGTATCGAGTACTTTTTGCAGTTGTTCCTGAGTCTTGATATACTTTTGTTCAGTCTCGATCTTCTGTGAAGCTAATGTTTCTACAGCTTTCTCGTACTTCTTGTTTTGAGCCTTCAGAGAAGCAATCTCTTTGGTATAAGTAGCCTTAAGAGTGGCGAGTTCCTTGGTATTGGACTTGCTGATCTGCGCATAACATTGCGCTGTTGCCTTAGCAGCAGCCGCCTGAGCCTGCCCATATTCATAAAATGCCAACCAAGCACTACCAGCTAGGGCTACGCCCAAGATGCCAAAGTAGAGCCATTTACTTGTGAGCAGTGATGCGAACATTATTTCTTCCTCCGAAAGGATAGATTGGGGATATAAAGCATTGACAAAAACTCATCCCCATATAGGCTACCAACAAGTTTACGATACTTGTCCCTATGCTTCAACGCTGATATTATAGCACGATTCCTCGTCAATGGTGGTATTTTGTACTCTGGGTACCCCATCATCCTCTTCATGTCCTCTCCTTTTAGACAATGGACACTGAAAAGAATGAGATTATCAATCCCTAAGTATTTGACAATGGGTATGTAATATAATGATTTGTCTGGTATTTTTCTTGGTCCACCCCATAGAAAAAGACTGATGACAGAATCGTTCATGGATTCGTAGGCAATAGCTTCCCTGACTATATTCCAGAATAAATCTGGATCACCTCTCTTTATGGCGACAGTGAAGTCTGGTGATAGTTTATTTTTCTCCGTTATGCTCTTGAAATAACCTGTTGGTGGGCACCCCAACTTCATTAAGTCTTTGATATTTATTGTATTCGATAGAGAGTTTTCCATTCTTTGAATGTCCACAATGAAAACCTCATCTCCCATTCTTCTTCTGGCCAAGAAATAATATGATATTGATGAAGTTCTCTGATCCTTATTTCTTCCTTCTTTAACATTGTATCCGGCATGTCTGAAAGTGATAGTTCAGAGAGCATTTCGTGCAGGACGAGTTCCTGTAGCTCTTGAATATTTAATGATTTTGACTTTTTTCTCTTTTTCAAGGCCACCTCGGAGTAGGGTTGGCACCGCCAGAACGAGCGGCATTATCCGTACCAACACGCATTGTATCATGACTCATACTTGAAGATGTTGGCCTTTCTCTATGATCGTTATCATAATCTGGGTACTTATCTCCATCCTTTAGTTCATTAACCCGATCTGGCGGGACAATCTTGTCATCAGTAAACCCAGCAATAGCTTTAACAATAGCTATCATGCAGGATACTAGCTCAGAAAGAGTAGAAATCTCTGACTTATCAATATCATCTATGTAAGATGGCCCTCCAACCCCTTTGGTTGGGTCCAATCTCGTCTCTTTCTCCCTCTTTACCCAAGCAGGATCAGAATCCTTGATTTTCCTCTTGGGGTGTGGTTTCGTCGAAGAAACCAGTGTAGGAGGGTCCTTGGGGCCAAAGGCAATACTTGGTATAACAGCAAAAGGATCGGCCTTGCGGGATTCAGGCCCAGACGTGCTGGGAGCGCTCTCCGCTTGTTCTGGATGAGATGTATTGACGTCATCTGATCCGCTCGGGATCGCATCATGAGGACGGTTGAGATCGTATTTTGGCTTCATTTTGGCATTATCTAAATGACTGATTTAGTTTACCATAAATTCTTATTATATGTTGTATGATTATCCGAAAATAGCAATGATTGCTATTTTCGTTTGTGAGCATATCTCTCTCCATTTTGTTCCTCTCTGGAAAGCCAAAATGCAACACTCCCTCCCAATACTCGTTCTAGACGCATGGCCGTATCTTCTGTTATTGGTGCGTTTCCATTAATAATCATTCTAAAATGCTTTGTTGTATAGCCTAGTTTTTTAGCTAGTTCGTCTTGCGACCAACCACGCTCTTCTAAAAGATCAGAAATAGTATCTCCGGGTGGAGATACCCAATCAGGATTAAATGTGGTATGTTTATCAACCATAATTATATGGAACAGACACCATTTTTACATTCCTCTCCCATGAGGATTTGAGCCTCTGTAGTCGGTTCACTATATGAAGTGTTACCGGACTGATCCTCTCTAAGGACATCTACCGAGACAATTTCAGACAGTTTGATTTCAGTAATCATATTTCCACCTCTTTTAGGTTTCGTGGCGAAGATATGCCACAAGGTTAGCGACAATGGTTTCTTCATCAATATCCGATAGATACAGACGAGAAGCCCCATTTAGTACATATTCCTTCCCACCCTTCGTCTTAATGACGTAGGATGTTTTTTCCAAATCCTTGGGATCAATTAGGACACCATGAAAAATGTCAGGATTATAGCGGAATGTAGTGCAACCCTTACATCCATTTTTGTACGCTGCCAAATAGACATTTTTGAATTCTTCGTACAAAAGTGAACTAGGAACATTGATGGTCTTCGAGATGCTTGAATCCATAAACTGCTGAAATAACCCTTGCATTTCAAGGTGTTGCGTCGGTGAAATTTCATGAGATTCTTTGAATGAATCGGGAATCTTTTTGTTCGGGAAATCATTACGGAACCTACGAATCTCGTAAGAAGAAACAAGAGTGTCTTTAAGAGTCTTTCTATTGGCTACCTTTACGTTCCGAATGTACTCATGCCGAAATGTCGGTTCAATACCGTTCGAAACATTATTGCCCATGAAAAGAGCAATTGTCCCAGTAGGAGCAATAGCCGTAGCATGAGAAAATCTAAGACCAGTTTTCATTGCTTCATCAACAAGATTTTCATAGACAAACCCAGACGAAATCAGATACTTCCAATAACTTGTATCAAAGAATCTTTCAACGTTTCTCTTATCATTGAAGACACTTACGTCAGATTTAATATTTTTAGCCAGTTCGATGTTGGCCCTCAATCCTTCGTTTACCAATGATTTACCGATCTCTTGGCAGAACTCTTTGGCCTTATATAACCAATTACAGGCATGAATATCGTAATCTAGACCCAAAAGAGCCAATGTTGATCCCAGTCCCATGATTCCTAAACCATGGCGTCTCTTGGACAAAATCTCTTCAGTCTGCTGAGGAAGGGCTAGTTGAGCTTGGTCGCAAACAGCATCCAAAAGGATGTGCATTGCATAGACATCTTCTCTAAATTCATCGAAACTAAACAGATATCCATTATCAGTTGTTTTTAGATACGCTGCGAGGTTCATGCTCCCCAGATTGCAGGCTCCAAAAGGAGGTAGTACCTGCTCCCCACAAGGGTTAGTGGCAAACAAACTCTCGATGAAATTTAAGGGGTTCATATCATTCATGCGATCATAAAATAGAACCCCGGGTTCGGAATTATCGTAAGTATTGCGCATGATTGCATCCCAGATTTCTCTGGCTTTAATAGTTTTATAAATCCTCACCTTTGTCTTCTCTTTGTATCCGCAAACTCCGGGGAAATGACGTTCTACATAAATAGAGCCGGGTGGATCGTTTGAAAGCTCCGGGAACACTAAATCAATATTCTCATCATTTTTAACACGTTCCATGAATTCACCGTCAACCATGACAGAAAGATTCATGTTTCTTAGAGTCCCCTCCTCCTTTTTAGCCGTGACAAAATCAAAAATATCTGGATGATAGACCCAGAAAGTTCCCATTTGCGCCCCCCTGCGCCCTCCACCAGCAAATACTGTCCTACAAGTGGAATCAAACACCTTCATGAATGAAATGGGGCCGGAAGAGAATGCTCCTACGCCGCTTACGGGAGCGTTCTGTGGGCGAAGTGTCGAGAAGCAGTACCCAATACCAGATCCGCTAGAAAGCGTCATGGCGGCCTCCTTTACCGCCGTAAAAATGCCTTCCATGGAGTCTTCAATGCCGCGACTTACAGTACAGTTAATCAGACTGGCTCTTTTATATGGAGAGCCAGCGTTTGCAAGAATCCTACCGGCGGGGACCCCACCGCGCGAAAGAGCACGGAAGATAATATCCTTATATTTAGAATATGGCCCTTGTGTTAAGGCTTCCCCTACGCGATTCAAGGTTTGATGGGGGTATTGTTCAATGAGATTACCAAGCGGGTCTTTAAGGGCATATTTCGTCCTATATCCTTCTAGGCAAAATGGAAGAATTGGGATAGAATTGTTATCTGATTCAATCACTTGAGT